>Ga0138256_10004156_pt1 | contig 15397 bp, 11 predicted proteins | sample KNB2016incub_MG_FD_105486 | JGI IMG/M metagenome (GOLD analysis project Ga0138256, IMG submission 105486) | Active sludge microbial communities from wastewater in Klosterneuburg, Austria - KNB2014incub_MG | ecosystem: Engineered > WWTP > Activated sludge > Unclassified | place: Austria... | reverse complement strand
TGCGAAAAGGGGACTACAGGATTATTGGCATATAATAGCACAGCCTAGGGCGATTGATCACCTTTGGTATCTTTTTGCTCTTTTCAATACTACTTTACTTTACCTGATACTCGGAAAAATCATCAAACCACTATGGCTGCATTTACCGGTTTCACTAGTTTTGCATGCACTCACCTTTCAGGGATTCTTGCAGGGAAAAAGCCTGATATCGGATGCTTTTTATTTCTACCCTTTTTTTCTCACAGGAGCTATACTCACAGAGTTTTTTTTAAATCCCCAAAAATCATCCCTTTTTTTTAATTCCCGCACCCTGCTTTGGCTGGTGCCTCTTTTCGTTGCTGGGCAGTGGTTTTGGTTCCGGCACAGGGATGATGAAAAAGGCTGGTATTTATTATTTTTTTTTATTAATCTAATAGCTTGCTATATGGTATATATAATTGCAAGAGAAATGGCTAGGCATTCCTTTTTTAATGGCCTATCTTATATTGGAAAGTACTCATTATATATTTATATTTTGCATGTTCCACTTGCAGCAGGTGTAAGAAATATTTTTCTGAAAGGGCAGATACAAGCTGATTCTTTTATAATATTATTTTTCTGTTGGATGATTGGTATAATAGTTCCAGTCATTGCCATTAACCTTGTTAAGAATACTCGCTTTCTTTTGTTATTCTCATTAAAATCAAAGCCTACAATATGAGTGTTTTCCGCAAGTATTCATATTGGATTGATTCTGGAAAATACACCGCTATTCAGAAATTTACCACCTTATCCATGGGGATTGTATCATTCATGCTTCTTACTAGGATTCTCGGACCGGGATCTTTTGGAGTCTGGGGATTATTCTTGCTTATTGCGGGTATTACAGAAACAGCAAGGACCGCCCTGATCAAAAATGCCTATGTAAGATTTTCACATCAAACAAAGGTAGAAGAGGTTGCAAGCCTGCAAACGGCTTCCCTCATTCTGAGCCTTACTATATCCTCTGTCCTGGCGTTGTTCTTTATTTTATTTTCTGATATCATCTCTTACTACCTTAATGCGTCAGATTTATCTATTATGTTGCACTGGTATGCTTTGTCTATAGTAGTAAGTACCCTTTTTTCGCACTTGGAGATTATCATGACTGCAAAAATGGATTTTCGCGGAATATGTTGGATGTATTGTTGCCGGCAAATTGTATTACTATTACCAATTATTTTTTGTTATACTTTTAAGATTAGTGTCACACCTTCGGTATTATCTGTTTTTTATCTTATTTCTATTGTAGCGGGTATTAGTGCTGGACTTTTTTTTTCAAGACAACTCCGGCAATGGGATATAACGGAATATAAAGTATGGATAAAAAAAACCTGGCACTTTGGGAAGTATGTGCTTGGTAATAATATCAGTTCTTTATTGTTTAGAGGAACAGATAATTTTGTAACCTCAAATTTTTTTGGTGTAGTAGTTGCAGGACAGTATAACGCCTGTCTGCGAATAGGAAACTTGATTGATCTTCCGTCACAGGTATTAGGGGATATTTTATATCCTAAAGCTGCAAAATTTAATAAAACTGATAAGGCAAAGGTAAAAAATATATATGAGAAAACTGTAGGTGCGAGCCTCGTATTTTCTATCCCCGCTTTATTGATATTGTTTGTTTTTCCTGAACTGATTCTGCGCATTCTTGCAGGACCAGAATTTGTAAAAGCTGCTTCTGTATTAAGAATAACGGCTCTCTTTGGCTTTCTACTTCCCTTTTTGAAACAATTTGGAACAATTATGGACGCAACGGGTTCACCCAGGCTCAATTTTGCAGTAATGTTGCTGGCATTTTGTGTCAATGTTGTAGCAAATCTTGTTGGTGTATTTTGGTGGGGTTGGGTTGGTGCTGCTATTGGTACACTTACCACTTATTGTATTATTTTTACTATTACACAAATAATTATGAAAAGACGATTTGGTGTAGATATCAGAAGAATTTTTATCAACACTATTTCTTTCTATAAAGGAATCTTACAAATGAGTAGAACTTATCTGAATAAAGTATAAGACGTATCCTGCAAGAAAAAATTAGTAAATAAAGGAGTGATATGAAGGATAATAATAAAGAAAATAAATTCTCTAATGAAAGTATACTGGAAATTATCGTTTCATCATTTGTGGCACTGGTGATAGTAGCGTTAATGGTGAAAATTGTATTTTTTTAGTTATGAGATACCTTTCAAAAATACAAAAGTGTAGTTATGGCTTATCTACAATAGGACTGGCTGCTATTCTGATCACAGTTTGCTTCGGGGCCGTTTGGTTTTTTAGTAGATCTGGAGAAGTGACAGGCTTAATAATGGCATTAGTTGCCGTAATAACCATCGCAATAGCTGTAGCATCTTTGATTTTCCCCCTTTTTGGCTTTTATGTATGCATTATCAGTACCTATTTTATTTTTGATGCAATGCGTTTTTTGCGAACGGATGCTCCGCTTGTGAGCGGTATCGATGCGATGGTTTATATTGTTTTTATCGGTGTAATGATTGAAAAGATTAGTAAAAAAGAGAGTTTCTGGAAGAATTGTAAAAACCCGGTCGTTTTCATGTATGTACTGATTATTTTCTATTATATTATGGAATATTTTAATCCCAATAGTGTGTCAAGGGAGATTTATTTCCTTATGTTCAGGCGATTCGCCACAATTCTTTTGTTTTTTTATTGTGCTTTACAATTGTTCAATACGTATGCCCGCATTCGTCAGTTCTTTATCATTATTATTTCTTTATCACTAATTGCTGCAGTTTATGGTGTGTACGAGAAATGGGTCGGCATGCCGAAGTATGAACTTGATTACTTTATGTCGGATGAAGGGGTAGCGCTTGGTATGCTGGATAATGGTGAATTCAGAATAGCCTCATTTCTTTCAGATTGTACGGCCTTTGGGTTGCTGATGTCCGGGAGCCTTATCATAGTATTGTCAATAGCCCTAAATCATAAGACGTCATCTACAAAGAGGATTATACTGATATTTTCGATTATAATGATGGCATTTGCCATGTCCTATTCAGGTACACGTACAGCTACTGTAATGCTTGTAGTAGAAGTTATACTGTATATTCTTATGACTTCCACTCAACGGAAGACCATTGTTTTCTCCATTTTCTTTGCATTGCTACTGGGTGCTGTCTTGTTTACACCCAGCTATGGTAATGGTACCCTTAACAGGCTGAAATCCACTTTTGAAACAGATGATGAATCGCTTAAAGTGCGAGATGAGAACCGTAAATACATACAGCCTTATATCCTGTCTCATCCAATTGGGGGAGGCGTGGGAACTACAGGGGTTGTTTACGCAAAGTATAACACGGGGCATCCGCTTGCCGGTTTCCCAACAGACAGTGGATTACTGGCTATGGTACTGGAATTCGGCTGGATTGGGCTGATACTTCAGTGTGCCACTTATTTTATCACATTGCTGCAGGGTATACGGGGATATTACAGAAGCAGAAATTCCCGGCACAGGCTCTTGTATCTGGCGGCAACGCTGTGTATATTTGGATATGTCGTTGCCCAGTATTCCCAAATTGCTATTGGCCAAATACCAGGCGGGTTCATTTTTTATGGTTTAACGGCGGCTATCATAATGTTGCATCAAACTGATAGCGCAGATAAGTAACAAACCGTTCTGAAAATTTAAAATTTATAATTGTATGAAAATATTTATCCTCGGTGTATTTTATTTTCTTAGGTGTTTCACACTTGGTGCCCAGGAAATATCAACTGACTCTTTACAGTTCAATCCAAACATTGATAGCGTGGCAGAAAAACTTGTTGCTATGGCTATGATCAATGCAAGAATAAGCGGAAGTGAGAATGTTGCCGGTGCTGCCGAATATGAATTTAAGAGGGCTCGAACTTCCTGGTTAAATAACGTGGCGGTTGCTGGAAACCTGAATGAGCTTTCTCTCAAACAAGGTTCTGCGGCAAATCCGTTGAATCAGAGCACACAGTTTCCTCGTTATAACATTGGCGTTGTAATTCCATTAGGACTTTTTATCAATAATGGTAAACAGACAAGAGCTGCTTATTATCGGTATGAAGCCGCAGCAGATAATGTAAGGGTTGAACAACAGAATATTCGTAAGGAAGTATTGATAAAGTATGAAGATTATCTGATGAATAAACAATTGTTGGCTCTGCAGCAAAGTGCCCTGCAGGATGCTAAAATATTATTATCCAGACATGAAGAGAAATTTGCTGAAGGAAATATCACATTAGAACAATATACAGCAACCAATAAACAATATAATAGTGAGAAAGTACGTGTGATAAACCTGATCCGTGAATTAAAAGTGATTGTGGCTGAGTTGGAAGCACTTATTGGGATGAATATAGAAGTGGCACTAGATCAGATAAGCAGGGGGCAGGGACCTGCTTCAAAATAATAGCCTTGTTCTATTCAGTAACATCAATTTTAATTTGTGATTAGCAACAGGGATATAGTTATTGTTGGGCTTCAACCATGGGATATTGAGATTGGTAGTAATTGCAAAAATATTGCGATTGAATTTGCCAGAAATAATCGTGTTTTATATGTTAATTCGCCATTGGACACCATTACAATTTGGAAAAGTAGAGATAAAACCTCGGTTCAGAAGAGGCTAGAATTTGCCAGCAGTGGTAATAATCTTGTGCAGGTAGCCAGTAACATTTGGAATTTGTATCCCAAGAGTATTATCAGGTCTGCTAACTGGATACCATTTACTTCTTTATTCCGCGCAATAAATAAACTTAATAACCGGCGCTTTGCACAGGATATTTCTGCAGCTATTAGTGTATTATCGTTCAAGAATGTACTTCTCTTTAATGACAGCGATATGTTTCGAAGTTTTTACCTTCAGGAATTGATTCACCCTGCTGTGAGTATCTATTACAGCCGGGACAATCTGATGTCACAACGCTATTTTTATAAGCATGGACATATACTTGAGCCAGAACTTATCAAAAAGTCAACTGTTGTAGTTGCTAATTCTGAATATCTTGCTGGTCTTGCTAGGAAATTTAATGAGCATTCTTATTATGTTGGTCAGGGATGCGACCTTTCGTTGTTTAATCCAACTATAATCAGGAGAAGGCCTGCTGATATGGAGAATATTACTGGGCCTGTTATTGGGTATATCGGAGCCTTATCAGCTCAGCGGCTTGATATTTCATTACTAACTGAACTTTGTAGTAAGAAGAAAGAATGGAATTTTGTATTTATAGGAGAAAAGGATAAAGAGTTTGAGAATTCAGTACTTAATATTCTATCGAACGTATTTTTTCTGGGCCTCAAGGAAGGAAAGCAGCTTCCTGATTACCTTTCATATTTTGATATTGCTATGAACCCTCAGCTAATTAATGAAATGACTATTGGAAATTATCCCCGTAAGATTGATGAATATCTTGCTATGGGGAAACCGGTGGTAGCGACCGAGACCGTTGCAATGAATATTTTTAAAAAAGTTACTTATCTTGGTAAATCAGCTGATGAGTACATCTCACTAATAAATACAGCACTTACTGAAGATTCTGTTGAGCGGCAGAAAGAACGTATAAGGTTTGCCCGTACGCATACATGGGAGAATAGTGTAAACGCAATTTATGCTGCTGTTGAAAATGCACAAAAAATAAATAAAATACAGTTATAATATGAAGAAAGTTATTAAAGGATATAAACCCAGTTGGAAGAATTTCAACAAATACTTTATTTATCTTAAGTATTTAAGCGAGTATTTGAAATATGGGGATTTTAAATCATTGAAAACGTCACTTAAGTATGTTATGACACATCAGCTACCTGAAAGAGAATTTGAAGCAAAATCTGCTATGGGCCGGTTTCTGATCAGGAAAAGCACTACCGACTTTCAGTTTATCAATTATGCATATGAAAAAAGGATCAAAGATTACCTGCTAAAAGAAGTTGAAAATTTTGATGTATTTATTGATGTTGGTGCATGTATTGGCGAATATTGTATTTGGCTGGCTAAAAAGGGGAAACGATGTATCGCTATAGAACCGGTAAATTTTGAAGGATTACGCCGTAATGTAATGCTAAACAGGCTGGAGAATAATGTCCAGGTGTACCCTGTTGGGGTAGGAAATAAAAAAGAGAAAGTATATTTTGAGATACTTGAGTTTGTAACAAGTTCAAGTCATATTGATCGGAAATCCACTAATGAGCCGAATGTTGATATAGAGAGACTAGATGATTTGTTTCCCCGTTTTAATTTGCAAGATGGTGATAGGGTCATAATGAAGCTTGATGTTGAAGGTATGGAGGTTGAAGCAATCCAAGGCGCCAGGGAGATGATAAGCAAGATTAAAAACCTCCGGGTTATTTATGAACATTTTCCGGCCGATGAACTAAAAAACGACAAAGCACTGCAACAGATTTGCGGGTTCAAGTTTTCTGATATAGATAAAGTAAACCGGTTGGCGGTAAAAATTGAGTAGAAATCAGATCGATACCGCAGCCGGGAATTTTTAAATACGTTGTTGCTTGATTTTGAATTGGGGTAATTGTTATTTATTGTAGCGTTCCAAAACTGAGAGAGTAACAGGATTTACTTTGCTCGCAGTATCTGAAAGCATTTTGCCAAACAATATTATTTCATATTCGTTTCTATACACTCCATTCGCTTGGATTTTCACAAATATTTTTTTGTCTAACGAAGTATAGGTTAAGAATATTACCGATATACTTCCCATAGTAAGATATACAGAAATTAAAGGGTATATAATGATCTTAATAAGACTACTTTGATTAAGGGATGTTATTGTTTGCACAAGTACAGCAACAAAAAATGGTGCAATGGGTATCCAGAACCTAGGGTCATAAAATGGCCAGTTGAACATGAGCAGCGAATAGAGAATAACATATACTTTTATAATTACAGGAAAGTTGTTTTTCTTTTTAAACAGAAAAAAAAGAAAGCCCGAAAAAAAGATTATCCCTGCAATCAAAAATAAAGGCTTTGTCATCCCATAAGGCAGTATACCAGAAATTTTAACAATAGATGTATTGAAAGAAATTTCTGTCCATTCCGTAAAATGCCATTTCAAGATATCTCCAAAGCCGATACCTTCAGTAAATTGTTTGGTGAGTACACCTGTATAGTGGTCAAGACCCAGTTGTTTGGAAAATGCAAGTGTGCAGATTGATGCCAAACTAATAAAACCGGCAATAATCTTATGTTTTTTAATCAGTAATAACAGCTCTTTCCGGTATTGCCAGATCAGGGAAACTATAAGGGCTGCCACTAACGTAATACCAACTGTACGGGTAATGAATGCAAAACCACTGCATAAGAAGGCTGTGAGTAAAAAGTAAATTTTTTTTGTATCTGTATATTTTGAGAAAAAATATATACTTCCCGTACAGAAAAAAAGAAATTGCATCTCTGATAACGGGTGCGTGGTGAATTTTATCACAGTCCAGTTGAGCAGCAGAAAAATAATGAATAACTGAGGGTGAAGCGATTTTCCGAAAAACTTCAGTAAGAAGTATACAGAGGAAAAAAGGTAGATACAATTTATAAGTACAATCGTGAATGATTTTAATATACCTAGTTTAGATAAAAATAGAAGTAAAGCCGTGTAGCCATACGGGAGATAGTCTTTGGCAGCGACAGAGTCGTCAGGACAGCCGATTTCCAGACAATCTTTTATTGCAAAGTACCGTAGGGTGTCCACATGAAGTCTTAAAGGGGTAAAACAATTTAGCAGGTAAACTGCGATAAGTGAAAATGAAATAATCTTTAATGTAACAGTAAACCGATTACTAAACTGAATTGAATGTGTGGCTGTCATATATTTTACTTTTATTCCTGTTTTTTAGCAGCGACAGTTACAACTGACAGACCTGCGGAATTCAGTGTCAATTTATCCAAAAATCGGAAGGCTGGAACCAGTGCATTATACAACGACAATTGCTTTTCCGGAATCAGTTTTTTTTTAAAAAGGGTGCCGGCAAACCACCAGCCGCTCATACCGGCAAAGTTAAAGTAGCTATTACTTTCTATGCTGAAATTTTCCTTTAATAAGAGTGTTGTGACTGTTTTTTTTGTGTAGCGTCTGAAATGTCCCAGTTCTTTATCAAGGGAATTAAACAACCAGGAGAAAGCCGGCACCAGCATGATCAATTTCCCTTCTTTCTTTAGTAACCGATTGCAATTTCTGATGGCATACTGATCATTTTTAATGTGTTCTATGACGTTTAAAGCAATAACAGCATCAAATTTACCCAACCAGGCAGCATAGGTTTGTTCAAAATTTTCTGCTGAAAGATCTATTTGTTCAACTGCTATAAGAGCAGGATGATCTTTAAAGCGTTCTCTTAATCGCTGGCAATACTCAGTTCGCAGGTCACTCAGCACCGTCTTATAGCCGGAACGGAGGATAAAGGCCGATATACTTCCAATGCCACTTCCTATTTCCAGCACAACCCCTTTATAATAGGGTGAAATAGTGTCATGAAGCCATTTATTAAATTGATCAGCCTTTGAAAAGTTGAGCAATGTTAGTAACCCTGACGGATCATCAATGCTAACAATACCGGGCTTCATCGGGAAAAAAGGTTATATTTTAAAATGCAATAGATGGCTCTGAATCCGTCTCTCCAGCCTATTTTTTTGCCCTCTTCATAAGTACGGCCGTAGTAAGATATGCCGACTTCATAAATTCTGATCCCCGGGATGCGGGAAATTTTAGCAGTAACTTCCGGCTCGAAACCAAACCTGTTTTCATTGAGTGTTATCTTCTGAATGATGTCAGTTTTGAAAAGTTTATAACACGTTTCCATGTCTGACAGGTTTAGGTTGGTGAATATATTGCTGAGACGTGTCAGAAATTTGTTTCCAATTGAGTGCCAGAAGAAAAGAATCCGGTGTGAGTTGCCGCCGAGAAACCTTGATCCGTAAACAACATCCGCAAAACCTCTTATCACAGGTTTCAGCAATAAATTATATTCTTCGGGGTCGTATTCCAGGTCAGCATCCTGAATGATAAGGTATTCTCCGCTTGCTTTCTGAATACCGGTATGTATGGCAGCTCCTTTTCCTTTATTTACCTCATGCTTTACATACTGAATATTAAAACGGTTATTAGTACTTATATAACTGAGGATTGCCTTTTCGGTCTCATCCGTCGAACAATCGTTCACAAGAATAACTTCTTTTTCGATACCGTTTGTCAGTTGTACATCTTTTACTCTGTTCAGAATTAGGTGAATGGTGGCGGCTTCATTATAAGCCGGTATAACAATAGAGAGTTTTTTAAAATCTTGCATGGTTAAGTTCTTCTTTTGTTATGGTGAATCTAATTATATACTATTATGGATAGGATAAGCAAAAACTAAACAAGATAGGTCTTTATCGACTGATATGCAATAAGCTGGCATATTATTTTTTGAGTATATCGTCTATGAAAACGACCTTTGAATGTACTGTTTTTAGGAATGATTTTTTGGCTTTTTTGATCTTCAGTAATGCCAGGAATTGCCTGAAGGCAAATACCGGTAACAGGAAAACCGTTTTTGTAAATCTAATATCCCTTCCCTTGATAGTAACAATTGCAGCAAATGAAACGAGGAAACTTAAGAATATGAGCGGCCAGATTATAGCATAGACAGGGACCAGAAAATAGTTCAGTACAGCAAAAATAAAGGATATTCCTAGTACAATAAACAGCGGAGGACGCAGGGTGATGAATCCAAAGTAGAATAAATTAAAGCTCGGACGGGTAATTCCTTTCCAAAATATAATGAAGCTCTCTTTGAAATACTTGAAATAAGAGCTTATCCAGCGTGTCCGCTGGGTTTGCAATGATTTACCAGAGGTGATTTTTTCATCATAAAGAATTGCTTCTTCTGCAAAAGCGATCCGGTGTACTCTTTGTACAAGATGGGATTGTAATTTTTTATCAAATCCCCCTAAAAGATTGGAGTATTCAACTTCTTTATATAAATCGTAATCTATAGCCACTCCGGATCCCCAGATTGCTGCGGATAATCCTACCCACATTCTCGATTGTCGTTCAATAAAGAAGTTGAACATATCGCCGATAGCATCCATCCGGGCATAATCTGTATCTGTGTTCTTTGGTTTGAAATCGGCCTGTACCACTTTAAAACCCTTTTGAAAATATTGGTTGACTATACCCAGAAAAGACGGGTGAATGACGTTGTCTGCATCAAATATGATAATGGCATTGTGTTTATTTATGAACTTTTCAATTGCATAGTGAATGGATCTGATCTTTGAGTTAAGGGGAGTTGGGGGACGCAGTACCGTTATCCTGTTATCACTAAACTTAAGTGCATCTACATTACAATCGTCTGCAACAATGTACACAAAAAAATTTCCATAATCCTGTTTTAACAGGGAATCAACAAGAGGAACGAGGAATATAGTTTCTTGATGTGCAGTAATAATAATTCCGAATTCTGTATTTTTTTCTATAATTTTTTTGTATCGGTCTATAGGCGGACGGGAAAATATTTTCATTATACCGAAAGAAAGCAAAGACAGCAGGGGGATGAGCATATAGATTGCGAACACGGACTGGAGGATCAGCAAAAGGTAACAAGCTATTGTCTCAATAAAATGCATGATGAAAATCGGTTTAAATTGGATTATTTTTTTTCAGACAGTCATGCCATATTCTCTCTGGCGGCCTTATCCCACAAAACACTCTGGCGGCCCCTAATAAATTTTATGAAACCGAGATACAACGAAAAATTAAGGAAAACGAAATAATAAGGTACAAAAAGCAATTTCATCTTTATATTTTTCAGGTAAAAAACATAGCCTGCTACCGCTGCCAGGTAAAAGGCTAACTGGCAGATAAGTGACAGGGTGTAAAACAGGGATGCACCTTTTATAACAATAATACTGTTCAAAAGCAAAATCAACGGCAGAAACAAAGGGCAAAGTGTCCAGCGAATTACCCGGTGTGATATATATTGGAAAGCGAGAACTGGATATTTAAAGATATTAAGCAAATCACTCAGCATAATAATGGATTGAAATGCCCCGGCACTTATCCTCACTTTTCTTTTTTGCTCTTCGGCAAGAGATGCTGAAGGAGCTTCAATTGCAAAAGCTCCTGGTTCATAAACTACTCTATATCCTTTTTTGCAAATTTTCAAAGAGATAATAAAATCATCAAGCAAAACATTATCACCTACATATTCATAAAGTGAAGTACGAATGGAGAATAATTCACCAGCTGCACCAACAATGGTATAAAATTCAGCGTCAAGCTTTTTCAGGAAAGACTCATATTTCCAGTACAGGCCTTCTCCGGAACCGGCTACAGTAGAATCTTTTGTTAGTAATACTTTCTTTTCACCGGCCACGCCACCAACTCTCGCCGATTGATAGTGCCGGGCAATATTATAAATACTATCCTTATTTAGCAAGGTGTTTGCATCGGAAAAAATAACAATCTCACTTTTTACAAAACTCATAGCACGGTGAATTGCTGCAATTTTACCACGTCTTGTTGCTTGATGTAATACCCTGACACCTGGAAAACTGCCGGCTACTTCCGCAGTATTATCTGACGAACCGTCCGTTATTACAATAACGTGAAATTTATCTTTCGGGTAGTCTAATGAAAGTGTGTTCTTTATTTTATCACCAATGAAGCCCTCTTCATTATAAGCTGCCACCACCAAAGTGACACAGGGCAGATCAGCTGGAACAGGAGGAAAGGGAGATTTCTTAAAGAGGTTGCGGATGTTGATGAGCAGCCAAAGTAAGATACCATATCCCAGATAGCTGTAAAAGATAATAAAGACACCAAAAAAGAAAAGAATTTTAAGAGTCAGCATGTAATTGATCGTGGATAAGTTTTGAGAAAATCTGCATAAGACTGAAAAAAAGGTAAGATAATCAAGAATTTTTTAATCTTTTAATGATGATTCTTTCTAAAGCAGTTAGATCGACAAAAAGGATGCCCAGGTTCAATTTGAAAACGTCGTTTTCAGCTCAGTATTTCCTGCAACTTTTTTTTGGGGAAACACTCAAATTCAAATGAAATTTCCACAGAAAAATAATAAATTTTAATTTTGAACTTATTTTAAACCGATGAAAGCCAATTTATTGCCCTGATTTTTCACAAGTTATTCACAGTGTACATATTCTGAGCCTTCTGGTACAAGTCTTGCCAAGTTTTGAATTCCTTAATACTTTACTTTAGTAAGTATGATGAAAAACCACTTGGTATCAACTTATATATTTTTTACGGTTAAGACAATTTTGATTAATAATCCATACTATCCTTATGAAAACTAGAATTTTGCCTACTCGTCTATTTGAAAAGTTACTCGGGAGTTTCTTCTTTTTTGTTGCAATTATTTTTTCGTCAAATCTGAATGCCCAAGCCGAGTCGAATAACATGATTACTTATGATACCGTTTTTACAACGGGATCAGGTGCTTCACTTCATACTTGGACAATACGTATTACCAGACCATTAAATATGTTCACTCCAAACCATCCGGACACGGCTTCAAGACCCGTTATTATATTTATGCCAGGTGCAGGAGAGGTAGGTACTAATCCCGCTTTTTTAACCAGGTATGGGCCACATTATTGGCTTAATAATGGCTGGGATGGCAGCGTTGTACTGGGAAACGGAATACATTACCCAATACTTATTTCAATCATTACTTCTGTGTCTAATGTAAGACCTGGTCCAATGCTTGCATGTATGAATATCATTTTAAATAATTACCGGATTAAAAGAAACTCTGTTCATGTTACAGGACTTTCTATGGGTAGTATGACCTGGGGCCGTTTTTTATGTTTCGCTCAATCACCTGGCGATGAGACAACGATGAGCATGGTAACGAGTTTTACCGCATTGCAAGGAATTGCAAACGATCTTTCAATAGGGTATAATTTACCCGGTTGGGCTGCATTTGGGCACTGGGCTAAAAAATTTGGCGGAAAATTTTTCGGATTGGAAGGAACTAACGATAACAGAGGTGTTTATAATGCAAGAAATGCTATCAGGGATAGCGTACCAGGATCAGGTTACTTTTCTTTTGAAACAATTGGTGGAGGCACGCACTGCTGCTGGAACACAATGTACAGCCCAACATTACATAACTGGCGATGTGAAGCACCGGTCACCAGTTCCAATATCGGATATAATACAATGCCGGGAAGGGACAATACAATGGGTTCTTACCTCGATAATTCTTCAATATTTCAATGGATGTTACGCCAGGGAGATACGACATTGGTGACAGGGGTACTAACGAACCAGCCACCAGTAGTAAACGCTGGCACTAATCTGTTAATCCAGTTGCCAACGAACTTAGTGAATCTTACTGGAACTGTATCTGATGAGGGAGGGGCAGTCACATATAATTGGACAAAAATTTCAGGGGGAGCAGCTGTAATTGCTTCTCCTAACAGTTTGTCAACTACTATTACTGGACTGGTACAGGGCACATATATATTTGAACTCGCAGCCACTGATACCGGCAACCTGACAGGAACAGACCAGGTTGAAGTCGTTGTCAATTCTCCAATCAGCACAGGGATTTTACCGTCTGCAAATAAAGTTTTGGTCGGCCCTGGAGAATACCAGGTTGGGTTTATTGATACCGACAAGCACTTATGGGGATTAGGTAACCTTTCTAATATAGGAATAAATGGTGTTGGGGTTGCTGGAGTGCCTAAAAGAGCTTTGGTTGTTCCTTTTGATCTCAAGTTTAAAACTGTTGCAGGTGGACTTCATGGTTTAGGTGCAGTTGATACAGCCGGTAATGTATGGATAATGGGTGATAACGATCAGTATCAGTTTGGTAATGGCACCCTCATTGCCTCCGATTTACCACAAAAAATACTCACAGACAGTGCTGGTAATACGTTTACGAATATCCGAGACCTGGTTGGTTGGTTTGTAAAAGACGGATCAAATGGGTATAATGGTTTTTATGCAGTAAAACAAGATGGTACTCTTTGGGGCTGGGGCAGAATGGTTTTTGGTATGAGAGGTGATGGTACTGCAGGGGAAGATAAGCCAAGACCTGTACAAATTATAATGCCAGGAGGGAGGTTGGTGAAACAAATAGTAGCAGGACAGTTTGCTATAGCCTTATGCACAGATGGTACGGTATGGACATGGGGCCAGGGAGCTTCTGCTGCTAATCTCGGCATGGCAACAACAAGTGATACTGCTAAGTGGTATCCTAGGCAGTTAAATTCTTTATCTAATATTACCTTGATTGCTGGAGGAAGTAGCTGGAATTATGCTTTAAGAAATGATAATGTTTTATATGGCTGGGGTTCTTATGGTGACTATATGGGCAATTCAAATGGTTTACCAATCACAGTTCCCACTGTCCTTACAAATATTGTGAATTCATTTCCTCAGCCTATTTCTAAAATCGTTACCAACTCTTTTACAACTCATGCGATATTGAATGATGGTAGTTTGTGGGGTTGGGGAAATAACGGGCAAGGTACTGTAGGGAATGGTCAGCGTATTAATTTTAATACAACTGCCGGGAGTAACCCTTTTGACAGGGGTAACCTCGTGGTATTAACCCCTTATAACGTTGCTCCAGGTGTTGTATTTGATACGATCTTCGGATCTACAGTATATACATATTATAGCTATGCGAGGGATACTGCAGGTAATTTATATGCTTGGGGAAGAGGAAAGAGTGCTGTATTAGCTAATCAATTAAGGGCTTCCTCTGCAGGTGTTGCCTCTACCTATGGGAATACTTGGGATATCGCATGGCCCACACCTGTAAACCCATTTTCAATCTTTACTTCTTTTGTTCAAACAGCCGATGTTTGTTTAGGACAGCCCACCGGTTCACCCTGTAATCAATACGCTATTCCTGCAAATACTGCACCGGTTGCAAATGCAGGACCAGACCAGAATATTTCCGCTAACTGGACAAATTTAAATGCAACTGCCAGCACAGATAACGTATTTATCAGCAGATATGAGTGGCGGCAACTTACAGGGCCAAACAGTTCTGTTATAAACCTACCGGCAAGTAAAACACCAAGAGTCAGTAATCTGGTTACTGGCATCTACACCTATGAATTATTGACCGAAGACAATGGATGGTTTACTGACAGGGATACTGTGACTATTTATGTGAATACGGCTGTTCCGCCTCTTAACCAGGCACCGACATCGAATGCAGGAGCAGATCAAACAATTACCTTACCAATAAACAGTGTAACACTAACAGGTAGTGGAACTGACCCAGACGGAACGATTGCATCATACCAATGGACAAAGCTTACCGGTCCGGCTCAATTCAATATTGTTGCACCTACGGCTGCACAGACTGTTGTGAACAACCTGGTACAGGGAGTATATAGTTTTGAATTACGAGTAACCGATA
>Ga0138256_10004155_pt1 | contig 15397 bp, 15 predicted proteins | sample KNB2016incub_MG_FD_105486 | JGI IMG/M metagenome (GOLD analysis project Ga0138256, IMG submission 105486) | Active sludge microbial communities from wastewater in Klosterneuburg, Austria - KNB2014incub_MG | ecosystem: Engineered > WWTP > Activated sludge > Unclassified | place: Austria... | reverse complement strand
CCACTCGTGGTTTCCGGCAGGCACGCCCGGCACGCTTCAGCTGGACACGCCACAAGTGCTGGCCACACTGCGCACGCTGGCCCAACGGGGTGGCGTGGCCGGCTGGGTGGCCGGAGGCGGCTGCGAGGGCCTGCCCGAGTTGCTGAGTGAAGGCGCGGCACGGCTGCCTCTGATCGGCAGCGCGCCGCAGGCCGTGCAGCGTGTGCGCAACCCGGCCGAGTTTTTCGCCTGCCTGCAAGCCGCCGGCATCCGACACCCCGAAGTGCGCTTCACCCCGCCAGCCGATGGCAGTGGCTGGCTGTTCAAGGACAGCCGGGGTTGCGGGGGCTGGCATGTCCTGCACGCCAGCAACACGGCGGCGCATCAACCAAGTCCGGCCCCTTTGCCCGTTTCGCACTACTTCCAGCGCCTGGTTCCCGGTACGCCGATGTCGGCCACCTTCTGTGCCAACGGGCACCAGGCCGTGGTGCTGGGCATCAACCACCAACTCGTCTGTGCCATCGGCGATAGGCCCTTTGTCTACGCTGGCGTGCTGGGGCCGGTGTGCCTGCCCGAAGCCGCCTCCACGGCCTTGGACCAGGCGCTGCAGACCCTGACTGCGCAGTTTGTGCTGCGCGGCCTGGGCAGCCTGGACTTTGTGTTCGACGGCAACACGGTGCAGGTGTTGGAGATCAACCCACGCCCGCCCGCCAGCCTGGCGCTTTACGGCACACGCCTGGCCGGTGGCCTGATGACGGCCCACGTGCAGGCTTGCCTTCAAGGCCGCTTGCCCAAGCTGTTGCCCGCGCCGGGCGGCGCGCCTGCCCTGCGAGGCACAGCCATCGTCTTTGCGCCGCATGCGCTGCACATCGACGAGACTGCAGCCCATGCGCTGCAGGCCTTGCCCGCCTGCCACGATCTGCCGATGGCCGGCACCCGGCTGCAGCGCGGCGACCCTTTGTGCAGCGTCAGCGCCGTCGGGCCTGATGCGGCGGCGGTACAAGCACAACTGAAGAGCGGCCGCGAGACCGTCCTGAACACCTTGGAGACCACCCGATGAGCGACACCCACGCGCCCGCCCTGGCCCACTGCCCCCTGAGTGTGAACGCGCTCACCCAGCCCCTGCTGCAGCGCCTGCTGACCCAGGCCGACGCAATGGGCGTGCGCGTCACGCGCGATGCCTCGGGCCTGACCGTGGTCGATGCCGGCATCCAGGCCCGCGGCAGTGTGGCCGCCGGTGTGCTGATCGGCGAAATCTGCATGGGCGGCCTGGGCCAGGTCAGCCTGCGGCCCGGCGGCCATGAAGGCTGGCCCACCTGGCTGGAAGTGCGCAGCGCGCAGCCCGTGCTGGCCTGCCTGGGCAGCCAGTACGCGGGTTGGAGCCTGGCGGCCAGCAAGGAAGAAACCGGCGGCAAGAAATTCTTCTCGCTGGGCTCGGGCCCGGCGCGTGCGCTGGCCGGCAAGGAAGCACTGTTTGCAGAACTCGGCTACCGCGACCGCAGCGAACAGGGCGTGCTGGTGCTGGAGGTGGACCGCGCGCCGCCACAAATCGTGGTGGACAAGGTGCTGCGCGATTGTGGTTTGGCGGCTTCCGGCCTGAGCTTCATCCTCACGCCCACCACCAGCCTGGCCGGCACCACCCAGGTGGTGGCGCGCGTGCTGGAAGTCGCCATGCACAAGGCGCATGAGCTGGGCTTTGCGCTGGCGGACATCGTCGACGGTTCGGCGGCCGCACCCCTGCCCGCCCCCAGCCCCGATGGTGTGCAGGCCATGGGCCGCACGAATGACGCCATCCTCTACGGCGGCCGCGTGCACCTCAGCGTGCGCGGCAGCGACGAAGCCGCACGCAGCCTGGCGCAACGCCTGCCCTCGGTGCACTCGCGCGATTACGGGCGCTCCTTTGCCGACATCTTCACCGCCGCCGGCTACGACTTCTACAAGATCGACGGCGCGCTGTTTGCACCGGCCGAGGTCTGGGTCAGCAATCTCGACAGCGGCAACACCTGGCACGGCGGCGCGTTGAACATGGGCCTGCTGCTGGGTTTGTGGCACCAAGAGGCATGACGAGCACAGGTCTGCGCGTGGCCATCATGGCCGACGAAACCGGCTGGCACACACGCCAGCTGCAGGCCGCACTGCGCGCACGCGGCGCCACGGGCCGCTGCGTGGACCTGGCCGATTGCCACATCGACACCACGGCCAGTCGGCACGGCCTGGTGATCCCCGGTTTTGGCCGCGATTTGCCCGACGCGGCCCTGGTGCGCGGCATTGCCGGTGGCAGCTTCGAGCAGGTCACCAAGCGCCTGGGCGTGCTGCACGCGCTGCGCGAACTCGGGGTGCCGGTCTACAACGACGCCCGCGCCATTGAACGCAGCGTGGACAAGTCGATGACCAGCCTGCTGCTGCATGCAGCGGGCATCCCGACCCCACCGACCTGGGCCACCGAGTCCGCCGCGCAAGCCCAGCGCATCGCCATGCGTGAAGGGGCGGCCGGCCACGCCTTGGTGCTCAAACCGCTGTTCGGTTCACAAGGCAAAGGCTTGCAGTTGGTGGGCCATGTCAACGGTGTGCACCACGGCGTGCCGCCGCTGGACGCGGCCTATGGCGCGCTGGCCTATCTGCAGCGTTTTGTACCGGCCGGCAGCACGCCCGGTTTTGATTGGCGTGTGCTGGTCATCGGCGGGCGCGCACGCGTGGCCATGCGGCGCATCAGCGCGCACTGGGTGCACAACGTGGCCCAGGGCGCGGCTTGTGAAGCCGCCGTGCTGACTCCGGCGCTTGCCACACTGGCCGAACGTGCCGCACAGGCGCTGGAGATGGACTACGCGGGTGTAGACCTGATGCCGGCGCTCGGTGAGAGAGCTCATGACGATGCGATCCAGGTCATCGAAGTCAACGGCGTGGCGGCCTGGCAGGGCCTGCAGCGCGTCAGCCGCGGCCTGAACATCGCACGCGCCATCGTCGACGATCTGCTGGATCGCAAGCTGGCCGGCCGCGCTGCCAGGCCGCGCCGCCGCCTCGTGGCTGTGGGGCGATGACAGCCGCCGCCGCGCTTGCGAGGGCCCGGGCGGCCTTCTTGCAGGCCTGCGAACGGGACGTGGCCGTGCGCAAGCCCGGCAACGTCAGCGACGCATCTGCCGGCCACGGCATGCAGGCCACGCTCTTCCGCACCAGTGCACAAGCTGCTGCCGGGCCGCTCTTGGCCAGCGGTGCGCGCGTCGGCCAGCGCGTCGAGGCCGCGATGGCTGCCACCTGGGCCGCGGCCGGCTGCAACACCAACCTGGGCATCCTGCTCTTGTGCGCACCACTGGCCCTGGCGGTGGAGCGCGCCCCCGCGCCGCACACCGCCGCCACACTGCGCCAGGCCGTCGCGGCCGTGCTGGAATCGCTGGACCTGGCCGACACCCAGGCCGTGTACCGCGCCATCGCGCTGGCCAACCCGGGCGGCCTGGGTTCGGCACCCGAGCAGGATGTGCACAGCGCACCCAGCGTGGGACTGCGTGAAGCGATGGCCCTGGCAGCGGATCGTGACCGCATCGCGCGTCAATACCGCGATGGTTTTGCCGACTTGTTCGACATCGGCCTGCCGGCTTTCCTCACCGCCCGCGAGAACACCGACCCGGCCGAGCGCGGCAGCAGCGCAGCGGCCGTGCAGCACCTGTATCTGACCCTGCTCGGGGCCTTCCCCGATTCACACATTGTCAGGAAGCAGGGGCCGCAGATGGCACAGACTGTCATGCAGGCTGCGCAGGCCTGGTTGGCGCGCGTGGCCAACCAGGGCCACCCGCTGCGCCCGCTTGACGCCGATCCGGCATGGGGCGCCTGGGATCAGGCACTCAAGGACACCGGGATAAACCCTGGAACCACGGCCGATCTGACAGTCGCGACCCTGATGTTGGCCGGCCTGCTGCACGACGCGACCCCAGGCTGAAGGGCCGATTCAGCATGCCGGGATCCAGGGTTTCCCGAGGGCCCGGCCGATGCCGGCGCTGCGGGGCTGGTGGCACGTTTCGTGATACGGCTCTTGAGCGGCCGATGTTTCGGCCTGGTAGTGAACCCCCGCTCAAAGACTCAGACAGGAGAAGGACGAACCATGGCAAAGATTGATCGTTTGATGGTTGGCGAATCGCTGGTTGGTGACGGCAACGAAGTTGCGCACATCGACCTGCTGATCGGGCCGCGCGGCAGCGCCGCCGAAACCGCGTTTGCCAACGCGCTGACCAACAACAAGGACGGCTTCACTTCCTTGCTGGCCGTGCTGGCGCCCAACCTCTTGTGCAAGCCCGCCACCGTGATGTTCAACAAGGTCACGATCAAGGGTGCCAAGCAGGCCGTGCAGATGTTCGGCCCGGCCCAGCGTGGCGTGGCCCTGGCGGTGGCCGATTCGGTGGCCGACGGCACCATCCCGATGGACGAAGCCGACAACGTCTTCATCTCGGTGGGCGTGTTCATCCACTGGCTGGCCGAAGACGACAAGAAGATCCAGGAATACAACTACCAGGCGGTGCGCGAATCGATCTCGCGCGCCGTGAATGGTCTGCCCACACCGGCAGAAACCGTGGCCAAGAAGAACTCTTCTGCCCACCCGTTCCAGGCCAAGTAAACAGCAGGCCGACACAGCAGGCCGGCCGGGGTGACCCGGGCCGGCTTGATTGCTTTCAGGCCTTGCCGGGCACCATGCCGCTGCCGATGAGCTGCAGCACCGGCGCACCGCGCCAGGAAGGCGCGGCCACCGCGCGTTCACTGGCCTGCCGTTCGATCAACACGCCCACGGCCTGCACGTTGTCGAACTTGCGCGGTTTGACGACCTTGACACGCACCCAGTGCGCACCAAATTCATCGATCAGGATGTCGGCAATGGCTTCGGCAAAGGCCTCCAGCAGTTGCAGGCGGTGTTCGGCCAGCAAGCGCGTCAGCCGCGTGTGCACCACGCTGTAATCAATCGTATCGACGATGCGGTCGGTATCGCAGGCGCGAGCGCGCGGCAGGCCAGCGTGCAGGTCGATGGCCACCGGCTGCGGCAGGTGCAGTTCGTTGTCGTGGATGCCGATCACGGTCTGGCCGACAAAGCCTTCGATGAAGATCAGGTCCATGGCCAAGGCAGGGTCGGCCAGCGGCTTCGGACCCAGCTCATGCAGGGGATGTTGGGCAATCAAGGGTCGGTCTCCAGTTCGGTGGCGGGCGCGCAGTGGTTGGCAAACGCAAGCGGCGGGCCCGCACTTGCGCAGGCCCGCCATGGCCAGGCTGGCGCAAATTTCAGGCCATGCCCGCGGCACGCGGGCGAGCTTCGGGCTAGACCCCGTTGCGCGGGTGGGTCTGCACCACCACAATCGGCGTCCCGCAACCCGCACCAAGCCTGGTGCGGCTGCCCAGGAGGCCCTCTATGACCCACACCTTGCGCATTGGCGAGACCCAGCCCGAAGGGCATGGGCACCGCATTGTCCAGGCGGTCAGCGGCCGCCTGCAGCCTGAATGTGACGACGTGCTGGCGCGCTCGTGGAGCCGCTGCCTCAACGAATACCGCCTGCACCCCGATCGCCCGCGCGACCCCGCCGTGGTGGCCCGCGTGGCGCTGGAAGAGCGCTGCGAGCGCATGGCTGACATCATCGATTGCGCGCGCTTCGAGATGACCACGCTCTACCAGCAACTGGCCGACAACGCCTCGGCCGTGGTGCTGACCGATACCGACGGTGTCATCGTGCACATGGTGTCCTCGCCCGAGTTCACGCGTGAAGCCGAACCCCTGGGCTTGCGCGTGGGCGTGATGTGGAGCGAAACCGAAGCCGGCACCAATGGCATGGGCACCTGCCTGGCCGCCGCCGCGCCGGTTTCGGTGCGGCGCGAAGACCACTTCTTTGCGCAGTTCGCCAACCTCACCTGCTCGGCGGTGCCGGTGTTCGACCCCTCCGGCAAGATCGCCGCCGTGCTGGACGTGACCAGCCGTTCGAGCCTGATGCAGCAACACCTGCTGGTGCTGCTGGGCATGACCGCGCGCATGATCGAAAACCGCCTCATCGACCAGCGCTTTCGAAGTGCGCACCCGCTGCACTTCCACAGCCGGCCCGAACTGGTCTACACGCTGCACGAAGGCAAGCTGGCGGTAGCTGACGACGGCCGCATCCTGGCCGCCAACCGCAGCGCGCTGTTCCAGCTCGGCATCACGGGCATGGAAGACATCCGCTCGCGGCGCATCGAAGACCTGTTCCAGACTTCGCTGGAAGACATGCTCCGGCGCAGCAGTTCATCGTCCTTCCACCCGGTGGTGACCTACCGCGCCAACGCGGCACACCGCTTTTTTGCCGTGGCCCGGCTGCCGGCTTCCGAGGCCGAACCCGCACGCCCGGGCAGCTTTGGCGCGCCGCAAGCCATCCACGCAGCGGTGCGCCTGCCGCTGCGCGCGCCGCCCGTGCGCCACAGTGCGCCGGCCATGGCCTTTCGCGACCCGCGCCTGGCCGCACATCTTGAAACCGCGCGCCGTGTCATCGCCCGCCACACGCCGGTGCTGCTGAGCGGCGAAACCGGCTCCGGCAAGGAAGTTTTTGCGCGTGCCGTGCACGAGTGCAGCCCGCACGCCAGCGGCAACTTCGTGGCCATCAACTGCGCCAGCCTGCCCGAGAACCTGATCGAATCCGAACTCTTCGGCTACCGCGCAGGCGCCTTCACCGGCGCGCAGCGCACGGGCCGCCGCGGCAAGATCCTGCAGGCCGATGGCGGCACGCTCTTCCTGGACGAGATCGGCGACATGCCGCTGGATCTGCAGGCCCGCCTGCTGCGCGTGCTGGACGAGCGCCAGGTCACGCCGCTGGGCAGCGAAGACGTGCACGCGGTCGACTTTCAACTGGTCAGCGCCAGCCACCGCGACCTGCCCGCCCTGGTGCGCGAAGGCCGCTTCCGCGAAGACCTGTACTACCGCCTGGCCGGCATCGAACTGGCACTGCCGCCGCTGCGCGAACGAAGTGACAAGCGCGAGCTGATGCGCTCGGTGCTGGCCGCCGAGGGTGGTGGTGAGGCCCAGTTGAGCGCCGAGGCGGAGCGCCTGCTGCTGGCCTACCCCTGGCCTGGCAATGTGCGCCAGTTGCGCCACGTGCTGCGTTCCGCCGCGGCCCTGGCCGATGGCCACACCATCACCGTCGAACACCTGCCCAACCTGCTGCTGGTGCCCGGCACGGCGGGTGCCGCTGCGGCTGCGCCGGGCCTTGCAGTGGGCGCGGGCGAAGGTGCCACTGCCGAGCCCACGGCGCCCGCCCGGCCGGCGGTCAAACTCAACCCGATCCAGGCCAACGAGCGGCAGGTGCTGCTGCAGATGCTCGAGCAGCACCGTTGGAATGTGAGCAATGTCGCCAAGGCGCTCGATGTCAGCCGCAACACCCTCTACCGCAAGCTCCACAAGCTCGACATCGAGATCTCGCACCCCGATTGACGCCGCTTCAGCGCCGGGTTTTGATGAAGACCTGAAACCCGCCGGCAGCGGCCCGCGCAGCCGCTTTGCCTGGTGCGTGACCGGCTCCGGCCACGGCCTGGAAGAAGCCCTGGCCCTGGCCGCGCGCCTGCCGATGGTGGACCTGTTCCTGTCGGCCGCGGCCAGTGAAGTGCTGCCCATGTACCAGCTGCCGCTGGAAGAGCTGAAGGCGCGCTTTGGCTTCCAGCGCGTGTTTCGCGACAAGACCGCCAGCGCCGTGCCGGTGGGCACTTTGTACGAAGACGTGTACCACACCGTGGTGGTGGCGCCGGCCACCAGCAACACGGTGGCCAAGTGCGCGCTGGGCCTGAGCGACAGCCTGCCCACCAATATGTTTGCGCAGGCCGGCAAGCTGGGCATCCCGGGCATCGTGTTTGCGTGCGATACCGAACCGGTGGTCGTCACCAAGGCCCCGCACGATTGGGTGACCTTGCGCCCGCGGCGCATCGAGCTCGAAAACGTGGTGCGCCTGCGCGGCATCGACCACTGCCGCGTGGTCTGCTCGCCGGCCGAACTGGAATCTGCACTTGAAGCACGCCTGCACGAGCTGAAGCTGGCATGGAACACCTCCTCTTCCTGACCGGCCACCTGGCGCTGCCCAGCCTGCAGCGCGTGTTGGCCGGCATCGAACAGGCGCCCTTCACCTGGGACGTGCACGACGTGGGCGTGCAGGTGGCCGCGCTGATGACGGGCGATCTGATCCGCCGCCGGGTCCCGCTGTCCATGCTCGACGATGCAGCGCGCCGGCCCGACCGCATCATCATCCCTGGCCGTTGCCGCGGCGACCTGGCCGCGCTCAGCGCGCACTACGGAGTGCCCGTCCTGCGGGGGCCCGAAGAGCTGAAGGACCTGCCGCAGTTCTTTCAGCGCGCCGCGCGGCCGGTGGACCTGAGCCACTACGATGTGGCCATCTTTGCCGAGATCGTCGACGCCCCGCGCCTGAGCGTGCAGGCCATCGTGGCGCGCGGCCGGGCGCTGGCCGCGCAAGGCGCCAATGTCATCGACCTGGGCTGCCTGCCCGAAACACCCTTTGCCCACCTGGAAGACGCGGTGCGTGCCCTCAAGGCTGCAGGCCTGGCGGTGAGCGTGGATTCGCTCAACACCGACGAACTGCTGCGTGGCGGCCGTGCCGGCGCCGACTACCTGCTGAGCCTGACGCTGGACACACTCTGGCTGGCCGACGAAGTGGCCGCCACCCCCGTGCTGATCCCACGCGAGCCGGGTGATGAAGCCTCGCTGTACGCCGCCATCGATGCACTGCAGGCACGCGGCCGGGCCTTCCTGGCCGATGCCATTCTCGACCCGATTCCCTTTGGCCTGGTGGCCTCCATCACGCGTTACCACCGCCTGCGCCAGCGCTACCCGCAGGCCGCCATCATGATGGGCATCGGCAATGTCACCGAGCTGACGGAAGCCGATACCAGCGGCATCAATGCCGTGCTGCTGGGCATGGCCGCCGAGCTGCAAGCGTCAGCTGTGCTAACCACCCAAGTCAGCGCACACGCGCACCGCGCCGTGCGCGAAGCCGATGTGGCGCGCCGCCTGATGCACGCCGCGGTGCGCCAGCAAAGCCTGCCCAAGGGCATCACCAGCGAGCTGATGACGGTGCATGCCAGACACCCCTTCCCCGACACCGCGCAAGAAATCGCCACCACCGCCGCCCAGGTGCGCGACCCCAACTTCCGCATCCAGGTTTCGCCCGAAGGCGTGCACGTCTACAACCGCGACGGGCATCGCATCGCGCAGGACGCCTACAGCCTGTGGCCGCAACTGGGCCTGCAGGGTGACGCCAGCCACGCCTTCTACATGGGCGTGGAACTGGCACACGCCCACACCGCCTGGCGCCTGGGCAAACGCTATGTGCAGGACCAGCCGCTGGATTGGGGCGTGGCCGCTGAAGCCGCCACCACCGACCCCGACGCGGTGTGTGCACCCGGCCCCACGCGCCAGCCCGCAACTGCCAACAAACCCACTGATGAATGACCAGATCTTTGAAGGCGTGGTGACCACGGTTTCCACCGCCGGGGTGGTGCATGTGGCACCGATGGGTGTGCGCTATGAAGGCACGTGGGTGGTGCTGATGCCCTTCGTGCCTTCCACCACCCTGGACAACATCACGCAGACCCGCCACGCGGTGCTGAACCTGCTGGTGGACCCGCGCGTGTTTGCCGGCTGCGTGACCGGCCGCAAGCAGTGGCCGACCCTGCCCGCGCTGCAGGTACCGGGTGTGCGCCTGGCCGCTGCGCTGGGCCATGTGGATCTGGCGCTTCAGAGCGTGTCCAGCGACCCCCAGCGTCCGGTCTTGCGCCTGGCACGGGTGCACGAGCAGACGCATGCGCCCTTCCAGGGCTTCAACCGCGCGCAGGCCGCGGTGATTGAAGGCGCGGTGCTGGTGAGCCGCCTGCGCATGCTGCCGGCGGACAAGGTGGACGCCGAGATGGCCTATCTGCAGATGGCCATCGACAAGACCGCCGGAGCGGAAAGCCGCGAAGCCTGGGGCTGGCTGCAAGAGGCCGTGGCCTTGCACCGCGCCCAGGCGGGCGGCGCCGCGGCAGCGCCATGAAGGCAGGCCGGTTGCAGATGCTGGTCAGCGTGCGCACGTTGGACGAGGCCTTGCTCGTGGCCGAGAGCGGCGCTGCAGGCGGTGCCGACTTCATCGACCTGAAAGAACCGCGCGATGGCGCCCTGGGCGGCTTGCCACCGGCCACCGTGCTGGCCATCGTGGCGGCGCTGCGTGCCAAAGGCTGCGGTCTGCCGGTGAGCGCCACGATCGGTGACTTGCCGATGCACGCGCTGCCCACCATCCTGGCCCGCGTGGCGGCCCTGCGCGACAGCGGCGTGGACTACATCAAGGTGGGCATCGAGGCAGCGCCTGGCCCCGCTGCTGCTGCTGGGGGCGCCGTGCTGGACGCACTGGCCACCGTGCACGCCGCACCCGGTGTGGCGGTGGTGCCGGTGTTCATGGCCGACGCAGGGCTGGACCTGGGCCTGCTCGAACACGCCTTGGCCCGGAACTTTGGCGTGTGCATGGTGGACACTGCCGACAAACAGCGCGGCAGCCTGTTTGATGTGGCCCCTGTGGACACGCTGCACCGCTTTGTGCAAGCGGCCCGCGCGGCCGGCGCGCGTGTGGGCCTGGCCGGCGCCTTGCGGCTGCAACACCTGCCACTTCTGGCCGAACTGGCACCCGACTTTGTGGGCTTTCGCTCCGCCGTCTGCCGCGGCGACCGCCGTGCGGCGCTGGACCCGCTGCTGCTGCGCGATCTGTCAGCGCGTTTGCACGCCGCCGAAACGGCGGCCCTACGCGTTTGACCGCGTTCAGCCGATGGCTCTGAGCAGCGAACCCGTCAGTTGGTCGCTGGTCTTGAACACCGCAAAGTTGGCCAGGAACTGGTTCTTGGCGACAAGCTGGTCGACCAGATCGGTCTCCAGGGCATGGCCCACCTGATCGGCCGGTGTCGTCGAAGCCACCACGCCACCATGGGCCGAGGGCTCCTGTGCCACCTGCTCACGCCGAAAATTCGCCGTCGACTGATTGGCGATGTTGTGCGCCGACGCGCGCAGCAGGGTCTGCGCGGCGTTCATGCCGCTCAAGCTGATGGCGGAAAGGGCTGACATCTGAAGGTTGGCACCCGGAACGAAGACGGCCGATTGTCCAGCGGCATGGACTTTGGAGGTGCAGGCTGCAGGCGCCGAGCCAGCCTCAGCCGTCGAATCGTTCACGGCCGAGACCCATGCGACAACGGCTTCTCAGGCCTGGCGCGCGCCCAAGCCAGCGCCGCCGGCCAACAGCAAGCCGCGCACGCGGGCCAGCTCTTCGCGGTGCACGATCTCGATCGGGAAAGGCGCTTCACCAGCGGTGGCCGCAAAGCGGCGGTCCACCACGCCGGCCGCGCCCAGCTCGGGCAGGCTCAAGCTGCCGTCCACGGCACAGGACTTGACCAGCACCAGGCGTTCGGCGTTCAGGCGCTGGGCCAGGGCCAGCGCGATGCTGTCGCTGGTGACGTCCCAGTTGGTGTTGGCATCTGGCACTTCACGCAACAGCTCAAAGGGCTGCCACACAGCGGCCTGGCCCTTGCGCAGCACGCGGCGGATGGCGGCTTCGTTGCTGACCATCTGCAGTGCCGGGTTCAGCGCGCGCAACATGTAGGCGCCCTGGGCCATCGCCAGCACCGCCATGTTGTGCGCGGCCACGTCGTCAAAGCGCCAATGCGCCTGCTGGCGGCGCACCTCGTCGGCAAAGGCGCCACCGCCACAGACCACGGTGACACGGCCACCGCCCAGTTGGGCCAGCAGTTCCAGCCACTGCGGCAACAGTGGATCGGCCTGCAGGCTGCCCCCGAGCTTGACGACCCACATCAGCGCAGCTCCCGCGCCAGCAGCGTGGCCACCGCCACGCTGGGTGCACAGACGCGCGCCCACGCCGCGGTGCCGGCTGGCGCCACAGGGGCCAGGCCGGCCACATCCACACCGTAGTCGCGCACGGGCCGGTCCGGTAGGCCGGCAGCGGCCCACACATCGGCCACCAGAAAAGCGCCGCAGCCCGCGGCCACCATCTCCGCATCGGCCGGCAGGCGGTGCGCCGCATGCACACGCTGCAACTGGCCGGCGAGCGTGGCCACCTGGGCACTGCGCCAGGCCCGCGCCAGGGCCAGCCAAGCATCGGCAGGGGCTTCGCTGGCGTCGTGGCCCACCATGCGCGCCAGTCGCTGCTGCGTGTGCCGGGTGTCCTTGGGCGCGCCGTCTGCCGCAGGGTGCTGATCGTGCGCAGGGTCCAGTTCACCGGTCAGGCGGTAGACATCGGCTGTGGTGGCGAAGAACTCGTTCATCACGTTGTGGCGGCGGCCTTGCAACACGATTTGCGGCGCCAACGCGCACAGCGGCGTGCGCACCACCCCGTGGTAGACCAGTTCGCCGGTGGCCAGGCGGTCGGCATCGCTTTGGCTGCTGCCCAGCACGCGGCCCTTTCCAAAGGCCACCAGGTCGGTGGTGGTGCTGCCCACGTCCACGAGCACGCCCGCGCGGCCATCGGCCCAGGCCGCCACGTGGCTGGCGGTGGCGCGCCAGTTGGCCGATGCGATCTGTGCCCAGTGCGCGGCGGCTTCGGCGGCTGTGCACCAGGCTTCGTCACCGGCGTAGAAGTGCACCGGCCCCCGCAAGGCCGCGGCCAGGTGGGTGGCGATCTGGCACACGCCGTCCTCGCGGGTGGCAAACAGGTCCACCATCTCGCCGGTCATCGTCACCGCGTGGTGGGCCTTTATCAGGATGGGCCAGCGTTGCGCAGCGCTGGTCAACGCGGCGTCCAGGTGCTGCAGGCCTTGCCAGAGCGGGCAAGCCCATTGCGCCACGTCGTGCACGCGGCCTTCTTGCAGCAGGCAGGCTTTGACGTGCGCGCCGCCGACGTCCCAGCCGATGACCAGCGGCTCGGACTTCACAGCCGCACCTCAGCACGGACGCTCCAGAACAAGGCGCTCTCGTAAACTGCGCGTCCTTTCCTGGCGGGCCGCGGCCCCTGCTGCATGGCCACCGTCTTTCCCGTCATCGACTTGCTGCACGGCCAGGTGGTGCGCGCAGTGCGCGGCGATCGCCAATCGTACCGGCCCATCGTCTCGGCCCTGTGTGACAACAGCGACCCGCTGAACGTGGCGCAGGCCTTGTGCCAGCACAGTGCCAGCACGCGCCTGTACCTGGCCGATCTGGACGCGCTGAAAGGTGCAGCGCCCCAAGTGCCGGTGCTGCGCGCCCTGCTGCAGGCGCAAGCCACGCTGGAGCTGTGGCTGGACGCTGGCTTTGCCGATGCCGCTGCAGCGGCCGCCGTGCTGGCCGAACTCGGCCCGCTGAGCGGCCGTGTGGTGCCGGTGTTTGGCAGCGAAAGCCTGCGCTCGCGCGCCGCGCTGCAAGCCGCCATGGTGGGCCGCGTGGCCTTGTCGCTGGACCGCCGCGATGGCCAGAAGCTGGACGCCGCGGGCTGCTGGGATGCGCCCGAGCTGTGGCCGCAACACTTGATCGTGATGACGCTGGAACGGGTAGGCGCCGATGCCGGCCCCGACCTGGAGACCCTGGCCGCGGTGCGCAGCCAGGCGCCGCAGGCCACGGTGATGGGCGCCGGCGGCATTCGCCATGCGGCCGATCTGGCCGCAGCCGGCCGGGCCGGCGCCGATGCCTGGCTGGTGGCCAGCGCGCTGCACGACGGCCGCCTGTGACGGCGGCACGCACCCAGCGCGGCGGTATGGGGAGGCAAGGGCATGGCCAAAATGCTTTCACGATCCGTGCCACCAGGGCCCGCACCTGCGGGGTGGCGCGCAAGGTTCCGGGCAACATGCCGGGCAGCCCACGTGGCTGCAGCAGGACAGTGCACGCCACAGTGTGTTGCAGTTTCGGGTGTGCACCCGCAACGGGCACCGGGCCAGCGGTGCAGACTTCACGGTGGCACATCGCTTGCATCCCCTGACCCCCATGACCCCAAGCGCTGCGACAACCGGGCTGGGCGCGGCGCCCTGGACCTGTCCCTTCTGCCCTTTGCTGTGCGACGGTTTTGCCGTGCGCGGCGATGCGCCAGCCCGCCGCCTGGTGCTGAAAGGCAGCGACTGCCCACGCGCTCAGCAGGCACTGGCCACTTTTGAGCCGGGCCGCTCAGCTGCGGTGCCGCTGGTGAATGGGCAGGCGGTTGATCTGGCCAGCGCCATCCAGGCCGCCGCGACCTTGCTGCGGGCCAGCCATCAGCCCCTGATGGCCGGCCTGGGTGCCGACGTGGCGGGCTCGCGGGCTTTGTACGCCCTGGCTGCCGACACCGGCGCGATTGCCGATGCCGCCAACGGCGCCACGCTGATGCACGGCCTGCGCGCGCTGCAGGACCGCGGCGCCTACACCACCACGCTGGCCGAGGTGCGCACGCGCGCCGAGCTGCTGGTGTTTGTCGGCGGCCTGCCTTCGGCCATGCAGGCGCGCCTGCCCGAGCTGCTGCGCCGCTGCGGTGTGGGTGAACAGGGCCTCGTGGCGCAACGCCACATCGTGCTGCTGGGCGGTGACGGCAGCGCACCTGCCGAACTGGGCAAGCTGCCCGGCGTCACGTTTGAGCACCTGCCCTTGAGCGGGGACCTCTTCGACACCGTGGCCCTGCTGGCCGCCAGCGTGGCCGGGGCCACCGTCGCGGCGCCAGAGCTGGCCGCGCTGACCCAGCGCCTGCAGGCCGGCCGCTACAGCGTGCTGGCCTGGGAAGCCGCCAGCTTGCCGGCGCAAGGCGCGTTGATCGTTGAAGCGCTGAACCGCATCGTCGGCACGCTCAACCGCAGCACGCGCGCAGCGACATTGCCGCTGGGCGGTGGCGAAGGCGCGGCCACGGCCAACCAGGTCTGGGCCTGGCTGAGCGGCCTGCCCTTGCGCACACGCGCCGGGCCGGCCGGACTTGAACACGAACCGCTGGCCTTTGACACCCCACGCCTGCTGGCCGATGGCGCGGTGGACTGCGTGCTGTGGGTCTCGGCCTTCGGCAGCACGGGCTTGCCGCCGGGCTTGCGCCTGCCGCTCATCGTGCTGGGCCATCCAGCGCTTGCCGCCTCGGTGAGCGCAGTGCCCGGCAGCGTCTTCATCCCCGTGGCCACACCCGGCATCGGCGCGGCCGGCCATTTGTTCAGAACCGATGGCGTGGTGCTGATGCCACTGCACGCCGTGCACGACGACGGCCTGCCCACGCTGGCTGCGGTCGCCCAGCAGTTGCGCCTGGCCTTGAAGGCGCTGCGTGATGGGGCTGCGGCATGAGCGCGCCGGGCCGCTCCCAAGCGCGAATCCCGCAGCGCGCAGCGCGCAGGGTAGTCCAATGACGGCCACCCTGTTGCTGCGCGGCGGCCAGGTCTACGACCCAGCGCAGGGCGTGAACGGCGAGCGGCGCGACATCGCCGTGCGCGCAGGCCGCATCGTCACACTCGCGCCGGGCGAAGCCGCCACGCAGACCATCGACAT
>Ga0138256_10004153_pt1 | contig 15399 bp, 14 predicted proteins | sample KNB2016incub_MG_FD_105486 | JGI IMG/M metagenome (GOLD analysis project Ga0138256, IMG submission 105486) | Active sludge microbial communities from wastewater in Klosterneuburg, Austria - KNB2014incub_MG | ecosystem: Engineered > WWTP > Activated sludge > Unclassified | place: Austria... | reverse complement strand
CCCGCGGTGAAGCCGCGACCCCAGCCCTCCGCTATGTTTCAGATAATGCCGCGTTATGAGGCTCCAATTCTCAATGAATGTATCCTCCATCGCCGGAGCCACGCGCCATCTATAAAGGATCACTATCATTATTTAATTTAACGCTGACTTAATCGTATCCGCCAATCCGTTCGCAAGCACTTCGATCTCACCCTGGTCCCGGCCCTCGATCATCACGCGTGCCAGATTCTCGGTCCCCGAATACCGCAGCAGGAGCCGCCCATTGCCGGAAAGTATCTTTTCTACCTCGGCAGATGCCTTCAAGATCGAGTCAACTTCGTCAAAAGGAGTTTTTGTGCCGACCTTAACATTGACAAGTACCTGAGGATACCGTCGAAAACCTTCTGTCATTCCTGACAACGTCGTGTCGGCCAAGCTAACTGCCTCGAATAGGCGCAGAGCGGTCATAATTCCATCTCCAACAAGGCTTACCGCCGGAAAAATAATATGTCCCGATTGTTCGCCTCCAATTTCGACATTGGACCGAAGCAGCTCTTCCAAGACATATTTATCGCCGACCGATGTTCTTACAAGTTCGATATTCCGGGACGATAAAGCGATCTCAAGCCCAATATTGCTCATCACAGTCGCCACGATCTTATTCGATCGAAGTTCGCCGCGGCCCTGCATCGATTTGGCCATGATCCAAAGCACCGCATCGCCGTCAATGATCGTGCCAGTTTCATCCACAAACAATGCCCGGTCAGCGTCACCGTCAAAAGCGACGCCCATATCCGCTTGATCTTTGAGAACGGCCGCCTGGAGTTTGTTCAGGTGGAGCGATCCGCAATCCTTGTTAATATTTCGGCCGTCAGGCCGGTCGTTGATCGCAATCACGTCAGCCCCAAGCTCTTCGAATAGATGCGGCGCCAGTCCGCTTGCCGCGCCGTTCGAACAATCGATCACTATCTTTCGTCCCGCCAGGCTGTATTCGCCGGTCGAACGGAGAAGTTGATCGAGGTAGCCCCTTCTAAACTCGGTTTCGCAGGAGCTATCAATTTTTATATTTTCAGTTTCGACAGGAACGGTCGCGTCTTTAGCGAGATCGCTTTCTATCAGCCTTTCCAACTCGTCATCAATCTTCCGGCCGGTTGGCAGAAAAGCCTTTATTCCATTGTCCTGGAAAGGGTTATGCGACGCACTGATGACAATTCCAAGATCGAAGCCGTACTCCGAGGCCAGAAAAGCAACACCGGGCGTTGTGATGACACCGGCCGACATGGCCTCTACTCCCATTGATACGGCCGCACGCGAAAACTCTTGTTCTATCCACGGGCCGGACTCCCGTGTGTCGCGGCCGATCACGAATCTCGGCTTCCTGCCCAGCCTTTCAGCCAATTGAATGGCAAACGATCTTCCAATTTTAAAAACAGTGCCTTGATCGAGAGGAAATACACCTGCCTCGCCTCGAATACCGTCAGTTCCGAACAACTTTGCCATAAATGCCGCAAATGAGACCGCTAATAGAATAACAAATCGAACAATTACAATAGAATCGATCATTCAACGACCGCAAATTCCATGATAACTTTTCTTTGTAGATAGCATAAAAAATTCAATTTGTCTTGACAACCACTTTGAGAATAAGCGAATCTTAACTCACGCGGATTCAGTGTACCGCGTTACATCAACCCTTCACCCTGAATTACTTTCCCCGTGCGGACGAATATGAGATTTACCCCCATTATTGCAATAGCAGTTTTGTCCCTGGCTGCCGCTGAACTTTCTGCCCAGACAAAGGCCGGCCAACCTGCTCAAACCACACGCGGGCGCGTTGTGGTTACAAATACGATGCCCGCGGTCAAACCTGCTCCGACGCCTTATCCGAAGACGGCCCCAACCCCGATCATTGTCGGCGGCCCGGCCGTCCAGCGTCCGGTTCCGGACCGGGCGGCGGTAAACGAGAATACTGAAACAGCGGTCAGAACAATGAACTTTCGGTCGATCAAAAACAAGATCGCCGAAGCGAAACGCATCTTACAATCGCGGCCGCTGCCGACAGCATCGGTAGAAAGCACCGTTCCGCTAGATTTTGTCCGCGTAGCATTTCACGATTGGAAAAGCGGCGAGGTTGATTTTGTCGTGATGTCGAAGGAATCATTCCTTTCGACCGTCACCCCTAAGGTGATGGTATCGGAAAAGGGCCGTACCATAACCGCAGTAACGATTCGCGGTAACGGCGTAAACACTCCAATTACACTTACCGATTCCGCCGGCAACAAACACCTTCCGCTGCTGGTTCAGTACCCCGTGATACGCGAGGGCCGTTACATTGAGACCGCTTACTACATGTCAACTCATCCGGGGCTAGTCACGTCTGAAGTGGTGAGCGCAGGCCGGTTTTACGTTCGGAATGTGATCGAGATCGCCCGCGACCGCCTTCGTGAAAAAGGCATCACCATCCAGCCTAAACTAGCGGATATCGCGGAACGCCTTGCCGCCGTTGAGCATGTGGACCACATGAGGTTCCGAAACGAATATCACCCCAATATTTACAATGACATTTACACGCTCTATGCCTTGAACGAAGGCCAAACATACCGATATTCGGTCAGCTCTGCGGGTGCCGGCGGCATGGTGCAGATGATCCCTTCGACATACAGGATGGTCCGCTCCTGGCATACGAACATTCCGCTGATGCCGGATTTTGTCGAGGGCATGAGAAATCATGTAAACGCAACCGAGGCGATGCTGCTTTACATGAAACGGACTTGGGATGATCTGAATTCGAACGCGACAATAACGGAAGCTCTTGCAACCGAGATCGCAACGCCCGAGCAGCTGATGGCGGCCGGATACAATTCAAATCCCGCCAGGCTCGCAGGATATATCAGGCGTGCCGGGTCAAACTGGACAAATCTGATCCCTCGAGAAACGAAGATCTACCTTCAGATCTACGAATCGATCGAGAAGCACGTTCCAATGACGCCGCGGACTCGCTAACTTTCTAAATCATATCTCTTACAAACAAAACAGCGGCCTCTGCGTTTGGACGGATCAATTGCAGAGGCCGCTGAATTTATTCAAACTAAAAAATGAGGCCCGAACGGTTTTCTGATCACTCGTCCGCATCGATCGGGCGGCCAAGCCGTTGATCGGCGATCCGCCGGACCTCAAGTTGAATATCCTCGAATTTCTTTTCGTACAAATTTTCGCCCAGGAAAAATGGATTGTTCGTTACATCAAAGACTGCGAACGAAGGCGGTTCCATATCTAAAAAGGCCTGTTCGTCGTCAAATCGGACACTCGCAATGTTCAACCCCCAGAGCGGGCCGAGAAAAACATCAAGATCATAGGCCAGACCGTCGAATTCATGAAAGTATCGATTTTTCCTTATCTCATTCCCTTCAAAGGGTTCAAATACGGCATGCTCTTCTTCGTTAAGGTGAATCTCTGCGATCTTCAACACATTCATTCCTGAACGTTCGGCAACAAGTCTCTGCTGAAGGCTCCATGTCCAGTCTTTTGTTCCTGGATCGCGCATCGACCTTAACCGCATTCGAGTACCGGTAATATAATTATCAAAGAACTGCAGATGACTGCTCGCTCGTGTGAGCGGATGCGGCAACGCCTCGATCAGGAATCGGCGTCTTAATTCGGTCCTATAGGTTTTGTCCATCATTTCGCGATTTATTATACTTTGGATTTTGGGTCAGGAGATATTTATGAACTTAAGATACATTGCATTTACATTGATCGCCGCCGGAGCTATTTCACTTTTCGGATGCGGCGGAAATGAAGGGCCGGCCAACAACGGGAACACCGGAACTGCAAACGCCAATTCAGCCAATACGCCAAAGTCTAACTCAGCTAACGCCGTTGCGGTAACTACGCCGACGCCCGACCAGGTTACTAACAATGCACCCACACTTACACCTGTTTATAAGGCGTATTGCGCAGCGGTTGTAAAAAAAGACGAGCCGGCGATCCGCAAATTTTACACCGCCGACACGCTCGCTGACTTCGAAAAGACGATGAAGGAAGAAAATATACGATCGTTAAGCGATTTCGTAAAGGACGACAAGATAACAAACGAGGTTTGCGAGGTCGCAAACGAACGGATCAAAGGCGAAAAAGCGGTTGGAAAAGTAAAGACCCTGGCGTACCCGAACGGCTATGATGTCCTCTTCGTCAAAGAAAACGGTGATTGGAAAATGTCGAATTTGGACCCGACAAAATCCTTTTAGCATTTGATCGAAAATTGAAAAACTGTTAACTGATCGGGACGAACCATTTTGATCAGCTAACAGTTTTTGATCGGGATATGCCGGCAGAAAAGTCGCATCAATTTCTTACGCGGGGACAGAAATGACGATCAGCAGCGGTCAACTGGCCGTGCCTTTTGCTTCGTTCGGCTGATATGGCGGCAAAATGACCCTGGCCGCCTTCTCCTTCTTTAGTCCCAGGGCCCAATCGGCCTGCATGATCGTGTGAATATCGCGCGTTCCCTCATAAATAACAGCGGCCTTGCAATTTCTGAGGTATCGCTCGACAGGATAATCGTTTGTATAGCCGTTAGCTCCATGGACCTCGATAGCCATTGAGGCCGCCTTTTCGGAACGAGTGGTCGCCTGCCATTTCGCAAGGCTTGCTGCCTTTGCTGACGGTAATCCTTGATTCTTCAACCATCCGCATTTTAGCCAAAGCAGGTGCGACATTTGAAAGTCAGCCTCCATCTCGGCGATCTTTTGCTTGACCAGTTGGAAATTGCCGATCTTTTGGCCCTGAACTTCACGCGTATTTGCATATGCCGCGGAGGCGTCACGAGAAGCGCGAATTACGCCGGTCGCTCCGGAAGCAACAGTATAACGGCCATTCTCGAGCGAGAACATTGCGATCTTGAACCCTTCTCCCTCTTGCCCAAGCATATTCGCGTGCGGCACCCGAACATCCTGAAGCGAAAAATAGCCGGTATTCCCCGCTTTTATCCCAAGCTTTCCGTGCAGCGTTCCGCTCGAAAAACCTGGCATGGCCCGCTCTACAATAAAGCATGATATGCCGCTATGATCGCGGGCCTTCTGCTTTTCCTGGTCCGTCCAGCAGAAAAACAGAAAATGGTCGGCAACATCGGCCAGTGAGATCCACATCTTTTCGCCGTTCAGTATCCAGTCATCGCCATCCCGTCTTGCATACGAACGCATTCCTACTACATCCGACCCCGCATTCGGTTCGGTCAGCCCGAATGTCGCGATCTTTTCGCCCTTAGCTTGAGGAACAAGGTACTTTTGCTTTTGTTCCTCGGTGCCCCAACTATAGACACTAAGGCTGTTCAAGCCAACATGGACTGACATCGCCACTCGAAGGAACGTGTCGCATGCCTCGAGTTCCTCGCAGACAAGCCCAAGTGAAATGTAATCAAATCCGGCCCCGCCATACTGTTCCGGTATGCAAACACCGAGTAATCCAAGGTCGGCCATCTTGTCAAAAACGCTCCGCTCAAAATAGGCTTTTTCGTCCCATTCCTTTATATGCGGAGCAACCTCGCCCGCACAAAATTCGCGGACCGTGTTTTGCAATGCAATATGCTCTTCCGATAATTCAAAGTCGATCACAGGTTTATGTCTTCCTTTGCAATTTGTTGTGTATGATAGAAATTTGGTCGTTAGCTCAATTCAGCAGTTTATCATTTAGTCTTGGTTTGCGCGAAAGCAAGTTTGGCCAAAATTACTGAAAAGCATCTCGAATCCGGGCCGCTTTCGCGGAACACATTTCCGTAATCGTAGATCTTACAAATGATACCGGTCTCAAAGGCATTCAAGATAATTGAACGTGAAGCTAATTTGCTCGCGTCAGAACGGATCCTGCTCAACAATGCGTCAGGCCGAATCCTGGCGGAAGATATTATTGCGGACACCGATCTGCCGCCATTTGACCGCTCACAGATGGATGGTTACGCTGTAAAAGCCGCCGATACCAAACGGTCGCCGGTTACGTTGCGGATAGCAGGCGAATCCGTGGCCGGCCGTGGATGGCACAAGGCCCTCCAGCCTGGCGAGGCCGTTAGGATAATGACCGGAGCTCCCGTACCAGATGGTGCGGACGCGGTGCAAAAGGTCGAGTTGACGGACGAAGCGGAAGGAGTCGTCACGATTTACGAACCGACATCCGTGGGCCGCTTTATCATTGAACAAGGTGAGGAAATTCGAAAGGGCATGCCCGTTCTGCGTAAAGGAATGCAGCTTACGCCTGCAAACATCGCTCTGCCGGCGGCGTTTGGCTATGCACATATCCGGGTGTCAAAGCGGCCGCGGATCGCTATAATCTCGACTGGTTCCGAGATCGTAGAGATCCACAAAAAGCCCAAACGCGACCAGATCCGCAATTCAAATTCGCTCATGCTCGACGCTCTTTGCCGCGCCGCGGGAGCAGAACCGCGGATATTTCCTATCATTCAAGACGATCTGGCCAGCCTGAAAGAACAGTTTCAGATTGCTGAAAAATCAGCTGATATTTTGATCACGACCGGCGGTGTTTCCGTCGGCAAATATGACCTTACCAAGCTGGCATTAACAGACATTGGGGCTAAGATCTTCTTTGATAAGGTCGCGCTTAAACCTGGCAAACCGACCGTTTTCGGGAAACTCAATAGAACCCTTGTTTTTGGACTACCGGGCAACCCGGTTTCGGCCGCAGTCACATTTCACCTGTTTGTACGGCTGCTTGTAAGAATAATGACGGGCTCTGTCGAAAGACACTTGCCATCAGCCGCCGCCAAGCTTTCCGTACGGGTGAAGGGTACAAAGGAACGCGACAGCTATCTGCCGGCCCGGGTTGAATTTGGTAAGGACGGCAGGCTTACCGCCAACTTGCTTCGCTGGCACGGCTCCTCAGACTTTGCAGGTTTTTCTTCTGCCAACGCATTGGTTTTTGTGCCGAAGGAAAAGATAATTGAACAAGGCAGCCTTGAACGGATAGTTTTCATCGGGTGGCCATGATCATGAAGTCTCAGATTCCCGCGTGAAAAAATGAAACTTTGCATTCTCCACGCCTTAACTGGTAACTTCTCTTCAAAATGTCAGAACTTTCACATTACGATGACTCCGGCCGCATCCGGATGGTGGATGTAAGCAGCAAAGCCGTGACCGAGCGAACGGCTATCGCCACATGCAAGGTGCTGCTTATGCCTGAAACTATTTCTGCCATCCGCAAAAAAGCCGGCCCTAAGGGCGATCCGCTCGAAATTGCCCGCATCGCGGGCATCATGGCGGCAAAGAAGACTTCAGAGCTTATTCCTCTCTGTCATCAGATAAATCTTTCAAAGGCAGATGTTTACGCCGAGGTGGCCGAATACGGTGTGCGGCTTGAAGCAACCGCCAAGACATCGTCTCAAACGGGTGTCGAAATGGAGGCACTCACAGCTGTCTCCATTGCCGCGCTTACGATCTACGATATGTGCAAAGCAATGCAGAAGAACATCGAGATCACCGAAATACGCCTTGAAATCAAAACCGGTGGAAAAATGGACTATTTGAGGTAGCCTTACAGCGCATCACCACTATGCCCTGTCTCTTTTTTCTTCCGTATGGCCGAACTTTCGGTTAAAATAGACGTAAATCGTTAACGTGAACACATGGGAGCCTTAATACTATGAGATACAAAGTGGCCGAAAATGCACGACCTCAAATCTACTTATTGCTTGTCGCCACCCTGATAAGCATCGGCCTTTGGCTTCTCTCGGGCTACATCCCGCTTATTGGATATCTAACCTATCCTCTGCGGCTTTTCTCGACTTTTATTCATGAGGGTTCGCATGTTCTTGCGACCGTGCTTACAGGAAATTCCGTGCAAAGCCTGTCGATCGCGGCCGACGGAAGCGGCGTCGTCTGGTCGCAAAGCTCGGGCTGGTTTTCTCAGCTTCTGATCTCGAGCGCCGGATATATCGGCACAACCGCATTTGGCGTCGGCCTGTTGGCATGGATGCGTTATGGACGGTCTTCGCGAACTGCATTGATGGCCGCCGCCGGTTTTGTCGCGGTCATGACGGTTGTTTTCGGCATTCTGGCGCCTTTTTGGAATTTTCTGGCAAACGTCACGTTTGGAAGCGTGATCTTCACCGTCTTTGCGGGAACTGTACTTGCAATTGGCCTGGCGGCAATCTCAAGATTTGCAACTTCAAAATGGGCAAATTTCGCGCTCGCATTTATCGCCGTCCAATGTTTGGCAAATGCAGTATTCGACCTGCTTAATTTACTATTCCTTTCGACACTCACAAATGAACACTCAGACGCCGTTAATATGGCGAACGCAACCGGCATTCCTTCGTTCGTGTGGGTATTGGTCTGGATGGGGATCTCGGTTGTGATGATCTCGGTCGGACTTAGGATCTACGCCGTCAACCGTGCCCGGGCCGCAAGCTCAACGGACACCGTGTTTGAAGATTAATTTGGCAGGTTCCTTGAATAGCCGTCTTTTTCACCCGCGAGTTATTAGGTAGTGCAGCCTTTCGAGTCAGTGTGCCGCGAAGCGGCGGCAAGAGAACAGCCTGTTGTGAAACCTCTGTACGGCAGGCGGCGACAAGTTCCCGCATTGAAGATGCGGAACGGTGTTTAAGGCCGCGCGTCTTCAACACCCGTTGCATTTCGAATCTGCCTAACCATAAGCTTCGCATCTGGCCGGCATGTTCAAAGTCGCTCCGCGGCAAAACAATTCAACCTGATGCTCCACCTGGTTTTCGGCTTGACCAAATGATTTTAATTTGCAAAAGCTGAAAACGCGGGATTGCCGAAATTGTTATTCAAAGCTCTTCATTTGATCGTTTTCTTGAATAGTTGACGCTCCGCGGCGGAGTAGATAAGCATGGACAATTCTGAAACACCGACAATACTTGGCAATTTTCCTGTAGGCTGCCGCCTGTTGGTCCGGTCAAAAAAGGATTGGAGATTTGCCGTAGTATGCCGCAAGTCGGACGAGTTTATCTCGATCGCGGTCGCCTCACCCCGAGGCGGTACCTATCGCCTTAAGCGGCCGGCTGATCTTGAGATATTCTTCGACGGACAGATACCCTATTTACTAGCGAAGGAGCCTGACGTATGGCGCGAGAACTTTTCACGCTATGACGTCCGCTGGTGACTGTTTATTTGACCCGGCCCACGGCGATTATCCTTCCGCTCATATCTTCCTGCACATAGACAACGTAACGTGTATTTTCAGTTTTCCACGCAGGGTCGGTGGGCAGTTCGACTGTCGCCGTAAATTCAGCGGCCTTTTCAGGCACCTTTCCAAAACCCTGGACCTTGCGCACGACCGATGAATGCGACAGCGTCTTGCCGATGTTGTTACCCGCCTTTACCTTGCTCACTAGGCCATCCTCCGCCGACACAAGTACGGCCGTTGCAACATTATGCTGGCCGAGTCCGGTTACCTTTATCTGAGCGCTCCGGCCGCTCCGCGTCGCGACAACCTCACCTTTATCCGATTTTGCAGCTTTCAATATTGCGTCGCCTGCCTTTGCCGGATCGCTGCCGATAAATTGACTCCTTCCGTCAACGATCATTTGCGGGGTATAGATCGTATCCAGGTTCATTCTCATCGAGTAGAGCTGCTGGCGCTTAGTATGGTCGGCCGAGGAATATTCGTCCTTCCATCCTCGATCATTAAAGTAGTCCACGTGATAACCAAGCGTGATCACATCCGCTCCCGGCACCGGCTGTTGAGTTTCAAGAAACGCAAGCTGCTTATCCGCCGGCGGACAGTTTCCGCACCCTTCAGACGTGAAGAGTTCTATCAGCACGGCCTTGCTTCCGCCCGCGTTTTTAGTGACGGGTTCTTTTGGGACGGGATTGGCCGGCTTATCCGCCGTACAAGCGGAAGCAATGATCATGAATACGAGAAGAAAACAAAGACCGATTGACCTCATAACGTAAAAGAATAGCAGAATCACTCCCTTGAGACATAAAGTGCGATTCGGCCAATTCTGCCAGCCCAACCTGCCCGCTTTTCGCTGCACGCTCATTTTGTTAAAATTAAGATTTGGCTTTAACGACAGTATCTTCACCTATGCGAGCAGTAAAGACTAAGGAAGAAGGCATCGAGGTCCGCGGGGCCCGCGTTCATAATCTCAAAAATGTTTCGGTTTCGCTTCCACACAACAAACTCACTGTAATTACAGGGGTCTCAGGCTCCGGAAAATCGAGCCTGGCATTTGACACCATTTATGCCGAGGGCCAACGCAGGTATGTCGAATCCCTGTCAGCTTACGCCCGCCAGTTTCTCGAAAGGATGGAAAAGCCGGACGTGGATGAGATCCGCGGTATGGCGCCGGCAATCGCGATCCGGCAAAAAAACTCGACGAAAAATCCCCGCTCAACGGTTGCGACACAAACTGAGCTTTACGATTACCTCCGACTGCTATATGCCCGGGCAGGTCAAACTTTTTGCCATATTTGCGAACGCGAAGTGAAAAAGGATTCGCCTGAGTCGGCCGCAACTGAAATTCTTGCGTCACTTGCCGACGGTACCCGGTTTTACGTGCTTTTCCCGGTTCAGGAACATCTCTCGCCAAAACCGGCCCCGAAACCAAAGGCTAAGGCAAAATCTAAAGATAGGGATCAGAGCATGAGTACCGGCGCATTTCTCATGCTTCTGATGCAGCAGGGCTTTTCGCGATTATTCCGGGCCGGCCAAACCATTGAACTATCGCGCCCGGAAGATTATCCGTTCGACGACTTTGACGATACTTTCGTTCTGATCGACCGTTTGTCGTCGTCGGCCGACATTCGTCAGCGACTTGTCGATTCGCTCGAAGCATGTTTCCGCGAGGCCCATGCCGCCGTGATAGAGACGGTTGACGGCGCTCAGATCAAGTTTTCCGACTCGTACATCTGCAAATATGACGGAACCCGGTATGATGAGCCTGAGCCGCAGCTTTTCAGCTTCAATTCACCCTATGGGGCTTGCCCGGCCTGTCAGGGATTCGGCAATACGATCGGTGTCGATTATGGACTGGTCATCCCGAATCCGCTCCTCTCGATAAAGGCTGGCGCGATCGATCCATTCACCCGCCCGCAGCACCTCTGGGCGCAAAAAGAACTAATGAAATATGCCGCACACGCCGGCATAGACGTGAATGTGCCATTTGCAGATCTGCATGATTTTCAGCAGAACAACATCATTTACGGTGATGACGGTTGGCGTGGAATCTCGGGATTTTTCAAATGGCTTGAGACAAAGAAATACAAATTGCATGTCCGCGTCTTTCTCGCGAAATACCGCGGCTATACTGCTTGTCCGGAATGCCACGGAACCCGGCTTCGCCAGGCGGCACGCGACGTAAAGATCGGCGGCAGATCGCTCCCCGAGATAGTTGGAATGCCGATCGCCGATGCACAAGCATTCTTCTGCAAACTCGAACTGGCCGACGAGCGAAAGCAGATCGCTGAGAAGATATTGCTTGAGATCGAGCGCCGTTTAAAATTCCTGGTGGATGTCGGCCTTGATTACCTGACGCTCGATCGAATGGCATCGACACTCTCGGGCGGCGAAACTCAGCGAATTCAGCTCGCGACCAATCTTGGCTCGCTTCTCGTCGGCACGCTCTACGTTTTGGACGAACCAAGCATCGGCCTTCATCCTCGCGATAACGCAAGGCTTATCGGCATACTCGAAAATCTTCGCGACATCGGGAACACACTTGTCGTCGTGGAGCATGACGAAGACACAATGCGGGCCGCCGATCATATCGTTGACATTGGCCCGTTTGCAGGTGAAATGGGAGGCGAGCTTGTGTTTCAGGGTGATTTCGCGGGCTTGTTGAAAGACGAGGGATCATTAACGGCACGCTATCTTCGCGGTGATTCTGAAATTAAAGTCCCTTCGAAACGGCGGCCCGTTCGTGAACGGATAAAGATCATCGGTGCCCGTGAGCACAATCTTCGCAATATATCCGTTGATATTCCCCTCGAGATGCTCGTTTGCATCACGGGCGTTTCCGGCTCTGGCAAGTCAACCCTCGTTCACGACGTGCTGTTTGCCGGCGTCAAAAAACAACGCGATGAATGGCCGTCGCATGTTGGCTTGTTTCAGGAGATGGACGGCACGGACCAGGTCGAAGACATCGTTCTCGTCGATCAATCGCCGATCGGCCGCACTCCGCGGTCAAATCCGGTTACATACATAAAATCTTACGATGCGATCCGCGAACTTTTTGCCTCGACGAACGGGGCAAAGACGAAAGGGCTGAATTCGTCCCATTTTTCATTTAATGTGCCGGGCGGTCGATGTGAGGCCTGTCAGGGAAGCGGAACGGTGATCGTCGAAATGCAATTCCTGGCGGATGTCGAACTGACCTGCGAAGACTGCCGCGGCACCCGGTTTCGCGACGAGGTGCTTGCCGTAAAATACAAGGGCAAAAGCATTCACGATGTTCTGAAATTGACCGTTCGCGAAGCGATCCTGTTCTTTAAGGAAACAAGGAAGCTGGTAACAAGGCTGAAAGCACTGGACGATGTCGGTCTCGGTTATCTGCGGCTCGGCCAGTCGGCAACGACCCTCAGCGGCGGCGAGGCACAGCGTGTAAAACTGGCGACGTTTCTTGCGCAGAAAACTCAAACAAAAACATTGTTCATCTTTGACGAACCGACCACGGGCCTTCATTTTGAAGACGTGAATAAACTGCTTTCCGCTTTTCGGGCCCTGATCGACAGCGGGGCCAGCCTCGTTGTTATCGAACACAATCTGGATGTGATAAAAACGGCAGACTACGTGATCGATCTCGGCCCCGACGGCGGCATCGGCGGCGGCGAAATTGTTGCGGCCGGGACTCCGGAAGAGATCGCAAAAGACGAAAACTCACACACCGGACGGTATCTTAGATCGGTACTTAAATAGGCGTTCGATATTATTTAAAATTACTTCTTGCGCAGTGCTTTCGCCCGTGCGGGCATTCGCCAACCTGGACCCATTCATAGAAATCGTTTGTGCTGCCTTCGACCGCGTAGATCACTTTCTTTATTGCGGGAAACTGCAGCAGGGTCGCGTCAGTCATTGCAAAAAAACCGCCTCCGCAGCTGGTGGTCGCGTTTCCCATTTGCTGGAATGCCCGCTTTGTAAAATTCACATACGCGGTCCGGCCCTTGATATTAATGTTCTTCAATATGCCGTCGGTCTCCGGCGGCCCAAAGCCGGAATATTCGCCTGCTTCTGCCGATGTCGGCCCCTTGAACAATTCTTTCAGCGCAGCATCTGCCGCCGACACCGTTTTCGGTATTGTTCGTTTTACCGGCCTGACCAGGCTGCAATCGTTCCATTCCGGATCGATCTTGTCAGGGTGAAAATAAACCTTGACGGTCATCGTCCCGGCCGTTTGGCCGAGCACCGCTGACGCGAGAGCGGTTAAAACCAGCACCAGTTTGAGGAATGGCTTATACATTAATCGTCTCCAAATTTCGCACGCCATTTCGGCGCGATCTGCTCCATCACCTTGCAGTCGCAATAACCGCCATTCTCGTTTAGCCAGCTTGTGATCCGCGGGAAATTGAGCCGTTTCTCCATCATGAAGCGCATAGCAATCTGAAGGCTGTGATTGCATTCGGATTCGTACAATTCATCTTCGACAAAATCCAGCAAACTACTAATGGTCGCCGTCCCCGCCGGCAGAGTATCGATGAACGCCTGAAGCTCCTCGCCGCTCATCTGCTCGAGATTTTCTATTTCGCGTTTTTTAACAATCGGCATCTGTATTCAAATCAAACCCGTTTCATTACTGCATTGTTCTATTCAAAATTCCGCCTCTGAAACCCGCAGCATCTCAGCCCGTTCTGCCTCTTCGATCTCTTTTCGTTTTACGCCCTCGCGTCCGTCATACTTCAAGAATCCAGGCAAAAACAGCGCGGCACCCGCGACACTTATTACGCAAAGCACACCGCCCGAAACGAGTGCGGCCTTCACGCTAAAGCTCTCAGCGACGATTCCCATTTTAGCACTGCCGAGCATCGGGCCGGTCAGATAACTTATCATTTCAATGCTGGCGAGCCGGCCGCGAAGATAGTTCGGGATAGTTTGGTTCCAGATCGAACCGCGAAAAATTCCCGAGATCATGTCGAAAAAGCCGGCCGCAAACAGGAACGCGAGTGCAGGGATAATACTGCTTGCCATTCCAAAGAAAACGATAGCGACACCCCACAATACGGCAGCGGCCGTAACCATCAGCCCGTGTCGGTGCACATTCTTCGTCCAGCCCGACGTCAAACTTGCCGTAAGAGCTCCGGTTGCTATCGCTGCCGGAAAAAACCCAACATACTCCTCGCCAAAATAGACAGCAAGCGCAGGATAAAGCGCCTGCGGCATTGCAAAGAACATTGCCGCAATGTCGATGAAATATGTCCCGATCAACTCCTGCCGCGAGAATGCATATCGCCACGCCTTCTTTATCCCAACCCAGCCGGGCCGCTCGGCGTTTTCCGGCGAAGGAACGGCCGAGATGGCATATACCGCGTAGATCGTTCCTGCGAAAGTCACTAGATCGAGAGCGTAAGCAATCGACGGCCCAAGCTTTACGGCAATGATGCCCGCGATCGCAGGACTAACGATCGCGCCGACGCTCCAACGAATCGAGTTCAGGGCCATGACCGCGGACATAATTTCCGGCGGAATTATTTGTTGTATGAACGATTCGAACGCGGGCCGCTGCACCGCGGCAAGGCCGGCGTGCATTGCAACACACAAGAACAATACCCACACTCTCGGCTGAGGGAGCAGCGAATTGACCAGCAGCAGCACTGAAGCAAGTCCTTGCCCAAATTCGGTTATCCTCAACAGCCGGCGCTTATCAAAGAAATCTGCCAGTGCTCCGCCGACAAATGCCAAAACGACCATCGGCACAAACTCGACGAGATAGATATAACCCACCATGGCCGAAGATTGCGTAAGTTCATACATTTGCCAGGGGACCACAATGAAAGTCATCATGCTCCCGAAAAACGAAATAAGCTGGCCGAAGAACAACAGCCGGTAATCCCGTGAAACCCGTAGTGGTGAAAGGTCAATAAACATCAGATGTTCGATCCAGCGCCGCGGTGAAATTGTGAATAAATTTCAGCCCGGCAGCGGCCAATTTCTAAAAGTACCTATACTTCGACTACAATGCGTGCGTGCTCGCCATCTTGTACCTCATCACAGCGATCGTCCTGGGCGATCTGATTTCCCGACGTTTCTTGAACTATTCGTCGATGCTTCAACGCGCCTCGACGGCCTTTCTCGTCGGCATATTGTTCAGCACGTGCGCGACCTATCTCTTCGCTCTCGCATTCGCCCGTATCGGACATCCGCTTCTCTACGCAAACATTCTCTACTTCGCAATAGCCGCCGTAGCCATCTATTTCTTTTGGCCTTTTCGCGGCGAACAGCAGCTATTCGCCTATTCTG
>Ga0138256_10004152_pt1 | contig 15401 bp, 17 predicted proteins | sample KNB2016incub_MG_FD_105486 | JGI IMG/M metagenome (GOLD analysis project Ga0138256, IMG submission 105486) | Active sludge microbial communities from wastewater in Klosterneuburg, Austria - KNB2014incub_MG | ecosystem: Engineered > WWTP > Activated sludge > Unclassified | place: Austria... | reverse complement strand
TTCATCCAACGCGAACGCGCAGAATGAAATTGAGAATTCGGATTTTCACCTCTTCGAGCTCGACTTGGTCACGCGCAAAACCCGGCAACTGACCACCGACGCGCAGCGGCAGGTCTCTGCGCAGTTTTACGAAAGCAAATCGAACGACAAAATTCTGTACGTTTCAAACCATACCGGCATACATAACATCTATCTGCTCGACCGCAAAACGCTGCAGAAAAAGAAATTCACCGACGCGGGCGGCGGTGCGCTCGATGCCTCGATTACACTCGGCACAGGCGCGCAGAAACGTATCATCTACACGCAGTTCCGCCAGCAGGGTTATGATATTGCGCTGAGAGACGTGACACCCGGCGATGAGAAATTCTATGCCGACGACGCGCTGATCCACACCTACAAACCTTTTGCACTGCCGGCGTATAACCCGTCGGGCAAAACCGGCGGACTCGAACCTTACAGCCCCAAAGTCGGGCCTGACTTTCTGTTTTTTCTGATTGGTTATGGTGCCTACTCGGGCGGCAGCTATTTCGCCGGTATGGTGGCGATGACGGGGTCTGACCTTACCGGTAATCACAGTTTTAGCGTTATTGCCAACTTTCTCACCAACGGACTCGGCATCTTTAATTTCGATTATGCTTACCTCAAAAAACGCGTCAAGATGCACTGGGGCGGTTACCGCACGACGTTTGCCATCTCGCCGGTAAATTTGATCGATCTGACAAGCCTGAACGGTCTCTTCTACTATCCGCCTTACGTCGGCTCGGTGCTCAAGATCGGCGGTTATTTCGGGCTCGATTACCCGATGACACCGTTTGATTCGTTGCTGCTGCAGTTTAACATGGCGCGCATCGAAGAATCGTTTTTATTCCCACGCAGCGTACCCGACACGCGGCTCAGGCCCGACACCTACACGAACTCTTACAGCGTGCAATATGGCTTTCGCCACAACAATGTTCTGTATTCCATCATTGGCCCGGTCAAGGGCTGGCATGCATCTTATGTCGGCGAACAGAGTATCAACGTGTCGGGGCGCGATTACATCTACAACCGCAACACGGTCGAAGCGCGCTATTACTGGCACATCTGGCAGCGTTACATTTTTGCAGGCCGCGTTTACGCCGCGACGACGAATGGCCCCGACGCAGAATATTTTCCCTGGATCATCGGGGGATTTAACACGCTGCGCAGCTATGACTTCATGTCGCTCAGGGGCAAACACGCTTTCTTCTTCAGTTTAGAGATGCGCTTCCCTCTGCTCGATGCACTCGCGTTCGGCTTTCCCGCACCGTGGATTATCCGCGGATTTTCGATGGTCATGTTTCTCGATGGCGGCGGCGTCTTTGACAACCCCGCGCTGTGGCGCGCCTACAACGTGGCCACGAACGAACTACAGGATCTCAAACTCTCGTACGGCCTCGGCGCGCGTATGATTCTGTTTCCCGGCGTGATGCTCAAGATCGATTGGGGCACACCATGGACGTGGAAGAACTCGCGGCCGATTGGTGATTGGCAGGGTGTGTTCAGTATTGGTTATGAGTATTAGGACTCCCCCCTTACCGTCCACACTCCTTGGTTTCCTCCCCTGCGGAGCCGTCTGAACCGCTGCTGCCGTTCCCACGCTGATTTTCTCCACGCCGTAGTATTTCAGTGCGTCGAAGAAGCTATATTCGTTCAGGTACAGTTGTGAATACTCTGGCCTGATGTAGCGGTACGCACGGAACGCTGTCTTCAGCGCTCCGTTCTTTCCTTCCGCTACTTGCGTGTGTACGCCGTTCTGTTGCCACCGTCTACGGCTCTTGCCTGTACCTCTTCGGGCCGCAAGGTTGTGATTCACCATGCGGTGATTCCTGTTATATGGCTTGTACCATTTGAAACCTTCGTCCGTGAATAACGGCGTGTGCTTCGGTACGTATCTTTCTAACAGTGGGAGTAGAGTTACTGCCTGCTGGTTCGGTACGCTATCGTAGAGTGCAGGCCCGCCTTTCCAGCCGAAAGTATTTACCAGCGTTCCTACCTGACGGCCCCCTAATGAATCCGAAAGATATATCGAACTTGTTTGTCCGTGATGTCGTTTTCGGCCCCTGTTTCCGGCGTTTTTAGCACTATAGAGGACTACTGTGTCCGCTTGCGGCACAGGCTTATTCTTCAGGTGCTTTACTATGTTGTCGTTGATGTTTTCTGGATTCTTCTGCCGTAATCTTTTGATGCGGTGGAAGCGATGCTTCAACTCTGCCGTCATCAAGTCCTTTACGTTGCTGATATGTTCGCTGGCAAATATCTGTACACGACGCTTTAACCGTAGTGCAGAGTTGTAAGTTATTCCCAGACTCTTCTGAATATCTGTTGCAGTTAATACTCCCGGTGAGCGCAGAATAGATTCATTGATTACCCAGCCGATTACCCATTGCGGCATTCGCAGGTTTACGAAAGGTGTGTGCGAAAGTACACTATGGTCTAACTTGCAGGTTGTGCATTTAGCTACATAGGGCCGACCACGAACTTTTCCTTTGGGTGTCTTGTTACACTTCGGGCAGGTTACAGGGTAGAACGTTGAAAGAACATGGTCAGTCAGCGTTTGGAAATATTCGGCATTGTATGGCGAGATTTGGCTGTGCTGTGTGTTTAAGGTATATGGGATGTATTAGGATTTCCCTAATACCCATTGGAACTCAAAACTGACCACCGCACCGTAAAACTCATACAAGGCGACCGCGAGCAATCGGTCTGGCGCAAAGACCAGCCCGACTATCTTGTGCACTCTTACACGCAACTGGTCGCGCTCGCAATGCTTACCTGGAACGGCTACGCGATGCGGCGCCGCGGTCGGGCGCTCATTATCGGTCTCGGTGGCGGCATCCTCTGCCGTTTTCTGCGCAAACATTTCCCGAATGTCGCGATTGAGGTGGTTGAACCCGACCCCAAGGTCATCGAAATTGCGCGCCGTGATTTTGATTTGGATTTGCGCGTTACCGTGCATTGTACCGACGGGCGCAGCCATATGTCGACGCGCACGGGAAAATATGACATTATTCTGCTCGATGCGTTCGACAGCACTTACGTGCCGGCTGACATGATGACGGTCGAGTTTCTACAGCAGGCGAAAAAACGGCTGACCGACAATGGCATTCTTGTCAGCAATACCTGGGTGCTGCGCGATATTACGGTGCACGAAGATGCGACATACACTTCGGTTTTTGGCCCCATCTGGGATTTTCGCCGCCGGCCCAACACCGACGGCAACCGCATTATTCTCGTGGGCGACGCGCCCGATGCAAAAGCCGAAGGCATTATGGAGATGCTCTATGAACGCGCGCGCTTCATCGACCAGTCAGAAGGCAATGAATCGCGGCCGCCGGTGCCCGGTATGCGCCGCACGATGACCTATGCAACCATGGTTGAAAAACTACACGTGATGCCGGTCTATACACCAGTGGGCGGCAAACTGTTTACCGACGCGAATATCCACGCGATCAGAGCGAAGGCTTCGTTTGAGAATGAAGAATAGTGTTCACATTAGTGTTCTAATCCAGATGCCGAAGCGGCTCGTATAACCCACCATCACGTGGCTGATCTTGCCGCTGCCGTCGAGAATGTACACCGTCGGATAGCGGTCGATTTTAAATCGGCTCTGCATTTCGCGCGAACCAGCGTAGACTGTCGCCCGTTGCCCACTTTGAAAAGGTTTGAGCTCCGACACATTATCATAGTCAAGGCCGATCGCCACCGCCTGCACGCGGCTTGTGCCATCGAAGAAGTTGAGCGCATCCATGCTGGCCTTGCACACCGCGCACCACGGCGCAAAAAAATACACGATCGTCTTCTTGCCGGCCGCAGTGTTGAGCTGCACTTTTTCGCCCGCGAGTGTGGCGAGTTCGAGAGAAGTTACCGGTGGCATCGCCTTCGTGTCGGGCGACTGAAATTTATTGATGATCGCAGCGATCACGAAAAATGCGACGAGATAGAGCGCGGCAGAGCCCGCTTTTTTCAATAGCTCGCGCGGCGGGGGTAACTTCACACTCCAGTTTAGCAAATCATGGCACTGAAAGGCAAGTTTTTGCGCATGGCGCGGATTACCTCTTTTGCGGCGGTATGTTGCGTAGCGCAGCAGAAAATTTTTCGTGCTGGATTTCGTTGACGGGGCGGTGTTTGACCGTTGTCGATGCCGGGTCTTTGCCGAGGTAGTTACCGGTTTTCCATTCGCGTGCAGGCCTCATTGGCCGCGGGGTAAATCCGCCGCCGCAGTTGGCGCACACATTGTGCAGTACATGATCGACGCAATGTGCGCAAAACGTGCATTCGTAAGAGCAAATGCGCGCATCTGCAGCCTCGGGAGGCAGCGGCTTGTTGCAGTTTTCACAGGTGGGCCTGAGTTCAAGCATGTGTCAGATGTCAGTGAAAAAATCGCAGCAAGTGCAGCGCGAACTCCTTCGGCCTTTCGAGATGCGGGCAATGGCCGCACTCTTCGATGAATTCGAGCTGCGCGTTGGGAATGTGGGCGTGCGTCAGACGCGCAAACGTTTCCGGAAAAAGTGAATCTTCGCGCCCCCAGAGCACGAGCGTTGGCACCTGTAACCGGGTAATCTTGTGGTCGAGCGAGTACTGGTTGATCACGTCTTTAGCCAGGTCGGCGTCGCTGTTTAAAAAGCCATGCGTCAGGTCTTTCATGACTTTGTTGAAATGGTCTGCGTAGCGGCGAAAGCGACGGTACTGGAATGCCTTGATCGGAAAAGGCACCGCTGTCAGGTGGTGATAAATCCGCCGCAGAAACCGGTTGAAATCGGGCCAGTCAGAAACCAGAAACAGGTTCTTGCCCTGCTGCACCTCTTCGTAGACCGCCGTAATTTTGTCGCCCACCACACCCGCACTGTTGACCGCCGCCACCGCTTTGACGTCGTCGGGATAATGCACGGCGTGTTGCAGCGCGATGCCGCCCCCCAGCGAATTGCCGGCGAGGTAGAATTTTTTGAGACCGAGTTTGGCGCAGAATTCGCGAAACCATTCGCCATAGTACTCCATGTCATAACTGTGATTCTCACGAAAGGAGCGCTCCTCAAAGCCCGGCACATCGGGCACGATCAGGTGGTATTTCTTTTTGAGCCAGAGCGAGGGCAGCGCAAACGAATGGCGGCTGTCAGAAAAACCGTGCAACCAGACGAGCGTTTCGCCCTGAGGATTTCCCCCTTCGAGGTAGAGCGTTTCAAATCCGCCTGCATAGGTTTTTTTAGTTCTGAGGCCGGAAATATTTTCCCCTGCAAACAGCAATGAGCGGAAGAATACATTCTCAAAATTCTCTGTCAGGAATTTCGGGAACTTGCTGTAGATGTCATAGAGGTTCGATTCGGCGGTAAGATATGTTTCAGAGGCAGCCATCCCCCCTAATTGATTAAAATGAACGCAGCGTCAATATTTTGCTCAGGGCAAATTCAGGGAAAAGTCACGCTCGCGCCCGGCGCCGCCACAACCCCTGCCAAAAAAATCGCAGAATCTGCGCCGGGGAAAAAAAGCGTGATATCGGGGTTAATATGCCTTTTTCGATCAACTGCCTGCGGTTGGCAAAATGTTCCAGTTTTTCAGGATTCAGAACTGTAAAGAGGCCCTGCACGCGTCCTTTGGCGGGTTCGATAATTTGTATGAAGTTGATCTGGTCGCCTTCATAACCCACAACTGCGGGCGCAGCGTTGATATACGCTACATAATACTTCGTCGCGCGCACCTTGTCGCGCACGGCAAATATAAACTTGGCAACCTGGCGCGCACGGTGCAGCGGTATTCGCGCTGCGGGCACGATTCCCCCGCCGTCAGAAACATAGAGCATATCTTCTTTGAGCAGGCGAAGCAGGTCGTCCATATTGGGACTGTTGCAGGCGCTTAAGAATGCCGCTAAAAGTTCGCGCTCTTTGTTCTGGGGTAACGGTGGCGGCCTGGTTGTCTGCCGCAGATTTTTTTTGGCGCGGTGAAAAATCTGGCGGCAGTAATCTGCCGATTTACCGGTGATACCGGCAATTTCAGGGTAATCAAAGTCAAAGACTTCGCGCAGAATGAACACTGCGCGCTCGACGGGCGCAAGGCGTTGCAGCACGGTAAGAAATGCGATCGATATCGTTTCTTTATCCGCAGCCTCTTCATGCGCGAGGTAGAGATCGGGCACGGGTTCGGGCAGCCACGGCCCGATATAGATCTCCCGTTTTCTGCGCGAGCTGCGCAACAGGTCGAGGCAGAGTCGGGTGACGATCGTAGTGAGCAGCGCCGCGGCGGATTGAATTTTTTCAGCAGGCACGCGCGCGAATTTGAGATAAGCATCCTGCAGAATATCTTCGCTGTCTGAATAACTGCCCGTCATGCGATAGGCGAGCGAGAAGAGGCGGGGCCGTGCAGCCTTGTAAGTTTCCAGATGATTGTTTATGTCCGTCATGCGCGTATAAGCATACAAATCTAAGCGGCTTTCGAGGCTCTCGTGCCGCCGCGCTTCACGGGGCATGTCTTGAGCCATGTATAAATCGGCCACCGTGTTTTGCGCTCCCAGCGGGGGGCGGCCGTCGTCATCTTGCAGATCAGTTCTTTGATCCAGGCGGCGAAATATCCGGTGATGATTCTTTCGGTCGGTGCACCACTGTGTTTGTCGACGAACTGCACGAGACCGCGTCTGCGTCCGAGGCTCACGCAGCGGCCGGGAAAGCCGAAACGAAACGGCACCGGTGTTTTGCCGCGAAAAAGTGCGGCGATCGCTTCGCCGGTATGGGTGCCCATGGGCATGGCAGTCTGGCAGCCGGCAAAATCGATTGCCTCGCTGCCAAAGCCGAAAGCTGCCGCATCTCCGCAGGCGAATATATCGGTGAAGCCGCGCACGCGCAGCACCTCATCGACGAGCACGCGGTTACGGGCGTCGCAGGGCAAGCCCGCACGGCGCGCGAGATCAGGAAAATGAAAACCGGTGCAATCGACGACCAGCGCGTCGGTCGCAGTCGTTTGACCCAGAACAAAGCGGATGTTCAATTTCGTGAAAATTTCGATGAGGTAACGGCGGGCTTTCCGGGAGAAATGAATTCCCAACGCATTGCGGTCAGAGATTGTAATCGGGCGCCCAGGCCACGCCTCGCGCAGTTCGGTGGCAAGTTCAATTCCGGTTAAACCTGCACCGACGATCATTAATCCCCGGTCGGGTTCGGCTGCCAGCGCCGCTTTGAAGCGCCTTGCGGCGCCGGCCGTACTGACGCTGAAGACATTTTCGTTCTGCGCTGCGGTCACTCCGCTGCCCAGCGCATAGACGAGCATGTCATATTGCAGTGCGGATATTCCCGTGTCGTTTTTCAGCAGCACTCGTTTTGCCGCCGTGTCGATTTTTTCAGCGTGACCCTGTACAAAGAGAATACCGGCACCCAGAACATGCTGCAGTTCAAGCCGCCTGAGCGTTTCACCGGCTGCCAGCTGGTGATTGCGGATGCGCTCGATAAACTCCGGGCGCTCATTGACGAGAGTCATTTTGGCGTATTGATTGCGCAGGCGAAGCCGCAATGCAGCATTCACGCCGGCGTAACCGCCGCCGAGAATGACCACCTGCCTAGCTGGTTCTTTGGTTTTCATAACCTCTTGACGAGGATGGCTTCAATTTTGTGACAAAAAGATGCTAACCCCGCATCTGCGCGCGGCCATCGATCGCATGTACAAACCCGCCGGCAGGGCCGTAACGCATCACCGCGCCGAAGGTCGCCCGATCAAAGAGGTAACGTCGTCGTTGAGGTTATTTGACTTCGGGTTTGGTGCCGCTGTCGTGCCACTCTTTCAGGCGATTCTGGTAGTGCTCTTCGAATACAGAAAGCGGCAGTAACAGGCGAAACTCCTCAAGAAACTCGAGGCGCTCCATCACACTGAGTTGCTGTGAACGGCGAATGTATTCTTCGGATAAAAGCTGCGCGACTTTCACGCTTTTCCCCGTTTAAGAGCTCTCAGTGCCTGGATGTCCTGCAGGTCTTGCTCGCGACTGGCTTTTGACTTCATTTGAATCAGGCTATCAATACTCAGGACAGAAATTTTCCCCAGATCGGATTCGACTTCGACGGTTTCAAGATTGCGCAAATCTTCTGTCACGATAATATCGAGACTGTCCCGCGGGCGATTCGGATGGTTGAAATTCCAGGCAATGAGATTTCTTTCCTTAGCGTATAGCGCCAAATTCTGGAAAAGCTCGGCAGCGCTGACCGGCAACAGCGGCTTCATGCCGATGGATTTCAAGGCATTTTCAATTTTCACAAAATTGGCCTCGCTGAGTTCTGTCACCATATCGACGTCGAATGTACCGCGTGAAACGCCATGCAAGGCCACGGCATAACCGCCAACGATTGCATATGGGATATCGTGCGTCTTAAAGAGTTTAATGATTTCTTTGATGAACAAGATAGCGCCCTTAAGTTGAAGGGTGGCTTTTACGCCGAGGACGTAAAGCGTGATTATAAAGGGCTAGTCACACTTGGGCCGGCCCCGCGCAGCAAATCCTTTACGGCCCGCAAATTCGCCCGATTCATGACCGTGACTGAAATCCGTCTCGAAACACGCATCAACGCCAGCCCCGCGGTCTGCTTCAACGCCTCGCGCGACGTCGGCCTGCACCTCGGTTCGGCGGCTGACACCGGCGAGCGTGTGCTTGCCGGGCGCACCTCAGGCCTGTGCGAGCTGGGTGACGAAATCACCTGGCAGGCCCGCCACTTCGGCATCAGGCAACAACTATCGGTAAAAATTACCGCTGTGGATTTCCCTCGCTTCTTCGTCGACGAGATGACGCGCGGGGCTTTCAAAGCGATGCGGCACGAACATTATTTTGAGCCGGTTGAGGGTGGTTGCCTGATGAAAGACAAATTCAGGTACGAAACGCCATTCTCAATTTTCGGGCGGCTATTTGATGCGCTAGTGCTGCACCAGCATATGAGGGCGTTCTTGCTGAAAAGGAATGCGTTTTTGAAACAGTGGTGCGAAAAACAGGAAGGTTAGCAATCCCCCCGCGTGGGCAAACCACACACCGCGCGGTACCTTAGGTTCGGCTTTTTTCAGCGCAAAGTCAACGATTCATCGATATATATTGCCATATTATATGGCAATTTATATATTGTGCGTATGAAAACAACGATGATCCTGCCTGATCAGCTAATGCAGAAGGCGAAACTGCATGCGCGCAAGAACCACACGACGATGACCCGGCTCATCGAAGATGCGTTGCGCACATACCTCGGGGCTGCGCGTACCGCCACGAAAAAACCATGGCGCATTGAGGCAGCAGGTAAAGGCGGGTTTGTCTCGCCCGAGCTCGAAGCCAACTGGCCCAAAATACGCGATCTGCTTTACGAGCGTGAAAAATGAACGCGATCGATACCAATATTCTGGTCTATGCTCACCGCGCCGATAACCCGTGGCATGAAAGTGCAAAGGCTTTCGTCGAAACCGCGCTCACGTCAGACGAGAAGCATGGCATACCCTACCACTGCCTCGTTGAATTTTTTGGTATCGTCACCAACGCGCGCATTTTCAAAAACCCCACCGCGCCTGAGACCGCGATCAGACAATGCCGCAACCTCGTTGCAGCGCCGGCTGCCGAGATTCTCACCGAATCGAATACCAGTTTCGAAATATTTGCACCGCTGCTCACGAAAAGCCGGGTAACAGGGGCGGCGGTTCATGACGACCGCATTGCGGTAGTGTGTCTCGAAAACGGAGTGCGGATCATCTACACAGTCGATCGTGATTTCAGCAGGTTTACGGGGTTGAAGGTGAAGAATCCGTTGAGGTGAGGGGGGCTTAGATTTCAGGCAGCCCCAGAGTTCGCAAATAGTTGAACGTCGAATCATAGTATTCTGATCTTCTCGTATGGTCTTCTGGGCTGCCTTCGGGAACGACGATGACCATGCCTTGACGAGCGCGTGTTAGAAGCACCCTGTACGCATTCTTCAGATAATTCTGGCGCTCTGGCTTCAGAATGCGAGACCATTTTTCCCCGCGAAAAGACCAGTGCTCCCAGCCATTTTGAGTGTGTCGAAAATCTGCATCCCACGTTACGCAAGCCCAATCGAGTTCAAGCCCTTGCGCTTGAAACTCAGTGGCGACGTCTTCTAAGTAATACGAAGAGCGAACATCGTCTTTGCCGTTCAAGAACCAATGGACAGGATCGATCTGTGGCCTAACATCAATGCCGTGGGGTTTGAGCCGATACGCTTGTGATGAGACTAACATGCCATAACGTTCAGACCCTCGTGCCTTTGATTTGAGCCAACTCTTGGCCTTGAAGAGGTCACGTGTCAATACGATCGGAAATCTTTCGCCAATTTCACTGAGCGTGGTTGTTGCCTCGCTATCTTCTTGGTCGAGCAAGGCCTTAATTAAATGCGACACTTTTTCAGCCCTAAATGAGCGCATTGAAACACTCAGGTGCAGCTCTTTGTTCCAGAATACCCGGTCGCGTTCCCGTAGTTTCTCAATATTCTCTGCTGCCCGGTATTCGGAGTCATGGAGCTGCGGTGAAATGTGAATATCCCAATGGGCAAATCTTTTTAGCATTGCATCAATCCATTCAGAGATACCAGCTTCTCCGGTATTGATTTCTTGGCCGCCGCCCACAAGACAGACTACCACTGCCCAATCTCGATGTCTGTCAAGACACGAGATCAAGAATTCTGGTTCAGATTGATTGAAATTCTGGACCCTTTTTTTTTGGCTCATGAACGCTGAGGTTTGCTGCAGGTTCCACGCCCGTTGCGCTTCATCGAAGAGAGTTACGTGCTCGCGGGGCGCTGCGCTAAGGTCTTGCAAGCATTCATCTCGAAAGTGATGAACGTTTTGGATGAATGTCTTAACTTCACGCAAAGCTGACCCTTTCGTGATTGCGTTTCCCATTTCTTTTTGCTGGGCCTTTTTGTCGCGAGCAAGAGCTTCTCTCAAGATCGCAACCAGCGGTCCGTTGCCGGAGAGAAAAACGCTATAGGTGTCGCCAACACTCTCCATATGTTGCGTCGCGATATTCAAGCCTACAAGAGTTTTGCCAGCCCCCGGAACACCAGTCAGAAAGCAGATTGACTTGCGTTGCTTCGTGCGGGATTCGTCAATAATCTTGGAGATCGCATTGGATGTAGTCTCGAGACTGGTTGCGCTGCTATCGCTGCGCGAGATCTCGGTAACGCTGTGGCCGCGATACAGGGCGCGCGCTGCTTCAACAATGGTTGGCGTCGGACTGTATCTACCAGATAACCATTCATTTGCGATGATGACGTGTCCTTTTGCCGTTTGGTGAACCTGATTGATTAACGAGCGTAGCGCAATCGGTGGGCAGGCGACAGGATTAAACAGATTCTCTCCATTCAATGTTGGGGTATATGAATGCTCCGCGGCTTCGAAGTTGCTGGGAATCAAGATTGGGACGAGGTATGAATTGTGGCTGGGTTCGTGGAAATTCTTCAGGTCAAGCGCATAATCCCAGACTTGGTCAAGATCGCTACGGTTCACCTCAGATGCACCGATTTTGAACTCAATGATATAGAGCACCGGCCCAACGATAAGCACAGCATCGATTCGCCTGCCCATGCGTGGAATCGTGTACTCAAGACAAACGTGCCCCTTAAGCTCTTTGAGATTTTCTTTTAAGATAGAGATCTGCTGCACCCAAGCGTCGCGCTGGGTTTTGAGAAGTGCAAACTCATTCGCGGCTGCGAGTTTGCCTAGAATGCTGGTTTCGTCTTCCTGCAAGAAATCAGGAATAGTGGATGCATAATAATATCGTTGCATATGATGAAGACCGAGTAATCTCCTATACTATTTTCCCTCTTAGCGAGGCAATAAAATCGCTAATGTCTTGATTCTCGGTTACACCTTCGCCATTCTCTTCTAGTCGAGAAAACTCCAACCATCCATGGTCTAGTTCGTCATCATATTCATCATCGATCTCAATCGGCACCGGAGCCAACGCCTGATCGAAGAACTCCCCTGTATGCAGGTATTTTCGGATTTCAGCAGTTAGCTCTTCTACAGATTTACCGCTGCCATTCGTGAGCACGACTTCTTGCCAGTGTTTATAGTTACCGGCGTCGCGGTAAAGGTAAGTTAATTTGACGTTCATCACCTGGCTGAATGCGCCAAGTTACGGCGTCAAACCAACTTTGAATACCTTATAACTCCGCACCCCCCTGCTATGCACATCAGCCACGATGGCTGTTCCTCCGTTCACCATAGTGCGTCATTTAATGTGCTGCAGAGACGCCCATAAAGTGCGTCTCTGCGGATGTTTAATGGTCGATTTTTTGAAAATGTTTCCGAATGTACTTTGAGGTGAGTGAGATTCATTTTATGAACCGAAAAATTCATCCTGTACCCAGTTCTTCGGGTTCTGCAGAATGTATTGTCGAATTGCCGTAAGCGACGCATCGTCGCGAATAATATGGTCATGAAACCTTGGTTGCCATAAAAGATCATGAGCGAAATGTTGTTTGATGGTCAATGTGCAGGCACGTTTGAATTGATTGATTACGAGAGATATATTCATTTTACGGTGATCTGTAGACGCCCTTCACGGGCGTCTACATTGTCTCCCTCCGCAAATTTGATGAGACGCCCATAAAGGGCGTCTCTACGGTTTTGCCGAATTGTGAACCCGGTTTGGGCGGTACTACGGCACGGTCGTGATTAGAATCTCTGATAATCAAAATGCCATGCACGTGGTTAGGCATGACGATGAATGCATCGAGAACCAGATGGGATAATATTTGACCCGTTTTGTACCATTCTTGCCAAATTAGATTCCCTGCGCCATTCAATGACATAAAACCGTTCTTCACCTCACCGAACCAATGTCGGCGACCCTGCGTGCAGATGGTCACGAAATATGCGCCCGGCGATGCATAATCGTAACCCGGTAATCTGGCAGACTCAACACGAAATTTTCCTTTGAACAGCGTCATTGACCTGCCGGCCTTTGCAGCAGGCGAATTTCGTCGGCGAGGTTCTGCCGCGCCTGCGCTTCAAAACGTTGCTGCGCCGTTTCGGTGAAGTAGAGCTGCGGCCGCGCGAGAAATTTCTTCAGCACCGCAATGCGGCCCTCGCGGTACGCATTCTCGGGCACGTGCGCATATTCGCGGCGAATCGCGACGAGATAGTCGTGGTAGCGCGCCGGCCCGCTGCCCAAGACCGCGAGGTCGGCGTCGAGAAAAAAGCGCATATCGAAACTATCATTCGCCGGCTGGTGCTTTTTTGTCGCGTTGATGAGGATTGAGACTTGTTCTGTCTGCTCTGGCCCGAGCTCAAGCCGGCCCGCATCACGCCGCCAAAGCGCTGCACTCGCTTCTTCATTATCGCTGCGTGTGGCGTCGTACACGACATCATGGTAGAGGCAGGCAAAAAGAATATTCTCATAACTCTCGAGCTTATCGCGGTGCTCGGCCAGCAACATCGTCATCTCAGCCAGGTGCAGCTCGGTGTGATAGAATCGACCGGGTTCGCCATACGCCGCGAGAACTTCATTCAAGATAGCCGGGCCGCTGTCGTGAAAATGCATGAGTTGCCGCCATTCATGTCGGGCTGCTGTCATGAGGTCGCTCATCGGGGGCGTGATTGCCCGGGCGTCATGAGGTTGCTATCGTTTTTTCGCGCGGCGGCGCTCTGCATTCTTTTCGCGCACAGCTATCTCTGCCAGATACTCGTCGAGCGCTTCGCGCGTGATCACCCAGTTGCGGCGCAGTTTGACTGCGCCGAGGCGGCCTTTGCGTGCGAGCAGCGAGAGGTATTCGAACGAATATTCGGTATGCGTTGCCGCTTCTTTCAGAGTTATAAATCCGCGCTTCTCAGCCTGCTTGCCTGTCGACAAAGCGTTCAGCCAGATCGAGAGCGAGCGATCGACCGCGCGTGCGACAAAGGCGTTGAAGTTTTTCAGGCGGCCCGCGTCGGCTTCGCGCAACACACGATAATATTTCTTGCGATCGACGTGCAGAATAACGGCGGGCGGGTAGCCCTTCTGCATCAGCACGAGGTTCATCAGCAGGCGGGCCGTGCGGCCGTTGCCGTCGGCGAACGGGTGAATATGCGCGATCTGGAAATGCACAGTTGCGGCCAGCAGCCACGGAGAAGGTTTTTTTTCCTGTCCATAGTACCAGTCGATGAGGTCGTCGATCAGTCTTTCAACTTTGAGAAAATTTGGGGGTATATGAGTTGAGCCTGCCGAAGAGTAGCCGGAAAAGTGGAAAGCCTCGGCATTCGCTGCGCGAACGCCTGCTAAAGCGCTGCGCTGCTTTCCACTTTTCCGGCCGGCAGGCTCAACGGCGGTGTTTTCAACACCTGTCTTTGCACCAAGTATTCGCACATGCGAGCGTCTGAAGAGACCTGCGTCAGGGTCGATCTCGCGCATAATTTCCCGGTGCAGATTCAGAATTAGTTCTTTCGAAAACTTTTCGCGTTTGGCGATGACGTTGCGCAGATAGGTAATCGCTTTTTCTTGGTTGCGTACTTCAAAATGCTCGCGCAGCGTTTTGTTACCGATCGTGATGCCGCGGCGCAGCACCATGTCGGTTTCGTGCAGCGTCAGCGTATTGCCTTCGATCGCATTGCTGTTAAAAGTCATCTCAAGGCTGAAGTCGGCTTCGAGCCGTTTTACAGCCGCCGGCAATAAGGGACGAGACCGGTCGAGCACCCGCTTTTTGCCCTCAATCGCGCGGGTTTGCCCTGACATACCGTCGATATCCATTTGTATCGGATATGGTATAAATTAGTCTATCCGATATAAAGCACGGCGTCCAGCATATTTTATCGGATACCTTAAAATTATCATTATCCGATATATTATATAGTTTTCCATTTCTTCTCGTTGACCAGATGTCGGGTTATTGTGCGGTGCGCCATGCTAAGTTTCCTCGCAGGTATGGCCTACGGTAACGCGGGCGAATGGATTATGCACAAATATGTGCTGCACGAGCTCGGGCGCAAGCGCGAGAGTTTCTGGAGCTTTCACTGGAAAGACCACCACAAGAACGTGCGTCGCAATGGCTTTCGCGACCCCGACTATGACGCGGGCTTCAAGCTCGATTCGACGCTGACCAAAGAGGCCGCGCTGCTCGCGGGCGCGGCGGTTGCGCATTTGCCACTCTTCCCGATTGCACCGCTATTCACGCTCGGCGCGTGGACGCACATCGGTCTCTATTTCGTGTTGCACACGAAATCCCACCTCGACCCTGAATGGGCGAAACAGTATCTGCCATGGCACTATGACCACCACATGGGCAAAGACCAGGACGCGAATTGGTGTATTACATATCCCTTGGCGGATTACCTTCTCGGCACGCGGATTGATTATCAAGCAGTTTCCTGAAAAGGAAACTGCGGGCAGGGTGAAGCCGAAAACCGGCTCGCGGGTTAATTCCGTTTACTGAAATTATTTCAGACCC
>Ga0138256_10004149_pt1 | contig 15410 bp, 15 predicted proteins | sample KNB2016incub_MG_FD_105486 | JGI IMG/M metagenome (GOLD analysis project Ga0138256, IMG submission 105486) | Active sludge microbial communities from wastewater in Klosterneuburg, Austria - KNB2014incub_MG | ecosystem: Engineered > WWTP > Activated sludge > Unclassified | place: Austria... | reverse complement strand
TATGCTGATAAGTTTTCCGGCGGAAGCTGGAGCGCTTTTGATAGTATTTCTTCCCAATGGAAACAGACCTGGGTAGATAACGCCGGAGCATACATGCTTTTTACCGGGGCCAGAGAAAAGGATACAATTTCCTTCATCGAAGATAATTCTGTGACATTACACGGACAGAAACATTACAGACGTATGATATTTTATTCAATCAAAATGAACAGTTTTGAATGGAAATGGCAAAGCTCCGAAGATAAAATTGAATGGAAAACAAACTGGCATATCAGCTACAAAAGAAAATCACTTTAAGTAAATTATCATTTAATTATCACCAATTAATTAAAGGCTATGTTACAAGAACTACAAAACAATTTGCGAATGGAAAACTTTGACGTCAAAGGAATGAAGCAATTATATTTCATTCTATGGACCATAGGAGAAAAATTCCCTGCGCAGAAAACCCTTTCTAATCATGAATTGCCCAGACACGAAAATTATTTAAGGCAAGCATATCGTGATGGACGTTTACTTGTTGCTGCTTTGTTTGAAAATGGAAGTGGTGTAATTACACTCATGGAAGCCGAGACAGAATATGAGATCCATAAATTTGTCCGCAATAACCCTGAAGTGATGGATAAACGCATACAGGCCAGAATAAAACCCTGCAAGCCGGTTCATTGGAAAAATATTGAATAAGCCGACAAAACCGGAAAAGAAAATAAAAACTATTTGGATCACTTCCTCTTAATAAACCGATAGGCTCCCAGCTCAGCTCCCCAAACCTGCTCGTCATCTGTGTCGAATCCATGGTTCCAGCTTTCGAGTAGGGTTTCGGAAATTCTTACGTCTGATGTGGCATAACCTGAACCTTTACGTTCACTCGGACAGTTTTTATCTTTTGTTGCTCCCTGGAAAGTATTTTCATTAGTCTTGTGAAGAAGGACTGAATAGTCGTTTTTTTTCAAATATAGAATCAGAATTTAATTTTTCTGCCAATTGAGGTTGCTGAGCAAACCTTAAGGGATCATTGAATTAGAAAATTCTGCTTTCCAAAACTCCCAGTGTTGGTTCAGTTAATTGGTAAATGCGCTGGCGATATGGTTTATACGAATGATCGGCTACTGCCTGTTCAACATAAAACCAGAATCCATCTTTCCTGTCAGTCCAAACAGGAATTATCTCAAGATGTATGTCGAAATAATTCGCTGTATCTTTGATGTGTTGATCGTGAAGCCAAAACTTCCCTGCATCTACTTAGCAAGCGTGTTGAAGTCGTTTGATTGTGCCGTACTTTTAAGCATGAAACAGTAAAAGCAAATGGTAATGAAAAGAACCTTAAGTGCCGTATTCATATTATTGCTTATCTTGGATTTATTTAATGTAAATATATGAAATTAAGAAGAGCGTCATTTATTCGGGTTCCTGTGTTAGTTTGTCTACTGGTGTTTCCTGCATTTTTTTTCGGTCAGACTGCGAAGTGGTCTAAGCCGATTTCTGACAACAGTAAATTGCCCTATATGAAAATTATGGGGGCAAGTAAATCAGGTTTTTATGTCTTACGCAGCAACATTACTTTCGACAATACAAAAGCTCGTTCAGGATTTAAATCGAGAAAATATTTACTGCAGAAGTATTCGATGGAAATGCAATTGCTTTCTGAGTTTGATCTAAAAGCCCCGATTGACAACGCACGTCTTGCGGATTTGCAAATGATCAATGGAAAGGTCCTTCTGGTTTTTTATTCAACGGATAAAGGTGAGCACAGCTACAAATTTTATGCACAGTATTTAAGTGATGCCGGCGATCTCGAAGGACATGCCGTTCTCATGGTAGAATTTGCCGCTGAAAATATAGATGAGGATAACCTTCCGGGAATTGTTAGCTCCAAGGATGAATCGAAAATTGCCTTTACGTACAGGCAACTTTCGAAAGACAGGGAAGGACAATATTACCACACAGTAGTTTTAGATTCTTCCTTGAATCTGATTTATACAAAGGATTTTGATCTTATTCTTCCGGTTAAAATGTATGTTCCGCTTACTTTTTTGCTTACCAATGAAGGGAATTTCTTTGTTCTTGGAATGAAATTCACTACAGAGAAAAAGGTAAAGTCACCCGGAGAGAGTTTTTATCTTATTTCAGGATATAATAGAAATCTTGATCAGTTTTTGAATAGAGAAGTAAAAATCGAAGATAAGTTTCTAACGGATGTTTCTATCACAGCCGATAGTTATAACCGGAACATTGTAGTCATAGGCTTTTATTCTGACAGGACGACATATTCTACAGCCGGTGCCTTTTATTATAGTATGAATGAAGACAGTCTCACAGAGTCGAGGGTGTATACATCCGCTTTTCCTCAAGAGTTTTTGGTCAAGTTTATGGGTGAGAGGAGGGAAGGGAAGAGCAAGGAACTGGTAAATTACTCCATTGACAGACTTATGCTCAGAAAAGATGGTGGCGCTGCTTTGGTTGCAGAATCATTCTATCAGACAAGCAGAACTTATTGGGATTATTATACGCAGTCTACCCTGAGTCACTACTATTACCATTTCGGCAGTATCATGATTGTCTCGATAAATCCTGACGGAAAAATTCTGTGGGGGAATGTTGTAAGTAAAGATCAAAACTCCATTGATGATTCAGGATATTTTTCATCCTACTGTTCTGCTGTATCCGGCGGAAAGTTGTTTTTTATGTTTAACAAATATGTAAATGAAACTTCATCGGTACTTATTGCCGATGTGGATGGACAAGGAAATCAGAATACGAATGTGTTGTTTAATGAGTCGGAGCGTGTTTCTATACTTCCGCATAGCGGGAAACAATTGGATGAAGACGTCTTTATTCTGCCTGCCTATAAGGAGAATAAATTTCATTTCGTGCAGATTACTTTTGAGTAATTAATAACCAACCCGGTTTATCATCTGTTATAAACAAAAAAATCATGTCTTTAGAGGACATGATTTTTTTGTTTGGAGAAGATGCTTTTCAAGATCTCTTCTTCAGATATATTTTTTGTCCGGGCTTAAGGGCTTGTGTCTCGTCCAGATCATTGTACCGGCAAATGTATTTCACCTTTACTCCCATGGATTGAGCAATTGAATGTATAGTATCTCCATCTTTTGCAATGACCAAGGCTTTCGGACCTTTACTTTTCTTTGGCTGAAGATAAATTTTCTGACCGGCAGCCAAAGGTTGGTCGCTATCCATTTCATTGTATTTCGGAAGCTGCCATTGGCCTAGCTCAAATTCATGAGCCAGCTTTTGGAAAGTATCCCCATCCCGTGCAAGGATGTAGTTGACTCCGTTGTTTTGTTTCAGTTGTCGTGTTTCGAAAGCTTCAATCACTTCGACTGATGGAACAGAAACGCGCGAATAATTTATATTCGGCTTTTCATCGATCATCGGAACAATATCATTGCTCGCATAAGCAGGCCCGCCTGTATCGTTATCCAGAAGATACAACTGATTCTCTTCAATGATTTTTATAAGCCGGTCTGCATAGGTTGGATCCGTTGCATAGCCTGCTTTCTTCAAACCTTTAGCCCAAGCTTTGTAATCTTTGATATCCAGCTCAAATAAAGCTGCATAGCGTGGTCTGGTCCTTAGAAAATTAGAGTGGTCGTCGTAAGACTCAAGTACATTGTTGTATTTTCTAAAGCATTCATCTTTGGTATCATCATCCTGAATATAGGAAGGACCTTTCCAGTCTGAACATTTAATCCCGAAATGATTATTTGCCAATCTGGCAAGATTGCTGTTTCCGTCACTTGATTCGAGCAATGCCTGTGCCATCGTTATACTTGCCGGCACTCCCATTTTCTTCATATCATTTATCGCGTCATTTTTATACATGGCGATGTATTCCGATCTGTCGATTTTTCTGCCGCCATTGGCAGTCATCACGAACGGAATAAAGACAATAAGTAATAAAAGTCGCTCCTTAATATTCATAAGCTATTAACGTATTGATTAGTATGGTATTCTATTGGTTATCCAATTTCATTACCTCAATTTAACGGAAAGGCTCTTAAAGGGATACATTTATTTTAAATTTTATTGAAATTCTTACAGAATCGAAATTAAACTCCTAAAAATCAAGGGGCTTTTCAAAATCAAAGATTCCACCGGTATGTATCAGGATTATTTTGGAACCAGTGGGAAAATATTTTTTTGAAATGAGATCCATGGCTCCGTAAAAAAGTTTGCCTGTATAGACAGGTTCCAAAGGAATATTTGTTTGCATTGCGAAATTTCTGCAAAAGATTTTCAGGGCCTCAGGGCTTTTCGCATAGCCACCAAAGTGATAGTCAAAAAGAATGTTTGTTCTATCCGTAGGAGCACCTCGTTTAATTATTGATTCCGGCAGAAAATTTTCGCTTTTTAATACGGCTACGCCGATAACTTTTTGCTTTGTGCCAGATCCTCTGGCAACACCTGCAAGGGTTGATCCTGTTCCACAGGCCACCATAATATGTGTGCTGTCTTCCGGTATATCATTCATTATTTCAGAACATCCTTTGACACCTGCCTCATTAGAGCCGCCTTCCGGAATCATGAAAAGTTCTTTTGCGAATGAGATGAGTTCAGGAAATTTCTTACTGCAATTTTCGTACAGCTCATCTAAAAATGCCGGCTCCTCGCGTCGACGATATTCTTCACGGGTTAACGATAGCAAATTCATTCCGCATTTTATCAGGAAATTTTGATGCGGATTGATCACCACCTCTTCTCCTCTTAAAATGCCAATCATTGGGATGTTGAACATTTTCCCTGCGGTCGCACAAGCAACAAGGTGATTGGAGAATTTCCCGCCAAAAGTTACAATGGCCTTCTTCCCTGATTCTTTAAAATCCTGAAGATTGTATTTCAGCTTTCGCCACTTATTTCCTGAGAGATATGGGTGCAAAAGGTCTTCCCGGAGTACGAAAAGCTCAATACCTGCATTTCGGAGGGTTTCCATGTCAATTTTCTGAAGATGATCTTTGGGAAAATCCATCGGTTCCTTGTTTCCTGGCTTTGTAAGACGCTTGGGAATCGGTAAATTTGCATAAATTTATTTGGAAATTATTTATCTTCCATATTGAAGTTTAGGAGTGTATTATGGCCATCCATGAAAAGTTTGAACCGGAAGATTATTATTTGTCACCAGAAGGCTATATAATTTTCACTGAAAAGTATCATCTGAAAAGAGGATATTGTTGTCAGAGTGGATGTAAGCACTGCCCATGGAACTTCAACAAGTCAAAGCAAAAAAAAGTTTCCCAATAATATAATCATCATGCAAACAGAACTTCATACAGAAAAATTGGATTTGGCAACAAGTAAAACTGCAACCGGAGCAAAAATCTCATGTAAAGGATGGATTCAGGAAGCAGCTTTGCGCATGCTGATGAATAACCTCGATCCGGATGTGGCCGAATGCCCGGAGGATTTGATTGTTTATGGAGGTCGCGGAAAAGCTGCTCGTAATGTTCCGGCATTCAACATGATTGTAAAGGCGCTTAGAGATTTGAATGATGATGAAACGCTTCTGATTCAAAGTGGAAAAGCTGTGGGAATTTTGCCTACTCATAAAGATGCCCCGCGAGTGATCATCAGTAATTCTCAGCTTGTTCCTCATTGGGCAAACTGGAAAGTTTTTGATGAACTGGAGAAGAAAGGATTGATGATGTATGGACAAATGACAGCAGGGTCATGGATTTATATTGGTTCGCAAGGCATTGTTCAGGGAACCTATGAGACTTTTAATGCCTTAGCCGACAAGCATTTTAATGGAAGTTTGAAAGGCAGGTTATGTGTGACAGCAGGTTTGGGTGGAATGGGTGGAGCTCAACCTCTTGCTATAACTATGGCAGAAGGTGTTTGTCTTGCTGCCGAAGTTGAAGAGTGGCGCGCGCAAAAACGCGTTGACACCCGTTATCTTGATTTTATTGAACATGACATCGATAAGGCAATTGACAAAGCCTTAGAGTTTAAAAAGAATGGTGAAAATAAATCAATCGCTGTTATCTGTACTGCAGTGAAATTATTGAAACGCATGCTAGAGCGGGGAATCGTACCTGATGCCCTGACTGATCAAACATCCGCTCATGATCCATTGGTTGGTTATTTGCCGGAAGGCTTAAGCATCTCTGAAGCAGCTGTCCTCCGAGAAAAAAATGAAGAAAAGTATATTCAGATGGCCTATGATTCCATGGCCGAGCATGTGAAGCTGATGTTGAAGTTCCAGGAGATGGGTAGCATTACTTTTGACTACGGAAATAATTTACGAGGCAGGGCTCTTGAACATGGTGTTAAAAACGCATTCGATTTTCCCGGTTTTGTACCTGCTTATATTCGTCCGCTCTTTTGTGAAGGCAAAGGACCATTTCGCTGGGCTGCATTATCAGGAGATCCACAGGATATTTTGGAAACTGACAAGGTCATTCTCGAGTTGTTTCCAGAGAATAAATCGCTGCATCGTTGGATAAAAATGGCTCAGGAACGAATTGCATTTCAAGGACTGCCTGCCAGAATTTGTTGGCTGGGTATGGGAGAAAGAGAGAAGGCCGGACTTGCGTTCAATGAATTAGTTAAGAAGGGCATCGTTAAAGCTCCATTGGTCATTGGTCGTGATCATTTGGATACAGGTTCGGTTGCATCACCAAATCGTGAGACAGAAGCTATGCTGGATGGAAGCGATGCAGTCGCCGATTGGCCGGTATTGAATGCGCTCATTAACACAGCAGGTGGTGCCAGTTGGGTTTCATTGCATCATGGTGGAGTAGTCGGGATGGGTTATTCCATTCATGCCGGAATGGTAATTGTTGCCGATGGAACTGATGATGCTCAGCGTCGCTTAAAGAGAGTGTTGCATAATGATCCGGCTATGGGTGTTATTCGCCATGCCGATGCCGGATATGACATAGCAAAAGATACGGCAAGAAAATTTCGCCTTAATCTCGAAGACCGTTTCATTAAATAGCTGTCATTAAACAAGAAAATCGAACTGAATATTTCGGCAAGATTCTTGTCTCCTCTTTATCATCAATCATCCCTATGAAAAACAAAGTTTCAATATTTCTTTCTTGCATACTCCTTGGTTCCACCCTGTTTATCAGTTCTTGTGAGAAGACAAATGACGATTTGGATACTGATAACAGGGAGAAATTTTTAGGGATCTGGCGGGCTAGCTCCACAGGACCCGGCGGAGATGTTAATTTTAATATGAATATTACGGCCTCTAACAGCGATCCATCAGAAATTTTGATGGAAAATTTTGATGCCTTAGGAAGCGGAACATATGTGGCAGGAAGTATTACAGGTAATTCAATTTCAATTCCCCGTAATCTTGTTCACTCCGATACAATTGTAGGTCAAGGTCAATACTTAAGTGATAACACTCTTTCTTTTACTTACGAAGTTCGTGATGGGCAAACAATTGAAAACAGGGCAGCGACTGCGTGGCGATAAATTTCGTCTTTTTAGCTTATTGTAATTCGGCAATCACAGTTTCTCCGCCTCTTACTTTTTCCTCAAGATTCACATTGATCTTTGTTCCTAAAGGGAGATAAAGATCAACACGGGATCCGAATTTAATAAAGCCCATTTCGCCTCCTTGACTTGCCGTATCACCTGTTTTTGAATAGCAAACAATTCTTCTTGCTAAAGCACCTGCAATCTGACGAAATAAAACAGGCACCTTTGAATTGGTTTCAACAACAACCGTAGTTCGTTCATTCTCCGTTGATGATTTTGGATGCCATGCGACGAGATACAAACCAGGGTGATATTTTGAATAAGTTACTTTCCCGCTTACCGGATAGCGGTTGACGTGAACATTTATAGGTGACATGAATATGGAAACCTGAATCCTTCTGTCCTTCAACACTTCTGTCTCGGTAGTTTCTTCGATTACTACGACCTTCCCGTCGGCAGGTGCAATGATGTGTTTTTCATTCAGGATTGTTGATCTATTCGGGTGACGAAAAAACTGAAGGATGATTATAAAAAGGGCAATGGAAATTATCAGGATGATATTCTGAAGTAATGGCCAGTCATGAAGAAATTGCGAACTGATCACATTTAGTATTCCCATTAAAAGGATGGTAATCAATAGTGATGGATAGCCTTCTTTATGAATAGTCATTTTTGTATTTTGAATTAGAATTTAAAATAAGGGGTGTTGATTAATATGATCCTCGTGATTTCACAGCTGTTGCTACTTTTTCAAGAGCAAACATATAAGCCGCAATTCGCAATGAGACTTTGTATTTCAGCGACATCTTCCACACGTTATTAAATGCACGTGACATCGAGCGATCAGCTCGTTTGTGGATTTCATCGACTGCATAATAATAGCCGAACCGGTTTTGTGTCCATTCAAAATAAGAAACAGTAACTCCACCACCATTTGCTAAAATGTCCGGCACCACGATGATTCCGTTCTCCTGGAGGATTTCATCAGCTCCGGCAGTGATTGGGCCATTGGCTCCCTCAACGATCAACTTAGCTTTGACATCATTTGCATTTTTTCGGCTGATTTGATTTTCTAATGCACATGGAGCGAGAATGCTTACGTCTAGTGTAAGCAATTCCTCATTAGTGATTTCTTTCCCACCTTTAAATCCTTTGAGAGTAGAACCGTTTTCATTTTTAAAGGCTATTGCTTTTTGTATATCAATTCCTTTAGGATTATACCAGGCACCCGTATGGTCGCTTATTGCTACAATCCGGACTCCTTCAAGTTCTAAATATTTTGCTGTGATTGATCCGACATTTCCAAAACCCTGGACTGCGGCTGTCGCCTTGCTCAGGTTCATTTTCAATTTCTTTGCAGCTTCGATAGTAGCCATATTTACACCACGACCTGTTGCTTCCACACGTCCTTCGGAACCACCAAGGTGTAAAGGTTTTCCGGTTACAACACCCGGGGTAAATTCTCCCTTGAGCTTTGAGTATTCGTCGACAATCCAGGCCATTTCTCTAGGGCCTGTTGCAACATCCGGAGCCGGGATATCTTTATCAACACCAAATACATCACGCATGGCAACTGTATATGCTCTTGTAAGTCTTTCGAGTTCCCCTTCAGACATTTTTGAAGGGTCACATGTGATGCCGCCTTTTGCGCCTCCATAAGGAATATCAGCCACTGCACATTTCCATGTCATCCATGCTGCAAGTGCTTTTACTTCATCGAGGTTAACATCCATCGAATAACGAATTCCTCCTTTTGATGGTCCACGACTCGCACTGTGCACAATGCGGTAGCCTTCGAAGACTTGCATTTTTCCATTGTCCATCTTCACAGGGAGACTGACTAGATATTGCCTATCCGGTGATTTCAAAATATTGTAAGTCTCTTCGTCAAGCCCGATAATTTTGGCTGCAACCTCAAATCGTTGCATCATTGATTCATATGGGTTGTTCGACTCGTTTTGAGATAAGTCTAATACCTTTTTCTTTTTAATTCCTGCGGTTATCATTCCGTCTGTTTTGGGCAACGAAGTTAATAATATTAATCCGCCTAGTCTCGGACAACTTTATAAGTACATGATTATGAGATGGATGCAATCAATATTTATTTCAAAAAAAATTTCTTTAGGCCAATTTTGAGGAGAGGTTGATCAGGAGAAAAGCAGATGATAGACAAACACAAAAGGCGCGGAAATAAACAGTCCGTCAAAGCGATCTAATATACCCCCGTGGCCGGGTAATAAGTTTCCCGAATCTTTTTTATTCAAGCTTCTTTTAAATAGTGATTCAACCAGATCTCCCAATGCACCGGTCACGATGATGATCGATGCAGTAATCAGCCAGTCGACTAAGGTAAAACTCAACACATATTTTGAAACAAAATATGCTGCAAGTAATCCCATCAATGCGCCGCCAATAAATCCTTCCCAGGTTTTTTTTGGCGATATCCGTTCAAAAAATTTATGCTTGCCGAGATACTTGCCTACAAAGTATGCCCCTATATCAGAGGCCCATAGTATCATGAAGAAGCCGATTATATTTCCCCCTGCAAATGTTCCTTCGCCTGGTTCTGAAGACTGGAATGCGAAGAGATAAAACATAAACAGAGGTGCTGTGATATAAATAAAACCTAAAAATGTGAAGGCAATATTCGTGAATGGCTTGACTGAATGAGTGTATAATTCACGAATGAAAATCAGAGAAGGGAGAATCAGTATCAAGGGCAAAAGGTTAACAGGAATTTCGAATGCACTGTGTAAAACCGGGGCAAGAAAAGGCAGTAGCCCAAATATTAATCCAAAAGAAATTTGTGGTTGAACACCGCCATCTTTACAAAGCCTGTAGAATTCCAATAAACACAGTACTGCCATTAATATCAGCAAGAGTAAGAAACTTGTCTCACTCCACAGTATCGCACTAATCATAATGAAAGCGCCGGGTAAACCGGTAGCAAATCGTTTGGCCAGATTATTCACAGATCGTTTTGTTCAATTAACACGCGTGCAAGGATAGCATTTGCTTCGGAAACATACACTTCAATATCGCCAATGCTGATGTAGCTCGAATCTCTTTTATCAACAACTACGGAAGGAATGTCGTTGTCTGCCAGAACTGCTCTAACAATTTCAACCAGGTGCATTTTGTTGCTGACATATATACTTTGCCATCCGCTATCCATCATCAGATTCAGGATGGATTCGAATCATCGATAAGAAAAACAAAAATGTCACGAGGTCCATGTGCGGGAGACACTAATGTTTTTTCAATATCTGCCGTACGACTTGGGCCTGTCAGGGAAGCTATCATGGAGGGAATCTGATCGGTGTATTTATTTTTGATCAGCGACAAAGCATCTTTCATTTCCGGAACCAATTGGGAAGTATAGGCCAAGACAATATGAGAAGTAGGAACCGGAAATAATTTTCTGCCTGATCCCTGTCGTGAAGAGACGACCACACTTCCCAGTCTCGCAACCAATGCTTCACAGGATGTGATTCCAACCATCCCTTCAGGCAGGTCATAATCATCAGCTGTATAAGGGAATTCTGCTTCGTCTAAAAAATCTGTGATGTTCTTTTCCCATGCATGAAAACGAGACCAAGCATACTCTTTGGATAATTCCATCATATGCTCGATAAATTCCAGTCTTGTTTCGCAAAACACAAATTTACCACCTACTGCCGAAAAAGCGGCAGCAAATTGCTCTTCCAGACTAGCATCACTAGTGGTATAAATATTTTTATCCCAATCGATCGCCGGAAATCGCGGAGGCGTTTTGTTGATCAGCGCCTGCCGTATCTTTTTTAGCATTTTCTCTCTGGATGTGCTGTCTTGCATATACTATTTTCGATGGGAGCGAAGATACAAAATGGGGCGGGAAAGGATGGGCAAAGGAAATTTTATTGTGTCATTTCCTCAGAATTGAAGCTAATTCTGTAATTAAAGCCCAATTTCTTTGAGTTTCATTATTGTCAAAATAAAACGGCTCATTTTCCTGAGAAGATGAGCCGTTTTTTAATTTTAAATTTCTCTATGCCAAACCAGGTTCTGAACCGGGAGGAATGGAAACAGGAGGAGTTTCGGTTTCAGGAGTTTTTGGTTCCGTGGTCACTTTTTTATCTTCCCCGTTTGTGGGCAAAGGTTTCATAAGGACTTCATGCCTGTCGGCCCATTGTCTCTTGCCAAAAATCTTCTCAAGGTCTTCTTTGAAAAGAACTTCTTTCTCCAGAAGATGTCTTGCCAGAATTACCAGCTTGTCCTTATTGCGAAGGAGCAAATCTTTCGTTCGTGCATAAGCTATGTCGATCAGCTTTTTTACTTCTTCATCGATAAGTTGTGCAGTTTTCTCACTGTATGGTTTTCCAAATGTATATTCCTGTTGACCTGAAGAATCATAAAAACTGATGTTTCCAATCTTTTCGTTTAATCCATAAATGGTAATCATGGCATAGGCTTGCTTCGTGATTTTCTCAAGGTCGCTCAAGGCTCCTGTTGATATTTTTCCGAAGGCAATTTCCTCAGCTACTCGTCCGCCTAATGCTGCACAAATTTCGTCCATTAATTGTTCGGTCGTTGTGATTGAACGTTCTTCCGGAAGATACCATGCAGCTCCAAGCGAATTTCCGCGTGGAACGATTGTAACCTTCACCAAAGGATGAGCGTGTTCAAGTAACCAGCTGACGGCAGCATGTCCGGCCTCGTGGTATGCAATGACTTCCTTTTCCCCCGGAGAGATGATTTTATTTTTCTTTTCCAGTCCACCGATAATGCGATCAATAGCATCCAGAAAATCTTGCTTCTCAATGGAAGTCTTGTTACGTCTCGCTGCGATGAGGGCTGCTTCATTACAAACATTCGCAATATCCGCTCCGGAAAATCCCGGTGTTTGTCTGGCCAGGAAATCTAGATCGAGAGTGTCGGTGATTTTCAATGGCTTCAAGTGAACCTGGAAAATTTCTTTTCTTCCTGCGAGATCGGGCAGTTCAACATAGATTTGTCGGTCGAAGCGTCCCGGACGAAGGAGTGCTCTGTCAAGAATATCAGCACGGTTAGTCGCAGCGATAATTATAACTCCGGAATTGGATCCGAATCCATCCATCTCTGTCAACAATTGATTCAATGTGCTTTCACGTTCGTCGTTGGCACTAAAAGAGGGTGATTTTCCACGCGCGCGTCCGATAGCATCAATCTCATCTATGAAAATAATACATGGGGCTTTTTCTTTTGCCTGACGGAATAGGTCACGAACACGCGATGCTCCGACTCCGACGAACATTTCCACAAAATCTGAACCTGAAAGCGAGAAGAAAGGAACCTGTGCCTCACCTGCCATAGCTTTCGCGAGGAGGGTTTTACCCGTTCCCGGAGGGCCAACAAGTAATGCCCCGCGAGGAATTTTTCCTCCAAGCGATGTATACTTTTTCGGATTTTTGAGGAAGTCGACAATCTCCATCACTTCAACCTTAGCTTCCTCAAGGCCTGCTACATCATTAAACGTAACCTTCACAACGAGATCCTTGTCGAATAGCTGAGCTTTTGATTTACCAATATTGAAAATCTGGCTTCCGCCACCGCCACCACCCATACGTCTCATGATCAGAATCCATATGATGGCAAAAAATGCGATCGGCAAAACCCAATTCAGTACAACATCCCAGTAACTGCGGGTGTCTTGCTTGTAATTAAGTCCGATTTTTTCGGAAGGTGGAAAATCTTTTTGTGCCTCTTCAACTTTTTTAGCGAAGAGTTCTGCTGGGCCTGTATTCAGGAAGTAATGAGGTCCGGCATTTTCAGACTTTCCAAACCCTTTTGTATTGATGGCTTTGTATTTTTCTTCTGTTAATTTTTCTCTCTTGATATAGATATGAGCCACATCATTGGTGACTTCAATTTTGTCTACATCCTTTGGCAGAAGCATTGTTCTTTCGAACACATCATATGTTGTTTCACGTTCCGCAGATCCCCATGAAAACATTTGGGTCACTATGAGTAGGACGATAATAATACCGTATATCCAATAAAAGTTGAAGTTGAATTTGGGGTTCGCCGGAAATTTTTTCCCGTTCGATCCCTTTGACGGACTTCCCTTTTTTTGGCCCTCTGAATTCTCGTTATTGTTTTTTTTCTGGTCGCTCATGTATAAATTTACTTAGAAAACCTATGTCAAAGTTGATGCCATAGAGCATCGGTCTGACAGGTCGTCACCCTATAACAAAGTTACGGATTAATAGTTACTTGCTATTTTTTGAATTTCGGCGTCGGCCCAAAGTCGTTCGATGCCATAATATTGCCGCTGTTCCTGCTTGAAAATATGGGCAACTACATTGAAATAGTCCATTAAGATCCATTCGGAATTTGTCTTTCCCTCTATATGGAGGGGTTCTTCGCCTATTGTTTTATAGACATATTCCTCTATGGACTTTGCAATTGCTTCAATATGAGTCTTGGAATCAGCGTGACATATTATAAAAAAGTCCGCAAAAGAATTTTTTATGTTTCTCAAATCGATACAAACAATTTCTTTGGCCTTTTTCTCTTGCATCCCTTCGACAATATTGTCCCGGATTGCCTCCGATTCGTTCGGTTTCTTTACAGACTTTTTGGCTACTTTTCGGACAGGAGATTTTTTCTTCTTGATCATTCAGTGATATCGACGGATTTAAATATCTTAGTTGCAAAAATACGTAAAATAATATCGTCCTTTAAAGGTATTCTTTGCCGTCCTCCATTATAGCGCTATCTATGTCAAAAGAGTTAACAACCTTATTCACAGGTCAAGACCGTGAGGTTTTGGAGCAAACTGATTCTACCAATACCTACATGGCCGAATTGCTCAAAAAAAGGCAAATTCCAGAGGGTTTTTTGGTTACTGCTCTTCAGCAATCTGCCGGGAGGGGTCAGGCACATGCTAAATGGAAGAGCGAACCGGGTAAGAATTTACTTTTGAGTTTTGTTTTTTATCCCTCCTTCGTGAGCATCCCGAATTTGTTTATGGTGAATAAAGCACTTTCGCTTGGTGTTGCTGATATGGTGAAAAGAATTAGCGGAGAAAAAATTTCTATCAAATGGCCTAATGATATTTATCATGGTGACAGGAAAATTGCAGGGATTTTAATAGAAAATAGTCTTAATTCAACCATTATACAGCAAACTATTATGGGGATCGGCCTGAATGTAAATCAGGATGATTTCCCGAAGGAGATACCCAATCCTACTTCCCTTAAATTAATAACAGGAAGAGAATTTGATAGAGAAGAAGTTCAAAATGAACTTTGTTCATCTCTTGAGTACAGGTATCTTCAACTAAAAAGAGGTGATTACCAGGAGTTAGATCAACACTTCACAGACATGCTTTACCGGAAAGATGAATGGCATTTGTTTATGAGTGAGCGTATAGAATTCGAAGGAATGATAAAAGGTGTGGACAAACGTGGAAGAATGCTTGTAATGCACAGAAATGAAATCGAAAGGTTTTATGATTTGAAAGAGATAAAATTTATTATGTAATCAGGAATAAATTTCTGTACGAAATTTTATTTGTCATCCGAAAAATAAATTGAGTAACGTTTAAAAATGTAGGGTCATTAATCCTTTTTCTTTCAGGATACCATAGTTCACCCTGCGGAATTGCATTGTGCATTAATTCAACAATTACGCGCTAATTTAATATTGGCCTTCCCAATTGATATGCAGAACTGTCCAGGTAATGCATACTAGATTTTAGTACAATTTATTTTATGGAAGTTCCTTTAGCTTATTCACTAAAAGATTTAAAAAATTAGTAAGGGGCTTTACCGCCATCATTTTCAGCATTGGATTTAAATCAGCATCAAAAGATAGATGCACATCACAGTCATTTCCTTTGTCTTCGATTGCACAGTTTAAAAAAAAATCAAAAGGAGCCTTGCCATGCCGCATAACCCTGATAAGGCTGTTTGGTGTCTTTTCCTGAATTTTCATTC
>Ga0138256_10004148_pt1 | contig 15415 bp, 14 predicted proteins | sample KNB2016incub_MG_FD_105486 | JGI IMG/M metagenome (GOLD analysis project Ga0138256, IMG submission 105486) | Active sludge microbial communities from wastewater in Klosterneuburg, Austria - KNB2014incub_MG | ecosystem: Engineered > WWTP > Activated sludge > Unclassified | place: Austria... | reverse complement strand
CCCACAGCGGCGGGGCGGCCAGGCCGCCGGCGAGCGCGAGGGCCAGGCCGGTGGCCTGGCGGCGGTTGATCGAGGGCTGGGCGGCTTGGGGCGGTGTTGGCATGGGCATGGTGGAGCAAAATATAAGCCAGATGCAGGATTTGCCCATTCACCCCGGAATCGCCGCCACCCGCGACGAGTTTGTCAGCCTGCGCCGGCAGATCCACGCCGAGCCCGAATTGGGCTACGAAGAGCACGCCACCTCCGAGCGGGTGGCCGAGCGTCTCGCGCGCTGGGGCTATACGGTGCACCGGGGTCTGGCCGGCACCGGCGTCGTCGGGCAATTGCGCGTGGGCAGCGGCGACAAGCGGCTGGGCTTGCGCGCCGACATGGATGCGCTGCCCATGACAGAGACGACCGGCCTGCCCTGGGCCAGCCGAACGCCCGGCCGCATGCACGCCTGCGGCCACGACGGCCACACAGCGATGCTGCTGGCCGCGGCTGAAAGGCTGGCGCAGCAGGCCGACTTCAGCGGCACGCTGCACCTGATCTTCCAGCCCGCCGAGGAACTGGGCGGTGTGCCCGGCGGCAGCGGCGCCCAGCGCATGCTGGCCGACGGCCTGCTGCAGCGTTTTCCCTGCGATGCCGTGTTCGCCATGCACAACATGCCGGGCATCCCCCAGGGCCGGCTGGTGCTGCGCGAGGGTGCGGCCATGGCCTCGTCCGACTATGCCACCATCACCCTGCACGGCGTGGGCGGCCACGGCGCCATGCCCCAGCACGCGGCCGACCCGGTGGTGGCGGCGGCCAGCCTGGTGATGGCGCTGCAGACCATCGTCTCGCGCAACGTCGATCCCCAGCAGACCGCGGTGGTCACCGTGGGGGCGCTGCATGCTGGTCAGGCCCACAACGTCATCCCGGCCCAGGCAACGCTGGAGCTGAGCGTGCGCGCGCTGGACCGCGGTGTGCGCAAGCTGCTGGAGCAGCGCATCCACACCCTGGCGCAGTCGCAGGCCGAGAGCTACGGTCTGCGTGCCGAGGTGGCCTGGAAACGCGGCTACAGCGTGCTGGTCAACACCCCGGCGGAAACCGAGCTGGCCCGGCAGGTGGCGCTGGAGCTGCTCGGCCCCGAGCAGGTGACGCTGCAGGGCCCGGCGCTGACCGGCAGCGAGGACTTTGCCTTCCTGCTGGAACAGGTGCCAGGCAGCTACCTGCTGATCGGGAACGGGGAGCGGGGCGAGCGCACCGCCGCGGACGAGGGCGCGGCCCTCCCGCCGCCCGGCGCCTGCATGGTCCACCACCCGGGCTACGACTTCCACGACGACAACGTTGCGGTGGGAGCGGCGTTCTGGGTGCGGTTGGTGGAGCGGTTTCTGGTGGATCAGGTGGGTCAGGTGGATCAGGGGCGCTGAGCCGCCAGCCTCTGCACCCAGGGTAGGCCGGCGCCGCATTGGGCGCGAGCTGCGGCGCTGGAGGCGGGGGTGGCCCACCCGTGCCGCTGACTCACAGAGCGATGTTCCGCAGCTTCAGCACCTCGGCCAGCGTCGCGTCGATGCGGCCCAGCACCCAGCTGCTGCCGTCTTCGGCCATGTGACCGGTGTTGCTCAGGCCGAACACGGCAAAGTCGCCGCTGCGGTCGAACACGGCTTCGGCCATGAAACCCGGTTCGTGGCCAGTGTGGGACAGCAGGGTGCGGTTCGGGGTGACCAGGGTCTGCCAGCCCCACACGTAACGGTCGCCGGAAGCGGCGCGCAGGTCGCTCACGTAACGCGCCGGCAGCGCAGTGGCCTCGCCGCGCAGGGCCCGCAGGTGCCAGTCCAGCCAACGGGCATAGGCCGCGCCGCTGCAGGCCCAGTGGCCGGCGGGGCCGAGGGCGTCCTGCCAGACCTGGATGTTGGGGGTGTTGGCATCGTCGGCACTGCCTTCCCACACCGCCAGGGCGCCCTGTGCCCCTTCGTGGCCCCACAGGCTGTCACCGGCGCCGGGCACCGGGGAGCGCCAGTGGCCGTCCAGCCCGAGCGGCTGAACCACCGTCTCGTCGAACAGCGATTCGAAGCTGCGGCCGCTGTGCGCCTCCACCATGGCGGCGGCCAGCACGTAGCCGGCGTTGGAGTAGTGAAAGCCGCTGCCCGGCGTCAGCCCGTCGGCCGGCGCCTGGGCAAGCAGCCAGCGTGCGAAGTAGGCGCGTCGCCCCGCCATCGTGTCCGGCAGGGGGCCGGGGTCGGCGCTGACTGCGGCAATGAAGGCCTCTTCCTCCGGCCCGCTGCCGTTGAAGGCCGGCAGTCCACCGCGGTGGTGCAGCAGGTCCGTCAATGTCATTCTGGCGTAGGCCGGCGGGATCTCGCCGGCCCAGTCGGGAAAGGCCTCGGGCAACGTCAGGTTCAGCGCCGGCCCGCCGTGGTCGGCCGCTGCCACGACGGCCGCGCAGGTCATGGCCTTGGTGTTGGAGCCGATGGCAAAGCGGTCTGCGGCCTGCACCGGCGCGGTCTGGCCCAGGCGCCGCCGGCCGGCCACGACCACCCGGTTCGCCGAGCTGGACTGCTCCCCCAGCACCAGGCCGACCAGCCCGGCCGCCACCGCCGCGTCGGCCTGGGCCTGCAGTTGGGCGGTGGGGTCGGCGGTGGGTTCGTCATCTTCGCCATCGCTGCCGCAGGCGGCCAGGCCCAGGCCCAGGCCGGTGGACAGGAACCAGCGCAGCACCGACCGGCGGCTGGGGGTGGCAGGTGGGGTGGCGGCGGTGAGAAGACTCGGCATGCAGGCGCTCCGAAGTGGGGATGCACCGCAGTGTGCGAGGCGGCAGCCAAAGGGAAGCCAAAGAGTCGCCAAAGGGAAACCAAAGGCCGCCATGCGGCCGGCGAGCCGCTGCGCAGCCCCCGGCCCCGGCGCGCGACCGGGGGAGCTCCGGACTTTGGACTTGCCGAAGGTGGCGCAGGTACAGTGCCCGGTGATGCACATCCTGCTGGTCGAAGACGATCTGGACCTGGGCCCCGCGCTGCTGGCCGCCTTGAAGGCGGAGGGCATGACGGCGCAGTGGGTGCGCCGTGCCGCCGATGCGCGTGGCGCACGCGGGCCGGAGGTGGACCTGGTGCTGCTGGACCGGGCCCTGGCCGGTGCGGAAGGGCTGGACCTGTTGCGCCACTGGCGATCGAAGCGCATCACGACACCGGTGATCGTCATCACGGCCCGGTCGGCGCTGACCGACCGGCTGGAAGGTCTGGACGAAGGCGCAGACGACTACCTGGTCAAACCCTTCGAGATCCCTGAGCTGATCTCGCGGGTGCGGGCCGTGTGGCGGCGCCACCGTCAGCAGGCCAGCGAGCTCTGGGAGCTCGGCGAGCTGACGCTGGCGCCGCGCTCGCATCAGGCCTGGTTGAAGGAGGAGCCGCTGACGCTGTCGGCACGCGAGTTCCAGCTGCTGGTCGCGCTGGCCCGGGACAGCACGGCGGTGGTGCCCAAGCAGGTGCTGGGGCAGCTGCTGGAGCCGCTGGGGGACCCGGTGGATGCCGCCACCGTGGAGGTGCACCTGTCCAACCTGCGCCGCAAGATCGGCGCAGAGCGCATCCGCACCGTGCGCGGTGTGGGCTACCAGCTGCGGCCATGAGGCGCACCGCATCGCTGCAGGGCCGGCTGCTGAAGGTAATGCTGGCGGCACTGGCCGCGGTGGTGCTGGTGCTGGTGGCCCTGGACTATGCCGAGTTCAAGGCCGGCGTGTCCGCCCGCCTGGCGCAGCAGTCCGCCGCGCAGGGCCTGGGCGAGGCCTTGGCGGAAGCGGACGAGACCGTCGCCGCCGCCATCGTGCGTGCCACCGAGCTGCAGTTCAACCGCACGCGGCGCGCCTCCGGCCTGGCGGGCATCGAGGACCTGCACTTTCAGCTGCAAACCCCGGACGGGCGGGTGGTGTACCGCTCCGCAGGGCTCAGCGGCGCGCCGGCATGGACGCCGCAGCAGATGCGCTGGGACGTCCTGCAGGTGCAGCAGCGGCCCTACTGGCCCTGGCTGCAGGAGACGCCGCGCTGGCGCATCCTGCTGCTGGAGCCAGTGGTCCAGGACACCCAGGTGCTGCGTTGGTTGGGCGCAGGCCTGCTGCCCTCCATCCTGGTGGCGCTGCCCCTGCTGGGGCTGCCGCTGTGGTGGGCGGTGCGCACCGGGCTGGCTCCGCTGCGCCGGCTGGTGGCGGCCGTCTCCCGGCGCGATGCGGCCGACCTGAGCCCCTTGCAGCTGGACCTGCGTTATGCCGAGCTGCAGCCCATCGTCGGCGCCATCGATGGCCTGCTGGCCCGTGCGCGCCAGCATGTGGAGCACGAGCGGGTGCTGCTGCAGCACACCGCACACGAAATGCGCACCCCCCTCGCTGTGGTGGCGGCCCAGGCCCATGCGCTGTCGAGCGCGCCGGAGGGTGTCGCCGCCGATGCGGCGCGCCAGGGCATCCAGCGCGCGGTGCAACGGGCATCGCACCTGGTCGAACAGCTGCTGGACCTGGCCCGGCTGGAGTCGCCCGGCCCCGCGGCCGCCCCCGAGCGGGTTGACCTGGTGACGCTGTGCCGCCAGCACGTCATCGACCTCACGGCGCTGGCGGACGCCCGCGGCATCGAGATGGCGCTGGTCTCGCCCGAACACTGCCACGCCGCGGTGCCATTGCCGGCGCTGCACTCCATCCTCGACAACCTGTTGCGCAATGCCCTGAATCACTGCCCGTCCGGTGCACTGGTGGAGCTGCAGCTCGGCTGCGAAGGCGGTTGCATCCGCATCGACGTGCTGGACGACGGGCCCGGCATGCCCGCCGAGGAGCGGGCGCAGGCCTTTGAACGCTTTTTCCGCGGGCGTGCGGCGGGCCCCGGTACCGGCACTGGCCTGGGGCTGGCCATCGTGAAGGAAGCGGCACGCCTGCTGGACGGCCAGGCCAGCCTGGCCGAGGGTGTGGGTGGCAAAGGTCTGAGGGCCCGTGTGGAGTGGAGGACAGCATGAACCTGCACCGTCGGAGTACGGCGCTGACGGCGCTGACGGCGCTGGCTTTGTCATTGCCCACACTGGCGCAGGCCTTCCTGTTCGGCGCTTCCAGGAGCAAGCCCCCGGCCGAAAAGGACAGCCTGATCAGCGTGGAGCACGGCCCCTTCCGCATCGTCGGGCAGGCGCGCCGCATCTCCACCGGCACCTTCCCAAACCAGGGGGGAAACCCCTTCGCGACGATGGAGGTCACCGGCTTTCGCGTGCTGTACCGCGACCAACCGGTGGTGATCCGGCACGGCAGCCGCACGCTGGAGCAGTTCTGGCGCGTCAGCACCCTGCCGGACGCACCTCGGCCGGCGCTGCTGCTGTCCACCACCGATTTCCACCTCGTCACCGAGGTGAACGGCCAGCTCAGCCTGCGCTCGCTTGGCCGGCCGACCACCGATATGGCCACCTACCAGTGGCTGGACGGCGCCGACGGGCAGCCCACCGAGCCGGCCAGCTTCGGCATCGAGCGGGTGCGGCTGGACCAGCTGCCGCTGACCGGCGGGCGCTGGCTGTTGCTGTCCACGCAGGCGGTGCTGGACGTGAAGACGCTGCAGGTTCATCCGGTGGATTACCACGTGCCGCAGGGCCAGCCGCTGCAGGGCGTGGGCGGAACGCGAGCCCTGGTGCTGTCGCCCGGGCAGACCCAGTACGTCACCTGGGGCTCGTCGGTCACGCTGGTGGAGGACGGTGAGTACGTTCCCGGCCTGTCGGTGGTGGACATCCGCAGCGGCCGTGCCTACGGGCTGCGGCTGCGCCCGGGCGAAAAGCGCTTCCATGAGGAGGAGGACCTCACGCCGCGCTGGCTGTCGCACTATTACGAGTGGCGGCGTGAGCCGGGCGGACCCAAGCGCGAGGTCGAGCGCCTGGTCGAACGCCGCCAGGCACCGCCGCTGCCCTACACCGGCCGGCTGCAGCCGCAGGTCATCCGCATCGCCTACCGCAGCGGCGAGGTGCGCCACCCGACGATGACCTACCTGCTGCGCCCGGCCACCCCAGCGCTGGCCGATGCCTTCGAGCAGTTCGCGGTCAGCCGCTTCGGCGCGCAGCGCTCACCGGCTGCCAACCCCTACCTGCGCCAGGGTCTGCAGCTGCCGGGCTGCCCGGGCGGTCTGGAGCTCAAGGTCTACTTCGGTTCCAGCCAGGAGATGCGGCTGGTGCTGGAAGCCGTGTCCAGCCGCTACGAAGACCGCACGGCCTGCGCGCCGGTGGTCGAGCAGATCGGCCGTGCCTTCAATGAAGAGCTGGGGCAGGGGTGGCATCAGGGGTTGTTCACCGAGTGAGCGAGTCCGAGAACCAAGGGTCAAGCAAGGCTGAGGGGTCTCAACCATCCAGTCCGCAGCGGGCGTTGCACCGTCTACAGGGCGGCCGAGCGCATCGACTGAGGAGCCGGTCGGGAACGTCCCTTCGACGGGCTTGCGGGTCCAGCTTCAGACCCCTACTGTCAGCGTCGCGGCAAAACCGTTCGTCAGGTCGCCCGTTACCGTTGCCATCTGCGTTGAGTAGCCGTCGCTGAAGATGTTGTCGCTGGCCAGCGTGATCGCGTTGAGGTTGGTCAGGCTGCTGGTGTACCCGCTGGCGCTGCCGTAGACGCTGCGGCAGACCGACTCGGGCAGCGCCAGCTGCGAGGTGCGCACATCGCTGTTGCCGCTGGTGGCGGTGCTCAGGCTGGAGAAGACCTCGAAGTGGATGTGCGGCCAGCGCCCGCTGTAGCAGCCCGGAAAGACGGTGGTGAAGCTCAGTTCGCCACTGGCGTTGCTGACCTGGACTCCGCGCAGGTAGTTCTGCGCCGTCACGCCCGATGAATACAGTGAGTAGCCGCCCTCGCGGGTGCAGTGCCACAGGTAGACCGCGTAGCCCTCAAGGTTGGCACAGGCGGCCGAGACGCTGACCAGCTTGAGCGTGACCGTCAGCGGCACGCCGTCTGCGGTGCCGCTCATCGTGCCGAAGCTCGAGCGGATGTCGCTGCGCACGATGCCGCTCTGCGTCAGCACGTTGACGACGCCGCTGCTGTTGGAGTTGGTGCCGTCGCCCGGATAGGGGCCGGCGGTCTCGGACGGGACGATCGTGCACGAGCTCACCGTACTGCCCGAGGATTCGGCCTCCCCGCTGCCGCTGCTGCTGCTGCTGTCGCTGTCGCCGCCCCCGCAGCCCACCATGCCCAGCAGCGGCAGCGGTCCGGCCGCCAGACCGCCGAGCAGGCGCAGCGCGCGCCGTCGTGCCGGATCTTGCAGCAGTGCCAGGCGTTCGAGGTCATGGCGCAGGCCCTGGGCGTGGGGCAGGTGATCGTTCATGGTGGCAGCTTGAGGGCGCAAGGGTCAGGAGGGGCTGGACGATTCCGGATTGTTCGGGGCCCGTGTTGCTGTTCCTTCAAGCCCAGGTGAGGCTTGATTTCTGTGCATCTCCTTCAGGTTCAAGGGGTTCAGGGGTCTCAACTGCCAAGTCCTCGGCGGGTCGTGTGGTTTGGATTTGAGACCCCAATCGTCCCAGTCGTCTGGCCCCGATCGTGTGTGTCCCCCTGATCACCATCGGTTTGTGATCTCGATCGTGTTGCAGATATTTGTCTTATAAATTGACAAAAAGTGCCAATTAAAAGATAGTTTGTATCAATTGAAGGCTCTCGCCGCCACTCACCCCTCCGACTCCGCCATGAAGACCAGCAAGGCCCAACAGGAAGAGACCCGCACCCGCATCCTGGCTGCTGCGGTGGCGCTGATGTCGCAGGAGGGCTACGACGCGGTGACGATGAAGGACATCGCCCGCGCGGCCGGCATCGGGGACGCCACCGTCTACAAGTACTTCGCCACCAAGGAGCGGCTGGTGCTGGGTTACTTTGACCTGGCGGCGCAGCGGGCGGTGGCGGATGCGCAGGCCTCGGCCGGCTGGTTTGACGACTATGACCTGCATGCCCGCCTGCAGCGCCTGACCGACGCGCTGCTGGAGCGGCTGGCGCCGGACCGGGCCTTCGTGGAGATCGCCCGGGCGCTGCTGCAGAAGTCTCCGCTGCTGCTGCTGGGCGATCAGCTGCAGGCGCGCGAGCTGTTGCGCGACGAGGTGCAGGGCTACCTGCAGGCCGCGGTGGACGCGGGCGAACTGCCGGCCAGCGACTTCCTGCGCCCGCTGGCCGGGCTGTACGTGGACTTCTGCTACGGTGTGGTGGCCTACTGGCTGCACGACGAGTCGGCTGAAGGGGCCGACACCACCCGGCTGGTCGATCAAGTGCTGGGGGTGCTGGTGGCGCTGCTCAAGGCCGGCGTGCCCGATCGGCTGGTGCAGCTGGGCGGCTTCCTGCTGCGCAGCCAGCTCGCCACGCTGTTCACTGCCTCCAGTGGTGTTTCGCAAAGGCGGGCCCGGCCGGACCGGACCCTGCGGGACCGAACCCTGCGGGAGAGGACCTCCGGGGCGGATGCGGGCCCAAAGGCGTCGTCCGCCGTCGGGGATTGAGACCGTGAGCGATCCCACCGCCCGCGCACCCCGCACCGGCCGGCTCGCCCGCTCGCTGGTGGTGGGCAAGGCGGCCGTGCAGGTGGGCGCGCAGGTGGGCGCCGGGGTGCTGCGGCGCCAGCTCCGGCCGGCAGGGCCGGACCCGCAGCGGGCCCGGGCGGAGCAGGAGGCCCAGCAGGCGCAGGAGGCCGAGGTGGGCCGCCTGCTCTTCGCGGCGATGAACCAGCTGCGCGGCACGGCGCTGAAGCTGGCGCAGGTGCTGAGCATGGACCCCGGCTTCCTGCCCGAGGGCGTGCGCCGGCAGCTGGCGCGCGCCACCCACCAGGCCACGCCACTGAACCGGGCGCTGGTGGGCAAGGTCTTTCGCCAGGCCTTCGGGCAGGAGCCGCAGGCGCCGTTTGCCCGCTTCGACCCCGTGGCCTGTGCTGCCGCCAGCCTGGGCCAGGTGCACCGCGCCTGGCTGGCCGACGGCACGGCGCTGGCGGTGAAGGTGCAGTATCCGGGCATGGCCGCCAGCATCGACAGCGACCTGGCGATGCTGCGTGCGGCCATGCAGCGCATCGGCCTGGAGCGCCTGGGCCTGCCGGACGCGGTGCTGGTGGACCGGGCGCTGGACGCGGTGTGTCGCCAGCTGGCCGAGGAGGTGGACTACCGCCACGAAGCGGCGCAGCAGGCCGCCTTCGCCGAGCGACTGGCGGCCGCCGGCGGGTTCGACTGCGCCGGCCCCGGTGGCCTGCAGGTGCCGGGGCTGCGGCCGGAGTTCAGCGGCCGCACGGTGCTGACGCAGCACTTCGTCGAGGGCGGCCACATCGACGCCTGGCTGCAGGCCGGTCCGCCCCAGGCCATCCGCGACGCGCAGACCCAGGTCCTGTTCGACTGGTTCACCGGCTGCGCCTTCGGCGCGCCGGAGGCCACCGGTGGGCGGCGCATCCATGCGGACCTGCACCCGGGCAACTTCCTGTTCGAGCCGGGTGGCCGGGTGACGCTGCTGGACTTCGGCTGCACCTGCGAGCTGGGTACGGAGTTCACCGCTGCGCTGGCGCGCAGCTGGAGCCTGTGGGCCGAGGCCGGGCCGGCCGCCGCACCGCAGCTGCTGGCGGTGTACCGGCGCATGGGCCTGGCTGCAGCAGACGCCGACCTGGCCGCCTTCGAGCAGCAGGTGCTGCCCACGCTGGCGCCGGTGCTGGACTGGGCCACCCAGGTGTTCCGCGCGGACCGCTTCGACTTCGCCGGTGCACAGGGCTTCGCGCTGCCGCTGGGCCCGCAGCGGCGCGCGCCGGTGGCCCGGCAGATGGGTGACCTGCCGCCGCAGATGCTGTCGCTGGACTGCGCCTGGCTGGGGCTGATGCACCTGCTCACCCGGCTGGGCGGGCGCATCGACACCCGTGCGGCGCGGGCCCGCCTGCGCCGCGCTGCGCAGGAGGACGACTGAAGTCGACCAGACCTGCATCCCGTCTTCCGCATTCCCTTTTCACCCACTTGGAGAGCTTTGGAGAACGCCATGACCGCTGCTGCAAACGCCCCCGCCTGCCCCGTTCCGCCCCGTGCCGCACCCCAGGTGGTGGCCTGCGCGTTGCCGCTGGCCAGTCGCATCCAGACCTTCACGGCGGGCGCCGATTTCATGGATGCCTACGTCGTGGAGGTGCTGCAGCCGCAGCGCAGCGCGATGGAGCACCTGCTGGTGCTGCTGCAGCGCACGCCCGTCTGGGTGGAACGGTTGATGGACCTGCGCAACCGGGTGGTGGTGTGGTTCGGCCTGCGCCACGCCGGGGACTGGCGCGCCGGATTGACGCCGGCGGGCGCGGCCTGGCAGCCAGGCGACCGGGTCGGCATCTTCACGCTGATGTCGCAGGACGAGGACGAGGTGATCGTTGGCGACAACGACCGGCACCTGCGGGTGCTGATCTCGCTGCGCCGCCTGAGCGCAGGCGGCGGTCAGCCAGACCGGGTGGTGATCAGCACCGTGGTGCACCTGCACAACCGGCTGGGCCGGCTGTACATGCTGCCGGTGACGCCGGCGCACCGCGTCATTGCACCGGCGGTGCTGGCACGGGTAAACAATGCCCAAGCCCTGGTTGGGGGCGAGGCGGCGGTCCACTGATCCGCCGCCGCAGTGGGTGCAGACCACTGCGGAGTGAAGCAGCAGTCTTGCCGGGAGTCTTGGTTCTACCTATGCTCCCGCCGTCCAAGCCGAAGCAACGCCCCGGCGCCGGCGTGGGGCTCTACCAGGAAACCGCAATGACCGACCTGACGCTGTACACAAACCCCCAGTCCCGTGGCCGCATCGCCCACTGGATGATGGAAGAGCTGGGCGAACCCTACGACACCGTCTGGCTGGACTACGGCAGCAGCATGAAGGCCAGCGACTACCTGGCCGTCAACCCGATGGGCAAGGTGCCCGCCTTGCGCCACGCAGCGGTGGTGGTCACGGAGGCGGCCGCCATCTGCGCCTACCTGGCCGATGCCTTTCCCCACAAGGGGCTGCTGCCGCAGACGCCCGCCGAGCGGTCGGCCTATTTCCGCTGGCTGTTTTTTGCCGCTGGCCCGCTGGAACAGGCCGTGGTGTCCCGGGCGCTGGGCTGGGAGGTGCCGCCGGGGCGCGGCGCCATGGTGGGCTTCGGCAGCTACGCCGACACGCTCAACGCCCTGGAATCGTGGCTGCGGGAGGGGCCGTTCGTGTGCGGTGAACGCTTCACGGCCGCCGATGTGTATGTGGGCTCCAGTGTCACCTGGGGACTGATGTTCGGCACGATCGAGAAGCGCCCGGTGTTCGAGGCCTATGCCGCGCGGGTCATGGCCCGCCCGGCCTACACCCGCGCGCTGCAGATCAACGAAGCCCGCCTGGCGGCCGGTGGCGCAGCGGGCTGAACCGTGGCTGAAGGGTGGCCGGTTGCGGCACGCGGGCCGGGTTCGGCCGGTCCGGCTTCAAGGGCATCGACCTGACGTGGAGGGAGGGCGGTGATCACCGACATCGAAGACTACTTCTCCAGGGGATGCGGACGCTGCGAGCGGTTTGCCACCCCGAACTGTTCTACCCGCCAATGGGCGCAGGGTCTGCGGCGGCTGCGGGCCTATCTGAAGGAGGCGATGGGTTATGCGGAAGCGGGCCTCCGGCCCCCGCGCGAGCCGCGCGATGTCGAGCTGCCGCCGGAACTGGCCGACGCGCTGGAGGCCGATGTCGAACTCGCCGAAGCCTTTCACGCATTGACGCCAGGCCGTCAGCGCAGCCACGTGATTCATCTGAACTCGGCCAGGAAGTCCGAAACCCGGGTCTCCCGCATCGAGGCCCTGCGAAGCCGCATCCTGGCCGGCAAGGGTGCTCTGGAGCGTTGAACGGTCGGCTCCGGCCGGGGCGGTGTGACCGTCCCCTCCGGTTCCCGGCCAGGCGCAGGTGTCCGAACCTGGGCCCGTCAGCTGCGACTGCGCCGGCGGTCCAGATGGTGGCGCAGTGACGCGGCGATGCAGCAGGACAGCGCTTCGCCGTCAAAGGGCTCCGCCACCGGCAGCACGATGGCGCGTTGGCCTTCGAAGGTCAGCTCGCGCGGAAACATTGTGCGAAAGCGCTCGACCAGCCCGGTCTGGCAGTGGAAGAGCACCACCACCTGCTCGGGCCGGGTTGGCTGCCATCCCAGCCGCACGGCGCTGCCGCTGCGTGTGCGCGTCGGCAGGTAGGCTGCTTCGCCCCAGCGCAGTGCTTCTTCCAGGGGGCCTACGCCCGCCGTTCGTTGAGCGGTCGCAAAGATGAGGGCACGCAGCGTGAGCAGGCGCCTTCGGGCCCGGTCCGGGCAGGCATCGAAGACGGCCTGCACCTCGACGGGTATGGGTGGCAGGGTGTGATTCATGGCATCGCCTGCCAGCCTACCCGACTGTTCAGCGGCGTTGCAGCCGCTGCTGCAGCCAACCTTCGAACTGCCGGCTCGCCTCGGGCATGCCCTGCACGGGGGAGATCGTCACCGCCTGGCCTTGGGCAATGACATTGCCTTCGGAACGGCTGGACGCATCCAGGGGCAGGGTGTTGCCGCTGGGCAGGACGGTGCCGCCGCTGGCCAGCGAGATGCCGGGCAGCGGGTAGTTGACGCCGTAGGCTACCGCCACAGGGCTGTCGGACAGACGCTCATAGAAGGCCGGGGCATAGGCGGTGGCCTGGCCGATGTGCGTGAGTGCAAAGGGCAGCGTGGCCCCGTTGCCGGCGGGAAAGGCCGGGATGTTCACGTTCAGCCCCAGGCCGGGAGGCAGCAGCCTGCGGCCGGACGGGCTGTCGTGCGAGTGGGTTTTGCGGCCGACCAGGACCTGGTCCACCAGCCGCAGCACGATGTCGGCCACCTCGTAGGCGCGGTGTGTGGGGGGCAGCGTGTCCGACCAGGTCACCTGGCTGCTCACCGCGTCGCTCACTGCAATGGCCGGCAGGCCGCGGTTGATGGCGTAGATCAGGTTGTTGAATGTGCCGCTGCTGGCGTTGATGTGGCCGGTGTTGTTGCCTTCGTTCGGGCCGGAGATCACCAAGTCCGGAGCCTTGCCCCAGCGCGCCGGTGCCTGGACGTCGATGCCGTACAGGCAGGCTGCCACCGGGGTGCCGTTGACGTAGTGCACGTTGGCATCGGCCGGGTCGCTGCCGATGCCGGCGCTGCCCGCAGCCAGACCGAGGGCCTTGGCGCCGCGTTCGTTGCCGGTGAGGGCCGGCACCGGCTGCAGGAAGGCGATGTAGCCGCCCCGGCCGGACTGGTTGTCCACCGGTGCGGTCACCAGCACGCTGTGGCCGGCGCCCACCAGGCGCTGCTGGAGGGCACGCAGATTGGCGGCGGTCAGGCCATCGTCGTTGCACAGCAGGATGTCCAGCGCATGCGCCGGTTGCAACAGGCCGCACAGCGCGAGCGCCGCCATCGCCTGGAGCAGGGGCCGGGCTGAGGGGGTGTGGGGCAGGGTGTAGGAATGCATGGCAGGGGTCTCCTGGGTGGATGGGGGTGTTCCGCAGCGGCGCAACCCGGGGCAGGTTGCGACCGTTGTCGATGCTCGGCAGCGCGAGTGACAGCCCCGTGAAGGGACGGCCTTGCCGACAGACCTGGCCGACGGAGACCGGCGGCTGCAGGGTCCGCGTCGGGGGCGTGTGCCATGTGGAGATGGCAGGCGTGTGACTTGAGTCACACCCGGGGGCGTCACAGACCCGACATCACCGGCTCTTACAAACGGGATCTCCCTGCACCACGAGCTCCCATGACGGCTGGCGTTGAGGTTCACACACTGCACAAGTCCTTCGGCCCGGTGAAGGTGCTTGACGGCATCGACCTGAGGGTCAAACCCGGCGAGTTCCTGTCCCTGCTCGGGCCCTCGGGTTGCGGCAAGTCCACCCTGTTGCGCAGCATCGCTGGGCTCGAGGAAGCCGATGCGGGCCAGGTGCACATCGCCGGGCGCTGTGTGGACGGCCTGCGTCCGCGCGACCGGGACATCGCCTTCGTGTTCCAGAACTACGCGCTGTACCCGCACATGACGGTGCAGCAGAACGTGGCGCTGCCGCTGGTGATGCGCCGGCTCGGGTTGCTGCGTCGCCAGCCGGGCATGGCCTGGTTCTGGCCCGGCACGCGGGAGCTGCTGCGCGACATCGATGCGCAGGTGCAGGCCCTGGCGCAGACGCTCGGACTGCAGGCCCTGCTGCAGCGCCGGCCGGGCCAGCTCTCGGGCGGCCAGCGGCAGCGGGTGGCCCTGGCGCGTGCGATGGTGCGCCGGCCGGCGGTGTTCCTGATGGACGAACCGCTGTCGAACCTCGATGCCCAGCTGCGGCTGGAGGTGCGCGACGAGCTGGCCCAGCTGCACCAGCGCCTGGGGGCGACCTTCGTCTACATCACCCACGACCAGACCGAGGCGATGAGCCTGTCCAGCCGGGTGGCGGTGATGGAGCGGGGCCGCATCCAGCAGATCGGCACGCCGCGGCAGCTCTACGACGAGCCGAACTCGGTGGCGGTGGCGCGTTTCATCGGCTCCCCGCCGATGAACCTGCTGCGCCTGCAGCCCTCACCTGCGGGTGGGGTGGTGCTGGGGACGCAGCGCCTGGCCCTGTCTGCGCGGCAGGGGGGCGCCCGGGTGCTGCCCGCCTGTGCCGGCGTGCGCAGCGAGCACCTGCGGCTGCAGCCCAACGGCGGCGCTGCTGCCGAGGGGCCGCCGTTGCAATGGCCCGGGCGGCTGCGGCGGGTCGAACACCACGGGGCCCAGTTGCACTGCCATGTGGAGGTGCCGCAGGTGGCCGATGAGCCGCTGGTCTGCTCCGTCATGACGCATGAACTGCCGGCCGGCCTGACCGCGGGTGCCGAGCTGCGGCTGGGTCTGGCGCCGCAGCACCTGCATTTCTTCGATGGCGATGGGGCTCGCGTGGCCTGTGAGGCCCGGGTGGCGGAGGCTGTATGACTGCGGCCGTGACCTCCTCGCCGCCCCTGGCTGCCGCCACCGCCGAGCGGCCCCTGTCGGTGCCGGTGCGGCCGTTGCGCGGCGGGCTCGGCCACCTGCGCCGGCGCAACGCGTTCACCGGCGGGCTGTTTGCCGCGCCGGCGTTGCTGCTGCTGGTCGGGCTCTACCTGGTGCCGATGCTGATGTTGGTCGGCCTGGCGCTGACCGACTACGAGCTGGGTGCAATCGAGTGGCAGTGGGTGGGCCTGCACAACCTGCAGCGCGCCCTGGCCGATGAGGTCTTCCTGCGTTCCATCCGCAACACCCTGCTCTATGTGGGCCTGGTGCTGCCGGGCGGGGTGCTGCTGGGCCTCGGGGTGGCGCTGCTGGTGCACGCACGCGGGCGCAGTCGGGCGTGGTACGAGGTGGCCTATTTCCTGCCGGTGACCTCTTCGCTGATCGCCATGGCCACGGTCTGGCAGTTCATGCTGCACCCGAAGCTGGGTCCGGTGATGGCCGCCCTCAAGGCACTGGATGGGCCAAAGCTGGCCTTCCTGTCAGATCCGCAGCGAGTCATCCCCACCCTGACGGCCATCGGCCTGTGGCAGATGGTGGGCTTCAACAT
>Ga0138256_10004147_pt1 | contig 15415 bp, 13 predicted proteins | sample KNB2016incub_MG_FD_105486 | JGI IMG/M metagenome (GOLD analysis project Ga0138256, IMG submission 105486) | Active sludge microbial communities from wastewater in Klosterneuburg, Austria - KNB2014incub_MG | ecosystem: Engineered > WWTP > Activated sludge > Unclassified | place: Austria... | reverse complement strand
TTAAGATATTGATTAAACAGCGTGCACTACATTAAAATCGTTTTCTGCTTATTTAATAAATTTAAAACAAAGCACGAGCACTACAAAGCCTATAGATAGGTTACATATAACACAACATTATAATTTATAAAATATTGATTATAAATATGTTATAAAATATCAATTCACTACATGTATTTTAAACAAACCCTAAACATGATAATTATCATCTTTTATAGCTGGTAATGAAACTAAATTTGAGGTAGTTTAACATTAAAACCCATGCGATGAATAATATTTTTAAAAAATCAAAATCTGTTGCATTAAGTATAGATGGTTTTTTTGATAAAGTTGATTTAGGAATTTTAAACTTCAAAAAAGGAGCAAGTAATTATGTTAATGGGAATAAAAATGAATTCGACCAAAATTTAAAAACACTTAATCTTTTAGAAAAAGAAGCTGATACCATTCAACGTAAAATAGAAAACGATTTCTATTTACATTCCTTAATGCCAAATTATTCAAGTGACATCTTGAACTTATTGGAGACCATCGATGATATTATGGATATGTCTAACGATGTTCTAAATCAATTTGATATAGAAACGCCACACATTCCAGAATTAGTAAAAAAGGATTTTTTGGAATTGATATCACTTACTGCAAAATCGGTTGATAATGCAGTTCCAGCGGCAAGAATATTTTTTACCTCACCAGATGAGGTTAAGGATAAAATACAAAAAGTGTTATTCTATAATAGAGAGGCCAATGCTTTATCGAACAATTTAAAACGCAAAATATTTCAAGAATTCGACACCCTTAAACTAAGTGAGAAAATCCATCTTCGCTATTTTGCATTGCATATTGAGCAGGTTTCGGATGTGGCAAAACGTATTGCCCACTTACTGTCGTCATTAGTAATCAAAATTAATATGTAATTAAAAGCGTATGGCTTTTTTGTTTTTTCTTTCTAGCGGACTTTTTTTAGGATGGACATTGGGAGCTAATGATGCTTCAAATGTTTTCGGTTCTGCTGTTGGGTCAAAATTAATTCGTTTTAAACAAGCTGCCATTATTGCTTCCATATTTGTTATTCTTGGTGCCGTTTTACAAGGTGCTGGTGCATCGCATACATTAGGAGAACTTGGTTCGGTTGATGCTTTGGGCGGTGCTTTTACAGTAGCACTTGCAGCAGGAATTTCTATTTTTTGGATGACTAGATTAAAACTTCCTGTTTCAACCTCGCAAGCTATTGTGGGGGCTATTATTGGCTGGAACTTTTTTACCAACAATCCAACAGATTATAACTCCTTAACCAAAATTGTTACCACATGGGTAATGGGTCCTATTTTAGGAGGTATTTTTGCCGTTTTGCTGTTTTTGTTGCTCCGCTATATATTAAAGAAAAGAAAAATTCATTTAATAAAGCTAGATGGGTATATAAAGTACGGCCTTTTAATTGTTGGTGCTTTTGGCTCTTACAGTTTAGGTGCCAATAATATTGCAAACGTTGTAGGTGTTTTTATCCCTTCGGTTCCAAATTTTATGCTAGATTTTGGTTTGTTTGTTATGAGCGGCACCCAATTGTTATTTCTTGCGGGTGGGGTTTCAATTGCGGTTGGAATATTAACTTATTCAAAAAGAGTGATGATGACCGTAGGCGACTCCTTAATGCGGTTAAATGCTGAAACGGCTTTAGTTACCGTACTGGCACATTCATTAGTGTTATTTATATTTTCTTCACAAAGTTTGTCGGATTTGTTCGTAAAGATAGGGCTTCCTGCCATTCCTCTAGTACCCGTTTCCAGCTCGCAAGTTATTGTAGGAGCCATCATAGGTATTGGCATTTTAAAAGGTGGAAGAAACATTAAATTTAACCTTATTGGAAAAATTGCCCTTGGTTGGGTTGTAACACCAATAATTGCAGGGTTAATAGCATTCTTTACATTGTTTATTATGAGCAATGTATTTAACATTAAGGTTTCTGAGAACGCCACACAGTTTGTTAAAAATGAGAAGGTATATGAAGAAGGAACAACTATAATATCCGACCCTAGTACCAAAATTATTCAACCTAATGACACTTTGATTGATTTACCAAAAACCTTCGATATTTATAAACCTTTTTTAATTTCCATAGTAATTCTTCTCACCATTATAATCATATATCTATTGTATACTATAGATAAATTAAAAGAGAGAGATAAAATTGAAGAGCATCAAGAAAGCATAGAAAAATATAATTCGCAGCAAAAATTATTAATGAATGAGTTAAAGATAATTAATGCTGAAAATTCAAAACTAGAAAAAGAAATTGAAGCGAGGGAAAAAGAACAGAAAAAAATTGCGCTGAACATTATTAGAAAAAATGAGATTTTATCAGACTTAAAATCGAACATAGAAAATCTTAAATCTAAAGATGAAGATACCCTTAAGTATAGCGACCTAAATAATTTGAAAGTAGTAATAATAGAAAGTTTAAATATTGACAAAGAGCGGAAAACATTTGAAAAATATATTAAAGATATAAACAACAATTTTTACAAAAACCTTGAACTCAAATATCCAAACCTAACCGAAAACGAGAAAAAACTATGCTCGCTATTACGCTTAAAATTATCATCAAAAGAAATAGCGTCCATTTTAAACATAACACCTAAAAGTGTAGAAGTAAATAGATACAGACTGCGTAAAAAAATAAATTTCAAAAAAGATGAAAGTTTAACCAAAGAATTAAGAAAATTATAATTAAAAAATGAAAACTAAATAAATAATTAGAAAATGAAAACCAACATTTACATTTTATTAGCTGCAATGATGCTATCTGGTATAGGGTCGTTTGCACAACAGGATCCAAAAACAGATGAAACTGTTACACTAAATCAGTACGGACAAGAAGTAGAGTCCGTACCATTAGATGCCGACAATAGAAGTGGCATACTCACCTTTGAGTCTAAAGACAAAAATTATAAATTCTGGTTTGATAATCGGGTTTATTTTGATGGTGCCTTCTTCTCTAACAAAGTATACAACCCCATAGGAAATGGTGCCATGATTCGTCGTGCCAGATTTGCAGTTAAAGCCAATATGTGGAAAAATTGGTATGGAGAAGTAGATGTGGATTTTGCAGGTTCTGTAATAGAATTAAAAGATGCTTATGTAAAATATACTTTTGATTCGGACAACGTTAATATCAAAGCAGGTCATTTTAGAGAAAGCTTTGGTATGGAAACACTAACGACATCTAGGTACGTTACTTTTATAGAGCGTTCCTTTATGGCTAAATTAGACCCTTCTCGCCATTTAGGTGTACAGGCAAATTACTGGGACGACACTTTTTTAGTAACTGGTGGTATTCATTTTAATACCGTTGGTGACTCAGAAGAAGTTATTTTCTCGCAAGATGCCAATAAAGATTTTGGAGTAGATGAAGGTTATGCCTACACCGGTAGATTTGTTTACAAGCCAATTAATGATAAAGAAAAAGTGCTTCACTTAGGGGTAGCTGCAACGCATAGAACGCCACAAACAACTGAGGAGGTTACAAATTCTTATAGATTTAGCACACGTTCACATACATCCATCAACAGAAAAAAATATATTGATACTGATAATATTTTGAATGTTGCTAATATGAATATGTTTGATTTTGAACTAGCTGCATCGTATAAAGGATGGATGTTTCAAGGGGAATACAAAATAGCCAACATTAATAGAAGGAATGATTTATCAAGCGTTACCTTAGATGGTCATTATCTTCAAGCAGGCTATCTATTGTTTGGAGGAAAATATAATTATAATGGCGAAGATGGCGAGTTTACCAGAATAACAAGAGGTAAAAAATATGGCGAATTGGAAATAGCAGCCAGATACGATTACATAAATGCCAACGATTTTGATGCTGGAATTTACGGAGGCTCTGCTGAAGGCTATACATTTGGGTTAAATTACCACTTCAATCCAAACGTAAAATTTATGCTTAATTATTGCTATAATAATCACGACAGATATGCAAATGGTAAAGCAAAATTATTTGTCGGTCATGACATTAATGGAAATTTAACCAAAGAATCAGCCGATGTTGTGGAAGCAAAAGGAAAAGCAGGTGAAGATTTTGGACAATTACAAATGAGAGTTGAGATAGACTTCTAAAAAAAAATCTTAAATAAAATAACAATGAAAAATTATAAATATTTAGCATTCAGTTTAATGATGGTGCTTTTTAGTACAATAGGCTGTGTAGAAGATGACGTGTTAGTGGGTGATGCTTCAGATGTAGCAACATCTCCCATAAAATTAAATGAAATCATGGCAACTGGTGAACCCGATTGGATTGAATTATACAATTCAGGAACAGAAACTGTTGATTTATCAGGTTTTAAACTTGCAGATGCGAGTCAACAATGGACCATTACAAGTCTTACAATTCCTGCTGGTGGTTACGTTACTTTTGACTGTGATGATTCAAATGTAGCTAACGTTTCAACAAATTTTAAAATTTCCTCAGGAGGTGAAAAAATAACCTTAACTAACACAAATGCAGAACTTGTTGACGAAATTACAACACCAAATATGGCATCTCAAATAGGTTTAACTTATGGAAGAGAAGTTGATGGTGGCGATGTTTGGACCGTTCAAGGTGCTTCAAAAGGAAAAGCTAACAGCAATGTAAGCGAACCACCTTTACTAACAGCAACCGCTATTGCAAATGTTACCGATAACGCCTTTTTTGATTATAGCGTTCTTGCATCGGATGTTGATGGTATTAGAGACGTAAAATTGTACTTGGAAAAAGATGGTGAAATATCATTTACAGAAATGGCACCCAAAGGTGGTGGGGAATATGTGTTTAGAATTCCTGCGTTAGCTGCTAATACCGTAGTTAAATATTATGTGGTTGCAACCGATGAAAGTGGTAGCAGAAGCTATTATCCTGCAACTGCCCCTGATGCTAAAGCAAGTTTTACGGTAGCAAACGGCAACCCTATGTTTGTTTCAGTAACACCATCCAATGAAAACCCTGCTGAAAATGAAGCTATTGATTTCACAGTAACTACATTTGATAAATCGGGCGTTAAAGAAGTTAGATTGTACTACGTTTTAAACAACGAATTAGCTACAACCAAAACAACAGTAACGCTTACCACAACCGATAATTTAACCTTTACAGGAACTATTCCTGGGCAAGCCGACGGCGTTAAAATAGCATATTATTTAAGAGTTGAAGATAATGCCGGATTAAGAACCTATTATCCAACCGAAGTGGTTGAAAACACCGTGGTTGTTAGTGCTTTTAATCATGATGTGGCTTCAACATGGCCATTTGTTCAGGTGGCTCCATTAGCAATTTTAAACCAATTGGTTATTAATGAAATTCAAGCTTCAGGAGCACCTTATGATTTTATTGAACTTTATAATGCCACAAATGCAGCCATCAATATTGGTGGTTATAAAGTATTTGATTCAGGAGGCGTTGCCGTTGCTTACATTATTCCTGCTGGAACTAGCATTGCATCAAAAGGATTTTATTTAATTGAAACTGGAAGCGGATCTCCTCAAGGACAATTCGGAATTTCTGGATCTGGTGAAAATATTACCTTAACAACTGCCGCAGATGTTGTTGTTGATGTTTTGTTGCAAGCAAATTGGCCTGGAACACCATTAGTAGCACGTAAATTAGATGGTGCCGCTAAGTGGGTTGTGCCTGCTGCAGAAACAAAAGGAACTACAAATAATTAAGTCTTAAAATTAAAAAAATAAAATTTTAAAGTGTTGGTTTTCAATATGCAACTACTTCTTAAATATATAATAATTGTTGGTCTATTTTCGCTGTGCGATTCGTGTAGCAAAAACGATGAATTACCAGCCCAAAACGGCCTAGAGCTACTAGCCAGCTATAAAATTAATGTTTTGGAACCATCAGGTTTGGCAATTAATAGTAACGGAACAATTTTATATACAGTAAGCGATAATTCTAATAAAATATACAAATTATCAACTACTGGCAATGTGCTCCAAACGTTCAATTACGTGGGGAATGATCTAGAAGGTGTTTCTACATTCACCACGAATAAATTGTTGGTTGTTGAAGAAAGAGCTAAAGAAGTAGTTGCTTATGATATGGGAACGGGCACCTTTACTAAGCATAGGATAAACTATGAAAATACCGATGCCAACAGCGGTTTAGAAGGCATAACATACAATGCCAATGATAATACGCTATTTATTTTGAATGAAAAAGACCCCGGATTATTAATCAGGTTAAGATCGGATTTTACAATTTCATCAAAAGTTGAATTACGTTTTGCATCCGATTATTCCGGTATTTTTTATGAAACCGCAACCAACGATTTATGGATTGTTAGCGACCAGAATAAAACCATTAACAAATGTAACCTGCAAGGGCAATTGGTAAAAAGTTATCTAATAAATGTAGTTAAAGCCGAAGGCATTGCGGTATTTAATGATAAAATTTATGTTGTTAGTGATGCCGAAGCTAAACTGTACATATTTAAAAAACCAATTTAATAATAAAGCAAAAAAAAATGACAAATCCAGAAATGAAAATAGGCGAAATTTCTAAACCTCGTTTTGAGTTTAGAGCATTCGGACAAAATTTTGATGAATCGGCCAAAAGAATGGCAAGATTTTCGGTGCCAATCCCTGAAAAAGTTTGGGAACGGGAATCCGAAGAAATCTATATTTTATCCAAAACAAACGACATCAACAACACCAAAATACGCGATGGCAAAATGGATATTAAAACCTACGTTCAAACCATTGATGGTTTAGAACAATGGAACCCGTTAATGAAAGGTGAATTCCCCATAGCTAAAGACGTGTTGTTAAAAGAAGTGTTTCCTGCATTTAAAGTTGCTATTCCAACCTTAAATAAAGACACTTACACCTTTGATGAATTTATGGCAATGATAGATGCGCACCCCGATTTACAAGGCATTCGCGTTTATAAACAACGCTTTGGGTATATGGTAAACAATACCCTGTGCGAAGTTGGCAATGTGTTAATAAACGGCGCAAAAGTAATTACCATCAATTCTGAATCTACAGAATTGGAAGATATTAAAAAAACAATAGTCGACTGTAAGTTGGAAGGCGTTGAAAACATCAATTATTTACAAGCAATTAAGCGCGTAATAGGTTGGATAAATAAACCATTAGCAAACTAAAAACAACTTCGTTTAATTGATTGTTTTTTTACGATTAAACGAATAAACAAATCCACAAATAAACACATATCAAAATGGCACAAGAAATAGAAAGAAAGTTTTTAGTAAAAAGCGATGCGTTTAAAGCAGCAGCAGGTACAAAAACAAGAATTACACAAGGCTATTTATCATCAATTCCTGAAAGGACCGTACGTGTTCGCATTAAAGGCGAGCAAGGTTTTATAACCATTAAAGGTATTGGAAACGATTCTGGTGCTTCCAGATACGAATGGGAAAAAGAAATAGCTGTTGAAGAGGTAAATCAACTATTGAAAATTTGCGAACCGGGTGTTATTGATAAAACACGTTTCAATGTAAAATCTGGCAAACATACTTATGAAGTTGATGAATTTTATGGTGAAAATGAAGGATTGGTAGTTGCAGAAATAGAATTAGCGGCAGAAGACGAATCCTTTGAAAAACCAAGTTGGTTGGGTGAAGAAGTAACAGGACAAGTGAAGTATTACAACTCCATGTTAATGAAAACACCTTATAAAAACTGGTAATAAATCATTTATTTTTAAAATCCTATAAGTAGCAATGTTTATAGGATTTATAACCTTTTTATTAAAAACACGATGTATAAAGATGTATTAAACATGAGCAACTACCGCATGGAAAAACTTCCAAAAAGGGAGTTAACCAAGGTAGAAAAAGTATTTGCCATTATTGGCGGGCCGTTGGCAATACTTTCATTTATACTCATTATGTTTGTTTTGGATCTTTCCTTTTTACAGAACATAAATACGGAAACGTTAAGTAAAAGTGCCTTTGCTAATTTTGACAAAATTGGGTTAGCCAGTTTTATCGATTCTAACAGGGCTATGCTCGCCATTTTTGCAGCCTCATTAATTTTGTGGATTACCGAGGCAATTCCTAACTACTTAACATCGCTCATTTTAATTATAGCCTTAGTATTAACCGGTGTTTTGCCCGAAAAAGTGGCGTATGCACAATTAGGGCACGAAGTGATGTGGTTAAACATACTGTCCTTTATTTTGGCAAGCATGTTGGTTGCTACGGGCGTTGCCAAAAGGTTTGCACTTTGGTTTATTTTAAAGTTTGGAAAAAATGCATCGTCTATTTTTATAAGTTTTATTGTTATCAATCTTTTATTGTCCATTTTCATTTCTGCAACCACGGCAAAAGCAGCTATTTTATTACCAATATTTATGGTAATTGCGGCGGTTTACGGTGCTTCTAATGGCAATAGAAATAATTTTGGTAGGAATATCATTCTTCAAAATTTATTTCAGATAAATATGGGAGCCAGTGCTTTTTTAACGGGTTCTGGAGCTAATTTACTGGCAGCTTCTTTAATTGCAGGTGCTATTGGCAGCGATATTTTCTTTTCAGATTGGATGATAGCTGCATTTCCAGGGGCATTAATATTAATGATTATTGGTTGGTTTGTAGGCACAAAAATTATTTTTCCGCTTAAAAAAGAAGAAAGAACACCCTCTATTGAAGGTGGTATGGACACCTTAAAAACCGAATTACATAAAATGGGCAAGGTTTCATTCAATGAAATAAAATCCATTGTAATTTTCGTTTCAATTTTAGCACTTTGGGTTACTGATAAATACCACGGCATTAGTCCAACTGCGGTCGCTTTTGTGGGTGCTATTGTTGCGTTGTTGCCAAAAATTGGTATTGTATCATGGAACGATGTTGATATACCTTGGCATTTATTATTATTCTCCGCAGGCGCCTATACTTTAGGCGCAGGGTTTAATGTTACCGATTTACCCAGTATCGCTGTAAATTCTATTTTTGATCATTTGGGAATAAGCAATAATACCCCTTTTTGGGTGTTGTATATGGTTTTAACTTTCGGAATGGTTTTTAGCGCATTGCTATTTCAAAGCAAAACCATGCGCGCCATGATATTTATTCCCATTGCCATTGGTATTGCCACCAGATTTGGTTTTGAAATTTTGAGTTTAACCTTGCCAGTAGCATTTTTAATTGAGCACGTATATGTCTTACCGTTTAATAGTAAGCCCGCATTGCTGTTGTATTCAACAAACCATTACAGTTGGATGGATACCTTTAAATACGGTATAACCATGCAAACCATAGCTTGGATTTTATCTTTAATTATGGCAATGACCTATTTTAAATGGATTGGAATTACCCCACAGGGTTTAGGTTTTTTTTAACGGAAAAATGATAACAATAATTCATTCAAAATCTGAAAAATGAATTTCTAATCGCATCCTTTTATGATAAAAAGCAAAATTGAAATACATGATAAATTTTCAGTAGTCATCGATATAACCTACGATAAACTTTTTAAAAAGAAAATATCAGAATACACAACAATTACCTATTTATTTATTAGTGATAGTTTAAATATTAACGATAAAACATATCCTGGAACAAAATTTTATAATGATGTTCGATTGTTTTTAAAATACGATATACCCAATTATGCGTTAGATGATATAAATTCTGGAGATATTGCGTTGGTTAAAATATTAAAAACGAATGCAGAACTATTTATTAAAAATAATTCTGATAAAAACCGCACTCAATTTACAGATCAAATGAAAATGTTTGTTTCAACGTTTAGTGGGTTACTAAGGGAAGAAATTTTTTCGTTAATCAAAAGAAAAGAGATACCCGACGAAGATATTTCAAGATTTTTAGATAAAATAAACGCCATTTTATTAGATTTCCGAACTATTATCAACACCATAAAAGAGTCGTCAGTAAAAGAAAAAAGTAAAACCGTTGTGCTTTACGCCGATGAACATTTAAGCAATGTTATTGAGTTACAGCTAACTAAATTACTAATATATCTTCAAAATAAGAACTATAAAGCGGATAGCCTTGAAGCCATCGTTTCAATAATAGATTCTGAACAAAAATATAAAAAGCAAAAGCACTATAATTCACCAAAAGATAAAAATGTTAAGCCAGAAGATTTTCTATTTAAGCGTAACCAATTAAAAAAATATATTGAAAACGTGTTTTTTTTACATCAAGAAATACGAAAAGATGGTGCGCTTTTAGAACAAACCTTGCTCGCACTTGCTGCGGGAATGGCTATGGTATTTTCAACAGGTATTGCCTTTTATTACCAGCAAATATATGGCAACTTTACCACGCCCTTTTTTATAGCGCTTGTGGTTGGTTACATGCTTAAAGATCGAATAAAAGGTTTTTTTGGTTTATTATTTATAAGAAGGTCTAATAGTTTGTTTTACAATTATAAAATAAATATTACCAGTTCTTTAGGAAAAAAAATAGGTGTAATTAAAGAGAATTTCGTTTTTGTGCCACTTAAAAAATTAGGTGCCAAAGTAAAAAAATACAGGCAAATAGATTTAGTGGTTAAAAGAGACATAGAATCTTTAGACGAGCATGTTATTCAATATAAAAAAAAGATAACCATCTATCCCAAAAAATTTGACAGCGACCTACCTGATGAAAAAATAGTGGGGCTAACAGATATTACGCGTTTAAATTTCCATCGCTTTATTCAATATATGGATGACCCAACGAAAGATTATATTTTAATAAAAAAAGGCGAAGTTTATAATAAGGTAGCAGACAAAATATACCATATTAATATTATTCAAAAATATTACACCGAGGAAGGTATTGAATTTAACCGTTATTGTGTAAAAATGAATAGAAACGGTATAAAGCGTGTTGAGAAGGTTGAATTGGAATAATTAAAACCAAACATAGCCCATAAAAAAGCCCAAAAGCATCTTGATTTTGGGCTTTTTTAATTTTATCCTTTAGATAAATTGATTATTCGCCTGGAAATTCAGCTTTTCGTTTTTGAAGAAATGCTGTTGTTCCTTCGGTAAAATCATCCGTACCAAAACAGTTTCCAAATTCTTGTATTTCCAATTCATAGCCATTTACACCATCTTTAAAATTAGCGTTAATGGCATTAATGGCGGAACGAATAGCAACCGATGAGTTATTGGCAATTTTGTTGGCTATTTTTTCGCAAAGCGGAAGCAGTTCCTCTTGGGTAGTTACATGGTTTATCAACCCGTAATTTAAGGCTTGGTTTGCATCAATCATGGTGGCACTCATAATAAGTTCCATGGCGCGTCCTTTACCTATCAATTGTGGTAAACGTTGTGTGCCACCATAACCAGGAATAACGCCAAGCGATACTTCGGGCAAGCCTATTTTTGCATTATCGCTGGCTAATCTAAAATGGCATGCCATGGCGAGTTCCAAACCACCGCCCAATGCAAACCCATTTACCGCAGCAATAACAGGTTTTGATAAATTTTCAATAAAATCGAATAATAGTTTTTGACCTTTAGCAGCTAGTTTTGTACCTTCTTTTACACTAAAATCGGCAAATTCACTAATGTCGGCACCTGCAACAAAAGCTTTTTCACCACTGCCAGTTACTATGATGACCTTTGTTTTTTTATCGTTTTCAGCAGCTTTAAATGCTTTATGTAACTCTTCAATAGTTTCAATGTTTAGCGCATTTAATTTGTTTGGACGATTAATGGTTATCGTTGTAATGTTTAGGTTTGTTTTAGAAATAATGTTGTTGTATTTCATAATTTAATTTTTTGTTTTTCAGTGGAAAGGTAATTGTACTTTAGGAAACGTTACAATAAATATGGTGCCTTTATATTTATTAGGAATGAAAGTAATGCTACCGTTATAAGTTTCTACAATATTTTTTACCATGGCAAGTCCTAAGCCCATGCCGCTAGTTTTTGTTGTGAATTTGGGTTCGAACACCTTAGTTTTATTTTCTTCGGAAACGCCAATACCGTTATCGGCAACCGTAATAATTACGTTTAAAGTATCGGTAGAAACGTGAATATTAATTTTTGGGTCATGGTTTTCTGGCATTGCCTGAATAGCATTTTTAACCAAGTTTGTAACAACGCGAATTAATTGGGTTCTATCTAGTTTTGCTATAATTTCTTCCGATTCGGCAGTAAATTCAATATAATCTTCATTAAAAATTTCGAGTGCTAATTTCACAATACTAACCACGTTTAAGGTTTCATTTTGTTGGGCAGGCATTTTGGCAAAATTTGAAAAAGCCGATGCAATGGCACTCATCGTATCAATTTGCTGAATCAGGGTTTTAGTATATTCATCTAATTTCGAATAGATATTTTCGTCTTCAGAATTAAACTTGCGTTGGAAATTTTGCACCGTCAAACGCATGGGTGTTAACGGATTTTTTATTTCGTGCGCTACTTGTTTTGCCATTTCGCGCCATGCTTGCTCGCGTTCACTTTTTGCCAATTGTATGGCACTGGCTTCTAGTTCGTCAATCATACTATTGTAAGAAACAACCAAGTTGGAAATTTCTTCACTAATATCATCAACCACAATTTTTTGATTGCGTTTTTCTAAACGCGTTGCAATCATTTTATCGCCGATGGTTTTTAATGATTTGGTAATGTATTTAGAGAGCCAAAAAGCCAGACTTATTGCCATGAGTAACCCCAAAATAAAGGCAAAAGCAATGCGTTTTAAAAATTCGAAAAGCTCTTTAGTAAGGAAATCGTCTTTTTCTAAATATGGAATATTCAAAATAGCTAATTCCTTCGATTTTTGGTCTAATAAATAGGTGTATGATGATTGAAATGTTTCACCATTTTCTACACGTTTATCTACAAAGCGATGTGAAGCGGTGTTTGAAATGGCATTTAAAATTTCGGCATCCAAACATTGGTCTGCCGCATTGTTTTGTATGCCTGCTTTTGAAGAAATGAGCAAGGAACCTTCTAAATCATATAAATTAATTTGAAGTTTATGGATGTCGGCAATGTTGTAAACTTCTTCCTTAAAAATGATAGGAATGTTTTCGGTTTTAACTTCCCAGGTATTTTGTCGCCCATTTAAAACGCGTCTTAAATGCGTTTGGATGTTTTCTTCCTTGCGTTCTAATCGGTCTTTATGGTAGTTTTCGCTTTGCTCCTTGTATTGATAAATAGCAACTGTTGAAATAAGCACAGATGCCAGCAATACCAGCAATATCATGGCAATAAAAATACGGGTTCGTAATGACAGCCTTTTAAGTTTCATGCTTATTTTTGATTCAATAAATATAGCAATAATTGAACCAAAAGTTCTAAATAAATTCCCAAACCTAAAGTTGGTTGATGGGTTGCGTTAGGGATTGAAGTGGTATCCTTTTTAAAACTTGATTGCAATAAACCAGATGAATGCTAAAATTTGGCAGATTACTTCGTTGTTCCTCCTAAGTAATGACCGTTTTAAAAAGATATAGCGGAAAGCCCGACCCTTGTGGTAACGCCCAAATACGTTTAAGCATCGGGGTTTTTGGCGCGAATATTTTTATAGATTTTAAACCCTAACATGATTAAAACGCCTAAAATAAAAATGCCGATTACACCCCAAATCCAATTGAAAGCATTTTTTAATACGACTAAAAAAATAACGGCAAATAAAATAAATGTGGCGCCTTCGTTCCATATCCGCATAAAACTTGATGATTTTTTTACAACATCATTTTGAAGTTGTTTGTAATACTGGTGGGTTTTTATTTGATATAGAATTAGTAAACCAATAAACCCTACTTTTACTTGCATCCAAGGCATATAAATTAAGTACGGATTTAAATAAAACAAGAGCAAACCAAAGAAAAGGGCTAAAATTGCTGAAGGCCACGTGATGATAAACCACAAGCGTTTTGCCATAATTTTTAATTGTTTTCCTAGGATTTCTTTGTCTGGTGAAGATTTATGGAAGGCTTCAATTTGATAGACGAACAATCGGGGGATATAAAAAAGACCAGCAAACCAAGTGATTACAAAAATGAGATGAAACGCCTTGATATAGTAGTAATATTCCATAGCTAAAAGGATTGATTAATGAGTGTTGTTTTAACTTCTCTATTCAAAAAATATGCGGTTACGATGGTTGAAAGCACATCGGAAATTGGGAATGAAATCCACACGCCTAATTCGCCATAAAATTTTGGCAATATTAAAATTAATGGAATAAAGAAAAATCCTTGGCGTGTTAAAGTTAGTAACAACGCAGGAACTGCTTTTCCTATAGATTGAAAATACGCTGCTCCAATAAGTTGTACCGCAATAATGGGGGTTGCTGCAAATACCCAACGCATCGCATGTGGTGTTTGTTGAATAACATCTAAATTGGTAGTAAACATGCGGGTTATGGCTTCAGGGAAAATCATCAGTATGATGAAGATGCACGTGGCTAATATGGCGGCATATTTAATGGCTATATTGATGCTTTTTCTAACCCTCGTGTAGTTTTGTGCGCCATAATTATAACCTGCAATAGGAAGAAATCCTTGCGTAATACCGAGTACGGGAAACATAGCAAACATAAGCATGCGCCCCACAATGGCATACGCTGTAACCGAAGTTTCACCACCTAAATCAAATAGAATATTGTTCATAAATAAATAGGTAATGCTTACCACCGCTTGTCGCGCCAGTGTAACAAAACCCAACGAACTTATTTCTGAAACGATGGCTGGATTTAATCCGAAATGCGAGGTGTCTATTTTTAATTCAGAATGTTTCGACAGGAAATACCAGACAACAAAAATAAGACACAAAATATACGAAAGTGAAGTAGCCCATGCAGCGCCCTCCATTCCAAAATCTAAAACATTTATAAAAATATAATCCATTACCAAATTACTCACCGAAGGAATCATCATCGCATACATGGCAAATTTTGGTTTGCCTTCGGCTCTAATAACGGTATTTCCCATCATACAAAGCGCTAAAAAAGGCACACCGTACAACACAATGGTATAGTAAATTTTAGCAGGTTCAAATATGGCACCTTTGCCACCAAACGATGCGATAATGGTATCTTTAAAAATTAAGCCAAGAACGACTAGACTAAAGGTAAGTAGTAAAGTAAGCGTAATTTGGTTACCAAAGGTTTTTAGTGCTTTTTCAGGATTGTTCGCGCCCAATGCCCTTGAGATGATTGATGAACCTCCAATACCAATAGCCATTCCCAAGGCCGCTATAAAAAAGGAAACTGGCAACACCACATTGATGGCGGCAATAGCTGTTGAGCCTATCCAATGACCCACAAAAATGGTATCGACCAAGATGTTAAGTGACATCACTAGAATACCTATGGAAGCAGGAACCGCCTGTTTTATTAAAATTTTTCCAATGGGTTGTGAGCCTAAATCTTCTGACGATATTTTTGCCATTATACCAGCTCCGTTTTAGACGTTG
>Ga0138256_10004146_pt1 | contig 15418 bp, 5 predicted proteins | sample KNB2016incub_MG_FD_105486 | JGI IMG/M metagenome (GOLD analysis project Ga0138256, IMG submission 105486) | Active sludge microbial communities from wastewater in Klosterneuburg, Austria - KNB2014incub_MG | ecosystem: Engineered > WWTP > Activated sludge > Unclassified | place: Austria... | reverse complement strand
AATTATTTTTAAAGTTTTACGCTGATCCAAATAGATCACATCTACGAAATAAGTACCCGCCGCCAGATTAGATCCTGCATCGGTATATCCATTGACATTTTGTTGTTGCTCGACAACACGTCCACTCATATCATAGATATAAATGTTGACCACTTTTTCAGCAAGGATTCTGAATGAACCATGAAATGGATTGGGATAAATAAAGACTCCCAAATTTTCTTTCACAGGTTGCGACATTCCACTGCAGGGATCAAATGTAATTCGAATTGTATCGCTTGATTGACATCCAAATGTATTCGTCACAACAACGCTGATTAACCGCGATCCAATTCCGGTTCCTGCGCTATCCACATTGATTGATGAACCAACTTCTCCGGTTGACCAAACAACGGAACTGAAACCGGATCCGGCATTAATGAGGATTGTTGAATTTGCACACACCACTGAATCCACTCCAAGTTGTACACTTGGTGCAGGAAATACTGTAATAGGTCTCGAAGCACTTCCCAGACAATTATTCTGAGATACACTATAATTAATGGTATATGTGCCTGTTCCCAACTGCGGATTAAAATATCCGTTACTGACACCGGTACCGCTATACGTTCCACCGGAAGGACTACCTCCGCTCAGGAGAACGGGCGTACCGTTGACACATGTTGCTGAGAAAGTTGACAATGTCACTGTCGGAGGAGCCGTAACAGATATCTGAGTCTGTGCTGAATTTGTGCATGAATTTACATCTGTAAATACGTAGGAGATCGTAGTGAATCCTGCGCCTGCAACTGAAGGATTAAAAGTTGTTCCTGACACACCTGTTCCACTGTAATATCCTCCCGCAGGTGTCCCACCTGAAAGATTGAATGGAGTTGTATTCAAACACGTTGGTGAAAAGTTCCCAATCGTAACTGCAGGCAATGGATTCACCTGGATGTTCGCAGTCGCTGTAGCCGAACAACCATTTCCGGCAGTATATGTATAGTTCACCGGAATATTTCCTGTCCCTGCGAGTACCGGAAAGAAATTTCCATTGCTAATTCCGTTTCCTGAATATTGTCCGCCTGAAGGCGAGCCTCCGCTCAATGCGAAGAAGGCAGAATTTGAACAAACTGGTGAGAATGATCCCAATGAAACCACAGGTCCTGCGAGTACATTTATATTCGTGCTTGCTGAAGAAGAGCATCCGTTTCCATCAGAATAAGAATAGGAAATAGAATGCACTCCAACACCCGCTGTTGCAGGATTAAAAAAACCATTGCTTACACTCGTCCCGGAATAGGTACCACCGAGAGGTGATCCACCTATCAAAGTGATGGGGGCAGCACTTGAACAGACATCACCGATTGCTGATTGTGAAACAACAGGTGATGCATTGACTACAAGAATTGAAGTATCAGAACCATTGCAACCACCGTTTGAATATTGGTATGTAATTATATGTTGTCCTACTCCTGCTGTCGTTGGAGAAAACACTCCGGCACTCACTCCAGGTCCTGAATAGGTTCCGCCCGCGGGTGAACCTTGATTTAATTGTACAGTACCGCCTGTCAGACACACCGGTGCTAAATTTCCAAATGTCACAACTGGCACCGGAGTCACAGATACAATAACCAATGCCTGTGCTGTACAGGAACCCGAATTTGTACCCGTCACTGTATATGTTGTTGATATTGCAGGATTCGCAGTAACTACCGATCCGGTAGTGCTGCTCAAACCTGTTGAAGGTGTCCATTGATAAGTAGCAGCACCGCTAGCAGTCAGCTGCGTGGATGCTCCGGCACAGATAGTCGGAGAAGATGCAGAAGCATTCATTGAGAAGCCATTCGATATTGAATTCACCGTTGGATTTCCTACGTTCAAATAATTTGCTGCATAACCAATCCCATTGTATTCCACAATTTGAAAATAATAACGCAGTCCCATAGTAAGTCCTGTTACTGTCACCGAAGTTCCTGTTCCATTGTATACCACATAACTACCTGAACCCAGATTTGCGCCATTTCCAAAAAGAGAATTCGCAGTATAATAATTTCCATCAACAGGAAATGAATTTACAGCTGAACCTTGCTTGGCTATTACAATTCTCCCATATCCATTTCCGGCGAGAAAATTGAGTTGCATATCTCCACAATTGGTACTGGAAATCTGAATTGCCGACGTATTAACATTTGGCTGAGTCGCAATCGACGGGGAAGTTTTAGCAACATAAAAATCAGCCAAAGGATATCCTTGCAATGTTGAATTTCCAAAAAATGCTGTGTCGTTAAAAAAACCTGTAGTATAGATATTGTTTAAAGTATCAGAAGTAATTGCCAGTCCGGCATCGCGTTGAACACCACCTCCCGGTTTTGCCCAATTAACATTTCCTGCTGTATCATAAGCAGCAATAAAGACGTCACGATTTCCGCGAGCACCAACATACACCGTTCCAAAATATCCGTGATCATCGATCTGCCCTGTTATATATAGCAGATTTTTTCGGGCATCATACGTGCAGCCATAGGCCATATCTTCGTAGGGACCTCCACTTCTGCGCGCCCATACTACATTTCCATTTGGATCATATTTTACAACAAAATTATCTGAACTTCCTTCCGCAACAAGTTCATTGGCACCGAAAAAAGTGGTGTCTTTAAAATAACCTGCCACATATGCATTTCCCAATTCATCTGTTGCAATGGCGTTTCCACGAGTGGTGTCGCAACAACCACCGGCAGTACGCACCCATTGAAAATTTCCGCTCGTATCATACTTGGCAATAAACATACTATTTTTCCCCAGGACAGAAACATTCGTTCCACTGAAATTCGCAGACTGCGTAATTGTGCCGGTTATAAAAACATTTCCGCTTCCATCAAACGCAACACCCCGGCCTCTGTCCTCTTTCGTTCCGCCGGCTTTACGCACCCAAAGAATCGTACCATCCGAATTTGCTTTGGCTAGATAAATATCATTGCTGTTACTGCTACTCGTCACATTCAGTGATCCAAAATTAGAATTTCCTGAAAAATAGCCTGTGAGGTAACACATACCATTGGGATCCACAGCAATCGCTTTTCCTTTATCGTCACCTGATCCACCCATTCTTTTTGCCCAAAGGAATGCACCATTACTTGAATATTTCGTAAAGAAAATATCATTGGCTCCCTGTACAGTTAGCGAATCACCCGGATTGAATCCTGCAGTTGTTTCAAATTCTCCTGTATGGTAGCTGTTATGTTCAGCATCGACTCCGACTCCCCAACTCACATCACCACCATTTCCTCCGGCATGCTTCACCCATTTCAGATTACCATCTGTGTCGTATTTACCGACAAGAATATCATGCTTCCCGTTGGAATTAAGTGTTACATTTTCGAAAACTGAGGAATACTCAATTTGTCCGGAGACATATACATTTCCTGAATCATCTGAAGTAATTGCATTTCCGTATTCGAAGCCTTGCGAGCTTCCTTGTTTGGCCCACAAGTAGGATTGAGCGGACGTCTGCTGTTCAAAGCAAAAAACAAATCCGCAAATGAGTAAAATTAAGGCAAGGGGGGAGTACTGCTTTTTCATAGGTTTCATTATGGCTCTAAAAACGGACAGAATAGCAGTATGGTTAGTACAAAATCATCCTTGATCTGACGGTTTTATTACAAAAAGATCAGAATTAATCTCAAAATCATAAATCAAGTGCCCAAATTCAAGTGTTGAGTGATTTTAAAAAAACGAAAAGAAGATTATTGAAATAACCTTACACTTATTTTACACTTTGAAAAAACCAAGGAATATAATTACTTCAACTATTGCGGGCGAATTGTATACAAATTCACCTTCGTCTTCAATTGATGCCTGATCACATTCATCGCAGTAGAATGTATCTCAAACTTTTGCTTTTTTAATTCCGAAAAAAAAGTCTGAGCAAATGCTCTGTTTGGTTCGGCCATCAACAGACAGCCACCGGGCTTCACCAACACACGGAAAGCCAGCATCAAGTCTGCAAAAGCTTTTGTTTCATACGCTACGTCTGCAGCAAGAACCAAATCCGCCGCAAATGCAGAATCCGATTTCCTCCAGTCAAGGATTTTAAATGCAGCTTTTGCTGTGTTGTTCAATTTCCAATTGTGTTCAGCAAAAACAAGAGGCTCTTGCATGTAATCAGTGAGCACGACATCTCCTCCTAATTTACCTGCAACTATACCGGGCAAACCAAGTCCGCATCCAATTTCCAAAACATTCATTCCGGGTTTTATAATTGCAGACTGGATAAGGAAATGTGACAGTCCAATTGCAGAAGGCCATAAGTCAGCCCAATAAGGAATGCGTTCATCCTGAACATCGGGATGATTATCGTCTTTTTTAACCAATTCATTGAAAAGAAAATCCACATCGGAAATAATATCCATGGTTATGGAAAATCCGGAGAACAGAAGTTCTTCTCTTTGAGTAGGATATTTGGAAGGAAGCAAAAATGCTGGTTTAGGAATTCAAACAATTCAACTTACACCGCGGATGGAAACATTGAAGCCTGTTTAATGAAGGACAATAAATTTAGCCGTTGTGAAAGGAGATCCTTGCTCAGGACAAATAAAATAAATTCCGGCCGGAAATTCACTGACGTTGATGATGGCTTCTCTTCCTGAAAAAATTCGGGAAGAGATAATACGTCCAAGCATATCTTTAATTGTAAATGGAATATTCACATGTCGAAACTGATCCTTCCATTGCAAAATTACTTCCTGAGAAGCCGGAACGGGATAGATCACCAGTTCTTTATGCACTTCAGTTTCATTGATTGCAGATGTCGGGTCTATTTGTAAAAAGATCTGTGCTCCGCCGCCATACAATCCATACACCAGATCCAGATAAGGATCGTTGTTAAGATATCCGCCGCTCACTGTCATGTGAAAACTATATTTGTTCCCCTGTACTTTGGAAAGCAAAGTATCTTCAAGCGTAAACGATCCATTCAGGTTTCCATCAATATTCGAATATAAAAACACCTTCCCCTGCATAGAGGATACAATCAATCGAAATGTTCCATCATCATCAAAAAGATACGGAACAGAATAGCCGTCAGGAAAACCGGTTGTCTGAACAACAATCCCACCCAATGTATCATTTGTTGGTAGGTTGCTGAAGAACGGTGTAGCGCTTGTTCCGATATTCTCATAGAAATTAATAAATCCGCTTTTTTCTCCGATCAGTAAATCGAGTTTGCCATCACGTGTAATGTCAGTCAATTGAGGCGCCGCAGTATTTCCTACATCGATTCCCATATACGCTGCTGCTGTATAGACAAACACAGCAACTTGTCCCGGACCGGCAGTATTGTTAAAGTAATACAGTTTTCCATCATCAGAACCGATGAGTAAATCTACATCAAGGTCTCCGTCCAAATCTCCGAAGGCAGGAATTAAAGGAGGAGCCAGAGAAAATGCGACAACACCTGCATAATCTCTTGTCACGAATTCGAATGCCGGAGATGTAGGTGTTCCGTTGTTATGATAATAGGCAAGTCCGGATTCAACATTTCCTCCACCAATCGATAAGGATTTGTAACCAATAATCAGATCCTGAAGTCCGTCCGCATCCGCATCAAAAAAAACAGGTGCTGCGCCTTCACCAAAGTCTATCATTTCATGTTGAAGAAAATCATTTTGATGCACGTCAAAAATGGGAATTGAATTGGTGCCATTGTTTCGATAAAACAAAACTCCATGTTTATTCTCAAACTCCCGATTCCCAACCAACAAATCTTTTTTTCCATCATGATCTGCATCCGCATAAGCATGGGTTGTGAAGGATGTCATTACTGCCGGTGTATTGTAAGAAGGAAACAATGTATCCTCTGAAACCATTTGTGCCAATTGATTTGTTCCTCCATTAATGATCAACAAACTATTCGTTGCCTGCGAATCACCAACGAGCAGATCCTTATCACCATCTCCATCGATGTCAATTGTATAGCCTTGCGCATAGGTATCGTCTCTTCGCGCAATCGTCGGCTCATACAATTCCGGCGGAACATTTTGGTCCATTGTGCAGGATGAATTATACGTCCCAACCGCTACATTCGAATACAGTCCGGAACGCAAGGCAAACCTGCCCCAGGCATATGTTTCCAAAGCATACTTATTGATCGAATCACAAACACCAAATTGCTCCATGCTCAGGTTCTTGTAATAAGCGAATGAGCCCACACAAAAAAATTGCTGTCCGAGAATGTCCATGTCGCCATCGCCGTCAACATCATCAAAATTTGGCATAAGAAATCCACTTGCCAAAATGTTTGAAAACGATCCTCCACCATAATCTGCTTTGATTTGATTTTCGACAAGAGTAAAAATCAATTGCCCGGATTGTGAATCATTCCTGTACTGCATGATCCCATTGTTATTCACCGGAACACTAAACAAATCCGGTTTCCCATCGCAGTTGTAATCGTACAAAATTGCCCAGCCTCTCATTTCCGGAAATTGATCAGCGTATTCCGGAGCATAACGATAAGAATCGATACCGCCTGTTCCTGTGTTTACAAATGTCAGCACACGATTGTTGGACATATCGAAGGCGAACAAATCGATTAGTCCATCCGCATTCAGATCTATTTCGGAAAATTTCGGAAAATTAATTCCACCTGCCCAGGGATATAGCAATTGGTGACCGGCGTCAACAACAGGAATAGAATCCGCAATTGCAAAATTCATTGGCTGTTGTGCAGATCCACCAAAAGCCGAAAGGAACAGACACAGGAAAGCGATTTTTCTCATACAACAGATTTGAATGTGAAATTACGATTTGGCCACGGATGATTGCATAAAAAAACCGGAAATCATTAACAAGTCTTTCCCCTGCTATGATTCCCGGCCCTTTCGATTGTCCGCCTAGCGGATCGCTATCTTTCCGGAATGAGCTTCTCCGGTTCTTGTGTTTATCAACTGGAATAAATAGAGTCCGGATGCTAAATTTCCTCTATTTACAATGTATTTACTGGCGTTTGTAGAAATATTTAACACTTCCTTTCCGGAAACGTCAATTATCCGAAGCTGCATTTTATCAGATTTATCATTTTCAAATACTAGCTCCCCGGATTTTTCCATTGGATTCGGATGGAATCTGACCACATTATCTATTTCAATCCCATGATCCAATCCAACAGGAATCTGATTCACCATCGTATTCCAGGTGATGTTCGTTTCAACCGCAGGGTTCAGATCAAAATAAATGAAAGCCTGATTTTCTATCCTCGTTGGATCGGGCAAACCAGCCATCGGATGAATACGGTAACGCACATACCCATGACTGTTCGGCTCATCCACAATACTGTCAGGCAGAAGAATATTATTGAACGTAAAAGTGACAGCACGATTGCTGTCGATTTGAACTTCAACAAGGTGGCTTGCTGCAATCAATTCAAATGATGTGAGATCAAGTGAAACATCAAGTGTATCCCGAATCATGACGATAAATGCTGTATCGTTCCCTGTGTTTTGAAAACGAATCAGGTAATCCAGAGAATCAGAAAGCAATGTATAATGCATGACATCGTCAACACCTTCCGGCATCACAGATTTATCATTCGGATCGTACGAACAACGAACAATGCCTGCATACCTCGGACTGCTTTCGGAATATTGCACTACTCCAAGACCATCCCGAACATCAATATGTGTATCATACCAGAAAGCTGAACCTGCACCCGGATTCAACATCGTAAGAGAAATGGATCTTGTTTCCATCGCCTGCAGATTACTGAAGTTCCAGAAAGTTGTATCTCCATTCCAGGAATCACGCGGTGGATTCACATATCCAAAAATTATATTCGGACTATGAATCATGTGAATTGTACCCTGTGCGACAGTGTTGCTCCTGTTTGTATATGTGATGTACGATGTGGAATACTGGTTACAACGCATCCAGGCAGGATTGAAATAAATATTGGTGGTATAATCAGGAAGTGCTGATCGTAAACCAAAATCAAAACCACCCTGATTCCCGGTATTTGTAAATGTATAACTCGGCTGACTGGAAACTACATAAGCGCCGACTGAAGGAGTCCAGGCTGCAGTGTGGGTCCCAAGAGCAGCACCAAATCTGTAATCACCATTGGCATCCGTAAAAGCATAATAATTATCCGGCGTGAGGAAAATTTTTTGATTCGCGACCGGTAATTCACCTGTGTCAAACTGACCGTTGTTGTTTGCATCATAATATACATGACCGGTAAGAAAAGAAGGGGCAACGGTTACAGTAAGTACATTTTGAAGTACATTTTCCTGACCACTGGCATAGACAACCAGGTCATATATTCCAACGGGCATAGTCAAGGGTAGCGCATACAAAAGCTGAACCCGGTTGGTATCCAGAATTGTGAACGCTGAATTATTGATGATGTCATAAGTACCAGCACTGGTTCTCCACAAACCGTAACTAACATTACCATTGGGGTTGGCCCCGGGGACAAACTGATCGCGGGAAACAACTATTGCATTCAACGTACCACCCTGGTATGCAGTTGATGGAGACATGCTTATTAATCCGGGAATACCACCGAAATCATATCCGGTCATGTTTGAACCGTTGAGAATCACATTAAATGTTGCGGAATCAGAATTTAAAATATAATGATTGTCATTACTCATTGAATTGTTATACCAACGAACAGTATAATTTCCATTCATCACAGGGATACTATAATTTCCTGAAGAGTCTGTATAAACCAATCCATTACCCGTATTGACTCCGACATTTTGACCATAAATTCCAGGCTCACCGACATCGTAGGTTCCATTAAAATTTAAATCGTTATAAACTTTTCCTTGTATGAAGCCATCCGGCGGGGTAACAGTGAAACATGCGGGTAAAGTGTAAACGGTTAAATTTGTTCCCCATACATTTATATCAGTGGTTGTGATCACCAAATCATAAACTCCTAATGTAGTAGTATCCCGCAGACTAAAAGACACTTCTGCTGTATCTGAGTTTATATACGTGCAGCCACTAAAATTATTACCAGCGTAATCCATAATCGGGATAACAACAGAACCTTGCTCGAGGTGAGCTTCATAAATATTTCCGCTCGGTGTCACTGAAGCCTGAAATAATGAACTCGATGTAATGTTGGTGGTAAGATAACCTTGACCGGCATATCCTGTTGCGGGATTCATACCTGTCAGCTGTGCATGTGTGGAAATAGTGAAGAGAAAAAGAATCAGCGTGAGCTTGTATCGGTTCTTAAACATAGTAATGGTCTAATTAAAAACTATTGAGAGGTCGTGCGATTCTATATCACATAAAATTCCAAAATCATGCTGTAAAAAATCGATTTGAAAAAAATGTTAATCAGGGGAAACCATAATTTCCCCTGATTAACTTACCCTCCGATTGCCCGCCTAGCGGATCGTTATCTTACCTGCATGCATTTCTCCGCTCACTGAATTAATCAGCCTGAAGAAATATAATCCGCCTGCCAGGTTGCCTTTATTCAAGGTGTAATTTTCGCTGCTCGTTGTTGTTCTCAACACTTCTTTTCCCGTAAGATCCACTAGAGTAATGATCATCTTTTCAGATTTTTCATTCCGGAAAACAAACTGTCCGGTTTTATCCATTGGATTCGGATAGAATGTTACTGCATTGTCAATTTCAATCGCATGATCAAAACCAACAGGAATCTGATTCACCATTGTATTCCAGGTAATGTTCGTTTCAATCGCAGGGTTTTGATCGAAATAAATGAAGGCCTGATTCTCGATACGTGTCGGATCAGGCAAATTAGCCATCGGATGAATACGGTAACGTACATACCCATGACTGTTCGGCTCATCCACGTTGCTGTCAGGAAGCAATATGTTATTGTAAAGGAAAGTGACGGCACGATTACTGTCAATTTCTGTTTCTACACTATGACTTGATGCGATCAATTCGAAAGTGCTCAGATCGAGGGAGGCATCGATTGTATCGCGAATAAAGACAGTGAATGCTGTATCATTTCCTGAATTCTGGAAACGAATTAAATATTCCAGCGAATCCGACAACAATGTGTAATGCATCACATCATCAACACCTTCCGGGGTAACGGCTTTGTCGTTGGGATCGTAGGAGCAACGTACAACAGTAGTAAAACGCGGACTACTCTCTGAATACTGCACTGCGGAAGTTCCGTCAGTCACATCAATATGTGTATCATACCAAATAGTATTTCCTACTCCCGGGTTCTGCATTGTCACAGAAATGGATCTAGTTTCCATCGGCTGCAGATTACTGAAGGTCCAGAAGGTGGTATCTCCATTCCATGAATTGCGGGGTGGATTTACATAACCAAAAATCACATTCGGACTATGGATCATATAAATTGTACCCTGAGCAACAGTGTTGCTGCGATTCACGTAGGTGATATACGATGTGACGAATTGGTTGCAACGCATCCAGGCCGGGTTGAAATAAATATGTGTGGTATAATCCGGAAGATTAGAGCGCACTCCGAAATCAAAACCACCCTGATTTCCGGTATTTGTGAATGTATAACTTGGTTGACTGGACACAATAAATTGTCCGTTCGATTGCGTCCATGTTGCCGTATGGGTTCCCAGCACTGCACCGATAGTGTAATCACCATTTGCATCAGTGAAAGCAATGGCGTTGTCTGGAGTGAGGACAACCTTTTGTCCGGCAACAGGAATTTCACCTGTATCAAACTGTCCGTTGTTATTCGCATCATAATAAATATGACCGGTGAGATAGGATGGTGCAATTGTAATCTGCAATGCGTTAGCCAAAATCCAGTAGCCTGAAGTAACGCCACTGGTATAAATTCGGAGGGTGTATATTCCTGCAGGCAAAGACAAAGGGATCGCATACAAAAGCTGAACTCTGTTGGTGTCCAGTACTGTGTAGGCAGTCACTGTCAGGCTATAACTATAGCCGGTCGATTGGTTCACCAAACTAGAATAGGAGATATTGCCGTATGGATAAGTACCTGTTCTGAACAATGCTCTGGAATTAACTATCGCATTTAATGTCCCACCTTGAAAAGCACTGGATGGTGATACACTCAACAAGCCATCCTTGGCACCAAAATCATATCCGGTTTGATTGGCACTGTTCATTGTTACAGTATAGGATGCAGAATCTGAACTTAAGAGATAACTGATCCCGGAAGTTCTGTTCCAGGTAATTGTATAGATGCCGTTCATGACACCAAATGTGTAATCTCCATTTGCATCAGTTGTAGCACTTACATTACCCGGTGTCAGGGTAAGGTATTGCGATGTTAAAGGTGTTTCTCCTGTATCAAAGACACCATTTAGATTGGCATCAAAGTAAACTTTGCCGGAAATAAATCCATCCGGTGGCGTTATTGTAAATGATGCCGGAAGCGTATAGGTTTGAAGGTTGCTTCCTATAAATAAAGTATCTGTTGTAGTAACAACTAAATCATAAACACCGGGTACTGCAGTTCCGGGTATACTGAATTGCAAATTCATTGTATTTGGATCCGTCACGGTTACCGGATATGGAAAGTTCCAGATATTGTTCATGTCCGCGATGGTTATCCTGTTCACACCTTGCTCAAGGTAGACTTCATAAATATTTCCTCCGGGAGAAATACTTGCTTGAAACAATCCGTTGGATGTGACAGTTGTCATTAGACTCGTTTGTGAAGCAAATCCTGTAGCCGGATTGATACTTGTCAATTGGGCATTTGCTGAAATTGCGAAGCAAAAAAGAACGAGTGTCGGGTAGAGTTTTTTAAACATGTGAAAGCAGTTTGAAACAATGAATTATTGGGTGCTAAATTGGATTGAACATTTCAGAAAAATAAATTATCAGAATTACACTGATATTATCAATTCATTCAAATGATTTTATATTCTCCAATTGAAGAATTTAATGCGAAAAATGGAAATCAGGGAAAACCATAATTTCCCCTGATTTCCTAACTCCGATTGCCCGCCTAGCGGATCGTTATCTTGCCTGCATGCGTTTCTCCGTTCACTGAATTAATCAGTCTGAAGAAATATAATCCGCCTGACAGGTTGCCTTTATTTAAGGTGTATTGTTCGTTGTTCGTTGTGGCTCTCAGCACTTCTTTGCCGGATAGATCAACCAATGTGATGATCATCTGTTCAGATTTATCATTTCGGAAAATGAACTGCCCGGTCTTATCCATTGGATTTGGATAGAACGTCACTGCATTGTCGATTTCAATCGCATGATCCAAACCAACAGGAATCTGGTTCACCATCGTATTCCAGGTAATGTTCGTTTCAATCGCAGGATTTTGATCGAAGTAAATAAAGGCCTGGTTCTCGATTCTGGTTGGATCAGGCAGGTTTGCCATCGGATGAATACGATAACGCACATACCCATGACTGTTCGGCTCATCCACATTACTGTCAGGAAGCAAAATATTATTGTAAAGGAAGGTCACAGCCCTGTTGCTATCGATTTCAACTTCAACAGTATGACTCGAAGCAAGTAATTCGAAAGTAGAAAGATCCAATGAAACATCTATAGTATCACGAATGAAAACTGTAAATGCCGTGTCATTTCCTGAGTTCTGGAAACGGATTAAATAATCCAGTGAGTCCGACAATAATGTGTAATGCATTACATCATCGACACCTTCCGGAGTGACTGCTTTGTCATTCGGGTCAAAGGAACAACGAACTACTGTGGTGAATCGCGGACTACTTTCAGAATACATAATGGTACCGGTTCCGTTTGTCACATCAATATGTGTGTCGTACCAGATTGTGCTTCCAACTCCCGGATTCACCATGGTAAGAGAAATGCTTCTTGTTTCCATGGGCTGCAAATTACTGAAGGTCCAGAAAGTTGTGTCGCCATTCCAGGAATTGCGTGGAGGGTTCACATATCCAAAAATAATATTCGGGCTATGAACCATGTAAATTGTTCCTTGTGCAACTGCATTGCTTCGATTCGTATATGTAATAAAGGAAGTGACCGATTGATTGCAACGCATAAATGCCGGATTAAAATAAATGTTCGTAGTGTAATCAGGCAAGGTTGATCTTAATCCAAAATCAAATCCTCCCTGGTTCCCGGTATTTGTAAATGTATAACTCGGCTGACTGGAGACAACAAATTGCCCGAAGGAAGGAACCCATGTTGCTGTATGCGTTCCAAGTGCCGCTCCAAAAGTATAATCACCATTTGCATCTGAGAAAGCCAATGAATTATCCGGTGTAAGTTGGATCTTTTGATTTGAAATCGGAACTTCACCTGTATCAAATTGCCCATTGCTATTTGCATCATAATAGACATGTCCGGTGAGATAAGATGGCGGAGGTGTAACAATGAGGGCATCTTGCAATATCCACTGTTGATTGCTAATATAAAGTGTCAACTGGTACGTTCCAGCAACCACAGAAAGTGGAATAGTATATAGAAATTGAACCCTGTTGGTATCCAGAATTGTGAAGGAATTGATAGGGACGCTATACGAGTTGAAGTTTGTCTGATTGGTAAGGTATGCATAGCTGATATTACCATATGGATTAGCACCTGTGAGAAATAAATCCCTGGAAACTACAGTTGAATTAAGGTTCTGTCCCTGAAATGCAGTACCCGGAGCCATGCTGACCAGACCATCAACGCCACCGAAATCAAGACCGGAAATATTTGCACTGTTAACAGTGACTGTGTACGATGCGGAATCGGAATTCAGAACATAATTAGCAGATGTTGAATGACTCCATGCAACTGTATAAGATCCATTCATCACTCCAAAGCTATAATCTCCACTCGCATTCGAATACGCAGTTTGACTTCCCGGATTTAAAATTACTACTTGATTACTTAAGCCCGCCTCTCCAACATCATAAATACCGTTAAAATTTGCATCGAAATATATTTTTCCGGTGATATATCCATCCGGTGGATTTATTGTAAAGCATGCAGGTAATGTAAAGGTTTGCAAATTACTACCCCAGAAATTCACATCCGTTGTAGTAACCACAAGATCATAAACACCTGTCACCTGATTTCCGGGAATATTAAATACCAGAGTTGCAGTATTCGGATCGACATAGGTACACGCTCCATTCCACCATCCTGTTCCAAAATCCATTATGGAAAGTACATTCACTCCTGCCCCCTGTTCGAGATGCACTTCATAAATATTACCGCTTTGTGTGATGGCGTATTGAAAAAGTCCGGCAGATGTAATCGTAGTTGTTAGATTATTTTGAGTTGCAAATCCTGAATTCGGATTGATACCAGTGAGCTGTGCGCTAACTGAAAAAGAAAACAGTAGGAAAAATACTGAGGAGTAGAGTAGTTTCATGGACATGAGATTTAGAAAGAACGATTGAAAGGTAGAAAAAGCTAAGACTCCTGCTATCTACATATTGTTCAATCGACTAAAAATATTGGCGAATGAAAAGTTTGGAATAAAAAATCTTCAAAATTAACCTGAAAACAAGGTCGTCTGGAGTGAAAATATTGGCGAAAATTCAAATAAAAATCATGTATAAAGCCTAATTCCTACTCCAATTCATTCACATTAACGTATATAAACTGTTTTTTGATTTACAAATTCCATCATTCCTTCTCTTGATAATTCCCTTCCATATCCGCTTCTCTTAACACCCCCAAAAGGCAATGCCGGGTCTGATTTTACAAAATCATTCACGAAAACATTTCCGGTTTCAAAAAGAGGAATCATTTTTTTTACTCTATGAATATTGCCTGTCCAAATTGAAACACCCAACCCATATTTTGAATCGTTCGCAACACGTATCGCGTCTTCTTCGCTTCGAACAATCACAACAGACCATACCGGACCAAACACTTCTTCCCTGTAGCTCCTGATTTCCGGTCCAACACCGGTGAGAACTACGGGTTGAACAAAATTTCCGTTCCCTGCCGGAACCTTCATTCCAAAATGCGCAATCGCTCCTTCGCGAATAGAGTCTTCAATCTGCTTTTTTACTTTGTCGGCAAGATCCCTCCTTGCCATCGGACCAATTTCGGTTGACGGATCCATGGGATCACCGACTTTCAATTTTTTCACTCCGGCGATAAGTCCGGCAATAAAATCATTCGCTACTGACCCAACGACAATATATCGTTTGGCAGCATTGCAGGCTTGTCCGCCATTAATACTTCTGGACCGAATCGCTGCAACAACTGCATTTTCAATATCTGCATCTTCAAAGACTACAAAGGGATCATTCCCTCCGAGTTCCATTACAGATTTTTTCAAATGCTGGCCGGCCAATGCTGCAAGATGAGAACCTGTACTATCACTTCCTGTAAAACTCAAGCCGGCAATACGTTCATCACCAATGACGAGAGCAGCATCTTCATTTGTCAGAAAATGATTGCTGAAAAGATGATCGGGGAACCCCGACTGCAAGAATAATTCTTCAATTTTAGCAGCACATTGAGGAACATTTGGAGCATGTTT
>Ga0138256_10004144_pt1 | contig 15421 bp, 11 predicted proteins | sample KNB2016incub_MG_FD_105486 | JGI IMG/M metagenome (GOLD analysis project Ga0138256, IMG submission 105486) | Active sludge microbial communities from wastewater in Klosterneuburg, Austria - KNB2014incub_MG | ecosystem: Engineered > WWTP > Activated sludge > Unclassified | place: Austria... | reverse complement strand
TCGACTCGGTACTAAAGATATCCCTTTCTCATACATAGTTTGTGAAGATGGAACAATACTAGAGGGAAATAAAGATAAAGAAGAAAAAGCATTTGAAATAACTGGGGGGAATAACAGCATAAATATCCTATTACTAAATAGTGCGAGTACTACTGAGCTAACAGATAAAACTAAACTTGAATCTTTTTTAACTGAACTGTCTTCTAAGTTTGCAGTATCTTCTGTAGATCTTTTTAAACTAAAGATAGAACTTCTAACTAATCAAAAATCTGTAAAACTATCTTTAGTAGATTTCGACACAAAATACAAACCACTTCAAACTCAGATAAAAGAAATAGAGAAGAAACTCCCTAAAACTAAAAAGACTTACACCTTATCAGTAAAAGACCTTGTCATAGCTAAGACTACTGTAAAACCTACAGAGATCATAGATGTGAAATTTAATCTAACAAACAACTCAAGCTTTAATATTTATTCTGGAAGTATATTTGCTACAAATAATGATAAGTTTGATACAACATCAGATTTCTATGACTCAGCTACTACATGGGCTTCATTATCAAGACCAATACTACTAGAAAATAACGAATATGTACTTAAGACTGAAACAAAGGAAATAAACTTTAAGATAAAGATACCTCTTAAAGGAGGAAAACTATCTCAAAACTTTGTACTCATTACTAAAGAAGGAGAGAAAATAGCTGGAACTGAGTTTAAAGTAGAGGTTACATCCTCTACCAAGGAGATGGATATAATAGAGATATCTAGTACTGAGAATGGAAGACTTAATGTTAGAGATGTACCAGGTGGGAAAGAAGTAATAGCTAGGGTACTACCAAAAGATAGATTTTTAGTAACAAAAAGAGAGTCAGGATGGCTTGAAATAGAGACAGGGGGAAGAAAGGGATGGATACTTGGGAAGTATGCTAAAGCCGTGATTGAATAGTAATAGAGCATACATTTTGATAGAATATTCCTCATATGGAGGGGTACCCAAGTGGCTGAAGGGGAGGGTTTGCTAAACCCTTAGTACGGAGCAATCCGTAGCGAGAGTTCGAATCTCTCCCCCTCCGTTGATTTAGAGGAATAAATGACATATAATATTATAGGATTAATTAATATATTATTTGTATACAATGGCTGTTCCATCGTTAGATATTGGCAGATCTTTTAGAAGAATTACACATATTGATAGTGGTTTAGAAAAATTTAAGAAGCTTTCAAGAACAGCTAAAATAGCTTTTGCTGCAACTTTATTAACTATTTCAGCAAGCTGCGTCTCTGTTGCAGTTTCAAGTGCTAATAGAGAACCTTCTAGTGCAGCAGCTGTTACCATTTACCCAACTAGAACACCAGAACAAACTCCTACAGTCATTCCAACGGCAACATCAAAACCAACAGAAACCCCTAGACCAGTAGTAACTATTGCTGCTACACAGGTAGTTAGTGAGTCAATTGGGGGACAAGATGCAACAGATCCTAAAGATTTAAAGATTCCAGGAGAACTAGAAAAATTAATATTAAGTGTTAACGCAGCATATAAAATTGAAGGAGAGGGATATGGTGTACCTAATAGAGAAAAAAGGAGCATTTTTGTAGAAGATAAAAATAATAAAGATAAAAATCCATACGTATTAAATACTAAGGATTCACAATACTTAGCAATAGTAAGAAATGATACTTTAGGAAACGATAGCGAAGTTTATAATATAACAAGACTTCCCTTAACCGATACGGTTGTTTCTATTACCGATGCAACTCCATACAAAGATTTCTTAGCAAAGATTCTCCCTGCTCAAGAAGTAGTTAAGATTGATTATCAGAAACTAATAAGGGACAAAATGAAAGAACTTGGGATTAAACAAACAATGAATTATAGAGGATTTACGTTTTTTGACGGAGATGAAAATGTTAGTTATTCTTTTAATGCACCTGAGTTTAATATGCCTTCAAATGGAGTTATGATCTACTATGCAGATCTTCCAAATCCATCACTTGTGAATATGTTAGAAAGCCTTAACCCCGAAATTGAAAGATGGATCCCAAACCAAGTCACATTAAATACAACTCCTACCAATTTTCCCTTCAATTTTACAAGATTTCATTTTCCAGACGATTCGAATTTCTTTGTGGTAACTACGAGAGAGGGAATCTGGTACTATACTGTTGGCGTACCAGATTCCTTTACTTATGGAATAACGTTGCCATTAATAACACAAAAACAATATTACAGTCTGGATTTCTATCCTTTCAAAGATAAAATCCCAGAGCTATATGCAAGACTAAATAAAAAATAAAAATTATGAGAAAATTTACTGCCCTTCTAATCTTAATTGGAACTATTATATTTTCTTACTTTTTGCTTTTATTAACTATACCCAGTGGGAATGTTTATGCCGGAGTTATACTTACATGTGAGAGATGTGTTGAAAACGAGCTTGGTAGTCTTGAATGTGTAACCATTACTACTCAGTCTTATCCATATTGCAGTGTAAGTTGTCCTTCAGGTTATACTGAAAGTAGCAGAGATGGAGATTGTTTAGAATTACAAACAGATTATCAAGTAGGAAATTGTAATACCACAAGTCCATACTGCTATGGCACTCAGAAATATACTTCTGGTTCTGTGCAATCATATGCTACATGTCAAACCTTGTTACCTGGCTGTACTAATGCTGTCCCACCAACAGACCCAGGTGGGGGTGGTGGAGATGTCTGTGCTTGGACTGTAGGTAGTCAATTTGAATGTGAATGTAGATCTAAGAATGGAAACGAGATTGGTAATGACCAAAGTTGTGGAGGTAGTAGCGCACATGCTCCATCAGGGTGTGGATATGCAAGTGGATCAGGTACTTGTTGTTGCGGTCAATCATCTCCTCCACCACCTCCTCCTAAATATTCTTGTCAGGCAAACTCTTGTGTTGTTGGATCACCAGATGACCAAGATGGTATATACAGTGGTAATAGTAGTTGCGGAGGTAATTGTCAAAATCTTCGTTGTTCAATAATAAGACTAGATAATACTCAGGCTGCTTCTGGAAGTTCTTCATTTAACTCAGGACTTTGTACTAATGGGGCTAATGGAACATTTAATGTGTTACGGAGTGCTGATAATAAAGCAAGTAACCCTGCAAGGTATGGAGTAACTTGTAATATTGAAGAATATAAACCTGCAAACAACCCTAGAAATTGGAGAATTAAAAAAATTGATATTGTAGATGGTGCAAGTACTGTGAATATATATAACTACGTTTCATCTAGCGCAACTTTAGCTCAAAGAAATGTTTCAAATAGTATTGCTGAAGTTACAGAAGAAACAGGAGCAAGTGTTGTTGCAAATAGTTCAAAAAAGGCAACAAGAACAGATTTGATAGTCGATTTAAACATGAATAACTATGCTTCTTCTGTAAATGTTGCGAATAATCCTAATGTAACTTGTGAAAGTAGAATGTTATTACGAAATGCTCCAGATACTGAGCATGATAGATTTGGATATACTTGCGAAGGATTAACTTCAAGTGGTGTTACAGAAGCACAATTAAGAACAGAACTTCTATTCGTTATGAATGGAGGAGATGCACTAAATCATAGGTGGGGAAACCTAACATTTGATGGTGCAAATATTACTGATTCAACAAACAAATCATTAAGTATTACCCCAACATATACAGCATCACAACCAAGAACAGTAAACAGCATAACTACAAATTACAGTGTATATTCAATTGAATTAAATGTAAGAAAAACACCAGATACAAATTTAATAATTCCAGCATTTGATCCTGCTTTACAAATAGCTTGTACAGACTTACTTGGAATAGGTCTAGATAACACAGGACACATTAAGTATTACCAGGAATGTAGCACTTTAAATTTAAGTACGACTGAAGCACAACTTCAAGACTATACCTTAAGAACTCTAAACTCTACGGGTTTTAGAACACTCGGAGCCTTATCAGGTACTAAGTTTCCTGATCCATCTGGAAGAGTAGATGCAACATATAAATATAGTTTAACTAGTTTAAACGGAACAACGTTTAAACCTGAAATAGAGGTAAGGTTTAAAGATGGATTGCCACAAGGTAATAGAAAAATTCAAGTTACAGTTGGAGATGGAATTGCAAACGAAGCTGTAAAAATGGTTGAAATATCTCAGCTTGTAGATACTTCCCTTCCAGTCCTTGAAAGAGAGGTTACAGTAGAATCTGCAACTCTTCTTAAAGTAGTAGATAAGGCTACAGATGACTATAGCTTAAAGAGCCATGCTCTGTATTGTGCACCATCTGATACATCTTCATCATCTAGTCCATTCATTTCTGAAACAAGAAATGGGACAGGACTTGGTGCTGAACAAATAGCTGGATATTTTGATGCTGACCCAAATGTAAAAACATGTAATGGATTAATGGCAAATAATACAGGTGATTTTAAAGTATTTAATACAACTGCTACTTCTGATACCAGATCTACCTACTACTTATTAGATGAAAGTAAACTAAAGAATCAAAACGAACCATACGAGATTACTTTTGGAAATGGTAAGGATGCAAGTGCTTTAGGTAAATGGTATGCAGAAGATAGCTTCTGTAATCTACCTGCATCCAGTCCTAGTACTACAGTAGATATAGGATCTCCTTGGTTACAGACCAAGGGAGGGAACACATATGTACAGGGAAATAATGGAAATCCACTATCTAACGATAGATCAGTTCAAGCATATAACTATACAGTGAATAATGTTAGTTTTGATGCTGTTAATAATATCTGTACAGCTCCATTACCAAATGGACAGCTAAGATCTTACTTAGGTACTAAAAATCAAAAATCGAATGCTGCTCTCACCTCTTATGTGAATAGAATAAATCAATGTCCTGAGAAAGATGATTCATATGTTTCCACTTATGCACTGTCTTCAAATGAAGAATCTGAAACTACAGGTCCTAGGGGAAACACAGATAGATTTAGTAAAATAAATCAAGCGGCAACAATGTATAGTCACAAGTTAAATAACGTGACTAATTATACAGGTGGAGATAAGAATCTATTTGACTACTTGTCTAAACTTATTGATACAAGCGCGATTATTGGATATTCACAAAACAATACAGAAAGTACAAATGATGATGTAATAATTGACGGTAATTCCCCACTATACAGCGGGAGTGAATTAGCAATTAACTATATTAACCATTCAGTAACTGTTGACCCAACTGTTGGAGGTGATTTAATATCACAAGTCGGATCATCTATTACAGTCATAAGTGCACCCGTAACTGTATTTAAAATTAATGGAAATTTAAATATTAGATACAACACTGCAAACAGTGGGAAATGGAATATTAATAAAAGCTCAATTATTCTTGTAGATGGTGACGTGACTCTTGAACCTGACATTATTAAAAATGGTGGAAGTTTAGTCATTGCTGCTAAAGGAAGTATTGTAATAGGAAATGGAGGTTACAAGTCAGCAGCACTAACAAAAGATCAAGTAGCAGCTGGTACTGCATATCCCCTATATGACGAAATAGATGCCTTCCTAATAACAGACGGAAAATTAATTACTCTTCCAGATAAAGGGGGCAGTAGTAATATTTCTATTGCATCTAACCCTATTAAACCTATTGAGAATATTGCAACCAAACCTGAGGTAAAGTTAAATAATGAAATAGTAAAGAAAGCAGAGGCACGAACACCTTGTATTGTTTATTATTACAAAGATGTTAATCGAAGTATTCCATTTACTCAAAACGAAACGGTGCCAGCAGGAAAAAATCTATATATGTCAATTTACCTTGAGAACGAAAATGATTCAAACTTCATTCCAGCCTGGCAATATACATCCGTTAGAATTAATGGGGTAAGAGCAAATATAACTAATCCTCTAACTATAAATGGAAACAGTGCCAATGGATATATTATGATTCCTGGTTCATATATTGTTACAGGAAATAACGTTATAGAGTTTGGTGAACATACTAATTATACAGACAGAACAGATGCGGTCACTGGTTATTGGTGTGAACCATTTACCGTTGTAGGAACAGGCTCAACACCTACCATCTCTGGAAATGTGTATTGTAGGGATACCAATGGGAATAAGGTGGGAGTATCAAATACTTCTATTGTATATACAACTACGTCAAGAGTTCCATTGAACCCAGCTAATAATGCAACAGTAGCACCACAAACGGTTTCTACAATTGCAACAACAGATTCATTGGGAAACTGGTCGGCAAACTATTCAAGCCTTAAAGTTGTTTGGGATAATAGAGCTGAGCCATATTACTATGGATCTTTAGCTCCAACAAACGCAAACTATCCAAATGGAGCAAGTAGACTTAACAAGGCATCTGGCTGTTTTAATTCAAATTTAGAGGAAATAAGTCCGAAGATGTCTGGTAACAATATGCTTCTCGACGAAATGAATTCTTGTGGCGATTCAAATCAATCCTACTATCAAAGTACATATACATACGGTGGAGAAACTGAAGATAGAAATAACTTAACATTAAATAGCTTAAACTTTGACCTTGGGAGTTGTTCATCACAAAACCAACCAACTCAATGTACTGCAATGACAATAAATGGAGGTAATGAAGATGTTGCAGTTACTCCAGGTAGTGACGTTACAGTTCAGATGACCGTTCTAAACCCAACTGAAACTAGCAATATGGTAAGAATAAACAACAGAGATAACAAATGTAATTCAACGAGATCCAATAGAGCTGCACTTGACCCTATTTCTCAATTTGACACATATAGCGTAATGAGTAGAGGGGCAACTGATCCAGCTAATTTCCAAGACTGTGAACCTCCAGCAACAGTTAGTGTACCTACAACTAAATTTACAAGCATCTCAAGTGTAGTTAATGGTACCTCAACTACATATACGTTTAAGATAAAAGCAGAGCAATTACTTAAAAAGGATTTAAATACTGGTTTACCAATAAAGGGAATTGAAATTGCAGGTCCTGCTGAATATAGTGACTCAGTAAATTGCAAAGTATACGCTCATGACAATAGAATTGTATATGATGGACTTAAGATATATGGGGGAATTATACAAACTAGTTCATTCCCTAAAGGAATGACATTAGGAAATAGTCTTGGTATTGATATGGATGGAGATGGTGCAAACGAAACTGATCTTACTTGTAAGACTAGTGGTCCTATTACCAATAATCAAAATCAATATCCTTCTAGCACAAATCCTATAGTTATTACAGGCACAGCAAGTCCGTGTTTCTTAAGAGACCTCATAATGGTTCAAAACTTTGTAGCACCAGCAGAACAAATAGAATATGATCCAAGTATACAGGGGGTCTTTGGATCTATACTAGGAAGGAAATCAACAATCTTATCAATTAGAGAAAGTACAGATGATTAAAAACAATAAAGCACAATCTATGATTACTGTTATGTTACTCATAATGGTTCTTGGGGTAGTAGTAACCCTAATAGTCTCATCAACCCTTACTGATACAAGAAAGCTTCTAGTTCAAAAAAGTTACGAAAGAGCTTACTCACTTGCTGAACAATATCTAACAAAGATAATAACAGGAAATGTATTAGGGGCAGGAAGTAGTAATATTAGTTCCATCCTAACAGGGTCTGCTGTTTCAGAACAATGTTCACCAGTATCATCAAATGTGACAGATTACACATCATCAGTTAACACCGAATGTAAGGGTGTAGGAAGCGACCTTGCCTCAATTGTAAGCTGTACAAGAACACCTGAAGTAATGGGTATGGCTCTTAAGATACAACCAGATGAACCAGTTAATATTGATTACTCTAAAAAAGGTATTTCAGGTTCTTATGTTCCATTTAATTTATCAATGATACAAACAGCATCTCCTAAAATATATTTAAGATACAAGAATGCTGATGCAGTACAGATAACTTACAAGTATGAAGAAACAATAGGTGGATTAAGTGTACCTAAATCAATAAGCTTCATAGTCTCTGATAACCAAGCATACTATGTAGGTGCACTTGCGGTACCTAGTAATATTAGTTCACCAGACGCCTTAAAGAATATTGTTAATAAAACAGGTGATCCAGTAATTAAAGTCGTACCAAGTTTACCTGACACAATTAAAGCTACCCTTGATTCAATCGGTGTAATTAATACCAAAGAGTTCTATATTGATCTAAACTTACTTGCAACAAACATTATGATAGATAATAACCATACTGCTAAGTCCCTACAGATTAAATTCTTGAAAACTACTCCAATAAACGAATCACCAGGAGTTGTTGAATTTGCAGTTTATCAAGACTATCAAAATGGAGGAGCTATACCACCAAACGAAGAACAGTTTGCTTATCAGTTCCATAAATATAAATGTAATGCCTTTGATTCTGCATATAATACAAACCTAGAAAATGATGAATCATCAAAGGGATTTGGGTCAGCAAGACTTGAGGCATTTGTCCCTATAAACAAAGCACTACCAGACTTCTTTGATTACTCCCTGTTTGTAGGAGGTGGAGTAGGTGGAAATAGTACTAATGGATACCCTGTGATAATAAATAAATAGGGTCTATCCATATTCCATTTTCACTAATACCAAGATGTACATGAGCCCCATAACATATTCCTGTACATCCCATTATTCCTAGTGCTTCTCCCCTTCTAACAGGGATAAATTCAGAATATGAAACAAAACTAATCTTCTCATGTGTATATATGACTTTATGAATATTATCCAAACAAAGAATTTCAATAGTAATAGCTCCACTCGAATCTTTATGTGTTTTAGCAGTTCCATCACATATAGAATAAAGAAAGACCTCCCCTATTTCTTTATATGCCTTGTCTGTTTGATAATATTCATCTGTAGGAACTATATCTAATGCCTTATGCCATTTACCAAACCTATTAAAGTAGTTTACATCATCAAAATATGAGGTTATATGCGTATTAGTGAGTCCTTCTCCTCCAAATGGACTTCCTATTGGATAGTTTGAACCAGCTACATTAAGGTTATACTTAGGGTCAGCCTTAGCATAGGTTAAATTAAGAATAAAACTCGAGAAATACATAGGGACTATTAGGATAATACTTAGAAAGAACACTGCAATCTTTGCCTTATTCTCTATTATCTTAGAAGAGATAATGTCATCTATGAAATATCCAAGGCCAATTAAAGAAACAAGAAACCTAATAAATCCATTTAATAATTCGTCTAAAGGGTTATGTAAAAGATTTGAAAAGTCTCTAGTTTTACGTAAAGTTCCACCTAATACCTTCCCTATTTTAGATCCAACTCCTCTTCCTATTTTTCTCCCTGTATCTATTCCATCTTTAATAAAGGGAGTTAATGATCCACCAGAAGCTACACCAACCATTGCTCCTACTGCGAGTCCTATACCAGCTCCCAAAGCTTCAGATCCATATTTAGTTCCCTTTTCTACAATATGTGAACCTGCTGTAACTAGTTTCCTTTGAAACCTTTTCATATATTGTTATCAAAATGTATTTGAATATGTTTACCTTCATATATTACAAATCCTTCCCCAACTTCTAAGGTTGGAAGCATATCTTCCTCCACTTCACTTAATGGAAATACCCTATTTTCAGAAATATGATTTAGTGATGAGTAAGATTGTTTAAGAAGTATTGTACTCTCAGCTTGAGTAAGAATAGTTTTAGAATAGTCAGCATCACTAAAATCTTCGGGATTTTGTGTGATAGTCACCACTCCAGTACTTCTTTTTCTAACAGTCTTAACAAGATTGATATAGAAAGATCTTGAGACTTCATTACGAAGTAGCTTATGTGCTTCATCTATGAATATCATTTTCTTAATATTCTTATCTACTTCAATACTTCTATCTATTAGGTTTAAAAGAAGATACATTGCAGGTATTTTAGTTTCTTCCGATTTCAAAGATGAGAGATCGAAACATATGAGATCTTCTTTAAAAGAAATTTCTCTTTCTGAATTAAATATTCCCTTAAGAGATCCACTTCTTAATATCTCAAGTTCATCCCTAGCTCTTCTACTATCAATACATTCAATGATCTTATCTATTGATATTTCTCCCCTATTTTTTAAATCATTTAGTACCTTATCAAGAATACTTAGGGATGATTTAGAGCTTAAAAAGAAAGATAGAAATCCTTTTAATATACTAGTATCTTGTATTCCAAATGCATTTATCCCATCTTTGCTTGAGAAGGAATATACCTTACCTCCAAGAGCCTTTGTTAATTCTAGATACTCCCCCTCAGGATCAAGAATAAGGCACTTAGTTCCAAGCATATGTAATCTTCTAATTAGAAGCTTGGATGTTTCTGATTTTCCTGATCCTGATGTACCAAGTATGTTTATGTTTGCATTTCTTGCTTTAAAAAAATTAAGAATTACTAAAGAAGAACTGTTTTCATTCTTTCCTAGGTATATTCCTTCATCCTCCAAGTAGTTTGAAGGGACAAGAGGAAGTAACTGATTAAGGCTTTGTGTTTGGACTCTTAGAGTTTTTTTAGCTTCATTATTAAGTAAAGGTAGATTTGAATTGAAAGATCTTAATTGATCGAATGTTGAGATATTTAAAGAATAGTCTATGTCTTTAAATCTAGAAGTTAGAAATATGTTTGAATCAATCACTTCATTCCTTGTAGATGAATAGACACTCATGTACATAGATGATAGAAAACTTCTTTCATCTTCTTCTAATATTATTTCAATAAAAGAATTTAGCTCTTCTATTTCTTTATCATGTTCTATCTTTCTTAATCTCCCTTTCTGTTCTCTTTCTTCGTTAATACTTTCAAGTACTGATATACGTTGCCTAGCTAGTTTAATCATTTCAGATCTATTACTTTGCGAGATGTGTAAAGTAAATATATATTCAAGCTTGTTATCAAGAACTTTGTATATATTCTCTCTAGAGATATTTTGTGGTATTCCTGAAAAGTAGTAAGAGCGTATATGTCTATCCCCTATTTCTAAGCTTCTATCATTGATCTTAATTCCATCAAGACTTAAGTTTAATTCCCTTTTTTGAATAAGAATTCTTTGTTCACTTAAAAGACTTTTTAAATATCTTTCCCTTCTTATGTTTCCAAATATATTTAACACCTTTGTTATTCCTAGATGTATGGTAAGTAAGGTTTTAAATATAGGTAATACTAGAAACATGCTTTTATTACTGAAGTAATCTCAGCCTCATTCAGAATTCTCGAGTAAATACTAAGTTGGGTTAAGTCTTCTCTGATACGTTTGCACTTAGCGTTAAGAAGATCTGTGTTTATTCCATCTAGTCCAATAACTAAATATATGTTTTTCTTCATTAGCTTTTCTATTTTAATGAGTTTCAGAATATATTCTTTGTAGTCAGCATATACTCTTGTCTTTCTTTTTATAGATTTAAAATATTCACTCAAATCTTCCTCCCTTAACCTTGTATTTATTAGCACCCACTCTGCATAGCAATCTTTGAGAGAGTTAGTAAAGCTTTGTAGGTATGTATCAAACACATCTTTTTCCTCTATTGATATCAGGCTAGTATTAGGTGGAAACACCTCAAACATCACACATACCTTACCCCTAAAGCTAAATGTATTATTTGTTACATTAAGGTCTAACATGTTTGTTCATGACTAAATATCTAAAGATGTTTGGAAGAAGTCTATATACGTACTGATCATCTATCTTTATACTTAGAAGTATCAAAAAACATATTGTGAAAGATAGTGATATGAACCCTCTTAATTCAATTGATAGTGACTGGGTAAGGTAAAGAAGCGTCACATTTATTACAAGTATTATTCCAATGATAATATTCCTGTCTGTGAATATTATCTGTCTTAAAATATTTTGTTCAAAGTTTGTTTTAAAGTATTTCATTTTGTTTTAGATTTTGATGTATTTCTTACGTATTTCTTCCTGTTAACAAACCTACTTTTAAGATTTGTGTACTTATTTACTATTGATGTGCCAGCTGCTGCTAGTACATTCTGGGATATAGAAGTGAATACATCTCCGAATATTTTTGATACTAGTACATTTATTCCAGATAGGAACATTAGTAGTCCTACAAACATAATTATTTGAACTAAAGATGGACCTGATTTAAGCATCTGAAGTAACATTTCTTGAACAAGTACATACCCTAAGATAAAAAAGGGCTGGTGAATTAGTAAGCTTATCCATGTCTTCCAATAGTTTCTAGATACTGATCCCATTTTAGGGTGTACTTCAAACAGGACAGCTAGAGGGTATATACATGCTAAGAAATACATTTGGACAAAACGAATAATGAATTGAAAGGCTAAGAAGATAAAAAGAATTACAATTATCATTACTGGAATAAGTACTGGTAGAGACTGAATAAATCCAAAAAACGAAGTTCCTCCAAAGAATAGATTAGATAAGAAGTTATCAGGACTAGGATCAGACGAGATCTGATCAATAAAGTTCTTAAGAAAATCTAACATCCCGCCGTTATTCATTAGAAACTTTGAAATTAGATTTGCACCTTGAATACTAAGACTTAGAATATGGGGAGTGATTATTAAAAGTATTACTGTTTTAACAACTCTCATTATTACCTGATATATAGGGAGCTTTGAATCACCTTCTTTAAGAAGCTCAGTAAATACATATATACTTAGAAGTAAACTAATAGATGGAATTACAATAATCATGAGTTTTGAGGAATATTTAATACTGCTATCAATCCTTCCTCCGTCACTTAGTACGACATCGGAATATGACAACACATTAAATATACTTCCACCCAAGAATTCTTGGGACTTACCTGTAACATCAGGAGTCTTAGAAATAAATCCTAGAAATATTGGATCAAATGTTTCCAATACCTTCTTGTAGCTATCTTTAAAAGAAGTAATGTTATTCTCCTCTATTCCTCCAATATTTAAATCTATAATACTGACTGTTTTCTTTTCCCCACTTTTAACATTTACATATGTTTGAGAAGTGATTAAAAATAGAGTAATAGAAAGAAATATTGATATTCCAAGTACTAGTAATTTTCTTTTAGTATCTAACTTCTTAAAATCTTCTAAACTGTTTTTTAAGTATCTTAAAACATTTTTCATTTTATCCACCTACTGCTCCTTTAAGGATTGTGGCGATACTAGACGCACCAAAGATTATTACCCCACCTGCTAGTATCTTTATCATCCAAGACTTAACAACATTTTTTACTTGAGTATCATCTCCACTAGATACAAGCTTTATCCCAAGTCCCGCTAAGGTTAATGCCATTACTGGAAGGGAGTAATACTGTATTGTCTTAACAATAGACCAAAGAAGTTCATCAATAGATCCAACTACTATTACATTTCCTTGAGCTAAGACATTCGAGGGAAACATTAAAATATATGAGAGAAGCAAAAGAATATTAATGATTAACATAAACGATGAATAATAAATTATTTCTTCTTATTAACGGAATATTTCTTAATTATTGTTTGAAGATTTATCTGTTCTGGATAAGAATCGGCCCTTAAATATTTTAGAAGTCCAAGTTTAGGAAATACTTTTAAGTATTTATATATTGCTACGCATATATTTAGAAAAACAAATACCCCTAGTAATGCTAAAGATATTTGTAATATTTGAATTATATTTTGATCTGTTAAATTCATGAGGTGTATATACACTATGAATGATTAGATCAATATGAGAAATAGATTAGAGAGAATAATAACGCTTTTATGTGGATTTATAAAAACCCTCGTTTTTTCAAGTTATCAAATACATTATCATAACTTCCCATAATTGAACGAGTTGGGATGTGTCTTTTTAATAACCGAACGGGTTTTAGTCCTTCCATTACTTGTATTATATTATCTAGTATTGAGGCAGTTATCAATATTCTCTTTTCTTCTAGTCCTCTTTTATTCGAAAGAATGCTATTTACAAGTGTAACTAAATCATTAGGGGATACGATTTCATTAGGCTTTTTTGAAGATAGTAGAAGTGTTTTATCATCTAAGCTTGGTGTCCGTACCTCTTTCGAATTACTAAATTCTAGCGGGGTAACTGAAGTTCCAGTTTCCTCTTCTATAAATAAATCAATGATCTGATATTTAAATGTCCGATAAACTTTTTCTATTAAACCGACATTTTCCTGAGCTTTTGAAGACTCACCATACAGTAATCTTCCCTCTTCATCTTGGATTAAACCTATACTAAGGCTTAATAAGTAGGCATTGTCAGTACCTTTAATTGGAACTCTATATTTCAATACAAGCTCAAAATACTGAAGTTCATCTCTTTCTTGGTCAACTGATTCTTCTGTTCTAATCAAACACCCAAAAAGATTAGGGTCACTGGTAAGAAATGGAATAAAAGTAGAATACTTTTCAATAAATACATCGCTAGTCGTTATGTCAATCCTTTGAAATTGAGAATTGTCTTTTAATAAACGAGAAAAAATAGTACTTAAATCCTGTATTCGTTCTATAATATTAGGATTAGGTCCCTCATTTTCATTATATTCTACTGGTCGATAAAACGTAGGTTGGCTAGAAAACCATAAACTTGTATCATTGAAAATGTCTTGAATATTATTATATGGATAGGGTGGCAACAACAAAACCTCATTAGCTCCCTCAGGATTTCCCATTATTTCTTTCTTCTAAAGAATGCTGGAGTGTTATCAAGTTCTACATCATCATCTGATTCTGATGTATCAGTTGATAGAGTTGATCTGTCTGTTACTACTTTTCTTGATGATACTGCTCCACCACTAAAGACTCTTCCACTAAAACGAGATGATTTAGGTTGTTCTTCTTCGTCTTTCATTACACCTACTACCCTATCTGATAGTTCTGCTTTAGGCATAATATCCTTCATCTTAGGTCCACCCTTAAATCCAGTAGCAAGTACTGTGATTTGTATCTTATCTTTCATTGCCTCATCAATAGAAGCCCCAAAGATTATATTTGCATCAGGATCAACAACTTGATTAATTAGTAAAGCTGCTTCATCAACTTCTTCAAGCTTCATATCAGGTCCACCTATTACATTGAATAGAACTCCAGTAGCTCCATCAATTGAGATTTCAAGAAGAGGTGAATTTACTGCCATCTTAGCAGCTTCAATTGCTCTGTCTTCACCAGTAGCCTCTCCAATTCCCATTATTGCAGTACCTGCATCTGTCATAATTGTTTTGACATCAGCAAAATCTACATTGATAAGTCCAGTTTGAGTAACTAGATTTGAAATACTTTTTACAGCTTGTCCAAGTACATCATCAACTTTCTTCATAGCATCTAAGAAAGATAGACTTCTCTCTCCCATTTCTAATAGTCTTTGATTAGGAACAACAATAAGTGTGTCTACCTTATCTTTCATTTCTTCAATAGCACCAAGAGCTGTTTGAACTCTTCTCTTACCTTCAAAATCAAAAGGCTTTGTTACTATACCTACAGTTAATG
>Ga0138256_10004143_pt1 | contig 15423 bp, 16 predicted proteins | sample KNB2016incub_MG_FD_105486 | JGI IMG/M metagenome (GOLD analysis project Ga0138256, IMG submission 105486) | Active sludge microbial communities from wastewater in Klosterneuburg, Austria - KNB2014incub_MG | ecosystem: Engineered > WWTP > Activated sludge > Unclassified | place: Austria... | reverse complement strand
TGTGCCCGCCGCCCGCGCTGCCGATGATCACGCCAGTGCGAGCGGACAAGTCCGCGTCGAATACCAGACCGGATTGCGCGATGGCCTGACGCGCCGCGACAAGTGCAAACTGTGACACCCTGTCCATCAGCGGCAGTTGGCGGGCGGGAAAATGGTCTTCGGGCCGAAAATCACGAACCGGCGCACCGGTGGCCCCCGGGGGGGCATCGGCGCCAATATCTGCGGCCGCCAGCGTTGTTATCGCGGTCCGCCCGGACAGAAGAGCCTGAATCGTCCCTTCGACATCTCGGGCCAGCGGATTGATCGTGCCCGCCCCAGTCAGGACGACGCGCCTCATGCCTTCGCGGCGATCTGGTTTCGCACGTTCGCGGCGATGGCGCCGAGGCTGGACAGATCAAAGCCGCTCTGCTCGGGCATGTTGGCATTGAAGGGAACGGAGATATCGAACGCCTCTTCGATCGCGAAGATCGTCTCCACCAGCCCCAGACTGTCTAATCCCAGATCGGTCGGCGACATGTCGAGCGTCACCTGAGACGGATCCAGCATGGCCTGGCGCGCAATGATGGCGATGAGCCGCTCTTCAACCGTCTCGGACATCGGTCTTGTCCTTGGCGCCAAAGACGACCCCGCGCAGTTCCGCCACCTGCGCAAAAAGCCGCGACAGGCGGCGGATGTTCTTCCATGCCTCGACATGCTGATCCATCTTGAGCGCGGGCGAGCCCAGCAAAACCCGCCCGGCAGGGGCATTGGTGAAAATCTTGGTGGCACCACCCGCGATCACATCGTCGCCCACGAAGATATTGTCCGACACGCCACACTGGCCGCCCATCACCACCCGGTTGCCAATCCGGGCCGAACCGGCGATGCCCACCTGACCACAGAGAAGGCAATCCTGCCCGACCTCGACATTGTGCCCGACATGCACAAGGTTATCGAGCTTGGTGCCCGATCCGATCTTGGTGGCGCGGATCGTGCCCCTGTCGATGGCACAATTCGCCCCTACCTCCACATCATCACCAATCTCGACGGTGCCGAGCGAATGGATGCGGGTCCAGCTTTGAGCCTTGACCTCGGCCCGTTCGCCCAGCGTCTCGCGGATTTCCTCGACGCCCGACTTTTCGGGGGTGACGAAGGAAAAGCCGTCCGATCCGATCACTGCGCCCGGCTGACAGATGAAACGGTCCCCGATCACGACCCGCGCGCCGATCCTGGCACCGGGCAGGATCAGCGCATCGTCGCCGATCACCGCCCCTTCGGCTATAGAAGCATGGGCCGCGATGCGGGCGCGCGCGCCAAGCCGGACACCGCGCCCGATCGTGACGAAGGGGCCGATGGCAGCCCCCTTCCCTATGATCGCGGTCGGGTGGATCAGCGCCATCGGATGATGCCCCGGCAAGATTTCCGGCCCAGCGTCAAGCGCGCGTGTCAGTCCGGCCATGGCCAGACGCGGACGCTCCACCAGGATTGCGCCCTCAAGCCCCAGAGCGCGCCAGTCCGCCCCTGCCCACAGAACCGCCGCGCGCGCCTGACCCTTGGCCAGGCCACCGGCATATTTCGGGTCCATCGCCAGCGCCAGATCGTCCGGTCCGGCGGCGGCCGGTTCTGCCGCGCGGCGGATCGCAAGCGTGCTGTCGCCTTCCGCCCGCGCGCCAATAGCGGCCGCGATGGCCGCAAGCGTCAGGGATTGCTCGGTCTCGATCGTCATGACGGGCCTCTCAGGCGGGAACGGCCGAGATTTACCCCTGAACCGTAGGCAAGGCCACCCCGGCCGCGCGCATCGCCTCGAAAATCGCGGCGTCGCGCCCATAGACATCGCGGCGCCAACCGATATGGCCGCGCGCATTCGGCCAGGCGGTAAAATAGACCAGATGCACCGGCACCGGCGTTTCAAGCTTCAAGACGCTTTCCCGTCCGGTGTTCAACTGGCTGGCAAAAAGCCCCTCTGGGTCGTCGGACTGCGGGGCCAGCAGTGCATAGGCCAGATCGAACGGGCGCCCCAGGCGGATGCAGCCATGGCTGAACGCGCGCACTTCCTTCTCGAAGAGCGGCTTTTGCGGCGTGTCATGCAGGTAGATATTCCACTGGTTCGGGAACATGAATTTCACCTTGCCAAGCGCATTGCCGTCCGAGGGGGCCTGACTCATCGAGAACGGGAAATTCCGCTCGGTAAACTGGGTGAAATCGACAGACGCTCGGTTAATTTGCCGGCCGTTCCGGTCCACGATGCGCAGATGGCCTGCGGCGTTGGGGTTCTTCTTCAGCATCGGCAGATATTCTTTGACCGTGATCGACCGCGGCACGTTCCAGGTCGGGTTGATGACCATGAACTCCATCAGGTCCGAAAATTCCGGGCTGCGCGTATCGACACGGTTCTGGCCCACAACCGTCACCGTTTCAAAAGTGACCTTGCCGTGGTCGACGACCTTGGCAGTGAAATCCGGCAGGTTGACCCAGATATGCCGCTCGCCCAGGGGCAACCCGTTCATCCAGCGCAGACGCTCCATCGCCACGAGAATCGACGCCAGCCGGTCTTCGGGGTCACGGTTGATTTCGATGATTGTGCCTTCACCCGCAACCCCGTCCGGCGTCAGACCATTGTCGATCTGGAAAAGCTGAAGGGCGCGCGACAGATCGGCATCATAGTAATCCTCAGCCCCCGGCCGCAGATAGCCAAGCGCGCTCAGCCGGTCGCGCAGCGCGCTGACCGCCGAACCGGACGCGCCGGGCTCAAGCTTACCGACGGGAACCTTCGGGCCCCATCCCCCGGCACGGATCGCCGCCACCAGATCGAAACGCGCGCGCTGAAGTTCGGCATATTGCGGTGCCTCAGGCGGCAGGGCGGCGATGAAGGCCGCCGGGTCCGCCACCGCGAAAGCCTCAAGCGTCGCTCTCGGATCGCGGCGCGGCACGTCGCGCACCATGCCGGGGTCAATATCCGCCGGTGTCAGGAAGCCGGTCTGCACATCGCGGGCATAGGCCAGAAAGGCGCGGGTGACATCCACCTCAAGTCGAGCGCGCTGCGCTTCGGACTGAAGCGAAAGGAACCGGGCGGACAGCGCTTCGCTGTCATAGCGTCCCTCTGGCAGGCCATGGTCGCCGGCATGCGCGAATGCGGCAAAAAGCGCGGCGCGGCGGGCTTCATCGCCCTGCCCCGTCCACAAGGTGCGAAAGTCGCCCGCCTGATAGAAACCGGCAATGGCTGCATCTTCTCCTGCAGCGTCAATAAGCGTTGCCGCGAAGGTCGAGGTGGAAGGTTGGGCGGTGACCGGCAACGGCGCAAACAGAAGCGACGCCAGAAGCGCGACAGCCCCAACGGCTAGAACAGACCTTGCACCCGGGCGGAAAGGGTCAACTGAACCCGTCGGCAACATGCAAACCTCAAAAAATATCTTGCAGATGATTTTCGGCACAATTGCGGAATTTTGGGGCGGCAGCCAAGGGAGAATCGCCCAGAAATGCACAAAATGTCGCGGCTTGCGGTCTTTTGGCCACTAGGCAGAGGCTCGCCATCACGGGGCCGTGATCTAAGCAGATTATTGCCGAAGCAACGATCCGCACCGATCAGGAAACAATTCAGCAGTTGGCGTCGAATCGGACCTGTGGCATAAGAAATGCGCACTTGGGGATAAGTTGCACGATAATCCGCCAATAAAGCGGAAAACACGGGCTAGGGACAGGACGAAGATGACCTCATCGATCGGGAACGGAGTAAGCCGTCGCGGGCTGCTCGGCATTTTCGCCGCAACTGTGATCACCGCTGCACCGACCTGTTCGAATGCCTTCGGCCTGTTGCGTGGCGCGGGCGATGTCCGCCGCATCCGCATGTATTCCGGCCGCACGGGCGAAAGCCTTGATACGATCTACTGGATCGAGGGCGAATACATCCCCGAAGCGCTGAACGAGATCAATTATTTCATGCGGGACTGGCGGTCCGATGAAGCGCGCGACATGGACCCGCGCACGATCGACATTGCCGCCGCCGCGCACCGGCTGCTGGAATCCGACGAACCCTTTATGCTTCTGTCGGGCTACCGCACCAAAAAGACCAATGCGATGCTGCGCGAAAGCTCGCGCGGGGTGGCGCGCAATTCGCTGCATATTCAGGGCAAGGCCGCCGACCTGCGGCTGCGGACCCGTTCGGTCGGTCAGATCTACCGTGCAGCAACAGCGTGCGATGCGGGCGGGGTCGGCAAATATTCCCGTTCGAACTTCGTCCATATGGACTGCGGTCCGGTTCGGACCTGGGGCGCCTGACCTCTCCCAAAGACCAAGGCGACCAACGGCACCCTGCGGGGTGCCTTTGTTTTACCAGCCGATGCTGTGCCCATCATGGCTGCGGAACGTGCCGCTGTCGGCATGGCCCGATTGCCCGATCCGGGCAATCAGTGCGCGCGCGCTGTCTTCGGCCGTAATCTCGGCCATCGTGCCGCCCATGTCCGTTTTCACCCAGCCCGGATGCAGCGCCAAAAAGATTTGTGGATGGTCCGCCGCCAGCTTCACCACCATTCGGTTCAGCGCGGCTTTTGAGGCGCAATAGGCATAGTCTCCATCAGGATCATGCCCCTCGGCCATTGATCCCGCGCGGCTGGACACGAACGCGATACGACCATCATCGCCCATCCGCCCGATCAGCGCCTGGGTGAGCAACAGAGGTCCCAGCACATTGATCCGCATGACCGACAGGAAATCATCTGCTGTCAGCCCGCGCAGGCCGCCGGTATCGCCCCGTATCGCTGCGTTATGCAAAAGCAGATCAAGCCGCTGGCCCGACAGTCTTGCAGCGAGCGCCGCTGGCGAATCCGGATCCGCCTGATCGAACCGCTCAACAGTCAGGCCCGGCGCTGGCGGCAGCCGGGCGGCGCCCGGATCGCGGACGCAGGCAATCACGTGCCACCCCTGAGCGAGCAACTCGAGGCACAACGCCCGCCCCAGGCCACGCCCGGCGCCCGTCACCAGCGCCGTTTTACCGTTTCGTGACATGATACTTGCGCTCGATCGACGCCACGAGACTGGCCGCCACCAACGTCAGCAGAACATAGAAGATCGCTGCCGAATTGTAGGGTGCAAAGGGCAGGAAGCTGGCCGACTGAAACTCTCTCATCCGTTGGGTGATGTCACGGATCGACAGGATCGACAGCAGAGACGTGTCTTTCAGGATGGCGATGAATTCGTTGCCCAAGGGCGGAATGACGATGCGGAAGGCCTGCGGCAAGATCACATGGCGCGCGGTCATCCAGCGCGACAGACCAAGCGAGCGCGCCGCCTCGATCTGCCCCGTTGGGACCGCGTTGATGCCGGACCGGAAAATCTCTGCCAGATAGGCAGAATAGGCGAGAGCCATCGCCAGAATGCCGCGCAAGAGGTTCGGTGGGTCGATGAAGCCGCCCGAAGCGTCCTTCACGGCACCGGCAAGCGGCAAGCCGATATAAAGCACGATGACCAGCATCGGGATGCCGCGGATCGTATCGATGATGAATTCTGCGCCCACCGAAAGCGGGTGGCGCCCATGTGCGACCCCACCCAGAAGGAGAAGGCCGCTCAGGATGGCGAGCGTGGCGAAGGCGGTTCCGGCCGCCCGATGGCCATCCGGCAGCGCCGCCGCAGCCCAGAGGGCCGGTTCCTGCGGCGGCTGATGGGCCTTGGGGATGAAAACCCCCGTCACGCCTGCGCCCCCCGCCAGCCCCGCCAGAGCCTCCTCAGGGGTCGCGAAACTGCGGATCTGAACCTCATCGCCAGGCGCACCGGGGAACTGGCCATATTGCACCGCACCGATCAGACTGTCGGGCGTTCCCTTGACGATACCGATCTTGCCGTCCGCATTGCCGATCAGGACATAATCAATACGCTGCTGGGCGAACTGCCAAACCGACAGAAGCACCAATAGGGCAACCCAGCCGCCGAAAAACCAGGATGTCCGACGCGACAGGCGCAGCTGCATCATCCCCACCCACAAGAGCGCCAGCAGAACGGCCAGAAGATAAGCCAGCACAGCCGCCCGCACCGAAATCGCGACGCCAGCGGCAAAGCCGAGATAGGCCACCAGCCCGATATATCCGACGATTGCGCCGTTGAGGGCGATCAGGAAGCGCCGTCCCCAGATGGCAAAACGCCCCCGGCTGAACGTCAGCAGCAAGGCAGGCAGCGTCACCGCGAACCATGCCCAAAGGAAACGTGGGAATAGGGTGGCAAGCGTAGCGAAAGCCGGGTCGGTCAGGCGTCGCGGGGTTTCGCCCTGCACCACAAGGGGCGAGGTGAACGGATCAACGGCATTGGCCAGGACCGACGCGGCAAACGGCAGCGCCAGCCCGCTGATCGCGGTCACGCCCAAGAGACCCAATGCCACACCCGCCGCCCAGACGCCCCGGCGCCGGTCGGACCACAAACCCGCGAACAGTCCCGCCAAAGCCGCCGTCAGCAAAAGGCCGAACCCCGGCACGAAAGCACCGGCCCCCCTCTCCACCCCGACAATGGCCATCAGCGATCGGCCATAGTCCGGCGATGTGGCGAAAAGCCAGACAAGGAACGGCAGCGCGAAAAGGATGATCAGATTTGACGGACGGATCCGCGCCAGAAAAGACATGTTGCCCCCGGAGTGCAATTGGTGCGCGCGGCAAAAGGCAGGGGCGTCCCGCGCCCCCGCCGCTGTCTGATGGCTCTTACTCTGCCGCCCAGTATTTGGCGATCAGCTGATCCAGCGTTCCGTCCGCCTTGATCGCGGCAAGCCCTTCGTTGAACGCCGCCACATTGGCATCGCCCTTGCGAAACACGAGCCCCAGAGGATCGGCCTGAAGTTCCTTGATCCCGGCAACCAGTTGCCCAGCGAACTCCTGCTCATAGGCGGTGGCATTCGCCCCATTGATCACCACGCCATCCACGTCCTTGTTCTGCAAGGCCAGAATGGCGGCATTGAACGTGTCATAGGCCTGCACATTGTCCTTGCCGACGATGGTTTCGGCCAGGGCCGCATCGGTGGTATTGGCCTGCGCCGCCAGCTTCTTCTTGCCTTGCTCGAAATCGGCCACGGTCAGGGCCTGATCGTCCACGCGGACAAGGATGGCCTGGCTGTTGATGATATAGGGCTCCGAGAAGTCCATCGCCGCCTTGCGCTCTTCGGTGATCGACACGCCCGACGCGACCAGATCGAACTGCCCCTGATCGAGAGCGGCAAAAATTCCGTCCCAGCCGGTGGTCACGAATTCGGCCTTGCAGTTGATCTTGGCGCAGATGGCAGTCACGACATCCACATCGAAACCGACGATCTGGCCCGTCGTCTCGTCAATATATTCCATCGGGGGCGATGTCGTGTCAGAGCCAACCTTCACGACCTGACCGCCCAGATCTGCCGCAAAGGCGGTTCCCGCCAACAGGCTGAACGCGGCGACCAATAGCATGTTCTTTCTCATGTGTCCTCCCCAAGATCCCGCGACCGGACCAGCCCGGCATCGCGTCCACACAGACGCTAACAGAAATATAAACGTTTACAATTGGTTTTTTCAGAAGCCGGAGCCGGCCAAATGCAATTGGGTAAGTCTTTAAGGATCAATGTGATGGTGGGTGATGAGAGACTCGAACTCTCGCAGGCCGACCACACATCATTGAAATTGCAAGGTAATTTTTAGCCACCGACTCCCATCATGTAACAGTCACCAGTAACAGCGTCAAATGCGCATTCGGAGCCTCCTTGCGGAAGGTGTTGGCAGGCCGCTTCGCGCGTACAGAGGCCCAACCCGGTGTAATTGCTCGTCCAGTCAGGCTTCTGGCTAGAGAAAACAACTGATACCGCCAGACCCACTTTCCCCTGCGCTTCTACTGTTCGCGCCGCCAGGATGCTTGACAGCTACAAGAACCCTGTGCCTCACTGACTGAGCGCAACCTGGGGTAAAACATTGGGCCTCTTCAAGAGGATAAAAGATACCATGAAGATGGCAGAAGCCACTTCGGTTGTGTCAAACTTGTTGGATGAATGCGCCCGCCGTGGGCTTAGTGAACGGCTCGCGAAAGCCCAGCGGAACGAAGTCTCTAGAAGGCTGGTTGTTGCAGCTTGGGCAAAAGACCCCTCACTGTTTGACGGGCGATATGGACAACGCCCGCATAGGGCATCGGTAGCCGCATCTGCCTTCGCCGGGGCGCTGGACAGATTTCAGCTTGAAAGCCCAATTGGGGAAACCTGCTTCCTCTGTCTTGGGTTGCTCTTGGCTGAAATTGAACGCAACGGCCCCAAGTATCCGCTGGCCGATCTAGACAAGATGCTACTAGAGGTTGCTTCGGAAACCTTTATGCGTGTCGCCCAAGAGGCCGACGCAACGCTCCTTGGGCAGGAGGTTGCTCAATTTATCCCCGGCGCGGTCAGCTAGTGGCTTCAGCGGCGATGTCCCTATAGACGCTGGTGCGTTCTATCTTGTGGCGATGCCTTGTCACGCAGCATCTTTAAGTCGGGCGATAATTCGCATGACTTGCGACGCCTGCCACGCTCCACCGCGCGCCGTCGGGACGCCTGATTGGTTGAGCGCTTCTGCTATCTCCCTGAGTGTGGCCCCTGACTGTCTTAGCGGAACCACTAGGCCAGCGATCTTTTCCGCCCCGGCCTTTGCATTTGCCTGAATTGCCGCGTTGCGTAGCCCTGTCTTATCTCTAAGTCCGCCAAGCGTCTTACCTTTGGCTTTGGCTTCGGCAAGCGCTGCCTTGGTCCGCAACGAAATGAACTCGCGCTCTTGCTCTGCAAGTGCAGCATATATGTGAAGCTGAAACTTGTCTGCCATCGGCATTGCGGCCACCCTCAGTTTCACCTTTGGGTCTTCCATTAGGTTGGCGATGAAAGCCACTTTGCGCGACAGCCTGTCAAGCTTGGCTACCAGCAACTCTGCCCCTTCTCTGCGTACCAATTCGAGCGCCGCTAAGAGTTGTGGGCGGTCATTGGCGCGGCCAGTCTCAACTTCAACAAACTCGCCTATGACCTCCCAAGGCGTCTCGGAGAACCCATCAAGGAATAATCGAATGTCTCTTTTCTGTGCAGCAAGCCCCAAACCAGACTTTCCTTGGTCTTCGGTGCTGACACGGGTGTATGTTACATATCGCTTCATGAGGCTCTGCCTTGCTGTGTTTGGCAAAGCGGTAAAGTGGCTTGTTGCAAATGTCAACGAACGTTGTGCATGTAACAAAGGAGGATTGAGGTAAGGGGATGACTGAACGAAAGCGAACCCCGCAGTTCCACCGGGGCCAAGAGGTTACTGTTGGGCGTTACGGCCACAAGGTGTATGTGCTGGATAGCACCGATGGGCAGGTGATCTGCGTTGACCCCGAGACTGGCGCGCAAGCGACCTATCCCGCCCGCCAGCTTTTTAAACTGTAGGGCTACTGCCAATCGACCAGAAGACCGTTCGTAGTCTCGGACACCGCCAACACTAACACGATGCCTAGAGGGGCACCGCCGAAGATGCTTTGCAGGAATGGCGTGTCACACTTAAACTCTGCATCTTTCGCCAGCATCCCCACTGCCGCAGTTACATCCGCGATCTGGTCTGCTTTCACCAAGGTCCGTATCGGCATGTTAGCCTCCTTCATTGCATTGGTGCCCAGCGTGTCACGGCAAGGGCAGTCTGTGCGGCGAAAGTGCTTCTCAGGCTGGCGACTGGATGGACCATAAGCCCCGCTTCCCGAAAAGAGTGCGACGGGCTGGACACTCAAAGCTGTAGAGGTCGGCCAATGAACACCCCCTCAATTTTCAACTTCAATGACACCCATCAGGTCCGCGTGGTGGAACTGAACGGGCAACCTTGGTTCGTCGCTAAGGACGTTTGCCTGTGCCTTGGGATGGACGCCCGAGCAGGAACGACGAACTTGCTGCGAAATCTGGCTTCAGATGAGAAGCAGCGTGTGACCCCGAAGACTATGACTTTGAATACAGACACCCGCATCCTTTTTGGCGGGGCGGGGATGCTGACCCTAATCAGCGAAAGCGGCCTCTACAAGCTCATCATGCGGTCGGACAAGCCAGAGGCGAAAGCGTTCCAAGATTGGGTCACACGCGACGTGCTTCCTGCCATTCGCAAGGACGGCGGCTACGTGAAGGGCGAAGAGAAGGTAGCAAGCGGCGAGATGAGCGAAGACGAACTGGTGCTGAAGGCATTACCGCCGCAATGGCGTTGTTCCCTTAATGTTCTTGTGTATATTCGGCAACTATGCCCGAAGGAAAACGCGCTTCCAGATACCGTGATGTGTTCACACTAGGCGATGCGGCAAACGCTGGGATGCTCGTTGTCGTCAAGTGTACCACTTGTCGCCGTTGCATCCATTTCCTCGCAACCGACCTTGTTGAAGTGGTGTCTCCTGCCAAGCCCGCTACAGACCCACCTTGCCAGTGCAGTCGATGCAAGACAGCGGAATACATGAGGGTGGAGGTCAGGCAACCACACCCCGGCGACATAGGTAAGCTGATGGTGCGCAGACCGGGAAAGCCCCGCGTTGTCCGAGACTGGCGGGATGTGCCGCTCTAGTCGGCGCTTGGGCAGACCGCAAAGGGTGGCTAACGTCGGAGCATAGCGTGGCACGGGGGGGTGTCGCGCAATCTGCATATATGATCTGAGGCACTTAGATGTTTGCAACAAACCATTTTGGACTATTGCCGATTTATGGCAGCAATAATGACCTATTTGAAAACTACTGACATCGCTGAGCATACTGAGCGGTGTTCGGCTGAGATGGGATGGGGATGGTGAAATGAACATCACCCCAACTTCTGCTAACACAGCGCACACTTAGCGACAGCTTAAGTCACTCCGACAGCCAAACGCTAGATACACCTTAAGGTTCATCTTAACGTTCAGCATAGGTGCTATCTACCTTGGTCAGATGATCGGAGAGAAGGACGGTTCACGTTCAGTCATTGGTTGAACCGTTAAGTTTCCCCCCTTACCCCCCACAAAATGACCGTGATGGGCAAGGGAAGAAGCTATACGGCGGCAATCAATTTTACCGAATGTGACCGACCTAATCCCAATCTCCGACCAGCACAGACACCATGCTTGCCTTGGTCTGGATGACCCGGAGCGGAAGGTACGGACACGCCAGCCGATTGGCCGAACCGTCGCGTTTCCCCAGACAGAAAGAAGTCTTCTATCCTATGGTGAGGGGTAATTGCTGCGGTGTCAGATGTGCGCCTGAGCGGTCAGCGCTGCTGGTCTATGGACACACTAAGGTCCACCAAGAAGCTGCGGCATAGTGGACAACTCAAAGAGGTTTTTGAGGGAAGGATGAATGATGGTCATCAATCTCACCAACACCTTCTGTACGGCTTTTGGTCAGCAATTGTTGTCCTACTACGTATGCAGAGGCGGATTGTGGCCGCTGGCCTTAACGCGCCTTGGGGACGTGACACGGTACGCGGCCAAGGGTTCTGCCTGCATCTCTCATTTTGCTTTCAGCCAGCAAAGAAACGCTTCGCTGTCAATGTGCTGATGACATTCGGGCGCTTCCGTCTTTCGGACACGTTTCACCATTATATGTGCAGAGGCGGATTGGCAGGTGAACGGGCCGAGAACCTCTCCTGTCTCTGGCTCAGGGCAGCGGCCATGCACAACGGTCGCCACCCCCCTGCCCCAGAACTTTCTACAATAGGCGTCCGCAGCCTGTGCAATGGTCCGGTAGACCTGTGGGCTTCTACGATAGAACAACCGCTTGTCCTCTGGCTTTGCCCTGATGAGGCGGGTGTCAGTCACGACATTGCGGAGAGGCCCGGAGGCCCCGCGCGCAGTCTCAACCACTTCAGCGATAAACCCTAGGCGTTCCCTCGGGGGCATCGAATAGAGCCGTTCGGCCAGTCGCCGTGCAAGGTCGTTGTGCATGATAGCCCGCCGCTTTGCTTCGCCACTCGCTTCTGTCACCTGCGGTCCTCTTGTGGCGTTCTTCTGACAGGCGCGTTTGCAGTACCTCTGGTTTGTCCTTCGGGGGACGTAGAGCATCGCACACGTAGGGCAGGAGGTAGCAGGCAGAGAGGCCGTCATGCGGCCCTTTGTCTTGCTGCCAGAACTGCTTGCGCGTCCCGTGCTTCAGAGCTTGCGAGCGCGTCCACTTCATCGTTCTGTGTGTCCCCTGAGTGGCCCTTCACCCATTCAAACGAAACTTCCCGCGTATTCATCTGGGCATTGATCGCCCGCCAGAGTTCAACGTTCGCAACCGGCTTGCCATCTGCCTTTCGCCAGTTGTGTTTGATCCAGTTGGGCATCCATTCTGTTGCCCCTTTCACGAGCATAGAATTGTCTGACCGGACTATGACTGGTAGGTCATCGTCGTCGGCACGTAGTTGGCTCAACGCCGCGATTGCTGCCTGCATTTCCATTGCAATGTTGGTCGTATGCTCCCGGCGACCTTTGACGGTCGTGGCTCTCAGCTCAACGTCGCCCACCATCCAGCGGATGATTGCAGCGTAGCCGCCCGGTCCTGGGTTCCCGAGACAGCTCCCATCCGTATTGATGAGAACGTGCGTCGGCTTTACCCCGAGTGTGTAACTCATGGTCTATTTCCTTATCAGTTGTGTTTTGAGGTGAACTTTGGGTCGATGGCTTCTGCCAGCCTACTTGTCCTGTAGTGGGGGTTAATTGGAGAGGTGTGGAGCGGCGCTGGGCTGATCGCTGGCAGGTCATGTCGTCGCCCCATCGACCCTACCTAAAAACCGAAGACGCCACGTAGGCGAGCCAGTTAACGTGCCTGCGGGCGAGAGAAGCGCCCCAGCTGGGTGCGCAGTCATGTGGTGCTTCGTGAGAGCGCGAGGTTAGACACCCGACCGAAGCCGGGTGCCGATTATTCGGAGTAGCGGGGGAGCGTATCTCCGAACGAGTTCAAGAAGTTCCGAACAAGGGTTGCGTTCTGGAAGAACACCAGCCCCTTGACCTTGTTGTAGTCTTGCTGGCTGAAGTCATAGTCGGAGCTTGTCGCCGCCTTAAGCGCACCACTACCGCCCGCCCAAGCGCGGTCAATTGCGTCAATGGTCGGGTTTCCGAAGAAGAAGTCAGACGCAAGGCCGGTCGTGCGGCCAAACGAGAACACAGGCTCATAGCCCGCAAACTTCAACATACTATCCGCCGCGCCAGGAAGGAACGAAGCGAACCCCGCACGGCTGAACGAAGCAGCCCCGATAGCTTCCGGGGACAGCCGCTCAGTGAGCAACCGTTGCCGGTCCTTGCTGCCAATCGTGTTGATGTACGTCGATCCAACATAGGACAGCCCGCCGAAGAACATGGACAGCAGCCAAGACGATACCGTTTCGAGGTCGCGATGGTGCAGCCCGGAGAGAAGTTGCTTCGTGTAGGCACCGGCCACGAAGGACCGGAACTGAAACATGGTCCTTCCCATCGGGTGAGACATCCAACGATGCTGCATCCCTGCGCCGTTCTCTTGGATGATGCGCCGCGAGTAGCGGTCTATCCCGTTGATGAACGCAGAGGCCGCGTCTTGGTCATCCCATTGTTCGAAGTTGACGCGCCGAACGGTCTTACCAAGTGAACCTTCACGCGTCGTTACGTGCTTCAGGAGTTGCCCCTTAACGCGCTCGAATAGAGGACCGTCGATGCCCAAGACAGCAAGCCGGTCGGCTGAGATAACGCCGCCAGTGACCGCCTCGTTCATAAACTTCTGAACAGCCACGCGCCCAGCGAAACGCTGCAACGCCATGTTGATTGGGGCCATGAACGACACGTCCGCTGTAACACGCTTAGCCATCTGCATGGCATCATCTGCCTTACGAAACGCCCTTCCGAGGTTGCCCCCTTCAAAGACGCCATAGTCATCCATCTTGTTGTTGCCTACGTGGCGCATCCTTTCGGTGCCGAGGCCCCAGATCGTCTCGATTTCATCGAATAGCTCATCTTCCATCTGCCCGTTCTGCGCCCTCTTCCAGATGGAGCGGAGCGCCGGGACATGCTGAACCGTAGCTTTCCAGCCGCCTTTACCGAGGATGTTCCCGATTTCGGCAAGCTGAGCAAAGCCCGCTTGGTTCATAATACGCACGAAGTTGTAGTTGCTCATGAAGCGGAGCGCTTCGGTGAGGTTCGTTGTCTCGTGCAGAGGCATCCCTGAGATAGCCCGGTAGAGGAAGTCGAGGTTCTTCATCTCCGTATTGAACTGCTCAGGGGTCAGCCCGTGTTGGTCTGCCGTGTCCCGAATGTGGTTCAGTACGGTATCGAAGGTAGGAGCGGAGCTGGGCATGTTCCCGGCAACGTCCGGTACTCGGAAGTGCATCAGGGCTTCTTCGATATACGCCGCCCCCATGACCTGCCTCGTATAGAGGTTCATCACGGCTTCAGCGTTGTTCTCCAAAACGTCTTCGATACCGAGGCCGGTAGCGGCATCCCGGTAGGTTTCATCCAGACGCATCCGCCGCTGGGTCCGTGCTGTGTCCCCTGCGTTGGTGGCCTTGGGCTGAAGGTCCGCAGTGATGCTCGCAAGCCGCTCAGGGCTTAGGCCGCTCTCTTCTTCAAGGATGCGCGTGAGGGTGTCTATGTCGTCGCCTGAGATGGCGCGCGAGTAGGACACTTGCTGATACTTCAGCTTGCGCACAGACTTAAGATAGGCGGTAGCAATCTCCAAAGCGTCATCGTACTCGATGCCGTCCGACCCCTTAACGATGGCGTTAGCGAACAACCTGTAGACATGGCCGGTATTGCCAGCGGTCTTGGCGAACATTTCGTCCAGACGCTTGTTGTTGAAGATGCGGGTGAAGTATTCCGAGTTCTCTTTGACGTTCTGGAACCCCGCAACGCCCTTGTCCTGCGCCCACTTCAGAAGATCGTTAAAGAGCTTCTTCTGATGGGCAACTGCACCCGCTATGTTTGGGTCGTTCGTGAAGAAGCCATCAGGACGGCGCACGCCCTTCCCCACCTCTTCAAAGAACTTCTCGCGATGCAGCCCCCGCTTGTAGAATGGGATGCCTTGCGACTTGGCCCAATTCTTGAACAGAGGCTCGACGGTGCGGTAGTATTCCGTCATGCGGGTTTTCATGCCCATGCCGACGTTCTCTTCCGCAGAGCGCACCATGACAGAGTTGTCAGCGTTGGCCACGCCATCCTCTGCCAGCAGCCCAGCGAGCTTTCTGGTGATCGGGTTCGGTGACTGCTTCAGGGTGCCAACAGCGTCGAACCTGTATTTGCCGTAAGCAGACGTGGGGGCGCTGATGGCGTTTGCCGCTTGGGCTTCAGCCATCGAAAGGCGGGGGTCTACTGCGCTGCCATCAACCACTTGAGCCGCACCGGCAGACCGGGCGCCACCCGCAGCGTTGAACTCAGGGAGAGCTTTACGGGCAGCAGCGGCCAACTCACGGTCAACGGCGGTTCCACGGGAGATTGCCCCGAGGGCGCCACCCAAGCCCATACCTACGATGCCCGCTACGAGAACGTCTTCGGTTCCACGCGTAGGGTCATTGTAGGCGATGGC
>Ga0138256_10004142_pt1 | contig 15423 bp, 13 predicted proteins | sample KNB2016incub_MG_FD_105486 | JGI IMG/M metagenome (GOLD analysis project Ga0138256, IMG submission 105486) | Active sludge microbial communities from wastewater in Klosterneuburg, Austria - KNB2014incub_MG | ecosystem: Engineered > WWTP > Activated sludge > Unclassified | place: Austria... | reverse complement strand
AGTACTTTCGGAAAATCAGGAAGTAGTAAAGTCTTTACGTTTTGAAAAAGGCCTTGAAAATGTTTTGTTCCTTGTTTATCAATAAAAATTTAAACCCAGCACTATGGCAAAAAAAATACTAATTGTCGACGATGAGGCACATATCCGAATGTTAATTGAACAAACACTGGAAGAGCTAGAAGATGAGGGAGTTGAGTTTTTTACTGCAGATAATGGAGAGTCTGCATTACAATTAATTAAAGATGAAAAACCAGATATGGTTTTTCTGGATGTAATGATGCCAAAAATGAACGGGATGGAAGTTTGTCGTCAGGTAAAACAGGAATTAAAAATTGAAGGAGTATTTATTATTATTCTAACCGCTAAAGGTCAAGAACTGGATAAACAAAAAGGACAGGAAGTTGGCGCTGATGTTTATATGACTAAACCCTTTGATCCTGAAGTATTGTTGAACAAAGCAAAAGAAGTATTAGGTATTGACAGCTAAAACGATCTATAATAATTATGGCCAAAGTAGCCTTGAAGCATATCATAGGGAGTAAAAAGGAATTGTATAAAGTTGTAACAGCATTGATTTCGCAACTGAATACAACTGTTTGGATTGAAGATGAAACAGGAAAACTTTTATACGGAGAAAAAAAGGATACCAATCATTCCTCCTACCCTGTTATACTAGATGAAGAAATAGTTGGGCATGTAAAAGGTGATGAAAGTGGAGAAATAATAGCCAGTCTTTTAACTCAAATAATATTCAAAGAGGCAGAGAAAAAAAACCTGGGAAGTGAAGTATTGAATTTATATCAGGAAATAAATGTCATATTCAATTTCACTGAAACCTTAACACAGACAATTGAGCCTGATATAATTGCCCGGTTAACATTGGAACAGGCAATTCATTCTGTAAACTCTCAAAGCGGAGTAATTGTACTCTGGGATGATGAAACAAAAGAATTACAAATTCCTTCCGCTGCAGGCGAGCCTTTATTTGATAAAGAAAAGATAGGTGGTAATGCAGCTCTTCTTTTAAAAATCGGACTCAGCGGTCAGTCAGAGATCATGACAGATATTGCCATCTTAAAAGAAAAAAGGATTATTGATGAAAGTGTACAATCCATTGTTTACGCAGCGATGAAAGTAAAACATCGCATAATGGGTGCGATAATTTTAGCCGGAAAAAATACAGAACAATTTTCTGCCGGACATTTAAAATTATTGGTTACGTTAGCACTTCAATCCTCAGCTGCAATTGAAAGTGCCTTACTTTTTGAAAAAAATATTCGAGAAGTAAGGGAAAGAGAAGAAGCTGTATTACGATTGCATGAAGCAACTAAAAAATTTGTACCCAACGAATTTATCCGCTCACTTGGTAAAGATGCTTTGACCGATGTTAAATTGGGCGATCTTGCAGAAAAAATCGTTACTGTTTTATTTACTGACATAAGAGATTTCACTTCCTTGTCAGAAAAAATGACACCCGAAGAAAATTTCCGTTTTGTTTCTTCATTTAATGCAAGACTTGGTCCTATCATCAGATCACACAATGGTTTTATCAATCAATATCTCGGAGATTCAATAATGGCTATTTTCCCAGCCAATGCCAATGATGCCTTAACAGCAGCAATTGATATGCAAAGAGCTGTGCATACATTAAATAAAGAAAGAGCTGAATCCGGTTTAACCCCAATAAAGGCAGGTATTGGAATGCATACTGGATCGCTAATCATGGGAATCACAGGTGATGAGCATAGATTAGATGCCTGTACGATTTCCGACACAGTAAATACTGCTGCGAGAATTGAGAGCCTCACAAAATATTATAAGTCGCCACTGCTGCTTAGTCAAGAAACATTTCAGGAAATTAATACGCCGCATGATTTTCACATCCGGCAGCTGGGTGCAGTGCGATTAAAAGGGAAAAATAAATTACTAAATATTATTGAGTGTTTTGATGGTGCTGATGAAAAAGATTTTAATAATAAAATAAAAACGTTAGCTGACTTTACAGAAGCTATGAATTATTATAATGATCAGCAATTCGAAAAGGCTGTCCATTTATTCCAAAGTGTTATAAACAAGGATCCTCAGGATTTGACAGCACATCATTTTATGTTCAATGCCAATAAATACTTCCGTGATGGAGTTCCTGAAAACTGGACAGGGGCAGAAGAAATGATGAGTAAGTAAGTTTTTTTTACACTAATCTCATCTTTTTCGAATAAAGCCAATTGTTTTACCGGTATAAAGCCACTTTTTACCGATTAAAATTGACTTTATACCCAATGCATCTTGTCCATCCAATTGCCTGCCATTAGTTTTGATTAAAATATAAATCACATGAGTGACAATTTTGATAGAAGAAGAAATGACAGGCGAGAAAGACGGCAACAACGTTGGGAAACCAAAATGGAATTTGGAGGTGGAAGTAGTAATGTTTGGACAGGTATATTTATCCTTTTAATTGGTGTAGCTGCATTAATCAGAGTTTCTGTGCCGGATCTTCCACATTGGTTATTTAGCTGGAAAATGTTTTTAATAGCACTTGGCTTGTTCCTTGGATTCAAACATGGATTTAAAGGTCCGGCTTGGTTCATTTTAATATTATTAGGCAGTGCTTTCATTTTAAGAGACATGTATCCCGAATTACCGATCCGTCAATATGTATGGCCTTCTATATTAGTACTTGTTGGTGCTGTTATGATCTTACGGCCAAAGCGAAGTCCATGGGAATGTAACGATAATCAAAAAAAAAAGAACCAGGATTCATCAGGCATAGAAGAAGCTACCATTCTTGATGAGAAACACAACTTCAAAGAAGACTATATTGATAGCACATCCATCTTCAGTGGTTCAAAAAAAATAATCATTTCTAAAAATTTTAAAGGCGGTGATGTAGTTACCATTTTTGGTGGCACAGAGCTTGATTTTTCACAAGCAGATATGCTCAAACCTGTTACATTAGAAATTACCACCATCTTCGGCGGTACAAAACTTATCATTCCGTCCAATTGGGAAATAAAATCTGAGGCAGTGATGATTTTTGGTGGCATTGAAGACAAAAGAAGAATGCAAACTATTACAGGGCAACCTGAAAAAACATTGATATTAAAAGGCACTGTATTATTCGGTGGCATTGAAATTAAAAGTTATTGACCAGCATAGCTTATTAATAACTAACCCCGCCTGACCAACTAAATAAATTAAAGTAGTCGGGTAGACATAAACCAACAATTATGAACTGGTATCTTTCAAAGATGGTCTTCCAAATCATTTGTGGAAATGGACATCATTCTGCACAATTTGATGAACAACTCAGGTTGATTGCTGCTACAAGCAAAGAAGAAGCCTTTCATAAAACTCAACTACTTGGAACCAGAGAAGAAGAAATTTTCTTTAATCAAGAGCAGCAATTGGTGCAATGGAAGTTTATTAGTGTTAGTGAACTATTTCAATTGAATGAATTAATTGACGGTGCAGAGTTATACTCAAAAATTGATGAAAAAGAAAATGCAGAAAGCTATTTGCAGATGATTCATAAAAAAGCTGAACTTATACGATTCGGCAATTCTCATGAACTTTTGAACCTTGCTTAATTTATATGTCCAAGTCACCACTATCTATAAAACGATTTAGAATAATTTTTATCATTTGCTGGCTGATAATGGAAGCCGACCATACTATAGTGCTTCATTTTTTCGGACTACCGTGGCAAGCAGCAATAATTGATAGTGGAATCAGCAATTCATTATTGCTGTTAGCTTGTATTTTGGTAATGCACACACTCCGGTATTATTTGCCTCGTGGCACACAGTACATCAATATATTTTCCATCTGCTTATTCCTCACCATTATTTGGCTAGTAGTAACAAAGCTTTTATTACAACTTGCTTTAGAGCATTATCCCGGTTATAGTGAATTATTACATCAATCATTATCCATACGTTTCAGTATTTCTTTTTTATTGCTTGGCTGTGTTACCATGATTAGCATTTTATGGTTCAATCAACTGGAGCAAAAAGAATTTGAAGAAAGAAAAACGGATGCAGAGAAATTAGCTAAAGAAGCAGAACTATTTAAGCTGCGACAACAATTACAACCTCATTTTTTATTTAATAGTTTGAACTCTATTAATGCATTGATAGGAAGCAGACCAGAAGAAGCAAGAAAAATGGTACAGCAATTATCTGACTTTCTGCGAGGCACCATAAAAAAAGAAGAAACACAATGGGTAACATTACAGGAGGAACTACAGTACCTTCAACTGTATCTTGATATTGAAAAAGTAAGATTCGGGAACCGACTTACAACAGAAATAAATATTGATGAAAGCAGTTTTAATCTAAAGCTGCCAGCTTTATTGCTTCAACCGATTGTTGAAAATGCTATTAAGTTTGGCTTGTATGATACCACAGGAGAAACCTTGATTCAACTATATGCCAGTAAAGAAGAGAATGATTTAATTATTAAAGTAACAAATCCTTTCGATCCTGAAACATCATCGCCAAAACAAGGTGTAGGATTTGGATTGAAATCAATACAACGTAGATTGTATTTACTATTTGCAAGAACCGATCTACTGACCACCAATTCCGTGTCTTCCGAAAAGGGAGAAAAAGAAAATATATTTACAACCGTAGTAAAAATTCCACAAGGATAATAATATGAGTAAGATAATAATAATTGATGATGAGCCTTTGGCAAGAAGTATTACAAAAGAATATCTGCAAAAACATCCTGACCTGGAAATGATGCAGGAATGTAATGATGGTTTTGAAGGCCTAAAAGCTATACAGGAACACCAGCCTGATCTAATATTCCTTGATATTCAGATGCCAAAAATTACCGGCTTTGAAATGCTAGAGCTGATTGAGCAACCACCTTCCGTAATTTTTACTACTGCTTTTGATGAATATGCAATCAAGGCTTTTGAAGCCCATGCAATAGATTATTTGTTAAAACCTTTTAACCAGGAACGATTTGATAAAGCTATTGCGAAATGGAAAGAGCAAAAAGTAAACAGCACAGAAAAAGCTACGCAGGATTTACTAGAATCAGCTTCTCAGTCTCCTTCACAAAACCAACGGATTGTAGTTAAGAACGGGAGTAAAATAAAAATTATTCCTGTGCATGATGTGCAATATTTAGAAGCTGCAGATGACTATGTAAAAATTCATACATCAGAAGGATATTTTTTAAAAAATAAAACGATGGCACATTTTGAAAATACATTAGATAAAGAACAGTTTGTACGGTCTCATCGTTCTTATATTGTGAATGTGCAGCAGATCACAAGAATAGATCCATATGAAAAAGATAATCATGTAGCAATACTTCGGTCAGGAGTAAAAGTGCCTGTAAGTAGAAGTGGTTATGGAAAACTGAAAGAGGTGTTGGGACTATAGGTTTTTCTCTGATGCCATATATTCTGCAGTACAAGAGTGCCCTTCGTTCCTCTGGGTAAACTGTACAACGAAGATGCCCAATGAACGGGAGGATGTGAACAATATATTTTTCCTTAATTTAATGTTTATGCCTTCTCTTAATTATTCCACCCGAAGCTTCTTTGATTGTACTTGCAAAAACAAATGCTTTGGGATCTACATCATGCACAAGGTTATTTAGCTTTCGCAATTCCAGTCTGGATATTACGGTGAAGATGATATCACAATCAGCACTCACATCAAAATTTCCTGGCAAGAATCCTCTTTCGCCTTTATACACTGTAATACCTCTACCTAATTTATTTACTAGTTCATATTTAATGGCTTCGCTTTCACCGGAAATAATTGTAACGCCGGTATAGGCTTGTAAACCTTCCACTACATAATCAATACTTCGGGTAGCTGCAAAATAAGTAAGTATAGAATACAATGCCGTTTCAACTCCAAAACGCATTGCGGCAATCGTAAAAATAAAAATGTTGATTCCCATTATTATCTCTGTAATGGTAAATGAAGTTCTCTTTAATGTATAAAGAGCTAACACTTCAATGCCATCTAATGCCGCTCCAGCCCGCATTACTAGTCCAACACCTACACCTAAAAACACACCTCCAAAAATTGATATGAGCAATTTGTCTTCCGTTAAAGCTAAGTCGGGAACAAGCACCAACGCCACACCTAAAAGAATTACACTGATGAATGTTTTGTAAGCAAAACTTTTACCAACAGAAAAGTAGCTGATAATTATAAGCGGCAGATTGAATAATACAATAACAATAGCCAGATTAGAATGATAAATCTCATGCACCAGTAATGACAAACCAGTTACTCCTCCATCGAAAAAATGATTAGGAACCAAAAATCCTTTTAATGCAAGGCTTGCTAGTACAACTCCGCATAAAATAAATATAGTGTCCTGAATTGATTCTCGAAGACTTGGTTTATGAGAATGGCTTTGTATTGTTTTGACAGATAATTTTATTTTTTTTAATACTTTTTGCTTTAGTACATCTCTTTCTTTTCTGGCAGTTGGTGTAAAATAATTATGTGTTGCCAAAAAATCTGCTTGCTTAATTTTCCACTCTGCTTCTGTTCTTACAAATCCTGTTTTCTTAAACTCAGCAAATAATTTTTCTGCATACGAATCATACTCTTCTGTTCCCAGATAATACAAGTCTGCATCACAGAGGTATTTTGCCAGTTCTTCCTTCGGTGTTTGTGGAAGCCTTGTAGCCATTATCATGCTGCAGATAAGTTCTATCTCATCATCATCGTAATCATAATCTGGTAAGTATTTTTTTGCAAACTGACAGGAGAGTTCTTCATGCTTTTGATGATTTTCTAAAAATCCAGAATCATGAAAGAGCGCCGCTGTTTTAAGTAGAATCAAATCTTTTCCTGAAACATTTTCAGTTACAGCCAAATGTTCTGCAGCTTCTATTACATTCTTTGTATGTTGAGCATTGTGGTAGGTTAACCAGAGAGGTAATTCCTTCTCCAGTTTAGGCATCAGAAATGTATATGCTTCTTCGTATTGCATTATTTAAAACTGGTAAAGAATTAATCCATCACTTCATAGATAGTTTGCGGAGATGATTTATGTTTCAAACTCACCTCGCCTACCTGTACACATTTAAAAGATTCTTTGATTTTTCCGTACGCATTCTCATTTATAATGATTTGTCCGGGTTTAGCTGCTGACTGTAATCGTTGCGCTACATTCACTATATCTCCAATTACAGTGTAATCCAACCTTCTCAGGCTAGCAGAACCAATATTTCCAGAAATCATTTCTCCGCTATTAATGCCTATTGATACTTTTGGTGTAAATGTTACACTATCAGATAAGGATGGCAATTTTTCAATCTGACTTCTTACAGCCAGACAGGCATCAACTGCCCTATCAAGATGAAAGTCGCCACGAAAGACTGCCATGATAGCATCACCAATAAATTTATCTATATACCCTTCCTGTGCAAGAATTTCTTTTACAATTACATCAAAATAATTATTCAACAGCTTTACAACATTGTCTGGTGTTTCATTTTCACTGATAGAAGTAAAACTGCAAATGTCTATAAAAGCAACAGTCGCTTCTATCGTTTCATTGGCTGATAGTGCGGTCTCAAATTCCCTGCCTCCCATAAAATTCAACACTGTTTCATCCACATACATTCTTAAGATGTTATTCTCCTTTATAGCTTTCATTGTTTCCCGCATCTGCTTTACATGTTTCAGCGTTTTTTCCATGGTAAGCTCAAGGTCTTCAAAATTTACAGGCTTGGTAATAAAATCAAATGCTCCACGGTTCATGGCCGTACGCAGATTCTCCATATCACCATAGGCAGAAACAATAACTGACTTCAATAAACTATTGTGTTCGTTCAGTTTTGTCAGTAATGTCAGGTCATCCATTTCCGGCATATTAATATCACTGAGAATTACGTCTACATCTTCATGAATAGCCAATTGCTCCAACGCATGCTTCCCATTAATTGCAAAAACAAATTCATACGTATTCTCCCGTATTTGTTTCCTGAACTTTTGTTTAATGAGAACCTCTAAATCCGTTTCATCGTCTACAACTAAAATTTTCGCCATTACTGAATTGCTTTTAATTTTTCCTTTAGTAAAGTAAATTCTACAGGCTTGGTTAAAAAATCATCAGCACCCAATTGCATTGCTGTATCATAATTTTCTTTATCGCCATACGCTGTTATCATCATTACCATTGGCGGTGGCGTCTGAAATTTTTTCTTTATTCTTCCCAACAAATCCAATCCGCTCATTCCGGGCATATTGATATCTGACAGTATTAGAACAGCTTCATGATTATTACCATCGAGATATGTCAAAGCTTCTTCCCCTGAAAAAGCAAAAACGAACTCAATCTCCTTGTTTTTAATTTCTTTTCTAAAACGTTGTTCAAAAAGGATTTTTACATCCTGCTCATCGTCAACGACTAAAATTTTCATACTCTCAATTTAAGATTTATATGGTAATTGTACAATAAATGTTGTCCCTTCACCCTCTTTAGTTTCAGCTCTTAATTCGCCACCATGCCCTTTTGATATGATATCATAACTCAACGACAAACCTAAACCTGTTCCCTGTCCTGTTGGCTTAGTGGTGAAAAAAGGTTGAAAAATTTTATCCAGCACTTTTTGAGGAATCCCATTTCCATTGTCACTTATTCTTATCTCCACAATATCATCTTTCTTTTTGGTACTTACAGAAACAGTCGGCTCATACTTGTCCTCTGAAGCTTTAGCGGAAGAGGATTTTTCATTCACTACATAAAAGGCATTCGTAAGTAAATTCAATATTACTCTACCAATATCCTGCGACAAGACATTTATCTTACCAACTGCTTCATCGTAATCTGTTTTAAGTGTAGCATTAAAAGATTTATTCTTTGCCCTCAACCCATGGTATGCCAGTCTTAAATATTCGTCTGCAAGTGCATTAATATCTGTTGGCTCTTTTACACCAGTACTATTCGTTCTGGAATGTTGCAACATATTTTTAACTATGGTATCAGCTCTTTTTCCATGATGAACAATTTTTATTTCATTATCCTTCAGATCTTGAATAAGTTGTTTTACTTCTTCATGATTTCCATTATTTAACTCTTCTTCCAGTTCCACCAACAATTCAGCGTTTACTTCTGAAAAATTATTTACAAAATTGAGAGGGTTCTGAATTTCATGTGCAATACCTGCGGTGAGTTCACCAAGAGACGCCATTTTTTCTGCCTGCACTAATTGAGTTTGTGTTGCCTGTAGATTTTCCAGCGATTGCCTTAGTTCTGCGGTTCTTTCTTCTACTTGTTTTTCCAAAGCTTCATTTTGCGAAGCAAGTAAATGTTGTTTTTCTTTTTCCTGTTCAAGTGTAAGGTCTGATAATTTTTTAATATCCTTCACCATGTTATTAAATGCAACAGCTAATTCTCCGATTTCATCTTTTGAGCTGCTCTTTACTTCAGATGTAAGATCGCCTTCACCAACCCGTTTGGCTGCTTTGCGCAATGCCTGAACAGGATGAGAGATGTTTCTTGAAAGCCACAAGCCAATCAGCATACCAACCAGAAATATAGCACCACTTATCAGCAATGCCGTCATTCGTATTTTTTTCTGCCGGATATTAATAGATTTGGTGCTTACGCCCAACATAATTTCCCCATCCATAATGCTGGTGCGAAAAGGAGCTTTCATTATTATTAATGAATCACTCGAAACAAGGTTGCTACTGTAAGTATTCTCTTCGGGAAATGTAACCATCACATTGTCCTCGACTTTGTAACTGCTGCTATCTGTATTCCAAATTGTATCTTTTTGTATAAGCGTAACAAATCTTAGCTCTTCATTTTCTTTTACAAAATCCATTGCAGTTTTTAATCCTTTAAAATTCTGCTCACTTAATGCAATGCTTGCACCCAATGCAATAGTTTTTGCCTGATTCTGTACTTCGCTTTGATAATTAGTTCGCAATGCCCTGCCTTGTAAAGAAGGAAAGTAAACAAGAGAAAAGATGGTAAACAGTAAAACAATCGCTAATACTGTCAGCAATATTTTAGTTTTTACCCCTATGAACATAGTATGGAATAAGATTGTGGCAATTAATTGGTTGGTTTATCTGTAAAGTGAAAATTAAAAACTCGTTTTCCCATCTATCAAAACTGTCTTAGCGGTTGAAGCAGTAACAGTTCCATCAAAAACTCCTATTGCACCAGCAGTATTAGCTACGAAGTTTTGTAACTCAGCCGCTGTGTTGAAAAAAACAGGAGCATCTATTACACCTTTCATTGAAACTGTAAGCCAATGTTTGGTTACATCGGTGGTACTTTTTTGATAGAGTTTGCTGCAAGTATTCTTTCCGCCATCAGTAGTAAACTTCATCATCGCTATCACTACTTTGCTACCATCATTCCATTTGGGCTGGTTGCCCATAAAAATAGATTTCAAATTTGAAGTGCTAAGTTGGGCTGGTACTCCTTTTTTATTACCAATAACCGTAAGTTCACTGTTTTGCGAATAAACAGTAATACTTAAAAGAAATAAAATAGGTAAAAGAAAATTTTTCATTTGTTTGCTTTGATGTATTAATTCCAACATTCATTTCTCTCTCTCAAAGATATACGTTTATGAGGGCAATTCAAGGAGCAGGGTTGTATCCGATATTCGGATATTTTGAAAACCAGCTCTATCCTTGCCTTACATCGGTAAACTGATAGTAAAAGTTGAGCCTTCATTCTCAACAGTTTTAACGGATAATTCTCCTCCATGCCCTTTTGTAATGATATCATAGCTCAAACTCAATCCCAATCCTGTTCCTTTTCCCGTAGGTTTTGTAGTAAAAAAGGGTTGAAATATTTTGTCTAATACAGTTTGAGGAATACCATTGCCATTATCAGTAACTTTTATCTCTACCTTGTCAGCAACTTTCTTTGTACTTATTGAAACGGTTGGTTCATATCCCTGCCCGACTTCGTCATTCAGGCGGGCTTCAACTCCAGATTTTTTCTTTTCATCTACAACATAAAATGCATTGGTGAGTAAATTCAGAATCACTCTTCCTATATCCTGCGATATAATATTTACTTTTTCCATTGAATCATCAAAATCAGTTTTCATTGTAGCATTGAACGTTTTATCCTTTGCCCTCAATCCATTATAACTCAATCGTAAATACTCATCGCACAAAGCATTAATATCCGTTAGTTCTTTTACACCACTGCTGCTGCGGCTGTGCTGCAACATTCCTTTTACAATGGCATCGGCTCGTTTGCCATGATGATTTATTTTTTCAAGATTCTGTTTGATATCTGATGAAATGGCTTTGGCTTCATTAATATCCCCTTTATCTAATTCAGCATTCATTTCGTCTATTAACTCGTTACTTACTTCAGAAAAATTGTTTACGAAGTTTAACGGGTTTTGAATTTCATGTGCAATGCCGGCTGTGAGTTCACCGAGGCTTGCCATTTTTTCTGATTGGATGAGTTGAGACTGAGTGGCTTTAAGTTCTGTTAAGGTGCTTTCAATTTTTTCTTTTTGATGCTGTAATAAAAGATTGGCCTTTTGTTTGTGCCTCATGTTTCTAAAAAGGAAAAATGCAATAATCAGGAGTGCCACCACACCGGTTAAAAGTCCATATAGTTTTAAATTGTTTCTGTAAGATATCCTGGCATTTTCTAATTCTTTTTGCTTTTCCTCTTCGTGTGTAATAAGATTTTGAATTGTTTGAATATTTGCCACGCCATATAAACTATCTTTCTCGTTGGCAACAATCTTATAATACTTTAAAGCTGTTGCAGGCTGAGTTGAGTCATATAATTCTGCAAGCAGGTTACCCGAAAGTATAATGCCTTTTTTATATGAGATCCTCCTCCCATTTTCAAACCCCATTAATGCATAGAAAAGTGCTGAATCTTTTTTATTCATTTTTGAGAACATAACAGAAATAGAAGAATATATGTCTGAAGATGTTAGGAAATCTTTGTTTTCTATAGAATAATCAAGTGCTACCCGGAAGAAGGAATCAGCCGTTTGATAGTTACCTTTTCTTACTTCAATTACTCCAGATATACGGAACGCTTCCTGGATAATACTGCGTAGTGCGTCTCTTTTTTTAATTCCCATTGTAGCATGATATGACGCAGAATCAAGTTTGTTTATTTTTTCATATGCATTGGCTAAAAAGATATGATCTGTACCAGCACTTTTGCTTTTTAATTCTTCATCCAGTTTTAAGGCCCTGAGATTATAGGTTATCGCTTTAGGATAATTCTGCAGGTCATAATAAACACCTCCTATTCGTCTGTTGGCTCTTGCAATTTCATAAGGAAAATTATTGTCTGTAGCAATCTTAAGGGATTTAAAAAGAAGGTCCAGTGCTTCTGCAAATTTCCCTTGCTGGCTCATTATACCACTTAAGGTTGCCAATAAACTGGTCAAATCCCTTGTATGACCTATTCTTGTCGCTAAATTAATACCGGCATGACAATATTTTAGTGCTGAATCAATATTCAAAACCTGGTAATTAAAGGCAAGACCAGCCATTGCATTAATCCTGCCGGAATCATCTTTTGCATTTGCGAGTTCATATTTAAGGCTGTTAATTTTCTTGCTATTACTTAAACTGTCTTGTGCGTTAACAACAAGCTGTAAGAAGAATAGAAAAAATATAGGTATATATTTTATATACATAGGTCACATAATTAATTGAATGGTAAACGCTGTCCCTTCGCCCTCCTTCGTTTCTACTTTTATTTCCCCGCCATGTGCTTTTACAATATCATAACTCAATGACAAGCCCAATCCTGTGCCCTGCCCTGTAGGTTTGGTGGTAAAGAAGGGTTGAAATATTTTTTCTTTTACAGATTCGGGAATTCCGTTTCCATTGTCTTTAACCGAAATTTCAACTTTATCATTTATTTTTTTTGTTGCTACTGACACACTTGGATTATATTCTTCTACACCTGACTTTTTCTTTTCTGTAACTGCATAAAATGCATTGTTAATTAAGTTAAGCAACACTCTTCCAATATCCTGCGAAATAATATTGATGTTACCGATGCTGTTATCAAAATCAGTTTCAAATTTTGCATTGAAAGATTTGTCTTTTGCTCTTAATCCATGATAACTCAATCGTAAATATTCATCACACAACGCATTTATATCTGTTGGTTCTTTTACACCGCTGCTACTGCGGCTGTGTTGCAACATTCCTTTTACAATGGCATCTGCTCTTTTGCCGTGGTGATTTATTTTTTCTTCATTCTCCTTAATATCTTTTGCAATGGCTTTTACTTCTGCTGTATTTCCCTTTTCAACTTCTTCCACCATTTCACTTATCAATTCCTGATTTACTTCTGAAAAATTATTAACGAAGTTCAATGGGTTTTGAATTTCATGGGCAATACCGGCAGTGAGTTCACCAAGGCTTGCCATTTTTTCAGATTGTATAAGTTGAGTTTGTGTAGATTTGAGATCACTCAAAGTCTTTTCTAAAACTTTATTTGTCTTTTGCTTTTGCCTGTTGTTACGAAAAAGAATAAATGAAATGAAAAGAACCATTCCAAGCCCTGCCAACAGTCCATATTGTTTTAATTTATTCCGATAGGCAACCTCTTTATTCTTTTCTTCAACACTTCGTAACTGTTCATTAAAAATTAATGACTGAACTTTGTTTTTGTTAGCCTGACTAAAAATTTGTGAATTAATTTCTGCCTCCATCATAGAATAATAGTAAGCACTGTCTTTTTGATTCAGCGTATCATACAACTGTCTTAAGAAACCTGCGCCAGCTAGTTTTAAATTGTTGTTTTCATGCTGTAATCCCAGAGCCATAAGCCTTCTGCTTTGAATGACCGCATCACTAGTTCTGCCGTTCGCCAGTAAAAAATGGATATAATTATTGTAAAAATATAAATGAGTACTGGCATTTTCTATTGAGTCCTGTAGTGGCATTGCAGCCGTGAAATATTCTTCGGCTTTTTGTGCATTACCGGAGATTGCATAGCTTGATGCTAAATTTATATGGTCCAAATAAACGTAAGCGATACCTTCATTAAAGCGGCCCAATGTTTCGTGAGATTCCCTGGCATATTTAAATGCAGAATCTGCATTTTTTGCCAGCAAAAAATATTGAACCATGTTAGCTTCGTATTGCAGTAACATGAAATCGTATAATGGATGTGATTTATCCGGGAGATTTTCTCCACCTTTTCTTGTCATTTTAAGTGCCATCTCATTATCGAGCATATCAAAATATACCAATGCCATATCAAAGTAGAGAGAACTTATTCTTCGTTTTTCTTTTGTTTTTTCAGCTAAAGGAAGAGCTTTAAAATAATATTCCAGTGCCGAGGTGTTGTCTCCTTTTTTTAAGTAGAAGAAGGAGCCTAACCAATTATAACTAATCGCCTTAAGAGAATCATTATTTAATTCCTGGGCTATCTGTAGCATTTCCATAGTTGCAGATGAGTCAACATTATCTCCTCTGAAACTTGTTAAATCCAATACTATATTATTGAGAAGATTAAAGCGTTCCGTAGCATTCTTTGTATTTGTTAATACAGCTTGTAGACTATCAGTATACTTAGTCTGGCATAAGCCAGTTATACCAAAATGTATTACAATGATTAAAACACTTATTCTTTTTATCATGCGATTTCTAATTTGGTATCTGAATAATAAACGTTGTTCCTTCTCCTTCCTTCGTCTCTACTTTCAACTCTCCACCATGTCCTTTAGTAACAATATCAAATGCTAATGATAACCCAAGACCAGTTCCTTGTCCTGTTGGTTTGGTGGTGAAGAAAGGTTGGAAGATTTTATCCAATACATTTTTCGGAATACCTTTACCATTGTCTTTAACCGAAATTTCGACATTGTTATTTATTTTTTTAGTAGTTACTGATACAGTTGGTTCATAAACCTCGGCTCCCCCTTCGGGGGTTAGGGGGCTTTGTTTTTTCTCATTCACCACATAAAATGCATTCGTTATTAAATTCAATATTACTCTTCCTAAGTCTTGCGGAACTACATTTACTTTTTCCAACGAATCATCAAAATCAGTTTTCATTGTTGCATTAAAAGATTTGTCTTTTGCTCGCAGACCATGATAAGCTAAACGTAAATATTCATCCGCTAAAGCATTGATATCTGTTGGTTCTTTTGTACCACTGCTGCTTCTTGAATGCTGCAACATTCCTTTTACAATTCCATCTGCCCGTTTACCATGATGATTTATTTTCTCAAGATTCTGAATAACATCATTCATGATTTCCATCGCATCTTCCATATTGCCTTTCCCTATTTCTTCTTTTATTTCATCCAGCAACTCTTTACTTACTTCACTAAAGTTGTTTACAAAATTCAACGGGTTTTGAATTTCATGAGCAATGCCGGCGGTAAGTTCTCCCAGTGAAGCCATTTTTTCTGATTGCACTAATTGTTTTTGTGTGGCTTGCAGATTGGTT
>Ga0138256_10004141_pt1 | contig 15431 bp, 14 predicted proteins | sample KNB2016incub_MG_FD_105486 | JGI IMG/M metagenome (GOLD analysis project Ga0138256, IMG submission 105486) | Active sludge microbial communities from wastewater in Klosterneuburg, Austria - KNB2014incub_MG | ecosystem: Engineered > WWTP > Activated sludge > Unclassified | place: Austria... | reverse complement strand
GGGGTTGCGGTCATGTTCATCAAGGAGCCATAGGCCGCAGGCCTGCGAGGATTCGATCAGGGCGGACTTGCGCGCGGCATCCAGCGCATACTGCGCGGATACCTGGCGGCCCAGAGGGTCCTGCACGTTCGCTTTCACCCGCTCTGGAAATGCCCGCGCGAGCACATCGAGTGTGCCTTCGCCGCCATCAGCCAGCGGCAGTTCGATGATCTCGGCTTTGGGCGCGCTGTCTTTGGCGCCGTGAGCAATGGCAGCAGCCGCTTCTTTGGCGGTGCAGCATTGCTTGAATTTGTCAGGCGCGGCGAGGATGCGCATGGCTGGTCCCCGGCTTGGTCGTAAGAACCTGCTAGACCGCGTCGCGAGTGAGATAGAAAACGCGCCGCGACGTGTCATGCGAAACCGGCTCGCTGATCACGGTCACCAGCTTCCAGCCTTTGATGCCGTAGTTGCGCAGCATCATGGTCTCGCTCTCCCCGCCCGAAAAACCGGGGTTGGTGCGGTCGTCTGGGTGGCGTTCGTGGGCGCTGACAATGCGTTCGATTACCATGAACTCGATAGCCATCGGAGTCTCCCTGTGCTCAGTGACGCTGGCATGTTAGCTCGCCAATGCAAACCAGTTAGTGAGAATCGCGCAAAGTCGTGACGCGGCCAACCGTGCAACGCTACGAGCCCTTGACTTCGCCCAGCAGGCGCTCAAGTGAGGTCAGGTAGGCCAGAAGCGCACGATGCCCCGCGCCGGTAATCGTGTAGGTGGTTTTTGAGCGTCCGCTGAACATGCCTTTGGCGGCGGCGATGTAACCTGCCTGTTCGAGCTTCGTCGTGTGCGTGGACAGATTGCCGTCGGTGGTGCCGGTCAGGCCCTTGAGCTCCGTGAAACTGAGTTCGCCTTGTGAACCCAACGCCGAGACGATGGCCAGGCGTGCGCGCTCGTGAATCAGCGGGTCGAGGTCAAGTGCCGCGTGTTGAACGCGAACGCGCTCAGAAACTCTACCAGCCATAGCGTACCCCAACCCAAATGCCCAACAGCAAATGCCCGGCACCAAAGGTCCCCATGAAGAGCATGCTGTCCAGCGTGTTGGCGGGCGGGAACATTGCAATTGCGCCGCAGAACAATGTCCACATGCCCAGAAATTTCACGCTGGTAATCGAATGGCTGCTGGCGGCAACAAGGGCCGCGCCGTAGCAAAGCATCCAGACAGAGAAAATCAGATCCAGCCGACCATAAACCAGAAGGCCCAGCGTCAAAATGCCGCCCACAAACAACGAGGGCAGCATTGCAAACAGAACCCGCTTGCCCAAACGCGCGGCCAGCGGCTGGCCATCAATGCGCGCACGCAGAATCATGCCAAACAAGTTGAGCATGACCGCCACAATCAAAGTAGCGCCCCAAAGTCCCGCCAACTGGCCAATCGTGACTTCTTGAAGCACCAAACGAGCGGCAGGAGTAGCCGCGCCAAGTTTGCCCGTGATGCCCGAAGCCACAAATGCCAGCAGGCCCGAAAGAAGCAGCGCCACGCCCGAAACAGAAGTCAGGCGCGAGTTGTTCTCAAGAGCCAGGCGAATCTGGCGTAGGTCAGTTGTAGTCGCCGAATCAGGCATGGGAGAATTGTAGGTCCAAGTCGCGCAGGGTTCCAGCACAGAGAACAAGGGTCCCGACCGCATGCCGGCAGGCTGAGTCTATTCTTCCGCCGCGCCCTTGTTGGGGGCCAGATAGACTACCTGGTGGCGAAGGTCGTCAGCTTCCAGCACGGCGCGCAAACTTCTTAGAAAATCGGGGCCGTAAAAATCCAGGTAGTGCAGCAGGCTTACAACGTGCTGCTGGGGCTGGCTTACGGGCAACATGTAATGAAACAGCTTGGCTAGCTGCCTTTGGTTGATCTCTTCTTCGCGCTGCATTTCAGCCGATGCTCGCTGGCGCAGGCGGTCGCAGCCTATGTCGAAGCTGTCAAGCGCGCGCTTGGTTTCTGCGCTGGGCGTGAAGTCAAGTTCGTTGAGGCTCAGTTCGGCTTGCAGCATCGAGGCCAGCACGGTTTCCTTGAACTTGCTGAACACGCCCGGCAGGTCGCGCGGCAAATGCCTGCGCGCGAGGTCCTCTGGCTTGGCTTCGCGGGCGAGCACCTCTTCAGCCGAAATGCCGAACTTGGTCAGCCATTGTTCAACTTTGCCTTCGACCATCGTGGCGCTGATTGACGGGTAGGCCAACGGTTGCATGGTCGCAGCTGCCGGGCCGTGTCCCGTCATGCCGTCTCGAATTGTGGCTATCACGGGCATCAGGGCGCCCAGGCGCGCAATCCTTTTGTCCAGGGGTTCCAAGTCGAGTTCAGGCTCGCCCGCGGCATCAGCCGGCAACAGGGCCAGGCCGTCGTCATCAAACATGCGCATGAGCAGGCGCGCCTTGAAACGGTCGGGGTCGTCACTGGCGGCTCGCGTGATCTGATCAATCAACCACGCGGAAAAGCCGGTGCCAGGCAACGTCGTTCTCAAGCGCTCAATGTAACCCTGCGAATCGTCACCGGTGAAATTGATATCTTCGAGGTCGCCTGAGCGTTGGATGATCGCGCTGCCGCCGGCTTCAGCTTCATCGCTGGCCTGCAGCACGGGCCAAACCACGGTAACAACGTTCTCAAGCTTGCGCTTGCGCAGCAGGCTGGCGAGTTCCAGACCGGTGATCAAACGCAGGATTTCATCCATGCGTGGGGCAGCCGTTCCCCTCAACATCGGCACGAGAATGACTACTGATTCGCGGCGCACTGCCTGGCGCAGTGCGTCCAGATTCCTGCGTGCTCCGCCGCTCTGGCGAAGCCAATCCACCAAACGTTCCTCGGCACCCGGCGCGGGTTCAAACCGTTGGCGTTCCAAGCGGCGGGCCAAGGCGTGAAACGCGGCGAACACCCGTGATGGCAACTTGGTGCGGCGGCGCGACAGGCGCGCAAGGGTGCTGGAGCGCGAGCCGCTGCCGCGCACTGCTGTTAAAGGGAGACGTTCAACGCGATAAGCCATCCCGACTGCCTCGTATTCAGCCACCATATTATCAACGCGGGAGACGGCTCACGCATCTACCAGAAATGTCCACCCCGGCATCCAAGCGTAAACACCTGTAGATAAATAAGTTATGAGAATGGCCGAAAAGGCGAAGTTGGCGCGGCGACTCGCTATGAGACTTGTATCATGAACCAGCCAAAGGCTTTCTTTACTGCCTCGAAATCCGCGCATTGCGGGATTCAGCGAAGGGGACACTGGAGGCATTGGCCAGTCTCGGGCGCTCAACTCGGGCACCGACAAACCGCAACGCATTGCTAGACTCCCGCGCCGCTGACCGGGCGAGAATTCAGGTACCGACCCAGGGAGACGAACATGGTTATCAAGCCGCGAGTGCTGACACCGGGACCCACTGCGTTGTTGCCTGAGGCGGCCCTGGCCCAAGCAGCCGCGTCGATGCACCACCGGACAGATGCCTTTATCGAGTTGTTCAAGAAAGTGCGCGAGGGCCTGAAGCATCTCTTTCAGACCAAGCGTGACGTTCTGATGTTCGCCGCTTCAGGATCAGGCGGGCTCGAAGCCTGCGTCGTCAACCTCGTGCGACCGGGCGACGAAGTTATCTGCGTCAACGCCGGAAAATTCGGCGAGCGCTGGGCGAAAATGAACCGCATGTTTGGCGCAAAAGTCATCGAATTGAAAGCAGAGCAGGGGCAGGCTGTTTCAATTGATGCGATGACGCAGGCGCTGGCCGGGTCGCCCAAGTGCCGCGCTGTTTTCGTGCAGGGCAGTGAGAGTTCGACGGCCACACTGCACCCCGTGCGTGAAATCGCCAAGCTGGTGCGGGAACGGCCCGACTGCGTCATCTGCGTTGACGCCATTACCTGGATGGGTGCCCATGAAGTGCGAACCGATGACTGGGGACTCGACCTGGTGGTCTGTGGCAGCCAGAAGGCGCTGGCAATGCCGCCGGGGCTGGCATTTGTCAGCATCAGCGAGAAAGCCGAAAAGCTGATGCAGGGCGTAACAACGCCGCGCTACTACTTTGATTTTGCCCGCGAAGCCAAGGCCCAGCGCGACTTTCAGACGGCGTTCACGCCGGCGATTTCGCTGGTCGCGGCCTTGGCTGCCAGCCTTGAATGGGTGCAAGGCATGGGTGTCGAAGGACTCTGGCGCAATGCTGGGGTGCTTGCGGCGATGACTCGCGCTTCCATGCGCGCGATTTCTTTGAAAATTTTCTCGGCGGCTCCAGCCGACAGTGTGACTGCAGTCTGCCCGCCCGAAGGGCTTCAGAGCGGCAAAATCATCAAGCTGATCAAGGAGCGTCACGGTGCCATCATCGCTGACGGACAAGATGAATTAAAGAATCGTGTGTTCCGCTTGGCTCATTTGGGTTACTACGATTACATGGAAGCCTTGGGATTGGTTGGCGCACTTGAAGACGTGCTGCTAACCCTGGGTCACCAATTCGAGGCGGGCAAGGCACTTGCGGCAGCGCAGGCGGAATATCGGAAACTGACTGCGACCAACTAAGAAGGCACAACGATGAGCGAGCAGACCAACATTTACATCGACGGCGAACTGGCCGGCACGATTTCGGACCTGAAACACGACGAGCCGTGGCATTACGGCACACTGGTCCCGGGCGAGGCTTTCAAAGAGCTGAAAAAGTCGCTCGAAGTCGCGCCTTACGCAAAAGCCGAAGCGGGCGTAACCGAGCTCGTGGCGCGGGAAGACACGGTTGAGCGCGTAAGCTGGGGCGCTGATCTTGATACCTCCGCCATGATCTCGCAGCTCACACTCGCCCAATACGGCGCTGACGCCGGCTGGGAGCTTGAGTTCACGACCGCCGCAGGTGAAGAAGCCGACGCCGAAGCAGAAGAAGCCGCCAACGGCGCCGGGTAAGCTTTGTGTTATCAAGCGCGGCGGCAGGGCATCCTGCCGCCGCGCTTTCGTTTTGCTATTCTCCGCCTGAAACCACGGGATTCAACATGCCCATCCGCATTCTGGTCTCAGCCGCGCTTGACGAAGGCGGCTTGAATGTACTCCGCTCGCGGCCTGAATTCGAAGTTAGGGTCGTTGAGCCCCTCAACGGAGATGCGCTGGTTGCGGCCCTTGCAGGCGTTGACGCGGTTATCGTTCGCTCGGAATCCAAACTCACGCGCGAAGTTCTGTCAAAGACAAGTGGCCTGCGCGTGATTGGTCGCGCTGGCAGCGGCGTCGATAACATTGACGTGGAGGCATCGACCGAGCGCGGCATTGCCGTGCTGAATGCGCCGGGCGGAAACACGGTGACGGCAGCCGAGCACACTCTGGCGCTCATGTTTGCTCTCGCGCGCCATGTGCCCCAGGCCAACGCGAAGTTGCGCGATGGCATCTTTGATCGCAAGAATTTCATCGGCGTTGAGCTGGCGGGCAAAACCCTCGGGGTGGTCGGCCTGGGACAGATTGGCGCCGTGGTGGCCGAGCGCGCCCGCGGGCTTCACATGCAGGTGATTGCCTATGATCCCTTTGTAAGCGAGGAGCGCGCAAAGCAGCTTGGCCTGAAAATGGGGTCGCTCGACGACGTGATTCGCGCCGGTGATTTCCTGACCGTGCACACGCCGCTGAATGAAAAAACCAAAGGCATAATCGGCAAGCAGGCCTTTGAGATTGCCAAGAAGGGTGTGCGCGTTATCAATTGCGCGCGCGGCGGCCTTATTGATGAAGCTGCGTTGTTGGAGGCTCTGAACTCCGGCAAATGTTCCGGCGCAGCCCTGGACGTTTTTGAGAAAGAACCTCCGGGCAAGGATCACCCGCTTGTTCAGCACCCGCGCGTGGTTTCAACGCCGCACCTGGGGGCAAGCACGATTGATGCCCAGGAGCAGGTGGCCGAGATCATATGCCGCGCGGTGTCTGACTATCTTCTGACTGGGGCCATTGCCGGCGCCGTGAACCTGCCTTCACTCCCCCCTGAACGATTTGCACAGGTCAAACCATGGATTGCGCTTGCCCGGCGATTTGGCACGGTTCTGGGCGCCACGTTTGGCGGCGCTCTGGCCCAGGTTTCGATCAGCTATGACGGCGACGTCGCGAAGTACGAGACGCGAATGCTGACGCGCGCACTTCTCACTGGATTGCTAGCTCGTGAAACCGAGAGCGCGAACATGGTCAACGCCATCGAGATTGCTCGCCAGCGGCATGTGGCGCTCAGCGAAGTGCGCAACGAGACGCCGCGCGACTTTGCCAGCCTGATAACCGTCAAGCTCGTCAGCGATCAACGCAGTCTTGAGGCTTCGGCCACGCTTTATGGCAACAATGATCCGCGCATCGTGGCCTATGACGGCCTGCGCTTTGAGGCTCTGCTTGCCGGTCAGATGCTCTGGCTGACCAACAACGACAAACCCGGCGTGATTGGGCGAATCGGAACCATGCTCGGCGAGTCAGGCATCAACATTGCGCGCTTCCATCTCGGGCGCGGCCAGAAATCCGGGCGTGCGCTGGCCGTCGTCGAGACCGATTCGGCGGCACCCGCTGCGCTGATTGAGAAGCTCAAGGCGGCTCCCGACATCACAAGCGTTTTCGCGGTTGATCTTTCAAGGCTCCCGGCATGACCACAACAACGATCATTTTGGTTCGCCACGGCGAAACGGACTGGAACCGTGAAGGCCGTTATCAGGGCAAGCTCGATATCCCGCTCAACGAAAACGGACGCGAGCAGGCACGCAGGCTGGCACTGGGGCTGGCGACGCTCAAGCTTGATGCTGCCTATTCATCGCAGCTTGGCCGCGCCGTGGAAACAGCAAATGCTGTCTGCAATGAGCGCGGCCTGGAAGTTGCCAAAGAGCCGGGTTTTGCCGAAATCAATCACGGCCAATGGGAAGGAAAACTCTCAGTGGAAGTAGAAAAAACCTGGCCCAATGAGCTGGATGCCTGGCGAAACTTTCCGCATACCGTGCGCATGCCTGACGGTGAGATGCTGGCCGATGTGCAGGTGCGAGCCATTGCGGCCTTGATGCGAGTGGTTGAAACAAACGCCGGCAAAACCGTTCTTGTCGCCGCTCATGATGCTACCAACAAAACGCTGCTTTGCTGGGCCAGCGAGGCGCCGCTCTCGAGTTTCTGGCGCTTCAAGCAGGATCCGACGGCAGTGAACTGCGTCGAGGTCACGCGAAAAGGCGAACACCTGGTTCCGCGCATTGTGCTGATGAATAGCGTTAATCACACCGGAAACCTGATCTCAGGCATCGTCCACAAGGCGCTCTGATGGGTTTGGTATTGCGTCGAACAGGTCGATACCGGGTCTATCGATTTCGATAAGAACAATGCGCAAGGATTTGTGACTTGCGCGTGATGAGGTATACTGTAGCTCGCTTCCCCGGTGGCGTTCCCCGCGTCCCGAGACCTTGTGAAAAACCTGACCTGCGTTTTGTCCTGCTGCTTTTGCATTGCGGTCCTCGCTGCTCTGGGCATTCGTGCTGATGCCGCCCCAAAGGCCAAGAAGCCCGGGCAAGCCCAAGGTCAGGAGAAACCGGCTGAAAAGGCCGATGAAAAGCCGCCGGCTGCTGAGCCGCCAGCGGAACTCGACAAAGAAGAAGTTGCCCAGGCGCGCGAATTCGCCGCGGCCCTGCCCGTTCGCGAGCGGGGGGTCTATGGCGGTCTGCGCTTTCTGATGCGCCCCGAGTTCCAGGACGAGCTTCTGCGTGGCCGCAAGCACCGTGTCTGCTGCCTCGAGCCGCTTGAGAACCCGGCCAAAGGGCCGGTGCTGACAGCGCAGGCGTTGCGCATTTGGTCTGTGCTGGAAAGCGGCATGCCGCTTTCGCCGGGCCTGATTACGGAAGTCAACCGCCTCAGGACCACCACGATTGCGACGCCCACGATTTCACTTAGCGAAGTCGCGATTCATCTTGCCGTCGTGCGCAGCGCCCTTTCGCGCGCTGACTGGCCTGACCGTGGCGCCCTGAATGAACGTGCCAAGGAACTGTTCAAACTGGCTGAAGCCGCAACCGACGCATGCGGCCTTCGCTCAAGCTACATCTCGCGCGACTATGTACTGGCTGGCTGGTTCACCAATCACTTCTGGCGCGCCGTCATCACCCGCACCGCCGCGGCCATGGGGGTTGCCACCGAATCAAAGCAGTGGGGCAAGGATCTGGAGTGCCTCGCCAAGGCCTATGTTGACCGGCTGGGCTGGGTCGGTGCGAAAAACCAGAGCTTCAACGTCTCTCTGGACCTTCACTCAAACCTGCTTGCGTTGGCAGTCTTCGCCATGGCGGCAGATGCGCCCGCGGGACTGCTATCCAAGTCCGACATCAAGGCGGCCGAAAATCAGTTGGGCCGCGGCCCCGCCATCTTGAAACGTCTCCAGACCACCTACGCCGAATCACCCTTTGGCGGCGCGAGGCTGTTGCCTGTGACGCTGTTTGCCTCGCGACTCGTTCCCGAGGGCATCACCGATGCCGCGCGCTGGCTGGAAAGCCTGCAAACCGCCACCTGTACCACTCAGAGCGCCAGCGGGTTCTTCCATGCCCGCACGCTACTCACCCGCGACCTTGGCCTGAGCGCAGCCGCCTATCCCAATGATCCTGAGAGCATCGCCGACGAAACATCGCTGGTCGTAATTGCTCTCTCGGGCGGGCCATTCAGCAAGCTGCGGCCGCTGGCTGGGAAGGGTATCGTCGATGTGGGCATGGCTCTGCACGCACTGACGCTTGTGGAGGCAGCCGCGGCCAAGGAGTTCAGCGGAAACCCCGCTGACCTTGTGAACCAGGCCATTGATTCTGGCGTAGACTTCCTGAAGCAGGTTCAAAACCGCGAAGGCGGATTTGACGGGATTTACCAGAACTACAACGGCCAGCATGCGCTTTGCCTTCTGGCCCTGCTCCACGGCGGAGTCGCACGTGATGATAAATCCATCGAGCGCGGCATGGCCTATCTGGAAGCCAAGACCTGGGCGGTTCTGAGTTATCCCTACGAAGCCGGTATCATGCTCATGCTGCTGCAGAAGTACTACGAGAAGGAAGCCCGCGACGCCGGAGTGTTCACCGCGACTACCGCGGATCAGTACAAGAAGGCCCGCAGGCAATTGCGTGAATCCCTGCCACCAGCGCGCGTAAAGATCATCGACCAGTTGGTCGGAAATCTGGATGCGGTGTATGTGAGCAGCAGCAGCGGTTACACCTACAACGTCGGGCGCGGCAATGTTGGCGGTGACAGCTCCTGCACGCAATACGCCATGCTGGGCTACCGCGCCGCAAGCCTGTTGGGCGCGGACATTCGAAGCGAGGTTTTCAAGCGCGAGGCCCGTCGGCTGATTGATTCTTTTGACGAAATCAAGAAGTTCAAGCCGGTGCCCTTTGAAGATATCGAGGAAGTCAGCGATGACGCCGTCGAAGAAACCGACAACAGCGGCAAGGGTACGGGCGCAAAGAAAAAGGTCAGAAAAACCACCACCCGGGGAATGGTTCAGCCCGGCGGCTGGGGCTACTCACTGGCGCAAGGCGGAGCCGTCTTGCAGTTCACGGCCGCCGGAGTTGGCACCCTTGCAACTTGCCTCGATGAATTGCGCCTGCGCGGCGAACTGCAGCCTGATTTCGAAGAGTCCATCGAGAAGCGCATCTGCGCCGCGCTGGCTTTCATGGGAGAAACCTATGTTGGCGAATCCGATCTCCCGGGTGAGGCCATTGGCAGCCTCGAAAACGCGACCGATGGCCACGGGGCCTACTACAACCTCTACTCCGTAGAGCGCGGCTGCTCTCTGGCCAAAGTGCGCAAGCTCAATGGAACCGTTGACTGGTATGCCATCGGGGCCCAACTCCTGATTGAGGCACAGAACGATGATGGCTGCTGGGGACGCAACCGCAGATACGGCCCTGACGCCGCAGTGTCGGTGACGCCGGCGCTGGTTAACACCTGCATGGCGATTCTGTTCCTAAGGCGCGCAAGCATGCCAGTCCTGACCAAACACCGCGAGCGCGACAAGACGCCGCCCGAAGACCCGAAAAAGGGACCCATCACAGGCGAGCCCAAAAAGTAACGGAAGCGGCCATCTGCCCTAGCGAACGCTCATCACCTGGCTGATCTGCTCGACCGCCTGCCACAGGCTGGCTACCTGGCAATCCCCTAGGCCGGTGTTGTACTTGCTGGGAAGCGCGAAAGTCAGCATCTCGGGGCAGGCATCTTTGGCCGCCTGATGGTCGATATCCGAATCGCCGACCATGAAACTTCCTGCCAGGTCGATGAAGAATTCCTCGGCGGCGAGCTTGAGCATGCCGCCCAGGGGCTTGCGGCAGTCACACTCGCGGGAGTACTCAGGTACCGTGCCTTCAGTGGCATGGTGGGGACAGTAGTAGAATGCGTCAACCCTCGCCCCCGCGATTTTTGCGATTTGCAGGGCGACTTCGGAATTTACCCGCCGCACTTGCTGTTCAGTGATAAGTCCGCGCGCGACGGCGCTCTGGTTGGTTACCACGATCGTAAGCAAACCCATCTCGTTGATGCGTGCAATGGCCCTGGCGGCACCATCGAGCAACTCAATACGCGCCGGATCGCCGCAGTAGCCCACCTGTTTGTTGATGGTGCCGTCGCGATCCACGAAAACTGCGCGTCTGGAAAATGGCGTCATTGGGGAAACAACTTATCAAAACCGGCCACAATTGGCGTCAGGCTTGGCAAAAGCAAGCACCTGACAACGATTAGGGCTTGAAATCGGGCTGCAAACCGCTAGGACTACGCGGCTCGAAACAAACGCGAGGCGATTTCACCATGATGAAGGACCATATTTTTCTCAAACTCGGCAGCGTCAAGGACGCGGAAGCCGATGCCATCATCAGCGAGATCAACAACGACCTGATTTTCTCTCGCGAGAACACCTGTTCGCTTGGCCCTAATGTCGATTTTGAAATCGTGCGCCAGTGCCTTGCTATCGGCAAACTTGACCTCGGCGATGCCGTAACAACGGATGCCGGAAATCTCAAGGCGCGCTGGGTCATTCACGCCGCCAGCATGGACTACGATGAGAACAGCTCCGAAGACAGCATCGTCAGTTCCATGCGCGCAGCCCTCAATCGGGCCAACGAAATTGGCGCGCGTACCGTGGCCGTGCCGCCCATTGGCGTCGCGACCTCAAAGATTCCCGTCAAGCGCGTGGCCGAGCTTCTGCTCAGTGAATGCCTTCGCCACAATGACCGCGAGAGCAGCGTGGAAGAAGCGACCTTCTTTGTGCCCAACGCCCAGATGATGCGCATCTTCGAGGAGTGCCTCAAACAGATCTAAGCGCGGCGGCAGCCGCGCGATTCGCCCTGCCGTGACCGCTTCGGCACGGGCGCATTGGATGCGGTTCACCCAATCCTGCCATGGACATTCGCGACTCGATTCTCGACTGCATCGGCAATACGCCGATGGTCAAACTCTCCCGCTATTCCCGCGGCCTTTCATGCAACCTGATCGGCAAGCTTGACCACCGCAATCCCGGCGGCAGCGTCAAAGACCGCATCGGCATTGCGATGATCCGCGATGCTGAGGCCAAAGGGCTGATCAAACCAGGCGGAACCCTCACCGAGGGCACTGCCGGCAACACAGGCCTTGGGTTGGCCATCGCCGCCAACGTACTGGGCTACAAGTGTGTATTTTGCCTGCCAGACAAAATGAGCAAGGAGAAGATCGACCTGCTCAGGGCGTACGGCGCCAAAGTAATTGTCACGCCCACATCGGTGCCCAAGGACGATCCGCGGAACTATCTGGCCGTCGCCAAGCGCATCGCCAAGGAAACGCCCAACGCGCTTTATGTCGGCCAGTTCGAGAACCCGGCCAATCCCAAAGTTCACTACGAGACCACTGCCAAAGAGGTCTGGGAGCAGACCGACGGCAAGATTACGCACTTCTTCGCGGGCGCCGGCACCGGCGGCACGATTGCGGGTGTGGGCAAGTTCCTCAAAGAGAAGAACCCCAAAATCAAAGTCGTTCTTTGCGACCCCGTGGGCAGCTTCTACCTGCACTACTTCCGCGACAAAAACGCAGTCGCGCCTGGCCGCCAGTATACCGTTGAAGGCGTGGGCCTTGATTACGTTCCCAAAACCATGGACTTCGCGAACATTGATGACGTCATTGATGTCAGCGACAAGGAGTCCTATGCCGCCGCGCGCAAGCTCACACGCGTTGAAGGCATTTTCACGGGCGGCAGCACGGGCATGACGCTGGCGGGGGCGACGAAGTGGGTCAAGCTCAACAGCCCGCCCAACAGTGCCTTGCCGGTGGTTTTCCTGTGCGACGTTGGCGACCGCTATTTGTCCAAGATGTACAACGACGACTGGATGCGCGACACGGGCATGCTGGATGAAACCGACCTCTCGGCTGGCGAGGTCCTCTCAAGCCACGGCAAGAAGCAGCAACTCGTCACGACCACGCCTGAAGCAAAACTCTCAGACGTTTTCAAGCACATCAAGAGCATGGATTTGAGCCAGATTCCAGTCATGGAAAACGGCCAGCCCGTGGGTGCCTTGTACGACCACGAGATTATCGAGCTGTTACTGAAAGGGCGCAAGCTTACTGATATCGCAGTCCGCGAGGTCATGGGCCAGCCGCTCACAGTCGTCAATGAAGACACGCCCGCGACTGATCTGCTCGCGCTCTTTGAGGCCGGCAAACCCGCAGCACTGGTGCGCAAAGCCAGCGGTGAGTGGGGCATCGTCACCAAGACTGATTTGCTGGCCGCGCTGTAATCAGGTTCCTCGCCGTCATGGGGACCCGTCCTTTGGGATGGGTCCCTTGTTTTTGATACCCTGTTGTCCAACGGGACCATTCAAATAGGTTAATCCATGCTGCGAACCGCCATTGCCATGACGTTGCTTCTCCTTCTGCATTGCGCCGTCGTGGCGCAAGCGAAGTCTTTTGACATCGCCAGGGAGAAGAAAGACCTGCTGGAATACCTGGCCGACAAGCACTCCGACCTCGGCAAGGATTATTTCAAGGCAACGCTTTATTCCGATGGCAGGGCGCATTACGGCCGCGCCATGGACCTGGTGCATGAGCATGAAAAGTCCATGAAGGCCTTGGGCTTCGAGTACCGGGACAAGCGCTGGACGCTGGACAAGAAGAAGCAGCCCCCTGAAAAAGACGGGCTCGATGGCGTTGCGGCCAAGGAGAAGCGCGACGAAATGGCCCGCGCGTTGGCCGCTGACTACAAACGCATGGGCGACAAGATTCGGGGAGTGGCAAAGCGCGCGCGCGACGCGGCCGCAGCCGACGACGCCAGAGTGATCGAGAGCCTGCTCTTCTTCTATGCGCCCGAAGATGCCGAAGCCCGGAAGGCGCGCGGCCACGTTAAAGTCGGCGAAGAGTGGGGGCCGGCCTTTGCCAAGGCGGCGCGCGATGCAGGCATGGTTGTTCTGCAGGCTGCAGTTGAAGGCGAAAAAGTTGAAACGGAAGACCCGCAGGGCAAAGAAATCGGCGCGAAGTTCTTCGCCCGCAAGGGAACTCACGTAATCGCCCGCGCGGTCGAAAGCGATGAGCGCGCCGCCCGTCTTCACAAGGTAATCGAAGGCGCCATAGCGCTCTCGGTAGCCACACTCAACCTGGAGGCTCCCGTGTTTGGCAGTGGCCAGACGTTCAGCGTGCTGAACAAACGCGAGCACTATCTGGCCATGGTCGAGAAATTCTCAGGCAAGGAAGGCAAAGACCTTGAACTTTCCAAGAAGCTATCGGGCTGCAACCAGCAAAAGCCCTGGGGTTTTTTCTGCCACGAAAACACCTGGCCGGCCGGCGACGACATGCATGCCAACACGGTTGCAATCAACGTGCTTCATGCCTTCCGGCGCGACAACAGCGCGCCCTGGGTGACCACCGGCTTCTCCTATCTGGTAACCGCGCGCCTGCTGGGCACCACGAACACAGTGCGCTACACGATTGAAGAAGAGGGCAGCACGTCGGCGGGCGGAAGTGGCAGCGGCGAACTTAACATGAACAAAAAGGGCGGCGGACCCGCCAAGCTGCGTGGTCTGGCTCTTGACCTGGCGCAAACCGGCCGCGACACGCCGCTGGTGAAACTTGCAGGCCTTGACCTTAACTCCCTGAAGATGGAACAGGCCGCCAAGGCATTTTCGTTCTTTGAATTTGGAACAGAAAAATACCCAGAGCAAACCCGCAAATGGCTGGCCATGAAACCCGGAAACGGCGCGGCTGAGATCAAGAACATCGAAGCCGCGTTTGGGAAGTCGGCCGAAGAACTCGACAACGAGTGGCGTCAGTGGGTGCAGGTGAACTACTAGCTCAATCGTGCCGTTTCGCAACCAGCTGAAGCACTGGGAATCCAAAGTGCGCTCTGCCTGCCTGATGGCTGTTTTGATGTGTTGCGCAAGCGCCTGCCGGGCGCAGAGCACAGCCACCTCGCCGGCCCCGGAAGAACCCTTGGGGACTTATCCGGCCTCGCCCCGAGGTTTAAAGGGCTACTGGGTCAGCACGGAACCGCAGGGAAAACGCCAGTTCCGCATGCTGCCTTACGGCGAGGGCATCGAATTCAGCCAAGGCATGCACAAGCAGTTCCCCAACGGCCTCTTCGCAGACGCTGAGGCAACCACGCCAATCTGGTCGGTTGACTTCTACGAAAGCGGAATCAACTGGTACGGCGAGAAACACCCGGCCGATCCCTGCACGCTGGTGATTTCAAGAAACGGCCGCTGGCTAGCCCGTGTGCGCCACAACCCGGAGTCCGCGAATGACAAGGTTCTCTGGTTCTACGAGGACGGCAAACAGGGCAGGAGCTACTCCCTGCTAGACCTGGTGACTCCGGAGCAGGCTCAGAAGTTCATAGACAAAGAAGCCAACCAGTTTCGTGTTGAGTATCGAAGCGAAAACTCTGGCGCGATTCTCGAACTGGTTTTCCCGTGGAACGGTACTGGTTTTGACTTTATCCGCTTCAGCCTTTCGGACGGCTCAATCCTGGAGCGAGGCACGGCGACCGCTAGTCCGCGGGAGCCTGACTACTTTGGGTGGATTGGATTGGCCCTTGTTGTGGCGTTCTTTGTCGGCTGCGCCGCAATCTTCGCGAAGATCTACAAGCAGCTCAAGCTTACCTGAAGAGCAGGCAAAGAGTATCCACGGTGTAAAACCCAGCGATCAACCAATCGCGCCAATGGATGCAGATATCGGCCGGAGGTGCCTACATCGGCGCATGTCCGCGTCATCTGCGGATAGAGCATTGCTCAGTTCAGCACCTGATGTGCGCTGGTGTGTTTGAATGTTCCCTGATGCCCATTTATCGCGTATCGCCACGAACACTGCCACGTGACTGGACTTCGCCGCGGCTTTCTTGGCCTTCACCAAGATCTCTCTGGTTGATTTACATCTCGCCCAGCCCGGCGAAGCCGCCAACCCACATGCGCTTAAGATCAAAGGGCATTTTCTTGCATTGCATGGCAGCCGCCATGCGCGGGTCGTTCATGACCTTGGCGTTGATCTTGTCGCGGGCCGCGCGCGACTTG
>Ga0138256_10004140_pt1 | contig 15431 bp, 13 predicted proteins | sample KNB2016incub_MG_FD_105486 | JGI IMG/M metagenome (GOLD analysis project Ga0138256, IMG submission 105486) | Active sludge microbial communities from wastewater in Klosterneuburg, Austria - KNB2014incub_MG | ecosystem: Engineered > WWTP > Activated sludge > Unclassified | place: Austria... | reverse complement strand
CATGAATTTGTCGATATCAAAATCGGCCCGCAGTTCGCGGTTGATGCGTTTCAGGAGATTCAGGTTAAATTGCGCCGTCACGCCAGCCGAATCGTCATAGGCCGCTGCGATGACGTGCGGGTCTTTTTGCAGGTCAAAACCGATAAACAGCAGGTCGTCGGAGCTCATTACGCTGCGAAGTTTGCGAAAAAAATCGAGTGCCTCGCGACGCGTGAAATTGCCGATGTTTGAGCCGAGAAAAAGCAAGACCTTACGCCTTCCGTTGCCGTTTTTTAGCGATTCAAGTATGCGAAAATAGTCGCCGGTTCGTGTTTCTACCTTCAAATCGGGAAATTGTGCCGCAAATTTTACCGATAGCGTATCCAGTGCCTCTGGTGAAATGTCGATCGGAGAATAGGTTACTTCCGGATTTTGCCTGAGAAAATGTTCGATGAGCACGGCAGTTTTGGTCCCATCACCGGCGCCGAGTTCGATCAGATCAAAGCTGCTGCCGCCATTAGCAAAAGAGCGAAAGATAGCGTCGGCCTGCTCGGAAAATATTTCGTGCTCACAACCGGTCAGGTAATATTCCGGCAGCTTCATGATCTCCTGGAACAGTCGCGATCCTTCGGCGTCGTAAAAATACTTTGACGACAGCGATTTTGGCGTCGATGAAAGCCCCGCGAGGACATCCTCGGCAAACACCGTCAATTCTGGTCTGGCCCGTGTGTGCATACTTTTGCTTTTGCCGCGGATTAACGCAGATCCGCGGCAGAATCTCTTGTTTTCGCTAACCTTAGCCCGGTGAATTGCCATCTTAGATGCGGATGGAAAAAGTTTCTGTATGTTGGGCGACTATGGCCGGGCGGCGTTACTGCCGACGCTCCGCGCAGAACCATCTGATTGATCATAAATTTCCCGTTATACTCGCCGACCGCTCCGGCCGCTTTTTTGAATCCCGGATATGGCAAATACGCCGAGTTTGTCCATTCCCAGCGTTTGCCCCAGTCGAATTTGCTGCTCGCCGCTTCCCACTCTGCCTCCGTCGGCAACCTCATGCCTTTCCACTCGGCAAACGCGGCCGCCTCGTAATATGAAACGTGGCAGACGGGAGCGTCCAACGGCAATTTACGCAGCCCGCCCAACGTAAAATGCGACCAAACACCATCCAGGTTGTGCCAATACAACGGCGACCTTATCTCATTCTGATTGACCCAATCCCAGCCTTCGGAATGCCAATAATGAAAATTCGTATAGCCGCCGGCGTCGATAAACTCGATAAATTCGCCATTCGTGACCAGCCTGTCGCTGATCTCGAAGTCATTTAGATAGACGTTATGGCGGTCGAGTTCATTGTCAAAACAAAAGCCGTCACCCGCGAAACCAATCTCGTAAAGGCCGCGATTAATCGTTTCCCATTGACCTTGCTTTTCGTTACGTAGCTGGCCGCCGGCTGACGCAGGCGGTTCTGACAGTTCTTCGGGAACGTAATCTTTGCGATAGGCGGGAAATAGCGGGTTGACGCTGAACGTGTATTTTAGATCGGTAATGAGAAGTTCTTGATGCTGCTGCTCGTGATTTAGGCCGAGGATGACGAGGTCTCGCAGATCAGAACCAGAAGCGACCGGACTCCTGTGGGACGGCGGAGGCTGAACCCAGTCGCCGTCGCTCCCGGTTCTGACGGAAACACCGCTTAGCAACTCGTTCATATGCTCATCGACGTGTTTGCGATAGGCAAAAACCTGCCTGACAGTCGGGCGGCTCAATGCACCGCGATTATCACGCGGTGTGCGGGCGCCGATGGTGTTGTAATAGCTGTTAAAAAGAAAACCAAAATTCTCATCGAAAACCTCGTACCCGGGTACAAATTTCTTAAGGATCATTTCCTCAAAAAACCACGTTGTATGAGCAATATTCCACCGGGCGGGCGAGACATCAACCGTCGGCTGCGGAATGTAGTCCTCGATCTCAAGCGGCTCGCAGAGTCTTTCGGTGTAGGCGCGAACGTCATGATAAAACGCCGCAAGGTTCATTGTTGAGCTTGATTTTTGACTGGCTTGCATTTACCTAATTAGAACAAATCGAGCATTCGAGGCACGGCCCTTTAACATCACTGCGACGCAGCTTTTGCTCGGGTACATGGTTGTCCCACGCGTGTCCCACGCCGAGCGTGGGACACGCAAACGCTTGAGACAGTTGATGTTAGACGCATGTTGTTACTCCGTTTCCGGGTTTTTTCAAAAACAAATAGTGTTCGTCCTGAAAAAAAGAAAATGCTTGACGCCTTGGCGCTATTTCATAACGACATCCCGGATTTGACAAATGACACATGTTGCAACGATAGCACAAGTTTGCACAAAACGTCAATCATTTTATGTCGATGGCGACGGCCTTTCTTGGACACGAATCGATGAGACGAGCCGGGGCGTTTACCAGAATCTCTCAGGCCGAGAGAGGGAGATTTGTCTGTCGCATTTTTTCCCATTTCGTTACTTGCCGGGCGCGCCGGTTTTCATGAGCGTTCGCAAGGAAAACGATCAGGTCGTCGTCCATGAAACGTAGAGTATTTGTTGGTGAGTGGGCGGCGGGACGAGGTTCGTCGGAATAGTTGATCGCGGCGTCTGTTCGCGACTGGTTTTCAATCTTGGCGTCAGTTTGTCTATCGAGTTGGTTGGCCATCTTCGTGCCTCCGGTGGGCAGACGGCCAAAGCGTAAAACCTTACGAACTTTCAACCGGCTGCGAAACTATGTTTGTATCCATCAATTGTTCCGTTATAAAAGCTCCTATGATCAGATTTTTTTAGATTATCACCAAATTTGGTTTTTTCAAAGGAAATTTCTGAGCTATTTTTTCAGCCAGCCAAAGAGAGCCTCGACCGTTATGTCGCGGTTTGTTTCGTAGATTGCTTTGGTGAGCGGGATCGACATCGGGCAAACTTCGATACAGTTCTGGGCGTTGCCGCAATTGGTTATGCCGTCGTCGCCCATCAAGCCGTTAAGACGGTCATCGATGTTCAACTTGCCCGTCGGATGCATATTAAACAGCCGCGCCTGCCCTATAGCTTGGGGTCCGATATAATTGTCGTCGCCGTACTGAGGACATGCCTCGAGACAACAGCCGCAGGTCATGCAGCGGGAATAGGCGTAGCGTTCCTGTGCGGTTTCGTTCGAAACTACCGGGCCAGGGCCCAGATTGTACGTTCCATCAAGTTCGATCCAGGCCTCGACCTGTTTGAGATGGTCGAACATTTTTGAGCGGTCAACTTTTAGGTCCCGAACATTAGGGAATTTGGACATCGGCGCGAGCGTGATCGTGTTGGTGCCGGACGCTGTCAATAGATCGTCAACCAGAGCCGAACACGATTGCCGTACCTTGCCATCGATGACCATGGTGCAAATCCCGCAAACCTGTTCGAGACACGACATATCCCAAACCGGCGGCGTGGTTTGTTTTCCCTCGACCGTCACCGGATTCTTGCGAATCTCCATAAGCGCCGAGATCACATTCAGATTTCGCCGGTATTTCAACTCAAATGTTTCCCAATGCGAAGCGGCCTCTTCTCGTTCACGCCGCTGGATCCTGAATTTTACTTTACCTGGCGGATCCTCGAGGCGCTTCTTCTCATGCGTGTTCATACGATGAATATATCAAGCTATGCCGTGAAATCTAACTGACTTAAGACCGATTTTGTTAATTTGTGCCATTAGAGCAAGTTTTATGGTTCTTCACATATAGAGACGGAATTTGTTTCAAGTAGAGCTACGTTGCGAGCTAAACTCTCCAACATAACAACGCAGGCGAGTTCCAGCCTTTGTTTAGGTGGAGCGTTTGTTGTGTTACAATGTAAGACATGAAAACCTCGACTCTGACAATTCGGCTCGATCCTCCAACTGAACTTAGGCTCCGGTCGCTGGCGAAGCGGTACGGCCGCTCGCGGAGTGAGATAGCTCGTGATGCGCTTCGCCGGCAGTTGGCGGTTCTACAGTTCGAAGAGGCCCGACGGCAGATAATGCCGTTTGCCGAAGCACGAGGCCTTTTGACCGACGAAGACATTTTCAAAGAGATCTCGTGAGAGTATGTCTCGACACAAACGTCTTAGTGGCAGCCTTCGCCACCCGCGGTCTTTGCACGGACATTCTGAGGGAATGCCTCTCTGAGCATGCCCTCGTCATAGGTGAATTTCATCTCGAGGAGCTTCGGCGCGTTCTCAGAAAAAAGTTGCGGCTAAGCGATGATCGTGTCGAGGCGGCCGTGGCTGTCTTCGACGACATAGATATCGTTCCACGACCCGAAGCCGCTTTGTCGATATCGATACGCGACCCTGATGATAAATGGATACTAGCAACTGCGGTCGCAGGCAATGCTGAAATACTCGTAACCGGAGACGACGATCTTTTGAGCGTTGCGGCCGATTGCCCAATTTCTATCGTAACGCCGCGCGCGTTTTGGCAATCCTTGCGGAGTGACGGGGAAAATGCCTCAGTGCATTTTCTTGCCGGATGAGTAGTCTCGTTTCCTCGGTTCAATTAGTGAAACATCGACCGGCTCGTAGCTCAGAACGGGTGCCTCGGCCGCGTATTCGGCGATGGTCGTTTTCATGAAATTGTCATCGTCACGCTCAGGAAAGTCGGGCTTGTAATGTGCTCCCCGCGATTCGTTTCGATTTAACGCGCCCAGCGTTATTACACGGGCGAGTTCGAGCATGTTCTTAAACTGCCGGGCATGCGGAATTGCCTGTGTCGCCCAAAGATTGTTGTCGTTGATCGATATTTTCGTGAACCGCTCCTGCAGCTCACGGATCTTGTCGTCGGTTGCCTGCAGACGGTCGTTATAGCGGACGACGGTGACATTTTCGGTCATTACTTTGCCGAGTTCGTCGTGGAGTTTGTATTGATTCTCGCCGCCTTCGCTGTTGATGATCGCGTGGTTCATCTGCTGCTGTTTCTTAACTTCGGCTTCGTGGATGCCGTTGGTTTCGGTAGCTCCGCGCTCGACGTTCTTTGCGTACTCAATCGCCGATGGAGCCGCGACGAAACCGCCATAAACACAGGAAACAAGGGAGTTAGCCCCTAAGCGATTGGCACCGTGGATCGAATAGTCGCATTCGCCGGCCGCAAACAGGCCCGGAATATTTGTCCGCTGTTCAAAATCTACCCAAAGGCCTCCCATAGAATAGTGCACGCCGGGGAATATCCGCATCGGAACATATCGCGGGTCGTCGCCGACGAACATCTCGTAAATTTCGAGGATGGCCCCAAGCCGTTCTGTCAGGGTTGCGGCCGGAATATGGGTGAGATCGAGATAAACCTGGTTTTCGCCGGCAACACCGTGGCCTTCGAGACAAACCTGGAATATTTCGCGGGTAGCGATGTCGCGCGGCACGAGATTGCCGTAGGCCGGATATTTTTCTTCGAGGAAATACCAGCGTTCGCCTTCGGGAATATCACGCGGCGCTCGGGCATCGCCGTCGGCTTTGGGAACCCAAACACGGCCGCCTTCGCCGCGGGCCGATTCTGACATCAGCCTTAATTTGTCTTCGCCCGGAATTGAGGTCGGATGGACCTGAATGAACTCGCCGTTGGCGTACCGTGCACCTTGTTGATAGCAGACCGAGGTTGCGCTGCCCGTGCACGTCATCGAGTTCGTCGATTTGCCGAAAATTAGTCCGGGGCCGCCCGTCGCCATTATCACAGCGTCGGCGGCAAATGATCGCAGCTCAAGGCTTTGCAGTTCCATTGCGACCACTCCGCGACAGACCTGATGATCGTCCAGCACGAGCGAGAGCATCTCCCAGCCTTCGTATTTCTTTACTTTTCCGGCGACTTCCCATTTGCGGACCTGCTCATCGAGGGCATATAGAAGCTGCTGGCCCGTTGAGGCCCCGGAAAAGGCAGTACGGTGATGCAGTGTTCCGCCAAACCGGCGAAAATCCATTAGGCCCTCTTTTGTTCGAGAAAATGGCACGCCCATGCGGTCGAACAGATAGATGATCTCGGGAGCCATGTCGGTCATGCGTTTGACCGGCGGCTGGTTAGCGAGAAAGTCGCCGCCATAGACCGTGTCGTCGAGATGCTTGGCGGGCGAATCGCCCTCGCCTTTTGTATTTACCGCGCCATTGATGCCACCTTGAGCACAAACCGAATGCGACCGCTTGACCGGCACGACCGAGATCAAATCGACCTCATGCCCGGCCTCGGCAATTTTCATTGCAGCCGCAAGACCCGCTAGGCCGCCGCCGACGATCGCAACTTTTAACGCATTTGCTGCCATAGCTTCAAACTAAAACTTTACTCCGGCCGGCGCCGGGTTATGGGGCTGTTCACAGAAGGACTTTGGCATGAGTCCACACGGCCGGACAAATGCGAACGCCATATTTATGCCCAAAATGGATAAGAACAATGCGAGGCCCAGACACCCATAAAGTGTGATCTGTTGGGCCTTCTTGCCTATGACGATGCCCCAATCAACGGCAAAAAGGAACAATCCATACGCCAAATGCCAGGCTGTTGCAACAACCCCGAAAATGTAGATAACAAGTACCCAGGTAATCCTGAATTCACCGGCCACAATCGAAAATGCCTGACCTGCGTTGCCGGCGACCGGCACGAGATTTAGGCCGGGGATTAGCCCAAATCTGAAATTCAGAATATGAAACAGAAGGAAAAAGAAAAGGTAAATTCCTGTCAATCTTTGAAAAATGTAGAACCAGTTGCGGCCATAGCCGTAATTCAAAACGTTAGGCTTTGCCTCGGCCGAAATCAAAATTCCATAAACCGAATGAAACAACAATGGCAGGAAAATACCAAACGTCTCAATAAAAATCAGATACGGAAAATCATGAATCTTTTGAACGTGATCGTTATATATCCGAGGGCCATTAAGCGCGGCGGAATTCGTCCATAGATGGACAAAATAGAACATGGCCAGCGGGACAATGCCAGTTACCTGATGCAATTTGCGCAAAAGAAATGTCTTGGAAAATGTGATCGCCATCCAAAAAAAGCACCGCTCCGGAAACGGCTAAATACTTTGTGATTCACTGAGATTCTAGTAGTTTATCCGGGATTCGGCAAGATTTCACAATAATTATCTCTGATTTTGCCAAGTGTTGCATATTAGTCGTAATGAAATGCATTGCGACAAGAAAATAGTTGTGCTAATATTTTGATGCGACTTGATAATGCACATCGAAACGCTAAAAGTCTTTTGTGATTTGGTTGACCTGGAGAGTTTTTCTCTCGCGGCCGAGCGAAATTTCATTACGCAGTCGGCAGTAAGTCAGCAAATTCGTTCGCTTGAAGACAAATTCAAGCGTCGACTGCTTGAGCGGATACGCGGACGCAGGGAAGTTAAACTGACGACGGCGGGTGATGTTTTTTATCGCGAATCAAAGAATGTTCTCGCGGCCTACGAAATGCTCCAGGAAAGCCTGCGCGGTGTTGTAGGCAAAATCGGCGGCACGGTAAAGGTTGCAACCGTCTATAGCGTCGGATTGCACGAACTGCCAGCCAAAGTGCGCGAATTCATGACCAAATTTCCGTCGGCAAAAATCGACCTTGAATATTCACGCACGACACGCGTGGTTCGCGATGTCCTTAATGGTACGGTCGAACTTGGCGTTATCGCATTTCCCGAACCGCGGCGCGGCCTGACTATTATGCCGATGCCGGATAATCGACTCGTACTTATCGCCCCGCCCGGACATCGCCTTGCGGGACGAAAGAAAATCAAGGTTACCGACCTTCAGGGCCAGGATTTTGTGCTTTTTGAGCGCGACGTGCCGACGCGCAAGGCGATGGACAAAATATTTAAGGCAAACGGAGTCGAAGTTAAGAAGGTTGCGGAATTTGACAACATCGAGACTATCAAGCGAGCGGTCGAGGTTGGATTTGGGCTGGCGATAGTGCCGGAAACCGCCGTTGCCGAGGCCATGAAGGCCGGCACGCTGGTGGCCATCCAACTCGCTGAAAAATACTGGGTCCGCTCGGTCGGCGTTGTTTACCGGAGCGACAAGAGCCTATCGCTCGCAGCCAAGAAATTTGTTGAAGTTTTGGCGGCTAAGCCGTGAACTCAATATCGTGTTACTGCTAGTGAACAGGCCGATCACCGACCGAAGCCGCGGCGGCGATATAGGTCATGGGCGTGGTCGGTGCCATTTCATTCAATGTGTAACGCAGTTTGTCCACGATTCCATCGGCTTCCATATATTCGCGGCCCAAGAGTCTTCGAAACCGTTTATTTCGCTCTTCGCCGGTCAGCTCCTTGAGCATGCCGCCGAGAAATGACGTTACCAATTCCGGTGCAAACTGCTTACCGGCGTTCTTCTGCAGGTCCTCGACGACATCTTTTGCCTGACGCCTCGCTCGGTAAGGCCGGTCGGTCGTCATGGCGTCAAACGAGTCAGCCAAATTCACGATTTTAGCAATAAATGGAATTTCGCGGTCGTATAGGCCATCGGGATAGCCTCGTCCGTCGAGGCGCTCATGGTGATATTTTGCGGCCAGGGGAACATCCGTAAACGGATGATGAATCGGCAGCAGAATCTCATAGCCGACGGCAGGGTGCTTATTCAATTCGGCCGATTCCTTGGCGTTAATACGGTACGGCGCATTGATTATTTTGCGTTCGACCGTGAGTTTGCCGACGTCATGCAGGTATCCGGCAACTGCCGCCCCTTCAACCTCATCGCTGCCCCAACCCAGTTCCAACGCGATGACCTCAGAAAACTTGCCGACACGGACGGAGTGTCCCTCGGTATATTTGTCCTTACAATCAATCGCAGCGGCAAATGCCTTGACCGTATCGTGATAGGTTGAACGCATCTCGTTGAAAAGCTGACGGTTTTCTTCGGCATGGCGTTCGATCTCAGCCATCAGGTTACGTTGTGCAATGGCAACGCCAATATGACGGCCCATTGCGCAAATAATCTCTTTGTCATGGTTCGAATAGCCTTCTCCGGTAGCTTTCTCGCCAAGAAAAAGTGCTCCAACTATCTCTTCGCGAACGACGAGAGGTACAAAAAGTTCGAGCCGGCGACGTTCAAAACTGGCATCGTAAACCTGGAAAAAGGGCAGCACCTTGGCACTCTGTATATCGATGGGAACCAGTCCGTTTGTCAAAAACTGGCGTTCGTCCTCGGTCGTGAGCGATAAGCTTAGCGGAAAATCGTCGCCGAGCCCGCGCACCGCCATCATGTTCAGCTCGTGGCCAAAGCGTGAATATCTTGCGACTGCCCCGCGCATAATGCCTAGGGCGCCGGAGATCAGGTGCAGCGAGGTTCTGATCGTTTCCTGGAAATTGTTCTTATTCGTTATCTCGTGGCCGAGCTCGGCCAGAGCCCCAAATGCGTGAATTAGTTTTGAGTCGTTTTCGGTCATTGTTTTTTCGCAATCGCAATCGATTCACGGTTTACGAACTACGCCAAAGTAACATGTTTGCTCACACCGAGCATGTCAAAAAGTTCGACCGTGTTTTCGTTTACATCAGAGAAGACAACCGTCGCGCCTTTGTTGGATGCCGAATCAATTACACCGAGGAGTATAGAGATACCGATGCTGTTAATGATCTCGGTTTTTGAGAAATTGACGGTGAGTTGTTTGCACCCATCTGCGAGACGACGTTTTGCTTCGTGTTCGATCTGCTCACCGGCAAGCTTATTTATGTAATCGCCGGCAAAGATGACATTGCCTTCGACAGGCGTGGCTGCGCCGTCATTCATTTCATTTGCTGAAATCACTTAGTTATTTTCCTTGTATAAGTTAGCCGCTGCGCTCGTAGAAACTACTTGAACAGTATTTCTAACACAATGCTGGCCGTAAAACAATACCTAATTCGTGTGGAAACTAATGTGCGATAAAAAATCCGGACTTTTTATTCCATTATTACGTTCGTACCGGTCAATTAGAGTGCTCTGGCTCGTACGGGCGACGGCCAAATTGGATGAGCAGGGGTTTGAGTTTATCAATGACCTTTTTATGAGATGCGCCGTTTGTCGCGACAATTCCGTTTCGGTTTTGCAGATCGATCCGGTCGTATCTGAGATCGCTACCAAAAAGATCAGTTAGCCGCCCGCCCGCCTGCTCAAGTATGACCTGCGGAGCGCAGGTGTCCCAAAGCTTTGTTCGGGGGCTCGGGTGAATGTAGATATCACACGTTTGATCAGCGATCAGCCCGACCTTTAGGCCGACGGACCCTCGGTTGGTTACTTTTGTAAACCCAAAATGCTCGATTATCTGATGCATGCGGCCGCTGAGATGATTTCGCGATACTGCCAAGCCCATCGCTGCAAAATCGGTGCGATCTGATGTGTGCATCGAAACGGGATCTGATCCATGCAAGGAGATATACGCGCCCTGGCCCGTCGCAGCGTATGTAAGGATATCGTAAAAGGGCAGGTAAACGACGCCCGCCGTAGCGATGCCGTCCTCCGCGAGGCCTATTTGCACTGCGAAATCCCCGTCGCGATTAACAAAACCGGCGGTTCCGTCGATTGGGTCAATTATCCAGACGCGTCGCTTCGAAATTCGTCTTTCGAGATCGTCCGTCTCCTCCTCGGACAAAATGGCATCGTCGGGAAATGCGGTGGCCAGGCCATCGACGATAATGCGGCTGGCGTCACGGTCGGCAACCGTTACCGGTTCACTAAATTTGTCAGCGCCGATCTTTTCTTCGATTTCAAAGTCAGTTTCGTAGTGTCTCAGGATCGATTTGCCGGCGTGTCGGGCTAAAGCAATCGCGGTTTCGATCTCACGGTTAAGCATTAATACAATCTAGCATGCGGCTCGCAAAAGCCATAAAACACGGTGAGGTTGCGTCACGGCGCAAACGCACGCCGAGCCATAGACGGCTATTGAGGTGAAATTACATGGCGCGAGGTTATTTGTTTTCAGGATTTTTCAACGAGTTCCGTAACGTGGCATCTTGGACAGGTCAGGTAGCGGCGGGTCTTATCGGTCCATTTTGCAAGGGCTGCGTTGGAGAGATCCGGATTCTTGCTTTCCGCCTCACCTTCCTGAAAAATGCGTGAACGGCCGGCCGGATTGGTATCGACGGCTACCAGATCACGTTCGCAGTGTCGGCATATCCATCCAAATCCGTGGTTGTAAAAATCGGTTAGTTCGGGCATTGCGAATTTGAATATGTTTGAGTTAGAACAAAGATATGGCGGATAGGGCCGAAATTTGTTGAAGAAATCGGTCCGTATCCGCCCAAACACACGCGTCCGTTAGGTTGTCCGGAAAACTACTGAATTCGCCGTGTGGGCCGCGTCGAAGGCGAATTTCCCAGAAGCTTAATCGGAACGGTTACTGTTCGCCCGCCTCGATATACCTCGAAATCAACCGTTTCGCCAATCTGCTTTTTGTCGAGCAGACGATAGAGATCGTCGAGATCGTTTAGTTTTTGTCCTTCGGCAGAGATTAGAATGTCACCTATCCGGCCGTCATTTGACAGTCCTCGAAGCCCGGCACGCTCGGCAGAGCCGCCCGGAATCGCCTGAGCAACCAATAAGCCGGATTCGACTGGAACGCGATAGCCTCTAGCTTTCAGGTCGGCGATGCTGGGAAGCTGTGCCCCGATCTTTGGCCGGCGAACTTCGCCGAACTGCAATATTTGCGGAACAACCCGTTTAGCTGTATTGACCGGAACGGCAAACCCAACACCAACAGAACCACCTGCGGGCGACAGGATTTGAGAGTTAATACCGATCATTTTGCCAAATTTATCGAGCAGCGGGCCGCCGGAGTTTCCCGGATTGATCGATGCATCGGTTTGCACCGCGGCGTCGATCGGTTTGCCGTTCCTGGCCCGGATCGGACGCTGCAACCCCGAAATGACCCCGGTCGTAAGTGTGCGGTCGAGACCGAACGGGTTTCCGATCGCTAGCACCTTTTGCCCCACCGTCAATTTGTCCGAGTCGCCAAGCGGTACGACCGTCAGGCCGGGCGGCGGGGAATCGAGCTTGATAACGGCAAGGTCCGTATCCGCATCGCCGCCAACGACCGTAGCCGCATATGTTTTTTCGCCGCCAAAACTAACGGTCAGCTTTTGTGCACCATCTATGACATGAAAATTCGTCAAGATATTCCCGTTAGTATCGATAACGGAACCAGAACCGTTGCCCTTGCCTTCCTGAACATCGCCCCAAAAGTCCTGTTGATATGAGGTGGTCGTGATAAATGCAACACCGGGCGAAATGGCCTTGTAAACCTCAATGCTGTTCTGCTCGTCTGTAACCGTGGACGGATCGGTTATCGTCACAGGAGTTTGCTCAGCCAAGGCTACGGCGGGCTCGTCCTTTGCCCATGAAAAACCCGCAAAATTGTAAACTAGGGCGGTTACGCCGACCGCGATCACGGCTGACGCGAATGCAAGCAGGAGGATTTGCCGTGCAGAAATCTGATAAACCGTATTCTTATTCATAATGTCCTCTAACCTCGAGTAATAAAATAGCACCTTTTTGATGCGGCAAAAATACTCTTGCGTTGTTAGTTACTTACGAACAAACGAAACCCGATGTTTCGATAGCAAAACATCGGGTTCCGTTAAATATCTTATTGTTAAACGAAAGTTGCGAGAATTTGCTGGGGAAATTCGACAACGTTTTGAATCGACGTGTTTGATACGATGCCAAAAGCCGCGAGGCCGGTAAACAGATGTACGCCCATTAATCCAAGATATATCGCAATCGCAATCGAAAGGCCGTATTTGGCCAGCGGCCGGTCGCCCCATTTATACAGAACAAATGCCGCGACCAAACCGACCGCTATCTTCACGCCCAAAAACGGCCCGTTTCCTATGTCCAGCAATCTTGCCATCAATTGGTTGCCCTCGGTGGCAACGCCAGACCTGACCCAGATGATAGTTAAAAGTGCGTCCAATAAGTTGAGGCCAAACAACAAAAACGGTGCAGCGAATAGGTGCATATTGAAAGAATTATCCCCTGTAAAAACTTGTTTAATATGTCTCCTAAATTACTTAACCCCCGGTTTTTACACCGGGGGCCAGGCAAGGATTGAAAGTGAATTTTGACTACGCTGGAAACATACGTCTAAACCGTCGATGATTTCAGAAAAATTTAGGGCTCTTTTTGAATACTATTTTTCCGGTGATATTCTGAGCACGACGATGTAAATATTACGCAACGAAGTTGCATAAAATTACCTCTAAGGTCTGCGGGCGGCCGCTGTTTGACCGTTTAGCGGGATAAGATTGTCTGAGGAAAGGAATTGTAATGAAACGAATTATCTACTGCCAAAATATTGTTATTGTGATCGCCGCCCTATTTGCATTGGGAGCGGGAACGGTGACGGCCCAAAAGAAGCCGGTCATAAAGAAAAAGACCACCGTCAAAAAGGCCCCCGTAAAGCCGGTTGAGCCGGTTTTTGCGGTTGAAACGGGTACTGTTTTGCGAGCCCGCATGAACTCGACGATTAGTTCTAAAACGGCAAAGGTCGGTGACACTTTTAAGGTGACCGTGACTGAACCGGTCTATTCATCGGGCGGGGTGGTTGTCATTCCGGTGGGCAGTACGCTGACTGGAAAAGTCAATGTCGTAAAAGCAGCGGCGAAGGAAGGCAAGCCCGGCGAGATTGACGCAAGTTTTGTATCTGTCCGATTGCCAAATGGCCGAACCCGAGCCATCAATGGTTCGCTGACCGAACTCGACGGCAAAACCAGCAGTGACAACGAAGGCACGGCCAGCGGAAAGGCGATGAAAAATCGCAAAATAATATTTATCGGCGGTGGCGGCGCGGGTGGCGCCGTTTTGGGTGGTGCGATCGGCGGCGGCAAAGGGGCCTTGATTGGCGGGATCATCGGTGCCGGTGCCGGCTTCCTCGGCGACCGGCTTACAAAAGGGCCTGAGGCCGAGGTAAAATCAGGTACGGAATTTGGCGTGTATCTAAATCAACCGATAACGCTGCCGCGTTTTGTCGAGGCCGCTGAACGGCCAACGCCGTAGAATGGCGACCTTAGTTTCTAGGCGTTACGGCGTTTTGCCAGCAACGATTTTGTCCGATCGAGGTCGGCGAGCCACACGGCGTTTTCCGGTGACTCGCTGACCAGCCGTTTAAAAATATCGAGTGATCTTGTCAGATTCGTCGAGGCGTTCACTCCGTTCTCGCCGAGCCGCGAGAGGCAGGTTGCGAGGTCATACTGAAATTCATTATTCTTGGCGTCTCTTGCGACAATCTGTTCCGTTTCGTGAAGGGCCCTTTCATAAAGCCTGATTGCGGCTGCGGTTTTCCCCTCCCTCTTCAAGGCATCGGCCAGGCGAGTCCTAGTGAACGAGGCCTGGCGCAGAGCAGACAAATTATTTGCATCGGTTTTTGCAACCGTCTCATAGAGAATGATAGCCCGCTGAAAATACGTTGCGGCCCTTGCTGGTTCACCCGAGTCGGATAAGGTCATCCCAAGTTCGAGGTTGCAGTCGCCCAATGAATTGACATCACCTACATTGGACTTGTCCCGTTCATAGACGGCGGTTTGAATCTCTAGTGCCTTTTTGAGATGATCACGACTCTCCGAAAATCGAAGCATGGATCGCAACGCATAGCCCACCCACTGCTCTCCGCTTGCGAGATTGCGCAGATTCTCGGTGTTATCGCTGTCACCATTCCAGATTTCCCGATCGATCCTTAGCGATTCTGCAAAATGGTCGAGGGCGTCGTCGTTGAGTCCCATCTCCAGTTTTGCATAACCCGTGTACGACTGATAGACGCTAACACTATGCTGGAGCCTGGCGTTTGCAGGGTCTGTCTCGGCGATTTCTTTCATTAGTCCAAGAGCCTTTTCGTAATTCATGAGTGCCTTTGAGATCGAACCGGACCGAAGGATCCCTTGACCAAGCTTTGCGTAGGCTTTTGCCAGTTCGCCTTTTACGTCGCGGTTCTCAGGATGTTGGCCATAGGAACGCTCGATGGCTGTAACGGCGAGGTTGTAATTTTCGAGAGCGACGGCGGTTTGTCCGGCAGTCACGGACAGGTCGGCAATTTTCAGATGGCTTTTTGCTATTGCAAGAGTATTTTCCGCGACGCTTTCATCGGCCGCAAATAGTCGGTAGCGAAGCTTGAGGGCTTTCTGATGGTTAGCCAACGCACCGGCCGTATCGCCGGTGCCGGAACCAAAATAATTTGCCTGAACATCGCCTACTTTTTCATACCCTGTGGCGAGGTCAGCTTGTAGTGTTGGGTCATCGTCAGCCTCGTTGGCAAGTTCGTCAAGGTATTCAATAGCTCTGGTTACAAGCAATTGGCGAGCTTTGATCGGGCTTTCATCGATCTTTTCGTTAACCTCAAATATTAACGACGTGGCCATTGAGCGCACGTCTTTGAAACGTAATTCAGCCTTTTGCCGCTCGCTTTCGGCACGTTGTGCAAGAATTGCGGTTGCGACAATACCGGTGATGAGAATTACGATGGCAATAGCAGCCGAACCGACCAAGAGCGGATTG
>Ga0138256_10004139_pt1 | contig 15435 bp, 13 predicted proteins | sample KNB2016incub_MG_FD_105486 | JGI IMG/M metagenome (GOLD analysis project Ga0138256, IMG submission 105486) | Active sludge microbial communities from wastewater in Klosterneuburg, Austria - KNB2014incub_MG | ecosystem: Engineered > WWTP > Activated sludge > Unclassified | place: Austria... | reverse complement strand
TTACGGCGCGCATGGTGTGATTGTAGGCGGCGCGGTCTGCGGGGTTGGGTACCGGTGGCGGCCTGCGGCGGGAGTGCACCTGCTGTCCGCACCAGCAACCAGCCCAGCCAGCCGGAATCCTCAGATCGTTTTTACAAGGTTGACCCGTATTCGTTGGTCGGGTGGCGCGTGCGTCTCGGCATCGGGTTGCATTGCTGGTAAGTTGGTCATAAGATAGCAACTAATTACTATCTTCAAGGTCTCCTGTGGAAATTCATGCGAAGCACCTGCCAGCCGATGAGCGCCGGGCGGTTACCGTCAACGCGGTGCTTGAACTGGCGGCCCAGAACGTTCCGAGCGACATCACGACCGCAGCCATTGCCAAACAGATGGGTGTGACGCAAGGCTCGCTGTTCCGGCATTTCCCGAGCAAGGACGCCATCTGGGAATACGTCATGGGATGGGTTGCAGACAAGCTGTTGGAGCGCGTGGATGCAGCCGCCGCGCACATCGATTCACCACTGGATGCGCTCAAGGCCATGTTCATGGGCCATGTGGACTTTGCCGTGGAGCACCCGGGCGTGCCGCGCATGATGTTTGGCGAGTTGCAGCATGCCAGGGCCACACCCGCCAAACGCATGGCCCAGACCCTGATGCAGCGCTATGCACAGCGCCTGACGTTGCGAATCGCCGAGGGGCAGCGCCGCGGTGAGATCGCGGCCGAGATCACACCGGATGCCGCAGCAACCCTTTTCATTGGAACCATACAGGGGCTGGTAATGCATTCCCTGCTGACGGGCGACATCCAGCGCATGCATGCCCTGGCGCCCGGTGTCTTTGCCATTTATGTGCGTGGCCTCAGGAGCAATTCATGATGCAGTCTCTGGGCGGCAAAGGCCGCAAAATCGTGCTGGCAGGGGTTCTGCTGGTGTTGCTGGCGCTTCTGGCCTATGTGGTGTTGCGCTCCGGGCCGCTCGCGCCGGTGGGCGTCACGGTGGCTGAAGTCAAAAAGCAGACCGTCGCACCCGCCCTGTTCGGTATCGGAACGGTGGAAGCCCGGGCCATTCACAAGATTGGCCCCACCGCGCCCGGGCGACTGCTGCGTGTCGAGGTGCAGGTGGGCGACACCGTGAAGGCCGGAGAACTGTTGGCCGAGATGGAGCCGTTGGATCTGGAATCGCGGCAGCGTGCACAGGCTGCGGCGGTGCAGCGCTCTCGGGCCAACGTGCAATCGGCCGAAGCGCAGGTGCAGGAAGTTGCAGTGCGCAAGGCGTACGCGCAGACCCAGGCCAAGCGGTACGAGCAGTTGCTGGCAGCGCAGTCCACCAGCGAGGAGCTGCTGGCACTCAAGCAACAGGAGGCCCAGGCGATGTCTGCCTCCGCTTCGGCAGCGCAGGCCAATCTCGAAGCGGCCCGGCAGGAGCTGCAGCGCCTGCAGCATGAGCAGGAGGCCCTGGCGCAGCAGCGAAGCAACCTGCGGCTGGTGTCTCCGGTCAGCGGGCGGGTCATTCAGCGCAGCGCCGACGCGGGCACGACCATGGTTGCAGGCCAGGCGGTGGTGGAAATCGTGGAGGAGGGGGCGCTCTGGGTCCACGCACGCTTTGATCAGCAGCGTGCCCAGGGCCTGAAGGCCGGCCTTGCTGCGCAGGTTGCGCTGCGATCGCTTGGGGGTGCGCCCGTCGCAGGGCAGGTCGTGCGGGTTGAGCCGCGCGCCGATGCCGTGACCGAGGAGGTGCTGGCCAAGGTCGAGTTCAAGACCGAAAAACTCCCCTCGATTGGTGAGCTGGCAGAGGTCACGGTGGCACTGCCTGCGCAGCAGGAGCGCCCTGTCGTCGGTTCCGCAAGCCTCCAGCGGGTGGGCGGGCAACTGGGGGTCTGGGTGGTGGAGGAGGGGGGGCACCGCTTCGCTCCGGTGGTGCCGGGCGTCTCGGACCTCGATGGCCGCACCCAGATTCTTGAAGGCCTGCAGGGTGGGGAGACCGTGGTGCTCTACAGCGAAAAGGCGCTGGACTCCGGCAGCCGCATCCATGTGGTCGAGCGGCTCGTCAAGCCTGCAGCGGGAACCGCAAAATGATCAGCCTGGCGGGCAAGGACATTCTGCACAGCTGGGGCAAGTTCATCCTCACGGGTGTCGGGCTGGGCTTGCTGATCGGCGTCACCCTGACCATGGCTGGCGTGTACCGGGGCATGGTGGACGATGCCAAGGTCTTGCTCGACAACAGCGGTGCAGACCTGTGGGTGGTGCAGCAGGACACGCAAGGCCCGTATGCAGAGTCTTCGAGCCTCTACGATGACACCTACCGCAGCGTCCAGGGGACCGAGGGTGTTGCGCGCGTTGCCAACGTGACCTACCTGACCATGCAGGTGCGCCGCGTGAGTGCCGCAGGCGCCCTGACCGGGCGCGAGGTAAGGGCGATGGTGGTGGGGGTGAGCCCCGAAGGGCCCGGAGCGCCGGGGTATCCCCGGTTTCTGATCGACGGGCGCCACATCAGCCGCAGCCACTACGAAGCGGTGGCCGACATCGCCTCGGGGTTCGCCCTCGGGGACCGGATCAAGATCCGCCGCAACATCTACACGGTGGTTGGGCTGACACGGCGCATGGTGTCCTCGGGCGGCGACCCCATGGTTTTCATCCCGATCAAGGACGCGCAGCAGGCACAGTTCCTCAAAGACAACGATGCCATCGTGCACCAGCGCGAGCGTACGGCCCAGAACCCGATGGTCAACCGCCCGGGTACCCCGGGCGTCCTGGATGCCGTGATCGCCATCCAAGGAAGCAATCCGTATGTGAACGCCGTGCTGGTGCAACTGGAGCCGCAGGCCGACCCGCAGGCTGTGGCTGAAACCCTGCGCCGCTGGAAGCGGTTGTCCGTCTACACCCGGCTGCAGATGGAAGACATCCTGATTGCAAAGCTGATCGCCACATCGGCACGGCAGATTGGCATGTTCCTGGTGATACTGGCCGTGGTGAGTGCTGCCATCGTCGCTTTCATCATCTACACGCTGACCATGGGCAAGATCCGCGAGATTGCGGTGCTCAAGCTCATCGGCACCAAGAACACCACCATTGCCTCCATGATCCTGCAGCAGGCCATTGGTCTGGGGTTGATCGGATTTGCGGTGGGCAAGATTGCCTCCACCTTTTGGGCGCCGTTCTTCCCCAAATATGTGCTGCTGATCCCGGAGGACTCATTGCGCGGCCTGGTGGCCGTGGTGGTGATTTGCGTGCTGGCCAGCATCCTGGCCATCCGGGCAGCGCTCAAGGTTGATCCTGCGGAGGCAATCGGTGGCTGAAATCCAATCCTCAACGTTACGCAACGGAGTGCGCCTCGAAGGCGTACGCAAGCGCTATGGCCAGGGGGACACCGCCGTGGATGCACTCAAGGGGGTGGACATGTCGGTCTCTCCCGGCGAAGTCGTGGGTTTGATCGGTCCTTCGGGGTCGGGCAAGAGCACGCTGCTGAAGTGCCTTGGTGCCGTTATCGAACCCACTGCAGGGCGCATGACGGTGGGCGAGGACACCATTTACGACGATGGCTGGAAGATCAAGGACCTGCGGGCGCTGCGGCGCGACAAGATCGGCTTCGTCTTCCAGGCCCCCTATCTGATCCCGTTTCTGGATGTGCTTGACAACGTGGCGCTCATGCCGATGCTGGCGGGTGTCCCCAACGCAGAGGCCCGCAAGCGTGCCATGGAGATGCTGCAGGCACTGGATGTGTCCCACCGCGCCAGGGGCATGCCGTCCCAGCTTTCTGGCGGTGAGCAGCAACGCGTGGCGATTGCGCGTGCGCTGGTGAACCGGCCGCCCGTGATTCTGGCCGACGAGCCCACGGCACCGCTGGACAGCGAGCGCGCCCTCAGTGTGATCCGCATCCTCAATCAGATGGCCTTGCAGTTCCACACGGCCATCATCGTGGTCACCCACGACGAAAAAATCATTCCGACCTTCCGGCGCATCTACCACATTCGAGATGGAAAGACCCACGAGGAAGCCGGAGAAGGCAGGGAGATCGCATGAAGAGCATGTCCGTGAAGAGCCCCCGTCAAGCCCCCCTTTTGCGGCGTGCCAGCCTCGCAGCGGCCCTGCTCGTGCTGGCGGGATGCTCCGCAGGGCCAGACTACCGCCGACCGGACGGGCCCGGCGCCCTGGCCTACACGGCCGGTACCCAGCCCAGCGCCACGGACGGGGGCGGTGGTGCGCTGGCAGGGGTCCAGGTTTTCCACTCCGGCGTGCAGGCCGATGACTGGTGGAGCGCACTGGGCTCCCCTAAGCTCGATGCGCTGATTGCCCGGGCCCATCTGGCGAGCCCCAGCCTGGAGGCGGCGCAAGCCAGCTTGCGGCAGGCCGAACAGGCAAGGGCGGCGTTTTCCGGCTCGACCCAGTTGCCGCAGGCCAGCGTGCGGCTCGGGTCGCAGCGCCAGCAGGTGAACAATGCACCCTCAGGCATGGAGGGCGGAGAGCGCCAGTTCAACCTGCTCAACGCCAGCCTCCTTTTCAGCTATGACCTGGACCTTGCCGGTATGAACCGGCGCCAGCTACAGGGCCTGGCAGCACAGGTGGAGTACCAGCGCTTCCAGTATGAAGCCGCCCGGCTCAACCTGGACGCCCAGCTGGCGCTGGCAGCCATCTCCCAGGCGCAACTGTCGGCCCAGCTCCAGTCCCTGCAGTTCCAGGTACAACTGCAGGATCAGCAGTTGGACATCACCGGCAAGCGCCTGGAAGCCGGTGCGGGTACACGCCAGGAATGGCTCGCCCTGCAGACCCAGCGACAGCAGCTCCAGATGGGGTTGCCGGGACTGCGCAGCCGATGGGAACACACCCGACACCAGCTGGCCGTGCTGGCGGGGCTTGCGCCTTCGGACGACAGCGTGCCAACGTTCGAGTTGACCGACTTCCAGCTGCCTCCCACCCTGCCGCTCACGGTGCCCTCCGAGCTGCTGCGCCAGCGCCCCGATGTGCGCGCTGCCGAAGCCCTGCTGCAAGCCGCGACGGCACAGTACGGGGTGGCCGTGGCCAAGCTCTATCCGCAACTCACCCTGTCGGCCAGCCTGGGCTCGCAGGCCCTCACCATGGGCAGCCTGTTTGGTGCGGGGAGCGCCATCTGGGGGTTGGGGGCGCAACTGGCCCAGCCGTTGTTCACCCCCGGGCTCCGGTCGAGCGCCAAAGCCGCCGAAGCAGGAATGCAGGCTGCACAGGCGAACTACCAGGGCACGGTTCTGCAGTCCTTGCGCAGCGTGGCCGACCTGCTGCAAACGATGGCTGCGGATGCAAAGGCGCAGCAGTCGGCAGAGCGCGCGAACGAGTCTGCACAAGAATCGCTGCGCCTGGTGCAGTCGCAGCACGCCCTGGGTTCCGCCAGTTATCTGCAATGGGTGCAGGCGCAGCAGGCCGCGCAGCAGGTCTCCCAGGCAACGATGGACTACCGCGCCAAACGCCTGGCAAACACCGTGGTTTTTTACCAGACCATGGGTGGCGGAGCCTCTCGTGCCCTGGATGCACAAGGCAGCCCGAACCCGCACTGATTCAGCAGCCGCCTGCGGTCGCACAGGCGGCGGTACCGGGTCCGACGTTACAGCGTGAGAATTGTCGAGCCCGTGGTCTTGCGTGCCTCCAGGTCGCGGTGCGCCTGCTGCACCTGGGCCAGCGGGTAGCGCTGGTCGATATGGACCTTCACCTGGCCGCTGGCGACCACGGCAAACAGCTCGTCGGCCATGGCCTGGGTCGATTCGCGCGTGGCAATGTGGCTGAAAAGCGTCTGGCGCGTGACGTAGAGTGAGCCCTTGGCGCCCAGCGCGCCGGGGGCGAATGGCGGCACGGGCCCCGAGGCATTGCCAAAGCTTGCCATCAGGCCGAACGGCCGCAGGCAGTCGAGCGATTTGTCCCAGGTGTCCTTGCCCACGGAGTCGTACACCACTTTCACGCCCTTGCCCCCGGTGATCTCCTTCACGCGGGCGGCAAAGTCCTCGGTGTTGTAGTTGATGGCATGGGCTGCGCCATTGGCCAGCGCGAGCTGGCATTTGGCGTCCGAGCCCGCCGTGGCGATGAGCTGCAGTCCCAGGGCCCGCGCCCATTGTGTGGCGATCAGGCCCACGCCGCCCGCAGCTGCATGGAACAACACCGGGTCGCCGGGGTGCAGACCTTCCACGGGCAGCGTCTTCTTGAGCAGGTACTGCGCCGTCAGGCCTTTGAGCATCATGGCCGCTCCGGTCTCGAAGCCTATGGCGTCGGGCAGCTTGCACACGCATTTGGCTGGCATGACGCGCACTTCGCAGTAACTGCCCGGCGGCTGGCTGGCGTAGGCTGCGCGGTCGCCCGCCTTCAGGTGGGTGACGCCCGCACCCACGGCCTCGACCACGCCTGCGGCCTCCATGCCGATGGTCGCTGGCATGGGCAGCGGGTACAGGCCGGTGCGGTGGTACACGTCAATGAAGTTCAGGCCGATGGCATGGTGGCGTATGCGTATTTCGCCCGGGCCGGGGTCGCCCACGCTCACATCGACGATCTGGAGTTCTTCGGGGCCGCCGTGCTGGCGGATCTGTACGGCAAGGCTCATGGGGAGGGTCTCCTGCGAGGCAACTGGGAAAGGTTCTCCGCATCCTGCCATGTTTCTGCAAGCCTTGCCGGATGCTCCCCGTTAAAGTGGCGGGATGACACACAAACTGACGCCGGGCACGGCGGCGCTGCTCGTGCTTGCGCCGCTGCTGTGGGCTGGCAATGCCGTGGTGGGCCGACTGGTGTACGACCTGGTTCCACCGATCACGCTCAATTTCCTGCGCTGGGTGCTGGCTTTTGGGCTGCTGTTGCCGCTCGCCCATGGTGTGTTGCGCCCGAGCAGCCCCATCTGGGTGCACTGGCGCCGCTATGCGCTGCTCGGGCTGCTGGGCATTGGCCTGTACAACGCGCTGCAGTACATGGCGCTGCAGACCTCCACGCCCATTAACGTGACGCTGGTGGGTTCGAGCATGCCGGTGTGGATGCTGGCCGTAGGGGCGGTGTTTTTTGGCGTGTCGGTCACGCGGCGCCAGTTTGCCGGTGCGGCGCTGTCCATGGCGGGGGTGCTGCTGGTGCTCAGCCGGGGCGAGTGGAGCCAGTTGTTGGCGCTGCGCCTGGTGCCGGGCGATGTGTTCATGCTGTTGGCCACCATTTCGTGGGCGTTTTACAGCTGGCTGCTGGTGCGCACCAGCGAACCGGCCTGCGTGCGCGCAGACTGGGCAGCGTTTCTGATGGCGCAACTGGTGTTTGGCCTGGGCTGGTCCGGCGCGTTTGCCGGGGCGGAATGGGCCAGCGGGCGAACCCACATTGCCTGGGGTTGGCCGCTGGCGGCAGCGCTGGCCTTCATTGCGGTGGGGCCGGCCGTGGTGGCCTACCGATGCTGGGGTGTGGGCGTACAGCGTGCGGGCCCGGCGGTGGCGGGGTTCTTCTCCAACCTCACGCCGCTGTTTGCTGCCTTGATGTCGGCCGCTTTCCTGGGTGAGGCGCCTCGCGCCTACCACGCCGCGGCGTTTTTGCTGATTGTGGGCGGGATCGTGGTGTCCTCACGGCGCTGAGGTGCCGGTGCCCGCAAGCAAGGCCTGCAGCACCTCGACCGGTTCGGGTCTTCCCAGCAGGAAGCCCTGGTACAGGTCGCATCCGTGTTGCATCAGAAAACCCTTTTGCTCCTGCGTCTCCACGCCTTCGGCAATCACTTCAAGGTCCAGGTTGCGGCCCATGCCGATGATGGTCTGAACGATCACATCGTCGGTGGGGCGCACGCCCAGGTTGCGCACGAAGGACTGGTCGATCTTGAGCTGGTGCAACGGCAGGCGGGTCAGGTACGCCAGCGACGAGTAGCCGGTACCGAAATCGTCCACCGAGAAGCGGACTCCCTTGGTGCGGAGCTGGTGCATCTTCTCGATGGCATCGTCCACATTGTCCAGCACCAATGACTCGGTCAGCTCCAGCGTGAGCAGGTGCGACCGGGCGCCCGTCTGCTGCAAGGTTTCGGTCACCAGGCGCACAAAATCGGACTGCCGGAATTGGCGTGCGCTCACATTCACCGACAGCTGGAGGTGCCTGCAATCGGGGTCGTCCTGCCAGGTGGCCAACTGGGTGCAGGCGCTGCGCAGCACCCACAAGCCAATGTCCAGAATCAGGTCGCTGTCCTCGGCCACCCCGATGAACTGCCCCGGTGGAACCATGCCGCGCTGTGGATGCCGCCAGCGCAGGAGCACCTCGGCCCCCACGATGTGGCCATCGGGGGTGAATTGGGGTTGGTAGTGCAGTGCAAACTGCCCCAGAAGCAGGGCCTCGCGCAAATCGGCCTCCAGCTGCGCTCGGTCGTTGATGGCGGTCTGCATCTTGGGGTCGAAAAAGCACAGTCCGTTGCCACGCCGTGCCTTGACCTGGTACATCGCAATGTCTGCCTGGCGTAGCAATTCTGTGGCCGACTGCTGGCTGGAACCAAACAGCGTGGCACCGATGCTGGCGCCGCCCTGGTAGGTGTGGGTGCCGAGCACGGCTGGTTCTGCCAGGCTGGCGATGATCTTCTCGCCAATGCGCAGTGCGAGCTTGGCTGCCTCTGCGGTGCTGGTCGAGAGATCGTTGAGCATGATGACGAACTCGTCCCCGCCCAGGCGGGCCACGGTGTCGGCCACCCGTACGCTCGAACGCAGGCGCTGGGCCACCAGTTTCAGCAAGGCATCGCCGACCTCATGGCCCATGGTGTCGTTGAGCGCCTTGAAGTGGTCCAGGTCAAGAAACAGCAGGGCACCAATCTGGCCTGAGCGCTGCGCCAGTACGGCTGCCTGGCCGAGACGATCGAGCAACAGCCGGCGGTTGGGCAGTCCGGTCAGGAGGTCGTAGAAGGCCAGGGTCTCGATCTCGGCAGTAGCGCGGCGCAGGTCGGTCACGTCGTGGTAGGTGATGACCAACCCACCTTCCGGGGTGGGCCGTTCCAGAATCTGGATGCTGCGCCCGTCGGGCAGGACCTGCTCGTGCTTGCCGTCCGCATCGCGTTGTTTGGACAGGCGCTGCTCCACCCACTGCAGCTTTTCTGCGTCACTGGCACCCGGAAGGTGGTATGCAGCCGTCTTCTCAAGAACCTCGCGAAAGGGCAGTTGTGGAGCCATCATTCCCTTGATCCAGGGGAATACTTCGTCGAAGCGGCGGTTCCAGTGAACGACACGGTTGCGGTGGTCCAGCAAGACAAATCCGCTGACCATCGACTCCAGGGCCTGGTCCAGCATGGCCTTGGATTCGCTGATGGCCTGCCTTGCCGCCGTGTTGCGATTGAAGAACGCCACAGCCGCAGCCCCTGCCATCAGCACCATGAGGCAGAACACCGATGTCACGGCAAGAATGGCATTGCGCTCGTTTTCCCAGCCAGCCAGCGCCACCGACTCCGGCAGGCTGGCCGAAATGCGCAGGTTCTGGTAGACCAGTGGTCGTGACAGCACCAGTGCCCTTTGGCCGCTGATGCGCGCTGGAACGCCCCAGGCCCTTTCAGGCAGCGAGCCGTCGGCTTGAACGCTGCGCTGGAGCAATGCGGCAGCGACGTCGGGGAGTGTCAGGAGTCTGCGCCCGTCGGTGTATTCCAGCACCACCTCAAGGCCGGTGATGTCGTGGCCCTGCGCGAGCACCGCTGAGAGTTTGGGCAGAGGCACTTCGGCCACAGCCACCCTGCGCGTGCCATCGCGGCCGGTCACAGGGCGTGCCAGGTAAAGGACCCGCTGGGTGGTGGTGAAACTGACCACCGGAATGCTGATGTGCAGGTGGTGCGAGGACGGAGACATCACCGCCGCCAAGAATCCCGGCGGCAGCGACAGTCCGCGGTGAGCGCCCACTGGCTCCGAGGACGCCAGCACCTGCCCCTGCACATCGACCAGCGCTACAAGCCCCACCAGCAGGTTGCCTCGTGCAACCACTTCGAGAACTTTACCGGCGTTGCCGTTGTCTGAGATATCCCGCATCTGCAGCATCTCGTCGACACCAGACAGGAGCAGGTCGATGGACAGCATGCTGCGGTTGATCGCCACTTCCGCACCCGACAGAAAACGGGCTACCTGCTCTTCACGGTTCTGAAGTTCGGATTGGCGCGTTGTCCATGCCAGGACCCCTGCGGCGAACACCAGTACCAGCAAAAACAGCGCAACCAGCGCCCAGGCTGCGACCCTGATGCGGGAGGGCGGCAGACGGCTCATGGTTTGGTGCCTGTGACCAGGCCGCGTGCCGGACCGATGGTCTGGTTCCAGATCTGGGTGCACCGCTCGCCGCAGCGCTGTATCCAGCGCGGCAGTACGGTGGAAAGGAAGATCTCCTGGCGCCTGCGCTCGTCCTGGGTAGTTGCGTTGACCAGCACCATGCTGCCTTTGCGCCCCCGGGTACAGTCGGCACGGCCCGTATTGCAGGCAATTCCCTGGGCTGTATCGCGTTCCGACTCGGCCCAGATGGCGGCCTCCAGCAGTGGTAGCTCCCGGCGCAGCAGGGTTTGGAGGTCAGCGGGCAGGGCCTCCCAGGCCTTCTGGTTGGCAGCAAAAATGGCTACGCCCCAGTTCAGCGGCATGGCGTGCAAATGGCTGGTGACGGTGTGCAGCCCCAGCGTGTTGCCCGACATGGTGCCGGTGATGGCGCAATCGACGCTGCCGGACTCCACGCCCGCGACCACCTGGGCAAAGGCCGTGTGCACTGCCACCGCCCCCAGCGCATCCATGAAGTCAGACTGCGCCGCCGAAGAGACGCGCACCCGACGTCCAGCCAGGTCAGACAGGGAAGACAAGGGCTTCTTGCAGAACACCACCTGCGCCGGGTAAACATACAGCGCGAGAAGCTGAACGCCGTGTTGTGTACGCAGGCTTTTTTCAAGGAAGGGGCGGAACGCCTCCACACTCGCCCGGAGGCTGGCCACATCGGGGTTGAGTCCGGCCAGGTCGGGTGCTGTGTACTGCGGATAGCTGGCCGTCAGCGAGCCCATGGACACCGTGCCAAAAGGCACGACACCCAGCTGGAGGAGTCGCAGCATTTCCTCACGCGGGACACCGGCACGGTCGAAGGGGACGATGTCCGCCTTGAATCGACCGCCACTCATGCGCGGCAACTCACGGCTCCAGAAGGGCTCTTCCCAATGGGTGTACTGGCTCACATCGGCGAGGCCACCCACCACGCGAAACTGGTACTCCGGTGGTGCAGCCCCGGCAGCAGCCCCTGACAGGCACAGCAGGGCGGCAGAAAGTGCGGCGCGCAGGCCAAACCCATCGAGCCACTTGCCGCGCTTGTTCAGGGTTTCCAGCAATAGGTGCATGCCGTGCCTCTCCAGGGTTGAATACTGCTGCGATTGTCGATCCGGCTGTGTCTGCCCTAACCCCGGATTAACGCCAGAATCCGGGAAAGCGCCACGATGTGGAGCGGCGGCAAGGCAATCGACGCCCCGCTGCGGCCCGTCGCGGCCGGTTGCTCCATCCTCACAGAGCCCCCGGGTACGCGCCCCCATCGGCAAGCCAATTCTGCCCGGTGATGTAGCCTGCCTGCATGCTGCACAGGAAGGCGCAGATGGCGCCAAACTCCTGGGGCGTGCCGAAGCGGCCCGCCGGAATTCCCGCCTGCTGGCTGGAGCGTACATCCTGCACGCTGCGCCCGCTGCGCGCTGCGGCACCGGCAAAGGTGGCAGACAACCGGTCGGTGTCGAACTTGCCGGGAAGCAGGTTGTTGATGGTGACGCCACGGGCGGCAATGCTGCTGCGCGCCACCCCGGCAACGAACCCGGTCAGGCCGCTGCGCGCGCCATTGGACAGGCCCAGAATGTCAATGGGCGCTTTCACGGCGCTGGAAGTGATGTTGACGACGCGGCCAAAGCCGCGCTCGGCCATGCCATCGACTGTCGCACGCATGAGCTCGATGGGGGTTAGCATGTTTGCATCAACGGCCCGGATCCAGGCTTCGCGGTCCCAGTCGCGAAAATCCCCCGGTGGGGGGCCGCCCGCGTTGGTCACCACAATGTCGAAAGCCTTCCCCGGTCCGCCTGGGACGCAGAAAACGGCTTCCCTGCCCTCGGGTGTGGTGATGTCCGCAGCAACCGTCAGCACTGTTGGCTGGGCGGAATTCTGGCATTTGTCGCCGGACTGGGTTGCATTGTTCGCTATCAAAAATGAAGCGGTTTCAAGCAGCTGACCGGGCTGGCGTGCGTTGATGACCACATTCACGCCTTCGCGCACCAGAGCCTCAGCACAGCCACGGCCCAGTCCCTTGCTGGCACCGCAAACCAATGCCCATTTGCCCGCGATACCCAAATCCATAACAATCCCTTTTCAGAAGTTGCTCTATCGTTCGATAGCGGCCCATCATAAGTGGAGAAAAGTATGACTCAATGGCACATCCGTGCAATCTGGGCGCTTGCCCTGGGGCTTGGCGCGCTGGTGGCTCCCGTGCACGCCCAGGAGGCAAGCATCAAGCGAGCAACCGAGTTGCGGGAATCCCCTGGAGACAAGGCCGCCAGCCTCGGTGCCTTGCCGGAGCAGAGCGCCGTGGTGCGAACTGGCGAGCGCCAGGGTTCCTGGGTCAAGGTGCGCACGTCGCAGGGCAAGAGCGGCTGGGTGCACATGTTCGACCTCGGGGCGCAGCCTGCATCGGCAAGCGGCAGCAGCAGCGCGGCCAGCGGCCTGCGCGGACTGGGTGGCCTGTTCGGCGGCGGCAGTACGACCACGGCCACCGCCACCGTGGGCATCCGCGGCCTCAGCGCAGAAGACATTGCCAACGCCCAGCCCAACCCGGCTGCCGTGGGGCAGGCCGAAAAAATGCGCCTGGATGCCGAGCAGGCCCGTCAGTTTGCTGGCGCGGCGGCGCTGCGTCAACGCTCGGTGGAGCCCCTGCCCGAGCCGCCACGCCCGGCGTCGGGCGGCACGGCGCCGTCACCAGACAGCAACTTTGTGAACTGAGGAAGCCACCATGCGCACTCTCTGCTCCTTTCCCCGCTCCTTCGCGCGGTTCTCCCGGTTTGCCGCCGCCTGCTGCGTGGCCCTTTCCCTTGTTCCATCGCCAGGTCATGCCCAGGGCGGCGTGATGAACCTGCTCAACTCACTGGGGGGCTCAGGCAGCTCCAGCGGGGGCGGGCTGCTGGGTGCCGTCATGGGCAGCCCCGCCAGCCCCGGTGGCCAGGGCGAGGACCTCATCAGCCTGCTCTCGCGTTCGGTCGAGAGCATCGACGAGCCTCGCGAGATCGAGATTGGTCGACAGCTTTCCGCCGTGCTGCTGGGCAGCAAGCCGCTGCATCCGGACATGCGGTTGCAGCGCTATGTAAACCAGCTGGGTCGCTGGATCAGCCTGCAGTCAGAACGCCCGGGCCTGCCCTGGACCTTCATCGTGCTCGACGACAACGGCTACAACGCATTTGCTGCGCCGGGCGGGTATGTGTTCGTTACCAAGGGTCTGATAGACAGCTGCGCGGACGAGGCCGAACTGGCAGGCATCCTCGCGCACGAAATCACCCACGTCACGGCCCGGCACCATCTGCATGCCATGCGCAAGACGGCACAGTCGGGAGTTTTAACGCAATTGGTCGCTTCGCAAATCCGGACCAACGCCGTGGGCAACATGGTGGCTTCGCAGGTTCTTGCATTGGGGCGCAACCTGTATGCACGCGGCCTGGACCAGACCGACGAATACCATTCAGACCGTGAAGGTGTGGCGCTGGCTACGCGGTCCGGGTTCGATCCCTTCGGGCTGGTTTCGGTCTTGCAGAACCTGCGTACCGCCACCCCCGACAACCCGATGTTTGCCCTGGCACTTGCCACTCACCCGCCAGCACAGCAGCGGCTGGATCAGCTTGAGCAGGCAATGGGAAACCGGCTTGACGCTTATGCAGGAGCCCCCACAGTGACGATTGCGCAGCGCCTTGGCGGCCGTGAGGCGCCTGTGCGCAAGAGCAAGCGTTGAGACCAGGCACCTTCGTTGCGCGCGCCCCAGGAATGGGCTGCGCGGCGCAGGGTGGACGGCACTCTAAGCAGTGGCGGAGACTGTGAGATTCGAACTCACGGACGGTTGCCCGTCGGCAGTTTTCAAGACTGCTGGTTTAAACCACTCACCCAAGTCTCCTTGCAAGGCGCGTATTCTAGCGGGGTCCGGGGCCGGTTCAGGACTGTTGTTTTCCCTCCGGATGGCTTGACCGCCTCGCGGCACGGCCACTATTCTGAGACCCTGCCCGCAGGCGCATCTGACGGGTGGCAATCTGGAGACTTTTTGATGCAGCACACCGTTGTGAATGACCTTGCCGGGCACCTGCAGGCGCTGATCCTTCGGGACACGGGAGCGTGCCTGTCTGCGCAGGGATTGACCGAGATGCGGGCGCTGCTGCAGGGCTTGTCCGTGCAGTCATCCGAGTCGGCTTCGGAGGCGGGTGCGCGCGATGTGACCTTGTTGCTGGCGGATCTGCGTGGTTTTGCCGTGGTGGCTGCGACGCGGCCTGCGCAGGAGGTGGTGGCGGTGCTCAACCGCTGTCTGGCACGGCTCAGTGCGGTGGTTTTTCGGCACGAGGGCACCATCGAGCAATTTCTCGGTGATTCGATTCGGGTGGTTTTTTCTGTCGCTCCCGGGCAGCCGGAGCATGTGGAGCGCGCGCTGGTGTGTGCGGTGGAAATGCAGCTGGCCATGCGTGACCTGAACCTGGAGCATCTGCGTGAACGCCTGCCGCAGGTGTATTTGGGCATCGGCATCAATACCGGCACCGTGGTGGCCGGGCGCTTTGGCTCCGACCTGTTCTCTCAATACACGGTGATTGGGGAAGAGGTGAATCTGGCTTCGAGCATTGAGGCGTTCAGCCTGCGCGGGCAGATCCTGATGAGTGAATCGACTTACCAGCGTTGCTGGAACCTGGTGTCGGCTACCGCGCCCATGCAGGTGTGGGTCAAAGGCCGAAGCGAGCCGGTGAACATGCGTGAGCTGGTGGCCATACCGGCGCGCAGGCTCAAGGTGCCGCGCCAGGAGTTCCGGCGCAGCCACCGGGCGCAAACCCGCGTGCCCTGCCTGTGCCAGCTGGTGGAGGGCGATGATGTTCAGCCGCGCATCATCCACGCCATGATCCTCGACATGAGCTACCACGGGCTGATGCTGGAGCTGCCCGAGCGCATTGAACCCCAGCGGGTGCTGCAAATGGAGTTTGAGCTGGCGTTGGTGGACTACCGGGCTGTCGGTGTGTTCGCGCGCGTGATCAAGATCAAGCAGGAGCGCGGTCGCTGGATTGCGGGCATGGAATTCACCGAAATTAGCGAAGAGTGCCGCCCCAAGGTGCAGATGTTCGTGCAGCTGCTTGTCGCTTCGCGTTGAGCTGCCACCGGCGGTTGCACCGCACGGCACCTGCCACTCAACTTGCGGTGTTGGTCAGATGGCTTGTCAGGCAACGCAAAGGTTGGCGCCGTAGGCTCTCCGGCGTCTTCACTTGTCAACCCCATAACCATGTATTCCACGACTCGAAGCGCCTTGCTGGGGGTGCT
>Ga0138256_10004138_pt1 | contig 15435 bp, 10 predicted proteins | sample KNB2016incub_MG_FD_105486 | JGI IMG/M metagenome (GOLD analysis project Ga0138256, IMG submission 105486) | Active sludge microbial communities from wastewater in Klosterneuburg, Austria - KNB2014incub_MG | ecosystem: Engineered > WWTP > Activated sludge > Unclassified | place: Austria... | reverse complement strand
CCATCCGGGAACGGGAAAAACGCGTCCGACGCAAGCACGGAGCCGACAGCATCGGCAGCCGCCTTGCGACACGCAATGCGCACACTCTCGACACGAGACATCTGCCCCGCCCCCACGCCGACGGTACGACCGGGTTTCGCTAGGACAATCGCGTTCGACTTGACGTGTTTGCACACGCGCCAGGCGAAATCGAGCACCGCGAGCTCCTCACACGTGGGAGCCCGTTTGCTCACGACACGCGCACCCCCAACATCGGTGTTGCCACACGCGTCTCGATCCTGAACGACAAGGCCGCCGCTGATTCGCTTGAATACGCGTTCGCGCATATCCGCCGCAAGCACGACGCCGGTCGCAAGGAGACGCAGGTTTTTCTTGGTACGAAGCACCGCGAGCGCTTCGTCACGGAACGATGGAGCCACGACACACTCGAGAAAAGTCTCGACGAGAATGTCCGCCGTGCGTTTGTCGACATCGCGGTTGAGCGCGACAATCCCGCCAAAGGCACTCGTTGCATCGGCATCACGCGCAAGTCGATAGGCCGCGGCAAGTTCGTCGGAGACGGCAACGCCCGCGGGATTCGCGTGCTTGACGACAACCGCAGCAGGTTCGTTGAACTCGCGAACACACTCGAGCGCCGCATCGACATCGACAAAGTTGTTGAAAGAAAGCTCCTTGCCCCCGACACCAAGTGATTCGGCAAAACCGAGCGCGCCGCGTTGGACTTCGCGTTCGCGGTAAAATGCCCCCGTTTGGTGCGGGTTTTCCCCGTAACGCAAACTGTACGCCCTGTCGTAGGCAAGCGTCAGATGACGCGGATACGCGTCACGAGCGGGAGGCACCGTCGCTTCCGCATCGCTTGGATCACCAACGGACGACAGATACGCCGCTACCGCCCCGTCGTACGCCGCCGTGTGGGCAAACGCCTTGGCCGCAAGCGTACGGCGCGACGCGAGCGAAACCTCGCCCGACGCGGAGATCTCGGCAGACACGACATCGTAATCACTTGGATCACAAACGACCGCGACACGTGCGTGGTTTTTCGCAGCCGCTCGAATCATCGACGGTCCGCCAATGTCGATCTGCTCGATGACCTCAGCAAAGAGCGCATCGGGCTTGCTTGCGGTCGCGACAAACGGATAGAGATTCACGACGACGAGATCGATCGGTACCGCTCCCAACCGTTCGAGATCGAGCGCATCGACTTCGCCACGCATGAGAATTCCCCCATGCACACGCGGATGCAGCGTCTTGACGCGACCGTCCATCACCTCGGGCGAACCCGTGTACGCCTCGACGCTCGTCACGTCGATGCCCGCATCAACGAGCGCACGCAAGGTTCCTCCCGTGGAGAACAGTTTGACGCCGCGCGCCGCGAGCAACCGCGCGAGCAGAAGTAAACCCGTCTTGTCGTAAACCGAAAGTAGAGCGTGTCGAATCATGGCGGCAAGCAGCTAGCGCGACCGCAACACCATGGCCAGCCTCCTGGACCAACTTCGAGACGCGGGTTCGTAGGAGGGCGGAACGCTCAGAGCGTGTCCATCAGACACCAACCGGCTGTTGCGCAGGCATGAGCGGCAACGCCGGAGCCGCCGCAGGCACCACGGCAGACGTGGCAAGCTCCCCGTCGCGATACTCGAGCGGCGCTTGCGGAGATCCAAACACAACGTCGGGATTGGGAACGACGAGCGCTTCGCGAAGTACGTCGTCGACATGCTCGACGAGCACAAGGCGCAGCGCCCGCAACACACGCCGCGGAACGTCACGCAAGTCTTTGCGGTTTTCCTTCGGCATGACGACCGTCGAGATACCACTGCGATGCGCCGCAAGAAGCTTCTCTTTGACGCCCCCAATTCCAAGCACGCGCCCGCGTAACGTGATCTCACCCGTCATCGCCAAGTCCTGACGCACAGGCACCTTCATGAGCGCGCTGCACACAGCCGTGACCATCGTCACTCCTGCACTTGGCCCGTCCTTGCGAACGAAATCGGGGAAGTGCACATGCACGTCCACCTTTTGATAGGCATCCTGAGACAAACCCAGGCGCTCGAGATGTGAACGGACGTAGCTCATCGCCGCCTGAGCACTCTCTTCCATGCCCTTCTCGAGCAAGCCGGTGACGACGAGTTTGCCTTTGCCCGGCACGACGACCGCTTCGGCCGCGAGCAAATCACCACCGACGCTCGTGACCGAAAGCCCATTCACGAGACCAATCTCGTCGTGCTCGGCACGCTTGCCGAGTCGAAACTTTGGTACACCAAGGAATTTGGGGATGCTCTTGGCGCTGACGTCGATGGGTTTGTCTTTCCCTTCGGCCACGACTTTCCTCGCGATTTTGCGACAAACGCTGGAGATCTCCCGCTCGAGCGACCGAACACCACTTTCCTTCGTGTAGTGGTGGATGATCGTGCGCACCGCGCCCTCCAAGAAATCCATCGGCACGTCCTCCAAGCCGCACTCCTTACGCTGGCGTGGCACGAGGTACTTCAGAGCGATGTTGAGCTTCTCGAACTCGGTGTACCCAGAGAGCTGAATGATCTCCATGCGGTCCTGAAGCGGCACGGGGATGGCTCCAAGCGTGTTTGCCGTCGTGATGAACATGACGTCAGACAAGTCGTAATCGAGGTCGAGGTAGTGATCGTTGAACGAGTGGTTCTGTTCGGGATCGAGCACCTCGAGAAGCGCAGCCGCCGGGTCGCCCCGGAAGTCGGTCGACATCTTGTCGACTTCATCGAGCAAGAACACGGGGTTGTTCGTCCCTGCCTTCTTGAGGCTCTGAATGAGTTTGCCCGGGAGCGCTCCGATGTACGTACGACGATGCCCGCGAATTTCGGCTTCGTCGCGCACGCCACCGAGTGACAAACGGACGAACTTTCGTCCGGTCGCGCGCGCAATGCTCTTGGCAAGGCTGGTTTTTCCAACGCCGGGAGGACCAACGAAACAAAGCACGGGGCCCTTGAGCTTCTTCGTAAGAGCCTGGACCGCAAGATACTCGAGGATGCGTTCCTTGATCTTTTTGAGCCCATAATGATCTTCATCGAGGATCTTTTCAGCCTCGACGAGGTCATGCCGCTCTTCGCTTTTTTCGTACCAAGGTAGTTCGAGAATCCAATCGATGTAGTTGCGCACGACAGTCGCTTCCGCGCTCGTCGGGTGCATCATCTTCAGCTTCTTGAGCTCCTTCTTGACCTTGGCGGTGGCCTCCTTGCTCATCCGCTTGGTCTTCAGCGTCTCGTCGATTTCTTGAATCTCGTTCTTGAACTCGTCGCGCTCACCACCCCCCAGTTCCTTCTGGATCGCCTGCATCTGCTCGTTCAGGTAGTACTCCTTCTGCGTCTTCTCCATCTGCTTCTTGACGCGAGAACGGATCTTCTTTTCGACCTGAAGGATTTCGATCTCCGACTGCATGAGCTCGATGAGCCGCTCGAGACGCTGTTTGGCGTCGGGCGTATCGAGCAAGCTCTGACGATCGGTGAGCTTGATGGTGGGCAACGTGGCGACGATGGAATCGGACAAACGGCCGGGTTCGTCGATGGCTTGCACCGCCATGAGCACCTCGGGCTGCACCTTCTTGTTGAGTTTTACGTACACTTCGAAGGTGCCCTGAACGCTGCGCATGAGCGCTTCGATCTCGACGCTCGATGCGCTTTTCTCGGGAATTTCTTCGTATTCCACCAAGAAAAACGGTTCAGATTGGACAAACCGATTGATCTTGGCTCGCCGTTTGCCTTCGATGAGCACTTTGACAGTGCCGTCGGGGAGACGGAGAAGCTGCATGATCGTGCCGACCGTTCCGACGGTGAAGATGTCCTCGGCGGTGGGTTCGTTTGTCTTGGCGTTACGCTGTGCGGAAAGGAAGATTTCCTTGCCGCGATTCATGGCTTCGTCGAGCGCAGCGATGGATCGTTCGCGCCCGACGAAGAGTTGCGAGACCATGTAAGGAAAGACGATGATGTCACGCAGCGGCAGGAGGGGTGCGATCCCACGGTCCGGAGCGGCTTTTCCACGATCGCTGTCGTTCTTGAAGAACATCCCGACGTCTTTCATGCTCGAACAAACCGAGCGTTGGATGGTGCCACGTGAGTCTGCGGACGCATGGCGTCCGGATGAAGATGCTTCGCAGGCGTAACATTCGCGCTAGGCGAGTTCGGCTTCTTTCGCGTAGACGATGAGCGGCGCGTCGTGTTTGACGATGACGTCTTCACTGACGACGACTTCCTTGACGCCCGCACGTGAAGGAACGTCGTACATGATGTCGAGCATGGCAGATTCGAGGATGGCGCGCAGACCTCGAGCACCACTGTTTCGCTCGAGCGCCATGCGTGCGACGGCCGTAAGCGCACCCTTGGTGAACTTGAGCTTCACGCCGTCCATATCGAGAAGGCGCTGGTACTGTTTGACCAAGCTGTTTCGAGGCTTGGTGAGAATGTCGATGAGCGCCTCTTCGTTGAGTTCGTGCAGCGTCGCAATCACGGGCAAGCGGCCGATGAATTCGGGAATCAAGCCGAACTTGAGAAGATCCTCGGGCTGCACCTGCGAAAGGATGTCACCAAGCTTGAACTCCTTCTTGGACTTGATGTCCGCACCGAATCCGAGCGTGTTTTTGCCGATGCGACGCTGGATGATGTGGTCAAGCCCGACGAACGCACCCCCGCAGATGAAAAGGATGTTCGTGGTGTCGATCTGCAGAAAGTCCTGCTGAGGATGTTTCCTGCCGCCCTTCGGAGGCACGTTGGCCACGGTGCCCTCGATGATCTTCAAGAGCGCCTGCTGAACACCCTCGCCCGAGACATCGCGAGTGATGCTCGGGTTGTCGCTCTTGCGGCTGATTTTGTCGATTTCGTCGACGTACACGATGCCGCGCTGAGCACGCTCGACGTCGTGATCGGCGTTTTGCAGGAGCTGAACGATGATGTTTTCGACGTCTTCACCGACATATCCGGCCTCGGTGAGCGTCGTCGCGTCGGCGATGGCAAACGGAACGTTGATGATTTTCGCCAGAGTCTGCGCGAGCAGAGTTTTTCCGGAACCCGTGGGACCGAGCAGCAAAATGTTCGACTTTTGCAGCTCGACATCGTCCGAATGCACGTGGCTATCGATGCGCTTGTAGTGATTGTGGACGGCAACAGCGAGAACCTTCTTCGCCCGATGCTGCCCCACAACGTACTCGTCGAGAATGCCCTTGATGTCCGATGGCTTCGGAATGGGGGCCGAGCCGGTAAAGGCTTCGTCCTTCTCCACTTCCTCCGCAATGATGTCGTTACACAGCCCGATGCACTCATCACAAATGTACACAGTCGGGCCGGCAATGAGCTTTTTCACTTCCCTTTGTGATTTTCCGCAAAAGGAACAGCTCAAGTTGCCGTTCGAGTGTTCGTCCCGCCTTCGCTCCACTTCGGTCCTCTAACCTCTCTCGCCTCGTCGATACACCCGCGCAGCATTTGATCGCGATGCCGACCGATCGGTCATGACTCACGATCCGCCTTGAAATACAGCGTATTTCGAGCGCATCGCGGTGAGCGGATTCTAGTCCCCTACACCCTGACTCGCAAGTTCACACGGACGTTCTTGGCGCAATCACTTTGCTTGGTACAACTCGACATGCGCGAATGAACGGAAGGCAATTTACGATCACGCGGCCGACGGCGGCTTGATGCGTTTGGGCAACACCTCGTCGATGAGACCGTATTCTTTGGCCTGGGGCGCGCTCAAGTAGAAGTCGCGCTCGATGTCTTTGGCAAGTTCGTCACGCTGTTTGCCGGTGGCATCGGCAAGAATGTCGATCAGCGTTTCCTTCATTTTTTTGATTTCACGGGCTTGGATTTCGATATCCGTCGCTTGACCTCGAGCGCCCCCGAGCGGCTGGTGGATCATCATGCGCGCATGCGGGAGAGCATAACGACGCCCCTTGTGCCCGGCCGCCAAGAGCACAGCGCCCATCGACGCCGCCTGCCCAATGCACATCGTGGAAACGGGGCAGCGCACGTACTGCATCGTGTCGAACATGGCGAGACCTGAAGTCACGATGCCACCAGGACTGTTGACATAGACCTGAATGTCTTTGTCGGGGTCTTCGCTCTCGAGAAACAAGAACTGAGCGATGACGGCGTTGGCCACGAAATCGTCGATCTCGGTTCCGATGAAAACGATTCGATCCTTCAGCAAACGGCTGAAGATGTTCCATTCGCGTTCACCGCGATGAGTGACTTCGGTGACGGTGGGAAGGATATAGGCCTGCTCGCGGAGCGTGGACAGGACAGACGCCTGATCCCTCTCCACGAACGGCTGCTCCCGCTCGAGCAACTCCATGGCTTGCTTGCGTGTCTCGACTCGTCGGATCATCCAGGGCTCCGCTGTGGTTGGCAAAGTCGCGTGGCCCTAGTCCTGATCCAGACGGGGACCATTCGCAAGTCTTGATGGTGCTGTTTATGTGAAGAAATGCAGCGGACGGGCGTGCATGAAAGACGCAGGTTGCCACGGATGAGGCTGTGTGCACGGCCGAGCATGCAACAGCGATCATTTGGAGAGACAATCGCGGCAAGGCTTGTGAGTAGAGTTCAGGGGGTCTTGATGACTGCCGCGGCCTCGATGAGGTCGAGGATCCTGTCTTCAGCAATCATGGCGACGAGCGTCTCGTGCTTCTTGGGATCTCGATGCTCAGCCCTGACCTTGGCGACATTCTTGCCCGTCTGTGCAGCCAGCTCGTGGTACCCGCGCTCGATGTCCTCTTGCGTGATCTGAATTTTCATGGACTTGGCGATCTCCGCCATGAGCAGAGCTGCACGGACCTTCGTCTCAGCCTCGGCCCGAACGCGTGCGCGAATGTCGGCATTCATTTCGATGCGCTGACCCTGGCGCCGCGCCGTCGCAAGGAGATCACGCTCGCTGACCTGCGCTTGCTGGTCGACGAGCGAGGAAGGAACCGCGATCGGGTTTGCCTTGCTCAACTCGAAGATGAGTTGCTCGGCGACGATGTCAGTGGCTTTCTGCGTGATCTCTTTTTCGATGGTCGCGGAAAGCGCCGCCCGCATCGCCTCGAGATTGTCGTGTCCGCAGTCCTTGGCAAACTCGTCGTCGACATCCGGGAAGTTACGTTCGCGGATTTCTTTGAGCGAGACGTGGAAGATGGCGGTTTTTCCGCGGAGGCTTTCGTTGCTGTGACGTTCGGAGAAGACGATCTCGACGTCTTTGGCTTCGTCGACGTTCATGCCAACGAGCGACGTTTCGATCTCTCGGAAGACTTGACCGGAACCGATCTCGGTTTCGACCTCTTGCTCCTTCGTCTCGCGCGCAGCTCCCTCGACATCGAACGTGAAACCGATGCGAACGAGGTCTCCGGTTTTCGCCGGGCGCTCGGGCTCGGGAACGGAAAGCGTCGCGTGTTCGCGACGAAGCCGAGACACTTCGGCGTCGATCATGTCGGCCGTGACGTCGGTCTTGGGCTTTGTGACTTCGAGTCCCTGCCACTTGACTTCGGCGATCTCGGGTCGCACTTCGACGCGCGCTTTGTAGGTGAACGATTCTTCGGGCCTCAGTTCGACAGGCGCGATTTCCGGCTGGGAGAGAGCCTGAACTTGCTGCGCCGCAAGAGCCTTGTTCAACGTGGCATCGACGAGCTTGCGAGCGACGTCGGCGTGGATGTTGCCCGAGTAAAGATGGGCGAGCACCTGCCGCGGTGCCTTGCCAGGCCGATAACCGCGCACGCGTGCGTTGCGTTGAAGGTTCGCATATGCCTTGTCGATCTCAGTCCGAACCTGATTGGCAGGGATTTCGATGTTGAGTTCGACGAGAACCGGGGAAAGCTTTTCGACGGTGACTTGCATGGGCGTCCGTGTTGGGAGGCTGGCGAATGCCACGCAAACCGCGGTGGGTCAAGCCGAGGCGACCGATGCGTGAAAAAAAAGAGCCCCGACGGAGAGGCGCCGTCGAGGCTCGGTCGGGGTTTCGGCCTGGTCATTCGAGGTGTCCGGCGTCGAGCCGCACACCCTCCCGGAAGGCTTCTGAGCAATGAAGAAGCGTCGCCCCGAACTCTGTCTGCGGAGGGTCCCGTTCGAAGCGGGACGGTCCGCTAAAAATCACGCATGGCGGAGAAAGGATCGTCGTCGTCGTCGATCTGGATCTCGGCCTCGAACGAGGTGTCCTCGACCATGTCCTCGAGACTCACGTTCAGGCGGTAACTGGCGCGCACGATTTCGCGCTCGAACTCGGCAAAGCTCTGGAAACTGTTGGGCAGAGACATGGGCGTTCCTCGTTGGGTGGAAGTTTCGGCACTGCGCAAGCGCAACCGGTGATCTCAAGTAATTTTTGGGCCAGCGCCAGCAAACAACGGAATCACTTGTGCGTGTGAGCCAACGTTTGCGAGCGGTGGCGTCCAGAATACGCGGGCGAGCACGCGGTCGGAACCTGCCGAATCGCGTGCAGGAGCAAGCGCGGCGGCAAGCGAAAACCGCGACGAAGCAGCACCGCGAGCCCGGGCCCCACGCCCGGCCCGACCCGCCGAATGAACCACCGTCAAGGCAGGGTGCGCAGTTTGACTACACGTGACCACCGAGAGCGACATGTGCGCCACTGTAAACAACAGTGTGTCGATGGCCAAAAAAAAGGTGCATGTCGCGCCCTCGACGTAGCGGCTCATGTCGTGTAAGCAGCGCGTACTCGACCGAATGGCTGGGGCTTTGGGCCGTCACGAACGCCCGTTGTTCCAGCGTTGCAGCGCTGGCTGCAACGGAGCTCTTTCCGCGTCCGCGTGGCGCATCGGTTCCGGCACGCTTCATGGCCCGTACGCCTATCATCTATGCCGTCGCCAACCAGAAGGGCGGAGTCGGTAAGACGACGACCTCGGTCAACCTGGCCGCAAGTCTCGCGGCCGCAGAAAAGGCGACTTTGCTCGTCGACTGCGATCCGCAAGGCAACGCCTCGAGCGGCTCTGGAGTGCGACGCGCGAGCATCGAACGATCGCTCTACGACGTGCTCATCGGTCGATCGTCGCTGCGCGAAGCTGCTGTGTCGACGGCGGTTGCACGCCTCGACGTCGTGCCAGCGACACAGGACCTCGTCGCTGCGGAGCTCGAGTTCGTCGACGCTCCCGACCGCGCGACGAAGCTCCGAGACGCGCTGCATCCGCACATTGGCAACTACGACTTCGTGATTCTCGACTGCCCACCGAGCCTCGGTCTGCTCACGCTGAACGCGCTCACTGCGGCGCACAAAGTGCTCGTGCCTTTGCAGTGCGAATACTACGCCCTCGAAGGATTGACGTATCTGATGGCAACGATCGATCGCGTGAAGGCGGCCTACAATCCGCAGCTTGAAGTCGAGGGCATCGTGTTGACGATGTTCGACGGACGCAACTCGCTCACGCACCAGGTCGCCGACGAAGTGAAAGGTCACTTCAAGGTTTTCGACTCGATCATTCCGCGCAACGTGAAGCTCAGTGAAGCCCCCTCCCACGGCAAACCCGTGTTGCTCTACGACATCTCGTCGAAGGGGGCGCAGGGTTATTTGGGCCTGGCCCGCGAAATCCTCGAGGCGAACCGGCCGAAGGGCAAGGCGGCGAGGTCGCGGTCATGAGCGTGGACCCGAAAAACCAAAGGCGAGCACTGGGCCGAGGCTTGGATGCGCTTTTGCCAGCACCGATCACGACGGCATCGAGCGGTACGTCGTACGGCGAGAAGAGCGTTTTCTTCTGCCCCATCGAACGGCTGGGGCCGCAAGCTGGACAGCCACGTCAACACTTCGACGAGGAAGCGCTCGAGGAGCTTTCGGCGTCGATTCGGGAGCACGGACTCATCGAGCCGCTGGTTGTGCGTCGCGCGCAGCCTGGTGCCGATCGATACGAGATCATCGCGGGCGAACGGCGATGGCGCGCAGCGCAGCGCGCGGGCCTCAAGGACGTGCTCGTCGTGGTCAAGGACGTCTCGCCGAAAGAGGCGTTCGAACTGGCCCTCGTGGAAAACGTTCAGCGCGAAGATCTGAATCCCATCGAGCTTGCAGAGGCTTACGAGCGGCTTCTCGAGGAGCACGGATACACAGCAGAAACGCTGGCCGAACGCGTCGGGAAAAACCGATCGACGGTCGCCAACAGTCTGCGGCTCCTCAAGCTGCCGGAGCGCATTCGGTCGATGGTGACTTCGGGCGATCTCACCGAAGGGCACGCACGCGCAATCCTTGGTGCTCCAACCGATGAAGCAATGTCGGACATCGCCGACAAGGCGGTCCGGGGCCGCTTGCCCGTGCGCAAGGTCGAAGAGCTGGTGCGAACAGCTCGAAGCCCGAAGGACGCCGCTTCAGGCAAGGACGACGGCAAGAGCGGCGCTGCGAAGTCACCCGGCATCAAGGACCTGGAAGCGCGTCTGATGCGCAAACTCGGCACGAAGGTCGAGGTGCGCGATCGCAAAGGCCGCGGTGAGTTCGTCGTCAGTTACGCGTCCCTCGACGAGCTGGACAGGATCCTCGCGACGCTCGATGCGTGATCCGTTCAGCTTCGAGCTTCTATCGTCGGCAACGCGATAGCGATGCGTGTCCATGAGGGGTTCATTGGCCGCGTTGCACGTCGCGCAGCTTCTTTGCGGCAAGCTTTCCGATCGGCGTGTCCTTGCCGTACTCGACCGCCTTCTGAAACGAAAACTCGGCGCTCTGCAGTTTCTGTTGGCTGCGCTGGATCAGGCCCATGTAGAGGTATCCTGCGGCAAAATCGGGTTTGACCTTGATCGACGCCTGATAGTCCTCGAGCGCCGCGTCGTCATTGCCAAGCTCGTGCTTGCAGCGGCCGCGCCGAAGGAACCAGTCGGGTTCGTCCCCCTTCAACTTGATCGCGCGATCGAAGGCGGTGACGCAGTCGGCAAACGCCTTGCCGTACTCGAACATGAACCCCACGTTGACGAAGATCTTTGGATTGTCCTTGGCCATCTCGAGAATTTTCTTCGCGTGAGGGACGGCCTGTTCGAACTGCTTCGCATCGAAGTAGACGTTGGCGAGCGCGAGCCGAAGATCGAGCGAATCGCCCTTTGCAATGGCCGCTTGAAACGCCTTCGCGCTACCGGCGACATCGCCCTTCGCTGCACGAGCGTGCCCAAGGTTCTGCAAGAGGCCCACGTCGTCGGGGACGACCGCAACAGCCTTCTCGAGATGCACGAGCGCATCGTCCACGCGTGGGGGTTTCGCTGTGAGATACATGGCGGCGACGTTCTGTGCCGCCGCGGCAAGGCCAGGCTTGCGTTCGAGCGCGGCCAGGTACGACTTCTCAGCTCCCGCGAGATCGTTCTGTTTCTCCAGGACGAGCCCCATGTACGCGTGAGCTTCGGCGTTCTCGGGCGTGGTGGCGATGACGCGCGCAAGCAGCACTTTGGCCTCGGCCCAGTGCTCTTTGTCGACGTAGGCGAGCGCTCGTTGATAGTCGGTTTTTGCAGCACCATTTTCGATGTCGGATTCGTCCCCGAGCGGAGGGTCCGCCACGAGGTCGGGGTCGCGCTGCTGCTGCGACGAACTTGCGCACGCGCTGCAAGAAATGGCGATCGCGCAGGCAAGGGTCCAGTGATTCAGCGCTCGAAGCGACATCTTCAACATGCTCGTTCACTGCCTTTCTTGCTCGAACACCTCGAGCACCGACGCGATCCGTTCACGCACGTCTGTCGTGCGTTTTCCCGGAGCAACCTTCTCACCACTCGCTTCGCTAACATAGAAGACGTCGGCGACGCGCGTCCCCTCGGTATTGATTTTCGCCACCGCAATCACGAGGCCAAGGCGATACAAGGCATCGGCGATAGCGTAGAGCAGTCCGGGCCGATCTCGCGTCATCACTTCGATGACCGTGTGCCGCGGAGAAGCACGATCGTCGATGCCGACCTGCGTTCGAACCGGCGGCGTTGCTCGGTCCGTCCTCGAAGCACGCGCACGCTTGCACGCGAGCTCCCGCGGGTCGATACGACCTGAAAGCACGGCATCGAGATCCCTCACGAGACCCGGAAGGGCCCGTGCGACACCGTCGACACCATCGACTCGGTCGCGCACCCAAAACAGATCGACGGCTTGGACCGATGCATCGGGCAGGACGCGCGAGTTGATCTGCGCCGCATGCACCTCGAGACGCGATGCTGCCAGCGCTGCGGTGATCGATGCCAAGAGGCCCGGTTTGTCGGCTGCAACGATGCAGACCTCCGCTGCTTGTGGATGACGTGAAGGAACCAGCGCCACGCTCACCGCACGGTCTCGATGCTTTCGTGCGAGCTCGGCATGCGCCGCAATGGCAGCAGAAGCATTCGACAGAACGTACCTATCCGGCATCGACGCGAGATAGCCTGGGAGAAACACGCGGCGAGCTTCACGTTCGTCGCTCGATGCTGCCGGCAGCGCGAGAGCCGCTTCGAGCGCCGCCGACGACGCGCGCGCGAGTCGCTGCTCGTCCCCAGGATTGCCTCCAAGAGCGCGAGACGCCGCATGAAAAAGCTCCTCGAGCATGCGCGCTTTCCACGACGTCATCGACGTGGGACTCGTCGTGGAGAGATCGGCAACGGTGAGCAGATAGAGTTCGGTCAGCGTTTCGCGATCGCCCACGACGCGCAAAAAATCGGCGATCGTCGCTGGATCATCGATGTCTCGGCGCGTTGCGAGTTGGTACATGACGAGATGCTGTCGAATGAGCTGACACGCTGCCGCGACATCATCTGCGCCAAACCCCAAACGTCGCAGGATGTTCTCGGCCATGTCGGCACCACGCTGACTGTGATCCTTGCCTCCAATCGCCTTGCCGACGTCGTGCAGGAGCGTGGCAAAAAACAACATGGGTTTGCGCGTCATTTCCGCCGCCAAACAGCATGCAAGCGGATGCTCGGCAGTGAGCTCACCGCGAACGAGTGCCGCGAGCCGATCGACCGCGGCGACCGAATGCACATCGACGGTGTACACGTGATAGACGTCGTGGTGGACACGCCCAACCACGGGGAAAAACTCCGGAATCATCGCCAGAAGCAGCCCAAGGTCGTGCAGTTCGGCAACGGGACTGCCCTTCTTGAGCCGTGTTTCTTCGCAACTCGATACGAGCGCACAGAAGAGCGGTGCTGCTTCCGGACTGCTTCGCAAGGCTTCCGAAAAAATGGGATCGGCTGCCGCTCGCGCGATTTCATTGCGCGCCCAGGGCAAGATTGGCGCCCGACGGTCGACTGCCGCAGAAACCATCCGCAGCGCAAGCACGGGATCGCGAGGCAAGAGTTCGCGATCGCTCATCGTGATGCACCCGTCGAACATGCGAACACCGCCACCCAAGTCTTCTTCACGAGGCTTCTTGCGACCGAGAACAGGTGCTGCACGCAGAAGCATCGTCTCCCTCGCGCTCGAGATGATTCGCGCGCTGCAGTAGTAGGCGCTCATCAGCTTCTCGACCGCTTCGTTGCCGTGGCCATGACCGAGCAGCGTCGCGATCGCTTCTTGCTCGTCGAACGTCAGCCGGTCACTTCGGCGTCCCGCGTGCGCATGGAGCAGATTGCGAATGCGCCAAAGAAGCTCGCGCGCCGCCGCCATTTCGGATGCCTCGCGCGGCAAGAGCGCACCGACTCGCACGAGATCGTCGAGCTCGATGGCACCAAAACGAGCTTTGCCAGCCCAGCAAGCAATGTCGAAATCACGCAAGCCGCCTGCGCCGTTTTTCACGTCGGGTTCCAGCAAGTACACCGAGCCGCCAAAACGTGCGTGCCGCTCACGCACCTCGTCCTCGATGCGAGAAAAAAATCGATGAAGTTCACTGTGCGCAAAGAGGCCGACTCGAGAGCGTTGTTCGATTTCATTTGAGAGCAAACGATTGCCCGCAATGTGCCGATAATCGAGCAAACTCGTTGCAGCTTTCAGATCGGTGCGAGCACTCTCGATGAGCTCGTCGACCGTGCCAACCAGGTGCCCCACTGGCACACGCATGTCCCACAGCGGGTAGAAGAGCGCTTCGGCAGCCACCGACGCGGCCTCAGCATCACGCGCAACGAGCCGAACATCGAGGTCGCTGCCAAGCGCGAGCGCGCCGCGCCCATACCCACCGACACCACCGAGAGCGACGGCGTCGAATGCGTCGCGAAGGTTCGCCGGCATCGTCCCGTCAAGTAATCGAAGGCGCCGAGCCTGCGCCTGTTGTGCGCAATGTTCGAATAGCGACTGGAGCAGACGATCACCCAAACGAGCATGCCTGCGACCGAGAGAAAGCCCGACGTCGTCGAGTGTCAGAACGTGCTCGGGCGCAACGAGAAGCCGTTCTAACTCGGCACGACCTTCCGCGTAGTCGCGTCGAAGTGACTCGAATGCATCGGTGTCGATCGTCATGGTCGATGCGGTGAGCCGCGGCTGCGACGAAGTGCCGTCACGCCGTGTGCAATCCGATGGGACACGAGCCCCATGCTTCGCAGCCGCAATACCTCGCTCGCAGCAGCAATCAAGATGCCGCCTTCCTCGAGCTCGCTTGCGAGGCGCGTCGCCACCTGTTCACCCGCAGGCTCGGTCAGATAGAGAAGTACGTTCTTGAAGAAAATGAGGTGAAACGGACCCTTCGGAACACGCTTGACCAAGTCGCACACTTCGAATTCGATCGAGTTGCGCACGAGCATTCCGATGCGCAGACGCCCCTGATGTTCGTCGCAGTAGCGCTCGGCCCACGCCGGAGGAATGTCCTTGGCAGCATCACGCGGATAGGTCGCGTCACGAGCGACCGCGATCGCCGATGCGGAACGATCGACACCAAGCACTTTGAAGCGCCTGCGTGCCGCCGTGAGAAGCATGCCGATCGTGTACGCCTCTTCGCCCGTGCTGCAGCCTGCGGAGAGCACGGAGAGCTGCACGTCGGGCGGAAAAAGTCTGTCGAGGCTCTCTTCCAACGCTTTCCATTGCGATGGGTCGCGATAGAAGCGCGTCTCACCCACGCGCAGCGAACCAACGATCTCTTCGACGGCGCCACGATCCTCGAGCAGCCGACTCGCAACGTCCGAGATCGATGTGCCGTCTTTCTTGGCAACGAATTGAAGATGCCGGCGCACACGGTCACGCACCCATGCCGGAGTCGCTCCGCTCGAACCAACCCCAAAAAGCTCTTCGGCAAGACCCAACGCCAGATCGACCGCTCGCTCACGGCTGGGATCTGGCGGCAGCACCGATGAATGCTTAGTGCGCGCCATCTGAACCGAGCCCACCGAGGGAGCACTCGCACGCCTCAAAAACGGAGGCCTGTACGCGGCACGCATGCAACACGGGCGCACCGAAAATCACCTTCACCGCTCGTCGCACGGGCTCCATCGTTCGCCGCAATGTACCACCAGGCGCGAAGCATTCGCTCCCCTCAATCGTGCTCGCGAGGTCAGTACCTCCGTGAACGCCAGTGCACGCCACGCCATGCCCAGTCCTGGGTTCCAAGGCGGATCCTGCGTTTTCCCCCGCGCGAATGCATCCAGAGAACATGAGGCAAACGTG
>Ga0138256_10004134_pt1 | contig 15442 bp, 11 predicted proteins | sample KNB2016incub_MG_FD_105486 | JGI IMG/M metagenome (GOLD analysis project Ga0138256, IMG submission 105486) | Active sludge microbial communities from wastewater in Klosterneuburg, Austria - KNB2014incub_MG | ecosystem: Engineered > WWTP > Activated sludge > Unclassified | place: Austria... | reverse complement strand
CGCGAATGAAGCAACCACCCCAAACCATCTCGTCATAACGGAACGAGTGGCACGTGAGCACCTGCTGCATATAGCCTTCGTCAATGCCTTTGAGCAGTATGATCACCTCCACCCTTCGTGCAACAAGTTCCTCGTAGCTCAATCCTGCCAAAGGGCTCTCAGCTGTGATCGGATGCACGACGGTCCAACTCAGCGGAAGGAAACTGACCTTGTCCAGTTGCAACTTCAGGTTGTAGTAGTTGAGCCGCTCACCGTGCTCGTCCACATCGGCCATCACCATCAGCATACGGGCCTCCACTTCCACCAACAGCGTGCTCCGTTTGTTGGCCAAACGAACTTGCAAGCTCCAGCCATCCTTGAAAGGTGCAATGAGCGCTTGTTCGCAGTATGCGAGGCGTGTTGTCGGCCTTGCGAACCTCGCGTAGATGACCGCACTGATCAATGAGAACCCCAAAATACCGAAGACACCCTCGACCGCTGCGAGCGTCCATGTGGACGGGCTGTTCGGGTACAACGAACCGTAACCGACCGTAGTGAGCGTTTGAACGCTCATACCGATGGCGCTCATCCATTTGCCTCCAAGGGATGTGAGGTCGGCGTTCCCGAGGTGTTGCACACCGATGAGCATGTACAACGAACCAAAAACGAGGTTCATGCCGAGGTAGCCGCACACGAAGGTCACCACCAGCCGGGCGATCGGCATTGTGGCCAATGCGATGAAACCTTCACGCAGACCACTGATGCCGCCGGTGCGCTGCACCCGGAAACTGCCATCCTTGTCGACCAACCGATCGAGCGGTCGCTCGAATGACGACCCAATACCCGGGTCTTGCGCGCGTTCTGCCTTGATCATAGTCCGGGAATACGGTATACCGGATACACTTTATGGCCAGGCTCGAAGTAAGGCGAACGCTGGTAGATGAAATAGAGTTGCGCCCAACCATCTTCCGCAAATGCTGGATCATTCGCGCGCCGCGCATCGAACGCCTCTCGCAACGCCGGGTCCTTTGCCAACAATTCAGCGGCCTTGTCCTCGAACACGAAGGGACTGAACCATTCCTTCTGCTGCAACACACTGTCGAAGAAGCCCCAAGCGAACCAACTGTCGGGCGCCTGTGGTTCCAACGTTTCCATGACGAAACGATCGGTCTCCTTCCCCATCCTCACGATGGCATCGCCCGCTTGAAGCTGAACCGGGATGCTCGCCGGAACCGCTTCAACGGAATAATGCAAGTAGTGCCCCTCGAAAGGCTGCTTCACGGTTTCGAACTTCCCTATGCGATACGCTTCAACGGTCAACACTGTGTCGGCGCTGTATCGCTCGATCAAAACACCGTGCTTCTCCAGTCGCTGGATCACCTGTCGCCATGCTTGCCGGATCACATACGCACTGGGTTTTACCACGCGCAGGTCAGGCACGTACTTGTCCTGCCACGGCACCATCATATCGCGGGGCCGACTTCGGTCGAAATAGAGGCGCGGCAGTTTGCTGACGGCGCTGGGCTTATACCCGGCCATGTACCCGTGGAAGAGGATCTCCTCGTGGTACGCGGTATCAAGCTTCCAATCGATAGCGAACTTGCCTGGACTTGCGGCCATCGCCTTGGCCTTGGCCCGGGCCGACTTCAACGCTTCTGTGTTCTCGTTCATCACGGAAAGTGTTGCCAGTTGCAGTTGGAACGTAGCGTTGACGCGGTCGGCGAAGGGCTTCAGCATATGTGCCTCGCTCATGAAACCAATGCACTGGAACAACCCGGTATAGCCCGTGGTGTATCTCGGAGTGTCGTTGAATCCCACCAATCCGCTATCGGGCACTTCGTGCACGCCCTCGTAGTACGGCCCCATCAGGATCTCCTTCCGGTCCATCCAGTTGTACAAGCCCGGGACCAAAACCTGCTGCGCGAATGCCTTCAGGGGTTCTTCCAACTTGTCATCCTGGGTCAACAGCAAGTTCATCGTATAGCGGTGATCAGCCCCATCCGTTGTGTGCGTATCGATGAAAAGGTCCGGATCCCAGTAACGCAGCGCAGCAACCAAGGCTTCCGCGTTGCGGCTATCCATCTTTACCATATCGCGGTTCAGATCGAGGTTGCGCGCATTACCCCTGAAGCCGTATTCGGCCGGTCCGTTCTGGTTCGCTCGGCTACAGCAACTCCGCTGTTGGGAACCACCCACGTTGTACATGGGGACAATGCACACGGCGGTATGGGCGAGCAAACCCATGTATTGGTCGCTCTCCATCAGCGCCTTTGCCAGCAAGAGGCTGGCATCCACTCCATCGGGCTCACCAGGATGAATGCCGTTGTTGATGAAAAGGATGTTCTTGCCGGAAGCCCTGACGCTGTCGGGGGTGAAGCCGCTGCCATCGGCAATGACGAACAGGTGAATGGGGGAGCCGTTGTCGTCCTTACCGATCTCCAGTAGCCGCGCCATGCGGTGTTGTTGATCAAGTGCCTTGTACCTCCCGACCACCTGCTCCCAAGTGGGCGTTGAATCGCCTTGAAAGACCCACTGACCCAAGGTGAACTGCTGCTGAGCGAACAGGGCAATGCCCAACACCACGTGGCGGCAAGGATGGAAGGAAAGATGCATCGGGTTCGCGACGAATGTAGCCGCTGGTCGCGCAAATGAGGCCGCTGGCGGGCTTGATGGAGTCGTGCGTTGTCCTCAAAAAGCGGTCACGAATCGATATTGAACCGGGACCGGTCGGATCTTGGATCCAAGGCGGATCGGAATTCAGATCAGTCGGTTAGCTTTACCGGCCCATGGTAAGATCCATGGTAAACAACCATGAGAACGATCACAACAATTCTGGCCGCTTCAGCGCTACTTACGTTCGGCGGATGCTCGAAGCATGAATGCGAAGACAGCGCACCTGCCCAGCAGGAAGTCGGAAACGCCAAGATCCCGAACGTTTTTGTTTATGCGCAAAACGCCGGAGCGGCTGTTCCCAACTATGCATTCTCGATCCATTGTGGCGGCACTACCCCAACGAACGCTCAAGGTAGACTGATGTTCTCAAGCGGTGGTTGTCCTACGGTGAATGAGATCGCGGCTGGCGGCGCGTGCTTCCAACGCAATACCTACTACTGGATAATGCCTCCTGGCACCTCCAACAACCGCAAGTTCCTTCGGTTCAACTTCACCAGCGCCTTCGACTTCACCCAACTCACCAGCGCTCTTGTGCGCTATGAGACAACCACATACGATTGGAGCGTACCGAACCCGATCGTAGGCTTCGAGTGGATGATCTACGATACGCGAAAGACATTGCCTGCTTGCCAGGGCGCGGTCCGTCAGTGATCGTCGATGCACTGCTCAAAGAACCCCGGCCAATGGCCGGGGTTCTTTGCTTTCCAGAAGGCCTGGCCTTACCGCCGCGCAGCCTTCAGCGTATTGAGCAACAAACTTGTGATCGTCATGGGCCCCACACCCCCGGGCACGGGCGCGATCCACGAGCACTTCGGTGCCACCTCATCGAACTTCACGTCGCCAACCAATCGGAACCCGCTCTTTTTGGACGCATCGGGAATACGGTGAATCCCAACATCCACCACCACGGCACCATCCTTCACCATGTCGGCCGTTATCATTTCGGGTTTGCCAACAGCCGCGACGAGGATATCCGCTTGACGGGTAAGACTGGCCAGATCCTTCGTGCGGCTGTGCGCCAACGTCACCGTACAATTGCCCGGATAAACGTTCCGGCTTAGGAGTATGCTCATGGGCGTGCCGACAATGTGGCTACGGCCCACCACCACGGCGTGCTTGCCTGCGGTTTCAATACTGAAATGACGCAACAGTTCAACAATACCGCTCGGCGTAGCAGGTAGGAAACAGTCCAAACCCAGTACCATACGGCCGATGTTCTCCGGGTGGAATCCGTCCACATCCTTGTTCGGTGCGATCGCTAAGGTCACCTTCTCTTCGTCGATGTGTTCCGGCAACGGAAGTTGAACTATGAAACCGTCGAGATCCTTGTCCTTGTTCAACTGCTCGATATGGTGCAAAAGATCATCCTCCGCAGTGGTGCCCGGCAGACGGATCAGCGAACTGCGGAAGCCAACACTCTCGCATGCTTTCACTTTGCTCTCCACGTAGGTCTTGCTCGCACCGTCATCGCCAACGAGCACAGCAGCCAAGTGCGGGACACGTCCACGCTTTGCCTTCACTTCTGCCGCACCTTTCGCGATCCCTTCCCGCAATGCATCTCCGCAGCGCTTGCCATCAAGCAATTGGTATGTAGCTGTTTCAGTCATGTCACAAGGCTAAGAGATCCGGCCGATCGTTAACTGGCCCCCAACCAGTTCGCAGGGCGGGTGTGCAGGACAATGTCCACCACTTCTTCCGGAGCCCCAAGCCAATGATGTGCGCGAGGTGGTGGCCGCTTTACACACGTATTGTACCAACGCCTCGACCAGGCTGATCTCTCGCGCTTGTTACAGATGAGCGAACGTCCGGCACCACCCCGCTTCGGCCATGACGCAACCGCAGCGGTAAGCCTTCATTCACAGAAACGCAAACCGCAATGCTTACGGGGAGGTCATTCATTTGTAGGGGCGACGTTCACGTCGCCCCGGGAGGGAGTGACGTATTGCAAACACGATGAGTTTAGTGTTTGCGCACCAAGCGCCAGCGCATTTCCGCTTCGTGTGCTTTGATCTTTTTGTCGCTCCAGGCTGCGGTGAACAACACGCCAACGGACACCCCTGTGCCAATGGCCCATGCTCCCATGTTGTCTCCGTTCTCGCCGAATATGGCAAAGGGCAGAGTCACAGCACCTGCCAGAACACCGGCGAACCCTATCCATGCGAACGGCTCTATGATCGTTGTCCTTCCCGTTACCCTTGGCATGTCTATCGCGGTGACCTGTGCAACTGGCAACTGCATGAATTCCGGACGATAGAGGGATTGTGTCATGTAGTGTTCGGGGAAGAAGCCACCCGGATACACCACCGTTGTGTCCCCGGTACGCACTTCATGTTGCAGCAATAGAGTGGAGTCGTTGTATGAGACGACCTTCTGGAAGTAGACCGTATCCAACGTGTTGAAATGGTAGTAGCGGTCCAACCTGAAGACCCTTTGCTTCCCGGGTGCGTCTAAGCGCTCCAATCGCAAGCGCCCCTGAGCTTTTGCGCTATCGAACGCACTCAAAACGCAAACGAACAAAAGGCATCTCCACCGTAACGTGATCGACCCGTTCATCCAAGGCAAGGTAACAAGCATCTTTACACCCGATGTGCGGCATAGTCGGTTCTTTCCGGATCAGTGCGCAGCAACCCATCGCTGAAGAGCGCATGCGCGCGGCTTTGCAGTGCATCGCCCACCGTGGCCCCGACGATGAAGGACTGCTCAGCATCGGGCGTGCGACGCTTGGCCAACGACGCCTGAGCATCATCGATATAAGTGCTGCCGGTCATCAACCATTCGTCGATGACGGAGGTCGTTTCTCCATTGTGTTCAACGGCGAGGTCTTCAATTACAGAGAGTTGAAAGCGGAACTGGAATCGCAGGGCCACACCTTCCGCAGCCATACTGACACGGAGATCGTGCTCCGCATGTATGCCATCAAGGGCCCTGACTTCCTACATGATCTGAACGGGTTCTTCGCACTGGCCATCCATGACAAAGAGAAGGATGTGCTATTCCTTGCCCGTGACCGCTTCGGTGTGAAACCGCTGTGGTGGTGTGAGGTTGACGGGCACTTCCATTTCGCTAGCGAGCTGCGGGCACTTATCTCGCTAGGGGTGCCATGTAACACTGACAGGTCATCGTTGTTCCAATACCTGCGGTACCAATACGTAGCGGCGCCGCACAGCATTTTAGTAGATGCCCATAAGCTCGAAGCCGGGTGTTCCATGCACGTCGGATCGGACGGGGTGATGCAGGACAAGTGGTATGACCTGGTCAAGGCGCTGAGCGGTTCAAAGAAGCCGACCGCCACCGTGCACTCTCTCTTCGAGCTGCTCAACGATGCCGTGCGCGCCCGTTTGGTTGCAGATGTACCCATCGGAACATTTCTGAGCGGCGGACTGGATAGCAGCATTATAAGCGCGTTGGCCAAGCGGCACCACGCTCACCTGCACACGTTCAGCATCGGCTTCGCCGATGATCCCTACTTCGACGAGTCCAATCATGCCGAGGCCGTTGCAAAGCATATCGGCAGCGATCACACAACATTCAAACTGACGCGTGAGGAACTCGCTTCGAACTATGAAGCGTTGCTGGATGCCATTGATGAGCCGTTCGCTGACAGCTCCGCTTTACCCTCATACATTCTCTGTCAGCGCACACGTCAGCATGTTACCGTTGCCTTGAGCGGAGATGGTGCCGATGAGGTTTTCGGAGGCTACCGCAAGCACCAGGCAGAACTGCGGATGCGGAAACCCGGTGTGATCGAAAAGGCTGTTTCCGCGCTGGCACCGCTCTGGGGCGCTCTGCCACGCTCGAGGAACAACGCGCTCAGCGATCGGATACGACAGCTGCATCGCTTCGCAGGTCTCACTCATCTGGCTGCACAAGCCCGGTGGTTGGCATTGGCCGGTTTTGAGCAGACCGACGTTGTTGAAAAGCTTCTCGGCGGCCAACCACCGGCTGAGGTTGCCCGGAGAGAACTACGGATGGTGGAAGCCGTTGGGAAACTTGCCGACTTCAATGGAAGCCTGCTCGCCGACGTCCTCACTGTATTGCCCAACAACATGTTGCATAAGGTGGACCTTACCAGCATGGCCCATGGTCTGGAGGTGCGCACACCCTTCCTTGATAAGCGCGTTGTCGAGTTCGCATTCGCGATGCCAGCCGACGCCAAGCTGCGCAAAGGCCAAGGAAAGTTCATACTGCGTGACACATTCGGCCATCTGCTTCCCGGATCAACCCTTGCACGCCGCAAACAAGGATTCGATGTCCCTTTGCGCGGAATGTACCTGGGACCGCTAAGCGGCACACTCAATGCCCTGCTCAACCGGTCGCTGGTGGAGGCAGCTGGGCTCAGCTGGCGTGCAGTGGGAGACGTCCGTGCTGAATTAGCGTCAACATCACCGGGCGAATCGCAGGCAACCGTGCACGCATTGCTCGTCTACCTTGCATGGTGGAAAAGATGGATGTCGTAGTGCTCCTCTGCCCATACGATAGCCGGTAAGTTCGCGCCCCCCCGAAGCACAACAATGCCCCGCGTCCTCCGCATCATCAACCGGTTCAATCTCGGCGGCCCAACGCACAATGTTGCGTACCTGAGCAAGTACTTGGCACCTGAGTTCGAAACGATGCTCGTGGGCGGCAAATGGGGCGAGAATGAAGAAGGCAGCCAACACATTCTCGACAACCTCGGATTGGAGCCGACATTCCTGCCGGAGATGCAGCGCGAGGTGGCGCCGTGGCGCGATCGGGCTGCCTATCGCCGGATCAAGCAGCTCATACAGGAATTCAAACCGGATATCGTGCATACCCATGCTGCCAAGGCGGGGGCAGTAGGTCGAATGGCCGCTGCGGACATGGGGGTACCGGTTATCGTACACACCTTTCATGGTCACATCTTCCACAGCTACTTCGGAAAGGTCCGCACGCAGTTGTACAAGAGCATTGAACGATACCTCGCGCGCCGCAGCACGCGCATCGTGGCCATCAGCGAGCGCCAGAAGGATGAATTGGTGAACGAGCACAGGATCTGCCCCGCGGAAAAAGTGACGGTGATCCCTTTGGGCTTCGACCTATCACGCTTCCAGACCGATCAAGCCGAGAAACGGAAGCTGTTCCGGAAGGTGTATGGTGTTGATGATGATGAAGTGGCCATTGGTATAGTAGGTCGTTTGGTTCCGGTTAAGAACCATGGCCTCTTCTTGGACGCGCTGCACAACATGAGCGAGCGCACTGGCAGACGCGTTCGGGCCTTCATCGTCGGCGATGGGGAAGAGCGCGAGCGATTGGAGCAAAAAGTTGGCGATCTCGGCTTAAGCATGGCCCGTGGCCCCTACTTCAACGGGCACGGTTTCGGCCATGGCGTGAATGGCAAGCCGGTGGTACCGAAGGCCACGGTCACCTTCACGAGTTGGATCAAGGAGATCGATATCGTGAACGCGGGGGTTGATGTTATCGCACTCACCTCCCTGAATGAAGGCACTCCGGTGAGCCTCATCGAAGCGCAGGCCAGTAATCGAGCGGTGGTGAGCACCGACGTTGGGGGCATCGAAAACGTGGTGATCTCCGGCCGGACCGCGTTGCTGAGCGCCAGTCAGGACGAAGCGGCGCTCGCCGACAACCTCCTGCGCGTAGTGGAGGATGACCACTTGCGGGAGCGCATGAGCAATGCTGGCTGGCAGCATGTGAAGTCGAGGTACCACTTCAACAGGTTGGTGGAAGACACTGCGGCGATGTACCGCTCACTGCTGCGCTGAGCAGCAGTCTTTGATCGTTACTTTTGGCCGCCCCTGACCCCGCTTTATCGGGACTAAGAAGCAGAATGGGACGAAGACGGATGAAAGGAAGCTCTTGGAAATTCGGATCGATCGCCCTCCTGTTGCTCGGCACAGGTTGCACGGTGAACAAGAACATCATGTTCAGGACACCGACGGATTACGTCTTCGACCAGCTGCCTGACAGTTCTTCGACCACGTTCGAGATCCAACCCAACGACAACCTCCAATTCAGGCTGTTTGCCAACGGTGGATTCAAGATGATCGACTTGGTAAGTTCCGAAGCCGGTGATGCACGCGCAGTGCAACGAATGACATTCACCTACCCTGTTGAATACGATGGTCAAGTGAAGCTCCCGATCATCGGCCGAACGCAGATCGGCGGATTGACCCTTCGTCAGGCGGAATTGATGTTGGAAGAGAAGTACGTTGAATTCTATAAGGAACCCTTCGTTCAACTTGCTGTCATGAACCGGCGTGTAGTGGTTTTCAATGGCGGTGGTGGTACGGCCAAGGTGGTTCCAATGGAGAACAACAATGCCACGCTGCTCGAGGTTCTGGGTCTTGCCGGTGGCATGGATGATCGTGGTAATGCGCACAAGGTGAAGGTGTTCAGAAAGACGCAAACCGGTGGAAGGCTTGTTTTCGAGTTCGACCTCTCCGATATCGACGGGCTCAAATACGCTGACATGGTCATGCAAGGCGACGATGTGGTGTACGTGCAACCCAATCCGGAGATCGCCCGGGAGCTGCTTCAGGATATCGCGCCGGTCATTGGTTTGCTGACCAGTGTGATCCTGGTCCTTGGCGTCGTCAACAGTCTGAAATGACCGTAGATGCTGAGCGAGGACATCAGCCAGCGTAACCTCAATTTCGAGAGCTATCGCGAGCGCATTACGAACTTCAGCAATGAGTTCGAGCTCGGTCTTTTCCTTTACATCGTAAGGCGTTCGGCGATCTGGATAGCCATCTGCATTCTGCTTGCCGTGGCAGCGGCATACCTCTATCTGCGGTATACCGCCAACACGTTCGAAAGCCGGGCGCTGCTCCAGTTCGAGCAGAGCAATACCGCACAACAAGTCCTGAAGGTCACCCAGTTCGGGGAAGATCAGAACCTGACCGCCGATGTGGAATTGCTGCACTCGCGATTTTTCCTGCTCCGGGCATTGAAGCGCATGCCTATGGAGGTGAGCTATTTCAACAAGGGGAATATCCTCACCATGGAATTGTACACCTCCAGCCCGTTCATTCTGGAGGACATTGAGGTTCAGGATGCCCGCATACTCGACCTGCCCATCTTCTTTGCCCCAGCGAGCAACGGGAAGGCAACCCTGAGTTACCGGTTGGATGGTGTTGAGTTCCCGGTCGAGGTAGTGGACGGTACACGAGCGGTCACACCTCATTTGGCCTTCACATTCCGTATGACTTTGTCGGAGCTGCAAATAATGGCCGAAGAGGATGGGCAGTTCTACTTGAAGGTGAACGACCAAAAAACATTGGCCGGGAAATTCGCGGGGCAAGTCGGCGTGAGGATAGTTGACCCCCACGCGAAAACCGTTGAGGTCACCTGCAAAGACCATAACGAATACATCGCCCGTGACATGGTGCGGGCCATCACGGAGGAATTCGCGGAATATGATGTTGAACGGCGACGCGAAAGTTCCGAGAGCATCCTGCGGTTCATTGCGTCGCAGAAGGATACCGTGTTCGACCAGCTCCGTGATAGCGAACGCCAGATCAAAGCGATACAAACCACGGACAGGGTAGCTGACAAGAGCTCTCTGACCACCGCCTACCTTCTTCGGCAAACGGAATACGAAACCAAGATGGCCGATATGGCCATTGAAGAGAGCCTGCTTTCCGAGATCGAAAAGGCGACTCTGAAACAAACCAGTGAGATCGACGTCCATCATTTGATCCCGCTGTTGGTCGGCACCGAGTACGAAGACATGTTGCAGGAACTCATCAGGAACCTGCAGGCGATGGTGCGTGAGCGGGATGAGATCGCCACGGATGCCACCACCGCGCATGAGGGACTTCGCGGCGTGGAAATGAGGATCAACGCACAGAAACGCATGATAGTGGAGAGCATTTCCAACATGCGGGGCCGGTTCGCCAGCCGAAAGGAGCGGTATGAACAACAGCTTGCGGAATTCGAAGCCCAGTTCATCTCCTTGCCGGAAAAGGAACTGGAGTATGCCCGATTGTCGCGCCTCTACAACATCAACGAGAAGTACTACACCCAACTCCTCGAGAAGGACATTGAATACCGCATCAGCAGAGCCGGTTTCGTACCTGACAACCGAACCTTGGAAGAAGCCGAGATCCCTCGCTCACCCATTTCACCGGACAAGAAGCTGGTGTACGTTTCGTATCTCTCCATCGGGGTTGTGCTGGGCCTGCTCATCGTGCTGATACGATACATCCTGCACGATAACATCACATCGCTCTTCGACATCGCCAAGGTGAGCAACGCATCGATCGGGATCCTGGGTATCATACCCAAATACAAAAAGGAGATTCCGATCAGCCAACTGCTCGTGGACAAGAACCCGAAGAGCCTGATCGCCGAGAGCTTCCGATCGGTACGTACGAACCTTCAGTTCGTGGACAACACCCCCGGCCCGAAAGTCATTGCCATCACCAGTACCATCAGTGGCGAGGGCAAGACTTTCGTTGCCATCAACCTTGCTGGTATCATCAGTTTCAGCGGCAAGCGCGTGATCGTGCTTGATCTCGACATGCGCAAGCCGAAGATCCACTTGGGTTTCGGTGTAGAGAACGTCCGTGGCATGAGCACGTTGCTCATCGGAAAGGACACCTTGGCCAGTTGCGTTCAGAACAGCGCTATCGTCGGTCTGGACTTCATCACGGCCGGCCCGATACCACCCAACCCGTCGGAGCTGATCATCAGCGATTCAATGAATTCATTGCTGGAAGAACTCAAAGGCCTGTACGATATCATTCTCATCGATAATCCACCGGTGGGCTTGGTGACCGATGGCTTGGCGATGATCCAGAAAGCGGACTACCCCATCTACATCTTCCGCTCCGATTACAGCAAGAAGCAATTCGTGCAGAACGTCGACAGGATGATCAATGAGAACAAGATCACCCGGATGAGCGCTATTCTCAATGGCGTCGACATCGACCGAAATAAATACGGCTACAACTACGGCTATGGCTACGGTTACGGTTATGGCTATGGCTATGGTGGTTACTATGAGGAAAAAGCGGAGAAGGGCAACCGGCTTCCGTTCAATATCGGGGGGAAGAACAAAAGCAAATGATGATCGTTGAGCCCACGCCGATCCCGGGGCTGCTGGTGCTACAGCCCAACATATTCAGTGACCCGAGGGGTTGGTTCCTCGAATCGTTCAATGCAAGGGCATTCGCCGAGGCCGTCGGCGACACGGTCGAGTTCGTTCAGGACAATGAAAGCTGTTCAAGTGCTCATGTCGTGCGCGGATTGCATTTCCAGTTGGATCCGCATACGCAAGGCAAACTGGTGCGTGTCGTGCGCGGAGCCGTGCTGGATGTATGCGTGGACATCCGTAAGGGCAGCAAAACGTTCGGAGAACATTACAGCGTGCGGCTGGACGGGGTTGACAAGAAGATGCTGTGGATACCGGCCGGCTTCGCTCATGGATTCCATGCTTTGGAGGAGGGCACGGTGTTCAATTACAAATGCACGGCCTACTACGAAAAGAGCGCGGACCGCACGTTGCTTTGGAACGACCCTGCATTGGGGATCGACTGGGGCATTGCGGATCCCGTTCTGAGCGACCGGGACAAAAAGGGCGTCCTTCTTGCCGACCTTCTGCCATCCCTGATCGCGGGTTGACCCATGTACAGCGACAGTCAACTCTTCATCATTCTCGCGGGCCTTTTCTTCGCCGCGCTCGCGTTCAGCCTTTTGGTGAACTCCGTTTTTATGCGTTTCGCCAAAACCCTTGGCTTAAGGGACACAAAGGTGCAACCGACGAGATGGAGCAACGCCAGTAAGCCGGCTTTCGGCGGCATCGGCTTCTTCATCGTGTTCCTTGGCGCCTTCTCCTTTTACAGCGCGTTGTTCCCTGGCCATGGTGGCCCATTGCAACCGGAACTGTTGGGATTGCTGGGCGCCACTGCATTGGGTTTTTTGATGGGCCTTGCCGATGACGCATACAACACTCGGCCTTTGCTGAAGTTCACCGTCCAAGTCGCTTGTGGGGTCATACTGATCGCCTCGGGTTCGTGTATTCAAATGTTCGATACGCAATGGGCCAACTGGCTGCTCACGATCCTCTGGACGGTGGGCATGATGAACAGCATCAACATGCTCGACAACATGGACGCGATCACCACGACCGTGAGCTTGTTCATTGTTGTCGCAGCCATCCTGGTCCTTCATTTCCAAGTGCAGGACGAAAGCGTACACATGGTCATTTGTGTCGGTGTGCTGGCGTCGTTGTGCGGTTTCCTCTTCTTCAACTGGAACCCGAGCCGCATGTTCATGGGCGATACGGGAAGCCAGTTCCTCGGCGTGTTTCTCGCATGGATCGGGGTCCAGTGCTTCTGGAATGGAGCACCCGATCTCGCTCACCCCGATGCGTTGCGCCAAGCCTTCATGGCCCTGATCATTTTCCTGCTTCCGATCGTCGACACCACGGCCGTTTCGATCAATCGTATTGCCCGGGGCTCGTCTCCGTTCGTGGGCGGAAAGGACCACACCACCCATCATCTGGGTTACGCTGGGCTCAGCGATGCCCAAGTCGCAATGGTTTTCGCCGGACTTTCCGCGGTGAACGTGCTGCTCGGCTTCGTGATGTTGCGCTTTATTGGCACATGGGAGCCTTGGCATACCGCCATCTTTGCGGCCTATGCAATGATCGTCTTCTTGGCGTTGTTCATCCCCACACGCCGCACGAAACCACCCGTTGAATGAACAGCGCTGCACGCATAATCCTGAAGAGCGGTGCTTGGATTACCCTCCTACTTTTCGGAGCGGTCACTTTGCACCTGCTATCGTTCTCCAGCGCCGAACCCCGTACCGATGATGATCACCGAAGGCTCTTCAACGATAACTACAAGATCTTCTCGTTGACGCTGCCCGATAACATCGACTTCTGCGGCGAGAACATCCCCTTGCAATTGCTGGATGTGCGCGAGCGACTGGATCGCGAGCTGCTGGTGAACACCTACTGGCAGAGCAACAGCCTTCTCTCGCACAAGCGCGCGGCGCGTTGGTTCCCGGTGATAGAACCCATTCTTGCGCGCGAAGGGGTTCCTGATGACCTCAAATACTTGGCGTTGATCGAAAGCGGATTGACGAACGCCGTTTCGCCCATGGGCGCCACGGGCTTCTGGCAGTTCATGAAGGAAACTGCATCCAAATACGGGCTGGAAGTGAGCGCGGAAGTGGACGAGCGGTATAACGTCATGAAGAGCACCGAAGCCGCATGCAAGTACCTCAAGGAAGCCCACACGCAATATGGATCTTGGAGCATGGCGGTGGCGAGCTACAATCTCGGGGGAGGTGGCCTCAACAAGCAGGTGGAAAGGCAGAAGACCCAAGACTACTTCGCTCTGCTCCTGCCGGAGGAAACATCGCGTTACATATTCCGAATTCTTGCCGCCAAAGAGATCATCCGCGACCCTGCGCGTTACGGTTTTCACCTTCGTCCACAGGATCTCTATGCACCATACCGGACACGCGCGCTTGAAGTAACCGGCCCCATCGAAGACCTGGCTGACTTCGCCATCCGGCAAGGCACCAACTATAAGACACTCAAGTTGCTCAACCCATGGCTGCGCGATGTGAAACTGACCAACGCCAAGGGCAAGACCTATGAGATCCTCCTACCAACGGAGGCGTTCGATACAGCGAAGGAGGAATAGTGAGCAAACAGAAGACCGCTGCGCGAACACGGGCCACGAACGGAACGCGCGAACCTATTGAACAGGAGTACATCGAGGTGTTGGGTGCGCGCGTCCACAACCTGAAGAACATCGACGTACGCATACCGCGCGAGAAACTGACCGTGATCACCGGCCTCAGCGGAAGCGGCAAGAGCAGCCTCGCCTTCGATACGCTGCATGCGGAAGGACAACGTCGATACATCGAGACCTTCAATGCTTACGCGCGGCAATTCCTCGGCGGCATTGAACGACCCGATGTGGATCTGATCACCGGCCTCAGTCCGGTGATCGCTATTGAACAGAAGACCATCAGTCGCAACCCGCGAAGTACGGTGGGAACGGTAACGGAGATCTATGACCTGTTGCGACTTCTGTATGCGCGCGTAGGTGAGGCCTACAGCTATGTTACCGGCGAACGTATGGTGCGTTATACGGATGCACGCATCGTGGACCTGATATTGAACGAACACAACGGCCATGATGTGCAGATATTGGCACCGTTGGTACGTGGGCGCAAAGGCCACTATCGCGAATTGTTCGAGCAACTGTTGCGGCAAGGCTTCCTCAAAGCCCGCGTGGACGGAGCCATCGTGGACCTCACCACCCGTCCGCGATTGGACCGGTACAAGGTGCACGACATCGAACTGGTGGTGGACCGCATGCGCGTGAAGGAGGATGTACGGAAGCGCGTTGCCGATAGCTGCAATACAGCGTTGAAGTATGGTAAGGGTAACCTGATGGTGCTCGACACCGTGGCCGGTAACCACCGCTTCCTGAGCCGCCACCTGATGTGCCCGACAAGCGGTATCGCCTACGAGGAACCGGAGCCCAACCTTTTCAGCTTCAATAGTCCATACGGCGCGTGCCCGGTGTGCAGCGGCCTCGGACAGGTCACAGCTGTCGCCCTCGACAGGATCGTACCGGATCGTCGCAAGAGCATCAAGAAGGGAGCGATCGTAGCCCTCGGTGCGTACAAGCCAAGTTGGGTGTTCAAACAAGTGGAGTCGGTTCTGAGCAGCTTCGGCCATGATCTCGATACGACCATCGAAGAGATGGACGACGCTGTGCTCGCGGCACTATTGAACGGCATGGACGAGCCATTGCGCGTGAGCAGCAATGTGGGCTTGAGCGAT
>Ga0138256_10004133_pt1 | contig 15443 bp, 19 predicted proteins | sample KNB2016incub_MG_FD_105486 | JGI IMG/M metagenome (GOLD analysis project Ga0138256, IMG submission 105486) | Active sludge microbial communities from wastewater in Klosterneuburg, Austria - KNB2014incub_MG | ecosystem: Engineered > WWTP > Activated sludge > Unclassified | place: Austria... | reverse complement strand
TGCTTCAATAGGCGCGTTATATATTTTGAGCATAGCAGGATATTCTGGCTCCTTCGGTTCTGGATAAAATGCAGCTATGCCTACTCCGACAAATACAGCGAGAAGGATTCCAACAAAGAAGGTATAGATGACTTCGATCGCCCGAGATTGTGGAGTTTTGTTTTGCATGTTGTTGGACATATTATACTACTTTTCCAAATATTGACCTAATTTCTTCACCATATCTTCAGTATTCTCATACTCAATAAAAACTTCTGAAACAGTCTTCAAAGCACCAGATATCTTCATACCTTTCTTATTCAAACACACAATAGGCACATTATATGTATTCGCCCAGCCAAGCTCGATTCCCTGCCCTGTTGATGGGTAAGAAACTTCTGCAAGCACCACATCACACTCTTTCATAAATTCCTTAGAACTGAACTGCTCAGATGAGTGCTCGTGAGGCAATACTATTTCATGGACCATGTTCAATTCAGACTTACGCAGCGGTCCATATAGTTCATTTTGAAAATCAAAGCTTGTTGAGTGGGTCACGTATATCTTCATATATCTTATAAAGTATACCCCACATATATATAGTGGTACATGATTAAACATTCTTATAGGCTTGAATATGAACTGGGAATAGTGTAAAATGTCACCTCATGAAAAACCTTAAAACTATCGGCCGCAAACTAGCTCGAAAACTCAATATTCTTAAGAAAAAAATCAACGAAAAACCCCTTAGATTCTTTTATATCTCACTCGCCTCTCTCGTCTTATTTATTATTGTCGGAAACGTGCTCAGAAAACCGGTTCCAGCAAAAAAAGAAGCTGAAAAAGCCCCACAAAAAGTAGAAGTATATACCGTTGGGGCTTCTCCACGAATTAATATGACAGGAGAAATTGAAAAATCAGGTGTTGTAACTATTGTTTCATTAACCTCCGGGGTTGTGCAAAAAATAAACTTCTTTGAAGGTTCGACAATTGCAAAAGGCGCAGTTATCTTGAGACTCGCTTCGAATTATCAAGGCGGCAATGCATTTAGTGTGCAACGACAACTTGCCGCAGTGCAATATCAAAATGCTTTAGACAACTATGAAAGTCAAAAAGATATCATTGCGAAACAAAAAGAAAGTGCGCAAAAACTTGATGCTCAATCTGCGGATCTGCGACAAATTACCAGAGACTCACTTTCTGGCACAAGGGATTTGATTTCGCTCAATAGCTCAATCATCTCAAAACTCGATTCAAATCTATCTACCTTAGAAGCAGATCCAGTAACAAATGCCGATCTGATTCTTGCAACTAAACAGATAAAAAGTCAATTTTTAGGCATTCAAAATCAGACCAACAGTGCATTAAAGCAGTCTGAATATATGTCAGCAGATGATAAAAAACCAGCCGAACTTACACAACTTCAGCGAGACATAACTGTAAAGCAACTTGATCTTCAGGAAAAAATGCTCGATGTTCAAAAAGAAGTCAGCAGATTGCAATTGTCTCTTGCGCGTATTAGTGAGGGTATGACGACTCCAGCGGCTCCCTTTAATGGAGTCGTACAAAGAGTATTTGTAAAAGTGGGTCAGGTTGTTAATCCAGGAACGCCACTAGCCATTGTCTCGCAGACTCACGATGATCCACTCACCGTTGTTGTGTATGTGAGTCGTAGCATAGCACAGAAAATTTCTACTACAGAGCCTTCTGTGGTTACGATTGGAAACGAAAACATATCACTTAAGCCACATTTCGTTTCTTCTGATGCAGTTGAAACAGGCCTATATGCAGTCTATTTTAATCTGCCTGATCAATATATTTCTAAAGTTACAGATAAAGATCATGTTAAAGTGAGCCTTGCTCTTAATGCTGAAAAATCTACTTCTTCAATTCCATATATTCCTATTGATGCGGTTCATCAAACCTCAACAAAGGCTTTCGTATTTATAGAGAAAGATGGAAAAGCCAAAGCTCAAGAGGTTGTTATGGGCGATGTGTTTGGTTCTCTCGTGCAAGTAACTGGGCTTTCGAACAACGAGCACGTAATTTTAGACAGAGGCGTAACAGAAGGAACATCAATCTCTACTTCACAACAATAATTGCCTATGGCTATCAAGAAAAAAATAATCGAATCTGTATCGTATTTAAATTCACTTGCGTTTGATACAAAACTTTTTTCGAGCATTCAGGCTCGTTATATTGCGCAAGTGCGATTTGTTATTTTACTTATTATTTCTATCTGTTTATTAGGGGTTGTGAGTTTTTTCCAGCTTCCTCGTCGCTTGAATCCAGAAATAAAAATTCCAATTGTGACAGTTGTTACCGCTCTTCCTGGTCGCACACCAGAAGATCTTGAGTCGCTTATCACTATTCCATTTGAAGATAACCTAAATTCGATAACCGGACTCGATCCCTTAACATCGGTCTCTTCGGAAAATGTATCAGCTATTTCACTATTGTTTACCTCTGATACCGATCCTGACAAGGCGCGTAATGACGTTGATAAAGCTATTGCCTCAGTGCAAGATGTGCCAGATGATGCAACGACACCTTCGGTGAATGTTTTAGATTTTGATGATCAGCCATTTTGGAGCTTTGTCATATATACAGATGGCGACGATGCTTCGCTCATGAGTTTTGGAAAGAAGTTGGAAAAAGCAATTGATGATATTCCAAAAGTTGGGAGAGTCGTCGCTGCGGGAGATGATAAAGAATATATTCAGGTACTCTTTAAACCCGAAAAGCTTTCAGAATATAATCTAGACCCTTTTTCACTATCACAGGCAATTAAGGCTCAAACTCACTCGTATCCTGCAGGATCAGTAAAAACAGACACATCATCGTATGCATTCGCGATCGATGCGCAATTGCAGACCATTGAAGATATTCGATCGCTTCGAATAAATACTGCTCAACACTCAATAAAACTTGGAGATATTGCAGTAGTATCTCTGAAATCAAGAAAAGATGAACCAGTCAGCCTATTTACTGATAAGAAAAAAAGTCCTTCCCGGTCCATATCATTCTTTGTCTACAAGACATCAAGTGCAGATATTGATGCAGCTGCGGCTGACACAAAAATTGTTGTTGATCGCCTTCTTGCACAAGAAAACGGATTAATAAAACTAAAGACAACGCAAAATACAGCTGACGATATTGCAACGCAGTTTAATGATTTATTCGGCGAATTCCGCTCAACATTGATATTGGTCTTTGGACTGCTATTTGTATTCTTGGGTCTTAGACAAGCAATTATTGCATCGCTCACGATTCCCCTTACCTTTTTATCTGCATTTACAATTATCCATGCAATGGGATTAACACTCAATTTTTTGACTATGTTTGCCTTGTTATTATCGCTAGGGCTCCTTATTGATGACACAATTGTCGTTGTCGCCGCGATGACTCGCTACTACAAAACAGGAAAATTTACCGCATATGAAACAGCCATCCTTGTATGGCGCGATTTTATCGTGCCATTATGGTCGACAACAATAACTACCATTTGGGCATTCGTTCCCCTACTCTTAGCATCGGGTCTCATTGGAGAATTTATTAAACCAATTCCTATTGTTGTTACTGCAACCATGTTGTCTTCGACAACAATTGCAACTTTTATAACAATACCTTTAATGATGGTTTTCCTTGATCTAAAAATTCCAGCAAGAGTTATGCAGTTTGCTCGATATCTAATTGTCGCTACGATAATTATCGTTTCTGCAGTGCTTTTGCCCAAATCACAGGTTTTTGTATTTTCATATGTTGCAGCACTTTGTGTCTTCTACTTTGGTTTCTTAAGTAGAAGCATTCTTATCAACTGGGTAAGATCTCATTCAAAAAAGCAGCGTGCATTTATAAAACCATTTTCTCAACTAATGCAGAAGTTTTCTGACAGCGGCATTATTCAGTTGGAAACAATTGCGCAAAAATACATGGTTTTGATTCGTTCAATTCTTCGATCACGGGCCAAAAGATTGCAGACCCTTTTGGGAATACTTGCTTTCGTTGTTGTTGCATATGTCTTGGTAGGAGTTGGATTAGTAAGGACCGAATTCTTTCCTAAGACAAATGAAAATTTACTGTATGTTTCCCTAGAGCTTCCTGCTGGCACATCTCTTGAACATATCAATGCAGAATCAACTAGATTTGCAGAGACACTACGAAGCGTGCCAGAAGCAACATTCGTGACAGTAGAAACAGGAACAACATTTGATTCACAAAAAGGAAGAGCGCCTAAAACCAATGCTATGTTAGCAACTCTTACATTTGAAGATAAGGCAAAGCGCAAGCGGTCTTCTCAAGATATCGCCGAAAGCTTGCGCGCATCATTAAAAAGTTATCCAATTGGAACGGTCCTTGTGCAAGAGCTTTCTGGAGGACCTCCAGCAGGAGCAGATGTGCAAATAAATCTTCTTGGCGAAAATCTAACTGTTCTCAACAGTATTGCTGATGATTTTACTGCATATCTAAAAAAACAAAACGGTATTGTTAACCCAAATAGAAGTATTCAATCTGGCACAGGAAAGCTTGTATTTAAGCCCAATGCTGATGCATTGGCTGAACACAATCTCTCAATGACCACTGTCGGTTTATGGCTTCGCACGTATGCAAGTGGTATTGAGCTAGATACTCTTCGCCAAGAGTCTGATGATATTCCGATTGAGTGGGTATTTTATGAAAAAATGACACCAGAAGATATTCAGTCATTGTCGATTCCTACGAGGGATGGAAACATTCCATTGGCAGCATTAGGAGCTATTCGACTTGAGAATAACCCGACACAAATTACTCGTGAAAATGGACAGCGAACATTATCAGTGTATGCTGCTGCAGCAAAAGGATTTAATGTAAATCAGCTGAATGCAAATTTAGTAAAGTTCGCTGGAGAATATTCTTTTCCTGAGGGATATTCGTGGAAGACGGGAGGCGTAAATGAGGAAAATCAAAAATCGGTGCAATCTATTTTGCAGGCAATGATTTTATCAGGGCTTCTTATATTGATAACTATGATTATAGAGTTTCAATCTTTTAGACAAGCATTTCTGGCATTGCTTATTATTCCCGTGTCGATTGCTGGGGTGTTTTATATTTTTGGATTGACGGGAATTCCTCTTTCATTCCCTGCATTGATTGGAATCCTGGCTTTGTTCGGTATTGTCGTGACGCATGCAATCGTTGTTATAGAGAAAATTAATGATAATAGAAGAGAGGGTTTGACGCTTGAGAATGCGATCGTTGATGCAGCGGGAAATCGATTAGAGCCGGTGGTTTTAACATCGCTCGCAACGATTTTTGGACTTATTCCTATTACTCTTGCGGATCCTTTGTGGCAAGGTTTGGGAGGTGCAATTATTGCTGGCTTGATGTTTTCTGGAATGATAAAGCTATTCTTAGTGCCGGTGTTGTATTACACTTTTTATAAGGAAAAGGGAGAATAAGTTTTACTTACCGCGCGAATATATAGAGCTCTTCTTCTGCGCGCGTAACAGCAGTATATAGCCATCTTTTCCATTCATCATCATTCATTTGTTTAAAACGCTCTTCAAAAAGTATGACCCGTTTTGCTTGACTTCCTTGAGCCTTGTGAACTGTAAGGGCATACCCAAAATCAAACAAATCCCCCATCATTATTCGTGAGCGTTTATTTGTAAAGTTAAGCGCCGAAGGCGCGCCAAATTGAGATCGTGCAATAAGTCCTTTGTATGGAATTGGCTCATCATCAAGAGCAATCTGGGCAATATACCAATCATCATCAGATTGCTCGATTGATTCAATGGTGCCAAGCATACCATTGTAGATATTTTTTTTATGGTTATTTCGCAAACAAATTACGCGGTCCCCTGCTATTGGCTGCGGATTTTCAAATCCGCGCAATGAGCGGATATGCTTGTTAAGCCTTACGCGAGTATTGTTATATCCGCACAGAACAAGTGTTTCATCATTGTAAGAATTGAGAAGTTCTTCTACGATATCCTGGGCTTCATAATCTGCTAGATTATATTTTTTAACCACATCAGAATATATTCCTGTTCTAACCATGCCATGCTCACGGGCCTGTATCGACAGGCCAATAATAGGGTTATCTTGCGCCTGTCGATGGATTTCTTCTAAACGAAGTTGTGGTACTTGCATTAAGTTGAAATTGCCATTAATTGGTGGCAATTGTCCATGATCCCCCACTGCAATAATTGGAACGTTATATTCTAATAAATGTCGCCAAATTGCTTCATCAACCATTGAAGCCTCGTCAATAATCAATAGCGTTCTATCAATTTTCTGCTTTGTTTTCCATCCTACAATTTCTTCTTTTGCATTGATAATGGGTGAATAAATAAGTGCATGAATTGTTCCTACTGTGTCTTGTGGGAGAATAGTTTTTTGTTCTGTGAGCTTTGTCTTAAGTACCCGCGCAGCTTTTCCTGTGTAGCTGGCAAAACCCACCTTAAGGTCTTTATGATGTTTTGCCAATTCTTGTCGCATTACTGCAATGAGTGTTGTTTTACCCGTTCCTGCATATCCGCCAAGTGTAATGAAGCGTTTTTCTGTAGGCTGAGGAGTTGTATTTTGAATTGTTGTGAACCATGACATGATGGTATCGAGTGATTGTTGTTGATCTGGCGATAGGGCTATCATGGATTGTAGTTTTTATGAAAATTTTTCGACAAAGGATTCAATATCGGGCGATAGCAATGTATTGATGTTTTCTTCAATTTTTTTTGCGTCCCAGTTCCACCATTTAATTTTTAGAAGTTTTGCAATTACTGGTTCAGAAAAGCGGTACTTAATTATATTTGCTGGGTTGCCACCTACTATTGCATACGCTGGCACATCTTTTGTTACCACGGCGCCAGCGCCAACAACTGCCCCATCATGGATTGTTACGCCTGACAAAATTGTAACTCCATATGCTATCCAGACATCATTTCCAATTGTTACGTTTCCTTTAGATCGCGGGTGTCCTTCTGTTGTTTTTAAGTTTTTACCGTGAGAAATATTAAAGCCTCGAGGCGGATACATTGAAATCCAGTCGGTCCGGTGTTCGCCATCGAGAAAGATTAATACGTTCCCCGATATAGAGGTAAAATCTCCTATGGTTAGGGTATTTTTTTTATTTGCATCAAAAACAATGGGCACGCCATAGGTGTGTTTTCCTATATGGTAACGTGATGAGTCTGAAAAAAATGTTTTAGTATAGGCAAGCTTTACTCCAATTTTGCGAATAGTTTGCAGCACCGCATTAATCATACCCACTATTGTACATGTCGTGGTGCGTGATGTGGTGAGCACACTCCGGAGGTTGTATTAAAGTAGCAAGTCTCTGTATGATGGCGCGGCGGAATGTACATACATATCCAGAGCCGCGCGGTGTCCTTGGACGATATTGTCAGGGAGTGCGTCAAGTGAATACCATTCCCAACTTTCACATTTGTCTGGCTCCACAGTTGTGACGGTGCCTTCGAATTCGTTACATGAAAATACAAAATGAATAAAGTTGTAGACATTCTGTAATTCTCGTACTACCCCCACATACTGAAGGTTTTTTCCTTGGAGTGAAGTCTCTTCCATTACTTCTCGTGTACCACATTCTTCCAACCCTTCCTCTAATTCTAATTTACCTCCCGGCAATCCTAACATACCCGCTTTAAAACTATTCAGCCTTTTTCCAAGAAGAACACGTCTATTTTTATCCAAAACGATAACGCACACGCCGACATGTTGGGACTCCATAATGGCATTATAACTAATTTTAAAAAGAACAATATTGAATACCGGTGCTTGTACGGTCTGGTGAACACCTAAACGGAAAGAGTTTTTCAATTGTTTCATCTGTGGTATTTGGAGGTCGGCAACATTCGTGCGCAAGCCCACACGTTATCCCGGTTTTACGATTTTCTGGACACGCTGTATTACAGACAACGTTAAGACCGCTTGACTTCATTTGTTGACATATTTCATCTTCTAGCAAACCTTCAAAGTACCAGGCATTTGGCTCTTCACATGATTTAGATGCAGTTTCAGATACATAATGATAGTAGACTCCCCTTTTGGATTTTGGTGTTAGCATGAGATTGAAGAGTTTTACAGCACCAAGGTCTTTATATAGCTCGCGAATGTTCGAAGAATCTATTTTGTTCTCTTCTTTATGGCTATCAGCATAGGCAGGTTGCGTGAAGGTTATTAAAAATCCTGTTGTAATGAGTGCGATAGCAAATATGACGCGATTCATTATGAACAAATTATAGCAGACAAGAGTGATGTTGGAATACGGTATCTCATTATTTAATTGACTCTCGCATGAGCTGGGGGGGGTTTAAAAGAGGCGAAATGAAGTTCATTCGAAATGTATCAAGCAGGCGCTAGCGCACGAAGTGGGAAGTTATTTTATGACCTTATCTAATTCAGAGAATATCGGATCCATGTAACTATCAGGTTTATATTGGAATACAAAACCAGCACTGGCTCTCGTAAGATTAGTTTCATCTATGGCTCCAATGCGTGAAAAGTATAAAAAGTTGTCTCTAATATCAGCGGCTTTTATAATCAAGGCAGCTTCACTATGCTCTGCACACCGCTTGATTGACTCTTCCCTTCTTTGTGGTTTATCGATGTTTTCATTTTTTGTATTAGCAACAACAAGACCTGTAATTTCAACCCCATATCTCTGCATAATTTCTTCTTCAGAAAAAGGAGTGTCCTCAAGAGTGTCATGAAGGAGGGCTGCAAGACAGATTTCTCGTGAGTAATTTCTATTGTAAAGATATGTTCCTACCCGGATACTATGGAATAGTGTTGGCTTAATGAGTTTTTCAGCAGATGGAAATAACGGAGTGATCAGTCGGATTGTGTTCTCAAATTCTTTTGCAAAGTCTACTTGTGTCATTATTTAAGTATAGCAGAAATTACTGTTCAAGTTTGGACTGCTGGGATAGTCCATCACACTCCGGGGGTTGTATTGTAGAGTAAGCTGGATTACAAAAAACACGTTAGTAAAGTCGTAGATAAATACTTTAGCTTATTTATATACTGACCTATGAAAGTTAGAAGTCTTTTAAAGACTATTAATTATAAAGTGGAGGTGAAAATAATATGGGAATTTTAGACATCATCATACTAATATTAGTTATTTCTTGGTTAGGAGGGTTTGCTCTTCATATAGGAGGAGGGCTTATTCATTTAATACTCGTCATTGCAGTTATAGTATTTATCGCCCGCATGTTGGGTTTTAAAGTTTAATTTGAAAACAGTATAAACCAAGTCCTAGTACAACCCCTAGGAGGTTTATATTGTATAGAATATTCAATTATCCAGATCTAGCAAAATTTATTTTGCAGGGGCTAGTGCACGAAGTTGGGATGTATTTCATTTGACTCTCAGCCTCAAAGATCCATTGATGACCCCTGCTATGATATAATTTCGCATATGCAAAGTCTCAGGCACTATGTGAAAGAAGGCTTCCATGACCACAAGTCCCCTGTGTATTTTCGCTTTGAAAAGGTCATCGCTATTGTTACCATTGCTTCTGTCCTGAGCATTGTACTTGAATCAGTTCACTCTTTACTGTTCTTGCATCCTGTATTTTTGCTTATTGAATGGTCCTCAGTGCTATTTTTTACACTTGAGTATTTTGGTCGAGTCTTGACCACGAAGAGGAAATGGCACTACATATTCAGTTTTTGGGGAATTGTCGATGTCCTTGCAGTGCTCCCAACATACTTACACCTTGGTAATTTTACTTTCTTAAAGTCAGTTAGAATTTTGAGAGTTTTGCGTCTTGTGAGGCTGCTGAGGCTGATAAAGGTGATACGCATGTATACAGAGACTATTCATGGCGTTGGTTCCGAAGAAGAAGCAAACAAGCAAAATATAAGAATTTACTTCTTCACTTTAGCAACGTGTATTATGCTTTCTGGTTCAGTCCTTTATGCAATTGAACACAATCAACCCGCATACGAAAATATTCCGAAAGCAATGCTACAAGGAGCTAAGATTCTTGTAGGAGGGTTGGCGATTTCTTTGCCACAAACGATAGCTGGTGAAATCGTAGTCGTGGTGATACGTTTTATCGGCCTTGCTCTTTTTGGCTTATTGATAGCGATCGTTGGAGGAGCTTTGCATCAGCTCATTTTTGGGGATAAAAAGAAATAAAAATTGTCTTTTGCTAGGGTTGGTGCACGAAGTTGGAATCTATTTTATCAATGCTAACACTGCATTTGCCGTTTCTTCTGGTGTTTGATGTGAATTGTCAATTACATCTCCAAATAATGGTGACGGTACCCCAATTGAATAGTGGTGTTTTATTCTTTCTATCTCCCATTCGACAAGTTCACGTGTTCCTCTGTTGATAAGAGCATCCTCAAGTGGTGGGGCTAATGTAACGACATGTAGTTGATCTTTGTATTGACCAAGTTCAGTCATAACAAAATCGTAATTCTTTTGCGAGAGAGGATATGTGACAATTACGTCAATCCCTTCTTCAATGAAGTTTTTTATGACGCTGATTGCATTTTTTATATTCAGTTGAACTGATTCTTCGATTGGCTTCCAATGAATAAATTCGTGAAACACATCAATTTCAATGTTTGCTGTGTTTTTTAATTCGGTGCTCAAGATTCTAGCTACCGTTGACTTCCCTGAATTTATTGAGCCATTTAACCAAAGTATCATTATTTTGATTATATCAGGCCTAAGGCAGGCACTGGTGAACTATGTGAGAACTTACTTTGCATGTAACGAATAATTCTGAAGGAGAATACCATACATTAAATATTGCTCTGCAGATTCAAGTGAAATATCTGAATCGGTTCTACCAGAGATGTCATTAACAATATTTGAAATGTATGTTGGAGTTGGGTGGTTTTTTAGTGGTGATGCCCAGCGCTTTGCCTCGATAAGAAATTTTTGCGCAGCTTGGTGAGAACCTCTTTGTGAAAGACTGGCCACTCTAAATAAGTCGTTAGAAAGAGAGCCGATCAGCATATTAGTATCATCCATGTTGTCACTCATAGAATTTCCTTGAAAAAATACTCTGTTAATTCCTTGTATTTCTTTTTGGTGTCTTCACTCTGAATTTCATTTTTTGTGTTATTATCCTGCGGTCGAATATTCACGAATGAGTTATAGTCTATCTCTTTCGTTTCTAGATCGATGCCCCCACCCCAGATATTTCTCTGATCCGAGCCTTGTTCTAATAAGATTTTCTCTCCCTCAAAATGTCGATCCATTCCAGCCGAACATATTCTCTTTTCAATATCGATGACAGTTTTTATGTAAACCTCAAACTGCTCTTTGAGTTGGTCAATTTGTTCTAATGTGAAAGGGTCGGTTTGCGTAAGGATCATATGGTGATTATAGCAAATGCAGGGGCTGGCTATAGTCCTGAGTGAAGCGAATGGATGAACTATGTTGGAAGCTATTTCAAAGCAAATCCACCATCTATGTCAATAATCTGACCAGTAATGTAGCTTGAATCATCAGATGCAAGAAACAATGCAAGTTTTGCTACTTCTTGAGGTTCCCCGAGTCGTCCCATAGGCGTTTGATCTTTGAAGAAAGAAATTAACTCTTTACCTGCTCCTTTAGTCATATCTGTGTTTATAACACTAGGAGCAATAGCGTTGACACGAATGTTGGGGGCAAGTTCCTTTGCCATAGATCGTGTTACAGCATCAAGTCCAATCTTTGAAACTGAATACGCCAAAACCCCAGCAGCACCAAGTCGACCGAATACGGAAGACATATTGATAATTGCTCCACCTTTATTCATTGACGGTGCAAGTTCTCGAATCATGAGCCAAGCACTTCGGAGATTTGTATCAAGCGTTTTGTCCCATGTTGAAATATCACCCTTCCACGTTTCTTGTGGACGGACAATATCCCCTGCGTTATTGATCAGAATATCTATTGAAGGATACGTATCTTTAATTTTTGTCGTTGCATCTAACAGCATATTCTCATCTGACAGATCTGCTTGAACAAGAAGACCTTTATTTCCTATATTATCGAAGATTTTTTCAGCAGCTTCCTTGTTATCTTTGTATACAATGATTATCTCTGCACCTTGATGGGCAAATTCTGAGGCAATTGCAGCGCCAAGCCCTCTTGATGCACCTGTAATAACAGCAATTTTATTTTTGAGTTTCATTGTTTAATTATACCATCATCGATTATTGATACACTTTGATCTATTTGCAGGGGCTGGTGAACTATATGGGAATGTATTTTATTACTGCCCGATTGCTTCCTTAATCTTTGCAATATAGGGGCGCCTTTCTTCTAAAGTTGTTGTAATTTTATTACCACCTTCGGTATTGTATGTGTCTCCTTGATATCTTGGTAGTACATGAAGATGAAAGTGAAATGCATGCTGCCCACCCGCTGGTTCGTTATTCTGTCTTAACGTAATACCATCACATTCATACGCTTTTTTTATAGCTATCGACATCTTTTGTGCGCTGTCTGTAACTGCATGAGCGTATTTTGGATCTATATCGTAGACGTTCTCTATATGTTTATTTGGCACAACGATAACATGCCCCTCATTTCCCTTAACAAAAAAAGAGTTTATAAAAACTGAAGTTAGCTCATCGCGATATATCAAATCTTCTTTTTTGAGCATCGTGTCTTCGCTCTCAATTCCCTCAAGTCCAAGACAGATTGGACAGATGTAATTAGAAGCGGCATGGTTGTACATATGGAAAGTATAACACGAAGACTTAAATTAAGATCGAATCTTATAGTAAAGGCGATTTTATTTTAGCCTATTGGGATAGTCTATCACACTCCGGAGGTTGTATTGCAGGGGTGGAGGGAATCGAACCCGCAATGGAGGTTTTGGAGACCTCTGTTATACCATTTAACTACACCCCTAATAATCGCAATATGTAGAGCTATTATAAAGCGAGGCAACAGGTAAAGCAACCTAGAGGGAGCGTCTCGCGTGAAGATATTTTTGCCTTTCTTCTTCTGGAAATTTCTCTATTGCATAGCGCAGCATTGTCCGCGGCATTGTTGCTGCGTGTATATTAAGAAATTTTCTTTCAGCTTTTCCATCTCTCTTCCCTACTTCTCTCAGCATCCACCCGACAGCCTTGTGAATTAAATCGTGCGAATCATGCAATAGAATTTCAGAGATTTTAATCGTATGTTCGAATTGCCCTTTTCCTATAAAATTGGATGTAGAAATAATCGCTACTCTTTTCTTCCATAGGTCTTCAGATCGAGCTAAATCATATAGAAGAGAACAGTCTTTTTCGTACAAATACGCACCAACAATTTTACCCGCAGAAAGATCCACAAGGTCCCAGTTATTTATGTGTTTCAGCGATTTTATATAGAAATTGAAGATCTGTTTTCTCTCTTCATCACTCCCCTTCTCAAAATTGTGTACAAGAATTAGAAGTGCGATAAGTCGCTTTTCGTGTATGGGTGATGCGAGCAGCTTTGAGATGTCTGTATACGACATGCTCGCATACTTTTTTGCAAAAATGCGACATTGTGGAACAGTTAGCCCTATAAAAATGTCGCCTTCGCCGTATTGGCCTTTTCCGGTTTTGAAGAATCGTTGAAGAAGCCCGCCCCTTTCGTGGTCTTGGAGCTGGTTAAGTTCTTTTTCAAATTGAGATAGCATTTTGTAGTTAAACTCCGGGGGTTTGTGTTCCCGAGAGGGATCGAACCTCCAACCTCTGGTTCCGCAAACCAACGCTCTATCCATTGAGCTACGGGAACTAACAACCAGCCCCTATTATACCCTATTTGGTATACTGTTGGATATGGATCAAAAACGTGACACTTCAACAATCAAGGCCCTTCAGGAATCTCTTGCTCATCATGAGCGAGATTTACGCATAGAGTTTAGAACGCTTACAAAGAAAGAAAAGGACATTCTTATGAAGACGGTCAAGCTTCAAGAAGAAGTTGGCGAACTGGCCAACGAAATATTAGCAGTGCTCGCTTTGCAACGCAAATCAAAGCTCGCAAAATTTCAAATGGCCAACCTTTATGCAGAATTTAGCGATGTGGTTATTGCTTCTGCAAGCCTAGCCAACACCCTTGGGGTTGATCTGGATCGAGCTATCAGCAAAAAAATGGAGACGTTAATTACTGAGTACTCAAAAGATCGCTAGTACAAAAAGCCTTGATCTTTTGTAAATGAAGAGTATACTGAGCTTATGGCAATGCAAAAATCATCAAAATTAGGGTTAGGAGTGCTTCTTGGAGCTGCGGTTGGCGCAGTTGCAGGGTTATTTTTAGCTCCAAAGGCAGGTAAAGATTTACGAAAAGAAGCAAAAAAACTTTATGATGAAATTTCTAAAAATCCCGAGGCTGCTGTAAAAGATATTTTTGGTAAGGTGTCGAAAGAATCAGTTTCTGTCTATCAGAAAGCACAAAAAGAAGTTGCTGCTCAGCTTGATATGCTTTCTGAAAACTACAAAAAAGTGGATACTGCAAAATATAAAGATATCGCTATGAAGGCGGTTGAAAAAGTAAAAGAAGATCATGAGCTTCCACAAGCTCAATTGAAAAAACTCACAGCATATCTCGAAACAGATATAAAAAAGCTTGTAGGTACCTCTGACAAGAAAAAAGCTGCTGTCAAAAAGACTGCAAAAAAAGCGTAAGACTGTTTACCTTGTTCTTCTATTAAAGTATCCCTGCACTGTTAGCCAGTTATTTGTTTGATACACAATTCCAAAGGATGGTCTTTGTTCCGCAAGTCCCGCTCGTGTTTGTTCCTGAACAATGCCGCGCACCTCTTCTATGAGCTCTAAGGGTAAAAGACTATCAGCCTCTCCAGCATGGACCTCATGGACAATCTCACGTTCTTTTTCATCACCTATTTTGGAATAATGCCCAGCTAATGTAGTGGTAAATGCTGTTGCCATTACACCGAATAGAGGGTCTACTTCTCTTCTCCAATGGCTATCGCCCTCGTAAAATGTTCCTTCTAGTTGTTCTGGAGAAGCTCGGCGAATATCTTTTAATAATTGAGCCCACAGTGCTACTGCGATCATGTGTTCTTCCATCCCAGGTTCAATATGAGGCACATTTAATGCAATTGCCCCCACTCCATCACCATGCTTAATCGAAAGATAGCGCGAGCGAGTATTTGGAGCAAACCCTGATCCAAGTTGCGCAATTCTTGGTCTGTCAGGTTCTTCCAATCCTGTAGAAATGTACTGTAAATACTCTGCACCACCCAAATCCTGGACGGCTTCACCGAAACTTGTTCCAAGAGTATTTACAGGAAGATTAAGTACTGGTCCGACTACCCCTCGTTCAACGCAGAGAGTTGTGTCATATATTTGAACATGCCCACCAGAAGATAGGGGGAAATATAGTGATCCGGGCATACTTGGATCGGAAATTGGTCGTTCTATTGACATAAAATATGATGAGAAATTATATCACATTTTAACTATAGGTTCTTCATATGCGTTTTTACTATCCCAACCCCTCTAAAATCT
>Ga0138256_10004131_pt1 | contig 15445 bp, 14 predicted proteins | sample KNB2016incub_MG_FD_105486 | JGI IMG/M metagenome (GOLD analysis project Ga0138256, IMG submission 105486) | Active sludge microbial communities from wastewater in Klosterneuburg, Austria - KNB2014incub_MG | ecosystem: Engineered > WWTP > Activated sludge > Unclassified | place: Austria... | reverse complement strand
CAATTCTAGCCTTACAATAGCATATAGAGATCGGTTCAAAATAGAAGAGCTATCATATGATATAAACAATAGTATTTTATTCAATGGATTGAATACCTATTCTGGTTTTCAAAAAGATTACAACACACCCAAATCTGGATTATTGGTTAAGGCGAGAGTCAAAGAAAATTTTGAAAATTATTGGATCGAATGTGGATTCAGATTCCCATTTGATTTCAAAGGATCTGAAGCTTATATTTTATTTGAAAATAATAAAAAACGCTGGGATCATCAATATGCAATATATCGAAAATATACAAAAGAAACCGTAAGTGCTAACACTGTATTAGCGACTAATACATTTTTGGTAAATCATATTGCAAAATATGCCTTAGATCATCACAGAAGTTTTCGTTTAAACAGTACATTTAGAAATGACCACAATTTCTTCCTATTGACAAACAAATCAATTCTTGATACAATAGGAAAATATCATCAACGCATTGGTACAAGATTAGAATATGTGTTTGATAATGTATTTAATTATTCAATTAACATTAATGATGGCTGGCAATCAAAAGTATTTGCAGAAGCATCAAAACGAATAAATAGTAATGATAATTTTTCTTCAATTTCACTTGGTGAAGGATTTTTGTTTTTACTAGGAGCCGATATCAGATATCATAAGAATATTCTAAAAAGATCCTCATGGTCTAATCGTTTTTATACCATTGCATCTTTTGGTAGTGAAGAAATTCTATATTCACTTGGTGGAACTGAAAATTGGTTATTTCCAAAATACAATCGAGAAGTAAATCCTTCCTTACAAGAAAACTATGCATACCAAGGACTGACCACAGAAGTTCGAGGACATTATTTAGGAGCGCGAAAAGGTAGTTCTTCGCTTTGTTTTAGTTCAGAAATTAGAATTCCATTTTTACAATATCTTTTACATTCAAGTTGGAAAAATAGTTTTTTTAGAAATCTACAGTTCGTTGGATTTTTGGATTATGGCATGAGTTGGAATGGATTAATTCCCAAGTGGAACGAAGTCAGCACTCAAGTGTTCCAAAGTGAAAACCCTTCAGTGAAAATCAAATTAAATTATCCCATTGATCCTTTTATAGCAGGTAATGGTTTTGGATTGCGATCTGCTTTGTTTGGATATTTCTTAAGATTAGATTATGCTTGGAAGTTGGATCGCACTGGATGGAAAGATCCTGTGTTTCATCTTAGTTTAGGTTTGGATTTTTAAAACATTCCATTTTCATTAATCATGTCTTCTGGTACAGCCTGTCCAAAATCCCAAAGTTCTACAATTTTATTTTCTTCAAATCGAAAAATATGGATCAATGCTATGCCTACATGTGTGGGAAATAATTTTACATAAGAATGAATAGAAACTAAATTTTCATCTTCTAATGCTCTTAAGATTTCAATTCTTTTGTCAGGAAAAAGTTGAGCATTTTCTTCCATAGCGACAATTAGTGAATCTGGATCTGCTTTAAAAAATGGATTGTGATGTTTGAATTGTTGAGAAACAAACAGTTCAAATGCTATCCGTGATTGACCACTTGCAGAATATTTTAAAAATTGGATTGAAATTTCTTTTTTTGTCATTTGATAGAGAAAAAAATTAACACATGAACTATCCACTATAATTGTACAATTATCTTTTCCTGAGATTAATGCCCTTCACAAATTTAAACAATCCAACGCTTATTAAAATTCCTAAGACATTTGCCACAACATCCAATATTTCATTTGCTCTACCTAGATGCATCGCTTGTTGTAGATATTCGATCAATATTCCAAGACAAATGAGAAATATTATTGACATTGACTGGTGCTTCTTATTTGTATGAAAATAACTTAAAAACATATATGAAGCTGAACCATAGAATAATAGATGCCCTAGTTTGTCAATTGAAAGCAAATCAATCAATCGAACATTCGTAAATGAAGAAGAAGGGGCGAGAGAAAGCAATACAATGTCTGCCACAATCCAAATGGCGACAAGTAATGCCCAGTGTTTTTGAATATATGAAAAGAAAGAAAATGTTTTATTTTCCAATCAATACTCTGTAAGCAGCATCATCAAGTAAGGATTCCAATTCTGAAGGATCTTGTAATTCTACTTTTACTAACCAACCTTTTCCATAAGGATCAGAATTAATTAATGTAGGATCATTTCCATCTTTCTCATCTATTGCAGGATTGAATTCGATAACTTTAGCTGACACTGGCATAAAAAGATCTGATGTCGTTTTTACTGCCTCTACAGTTCCAAAAATATCATCTTTTGCTACCACTTCACCAAGGGTATTGATTTCTACATAAACCAAATCTCCCAATTCAGATTGTGCAAATTCTGTAATTCCAATATAAGCGAAATTGCCTTCAACGCGAATCCACTCATGCTCTTTTGTGTACAATAAATTAGCTGGAAATTCCATGATATAATACGTTTTTTAGTTTGTAGAATTTTTTATAAACAATTTTATTTCTTCTGTAGTGAGTGATTTCGGTCTTTCTAACGGCATGCCATAGGCGCGATCCCAGCACAATTGAGCTAAAACACCCATTGCTCTCGAAACTCCAAACATCACTGTATAGAAATTATGCTCCTTTACTCCGTAATATTCTAAAATGGCTCCTGAATGAGCATCAACGTTTGGCCATGGATTTTTGATCTTTCCCATGCTTCCTAGTATTTCGGGAACTGTCTCGAAAACATTCCAAACAATATTTACTAGATCATCTTCTTTACAATGTTTTTCAGCAAAATCCTTTTGTGCTAAAAATCTTGGATCTGGTGATCGTAATACGGCATGCCCATATCCTGGTACTACTATGCCTTGGCTCAACGTCTTTTTTACGTATTCTGCGATTTGTTCTTTGCTTGGTCTTCTGGTTCCCAAATCTTCTACCATATCATAGATCCAATCCATCACTTCCTGATTAGCCAATCCATGAAGAGGTCCAGCCAAAGCTGTCATTCCCCCTGCAAGAGATAAGTACGCATCACTCAACGTAGAACCTACAAGGTGAACCGTATGAGCTGAAGCATTTCCACCTTCATGATCTGCATGGATCGTCATATACAATCTCATCAAATCTCTAAAAGCTGGATCATCCTTACCCAACATATGAGCAAAATTTGCACTCCAATCCAAGCTCGGATCTGGTGCTATATGATCACTATTATAAAAATTCTTTCTATAAATATAAGAAGATACCCTTGGTAATCGGGCTATACAATTCATTGCATCTTCATACATCACTTCCCAATAATCTGATTTGGACATTCCTTGTTCGTAGCGACGTGCGAATACACTATCAGTCTGAAGAGCAAGAATTGCTATAGTGAATTGAGTCATAGGATGGATTGAAGGACTCAAACTATCAAGTACGGTAAATACTGAAGCTGGAACTTCTGCCCTACGAGCCCATTCTTGACTTAACCAAGCGACATCATCATCAGTAGGAATTTCACCAGTCATCATTAACCAAAATAATCCTTCAGGGAGTGGTTCTGTAGCACCATGTATTTGTGGCAACTTCTCCCTTAATTCTGTTATGGAATAGCCTCTAAATCGAATGCCTTCTTTGGCATCCAATGACGATGTTTCCCATATCATACTTTGTATTCCTCTCATTCCACCGTAAACCTGATCAATTTGTACTTGATCTATCACCATGGAGCCGCTTTCTTTAACGAGTGCCTTAATCTCGTCTACAGAAACTGAATATTTACTTTTAAAAAGCTGTTTTAGCCTGTCCATTTACCTTAAAAAATCTCTTTATAAATTGTAATAAAAACAAAACGCAAATCTATAATAATTCAACTTATTTTCAGTAAAAAAATAAGTATTAACAAGACGTTGGGTTGAAGCAAAAGTAACGTTTTCTAAAAGGATCGACTACTTTTATAAATTGGGATTTTAGGGCAAATTTTCAATTCTAGCTTTGGGAATTGAGAAACAATGACCTATTCATTGAGTTTTGATTAACTTTGCGCAGCAAAAAGTTAAGAATGAAAAAACATAATTTTTACGCAGGTCCTGCAATTTTGCCTTCTGAAGTTCTTGAAGGAGCTATTGAAGCAATTAAAGATTTTAATGGAAATGGACTTTCTCTTTTAGAAATATCTCATCGAAGTAAGGATTTTGAAGCAGTTATGGCAGAATCTGAGCAACTTGTAAAAGAATTGTTTGGCATTGGAGATGAATATGCCGTCTTGTTTCTTACAGGAGGGGCAAGTTCTCAATTTTATATGATTCCTATGAATCTATTAAAAGATGGAGAGAAAGCGGCTTATATTAACACAGGTGTTTGGGCTACTGGAGCCATTAAAGAAGCTAAAAATTTCGGAATTCCTGAAGTCATTGCATCAAGTGAAGAGGATCAATTCAGGCATATTCCCCGCAATTACAGCATACCTGCTGATGCAGCTTATTTGCATATTACTTCAAATAACACAATTTATGGTTCGCAATATCATTTTTGGCCAAATTCGCCGATACCTATGGTTTGCGATATGTCTTCAGATTTATTCAGCAGACCTGTTGATGGCAATCAATTTGATCTGATTTATGCTGGAGCACAAAAAAATCTTGGTCCGGCAGGAGTTACATTAGTGGTGATTAAAAAATCTTTACTGCAGCGTGCAGGAAGGAAGTTACCTGCTATGTTAGACTATAAGACCCATGTAGATAAAGGCTCAATGTATAATACACCACCAGTATTCCCTATTTATGTTTCCATGTTGACCATGCGATGGATTAAAAAAATGGGCGGCACAAAGGCCATGGCACAAAGAAATGACGAGAAAGCTGCGACTTTGTATGCAGAAATAGACCGCAATTCATGTTTCACAGGAACAGTTCGCTCAGAAGATCGATCTAAGATGAATGTAGTATTTGTCGCTAAAAATCCAGCACATGAAAGCCTATTTTTGGAAGCTTGTAAAAAAGCGCAATGTGTCGGCTTAGCTGGTCATAGATCAGTGGGAGGATTTAGAGCAAGTTTATACAATGCATTAGGACTCGATAGTGTGAATGCATTGGTATCCTTGATGCAAGAATTTGAATCAAAAAATGCCTAAAATTTTACCTGCTAAAGAGCGCACACATATAGAAGTTGGAGGTATTATGATGTCTCTTGAAATCCATTATGATTGGCGAATGTCAGTTCGGATTTCATTAGCAAAAGATAAAGCCATCCTACGTGTCCCAATACTTACACCTCCAGTAGTTAAAGAAAAACACATAGAATGGGCAAGGCTTTGGATACATAAAAAACTTTCAAAGAATGATGATCTAAAAAATCGCTACATCCCTAAAGAATATAGGACTAATGATGTTTTAAAAATTTATGACAAAGAATATATTTTCAAAATTATAGAAGTAGATGATCGAAAATCTGCAAGTGGAAAACTAATTCAACAAGTAATAGAAATCACCATTCCACAATCAGCCACAATTGTCCAAAGACAAAAAGCAATCTCTACTTTATTGAGTAAAATATTCTCAGCTCTTTATCTTCCTGCAGTTACAAAAAGAGTGAATGAATGGAATAATCTTCATTTTAAAAAAGAAATTATACGCATCAATCTTCGAAATAATCAAAGTAATTGGGGTTCTTGTAGTACGAATAAAACAATCAGTATTTCCTCACGACTCCTACTTGCGCCAACAGCTATTTTAGATTATATAATTGTTCATGAATTGGCTCATTTGGTTCACCACAATCATTCAAGTCAGTATTGGACTTTAGTAGAAAAAGTTATGCCAAACTATATGGAAGCTGAGCAATGGTTGAAGAAAAATGGTGAGGCAATACAATGGTGAGGTGATTTCACCAAATGATATCACCTTTTAGAAATCACAATCAAATATATCACGTTCAAGATTGTATTTATACAATTGTCTTCTTCGGACTAGCGGCCAAAATCTCTTCTGATGCTTTTGATTTGTACTGTTCAAAATTCTTATTAAACAAATCGGCTAATTTTTGTGCTTGCACATCGTAAGCTGTTTTATCTATCCATGTATTTCTTGGATTTAATAATTCAGAAGGAACGTTTGGACAAGTCTTTGGAAAAAACAAACCAAATACTGAATCTGTATCGTAGTCTATAGTATTTAACTCCCCAGCCAATGCTGCTGTAATCATTGCTCTTGTATAACTTAATTTCATACGACTACCTACTCCATACGCACCTCCAGACCAACCAGTATTGATCAACCATATATTCGGCTTATAGGTGTCGATTTTAACTCCTAATTGCGCTGCATATTTTGTCGGATGAAGAGGTAAGAAAGGCGCACCAAAGCAAGCAGAAAAAGTAGCTTTAGGTTCTGTGACACCTGCTTCTGTTCCTGCGACCTTAGCTGTATAACCCGAAATAAAATGATACATGGCTTGCCCTGTGGTCAATTTAGAGATCGGAGGTAAAATACCATAAGCGTCACAAGTCAAGAAAAATATATTTTTAGGATGACCTCCTAACGATGGGAATACTGCATTTCGTATATGAGAAAGAGGGTATGAAACTCTTGTATTTTCTGTTATAGATTTATCTGAATAATCGGGTTTATTACTATTTGGATAAAAAGCGATATTTTCCAATATTGCTTCAGGTTTGATCGCATGATAAATATCTGGCTCTTTCTCTTCGGTGAGATCAATTGTTTTTGCATAACATCCTCCCTCAAAATTAAAAACACCGGTATCAGACCAACCATGTTCATCATCTCCAATCAATCCTCGATTTGGATCAGCTGATAATGTCGTTTTTCCCGTCCCTGACAATCCAAAAAATATTGTGGAATCTCCTTCCTTGCCAATATTTGCTGAACAATGCATAGACAAAACACCTTTTTCCTCAGGCAATAAATAATTGAGAATCGTAAAAATTGATTTTTTTATTTCTCCAGTGTAACCACTCCCACCAATGATAATTCTCTTGGTAGCAAAATCAATCATCGAGAAATTAGATTGTCTTGTACCGTCCACTTCAGGTATTGCTAGAAAGCCAGGAGCACAATAAATACACCATTCTGGTTCAAATCCTTCGATTTCTTCAGCTTTTGGTCTTATGAACATGTTTCCAGCAAACTGTGCACTCCATGGATATTCTGCAAATATGCGGACACTAATTCGATATCGTATATCAGCACAGGCAAAGTTATCTTGAACAAATACTTCCTTCCCGGCGAAATAAGTACATACTTTAGCCCACAACTTATCAAACTTCTCCTGAGAAATAGCTATATTGAACTTACTCCAATGCACAGTGTCATGTGTAATTGCATTGTCCACAGTAAATTTATCATCTGGACTTCTGCCTGTAAATTTTCCTGTATTAACACACAAAGCTCCTGTATCACTAAGCACCGCCATTTTCTTATCAAGGCTTTGTTGAATAAGTTCTGCTGGAGATAAATTACAATATGCTGTAGTATAATCCTTTATGCCAAAATGACTCAAATCTGATCGAGAAGAAATCTTTCCTGTGATAGCCATTTGTTCCAATTGTTTTGATTCAAATGCAAAGTTAAAATACATGATCCAATTTCAAAATAGATTATCAAATAAATAACGTTTTTTCATCATCTGATTCCAATCGCACTAAATTTATACAATACTTTACTTAGTTTGTCTTCAAAAAAAATATTAGACTTGATTTCCATAGTCAATAATGACTGTAAGATTTCGTCATTGATCCTCAAACTTAAATAATTTATTTTGTCCACTTTAGCTGATAAAAAATAAAAAATTAATGCTATCACATAATCAATTTATACATTTCCATGTTATTATGACATGATGTACTTAATTTTATTTTTAGTCCAATTTATGCACAATAGCACTTCGCCTAATTGGTTAACAGACTTTAATCAAGCAAAATTAGAAGCGAAAGCGCAACATAAATATATCTTACTCAGTTTTTCAGGATCGGATTGGTGTGTGCCTTGTATCAAAATGAAACGAGATTATTTTAGCTCTCAACAGTTTATAAACTATTCTGAAAAAAATTTGATTTTAGTTAATGCAGATTTTCCACGAAAAAAGAAAAATAAATTGCCAGATACAATCAAAACGCAAAATGAAATCTTGGCAGATCAATATAATAAAAATGCGATTTTTCCAATGACGATATTACTTAATGACAAAGCAGAAATTATAAAAACCTGGGAAGGTCTACCTAAAGTATCCGCAGAAAAGTTCTTGCAAGAATTAAGTCTAACTAAATAGTCTTTTCGTTAGAATGGAATTATTTCGCAAACAAAAAAAATTGATGGGCAATCAATTTGAAATTTGTGTCGTAGCAGAAAACCAACAATTGGCAGATGATCAAATCGAAGTTGCTATTAAAGAAATTCAAAGAATAGAAAAATTACTAACTACATTTAGCGAAGAAAGTCAGACAAATGAAATCAATCGAAATGCAGGAATCACTCCAGTTGTAGTAGATCTCGAAGTATTTCAATTGATCCAAAGAGCAAATCGAATCTCAAAGATTACGCAAGGAGCTTTTGATCTTAGTTATGGTTCGATAGATAAATCACTTTGGAATTTTGATATTACCATGAAGTCTCTTCCTTCAGTAGAAATAGCAAAAAAAAGTGTGCGTCTGATCAATTATAACAACATTATCCTAGATGAAAAAAACACAACTGTTTTCTTAAAAGAAAAAGGCATGCGAATTGGATTTGGTGGCATTGGCAAAGGTTATGCTGCTGAAATGGCGAAACGAAAATTGCAAGAACTTGGTGTCCTGAATGGAATCGTAAATGCATCTGGTGATCTTTGCACTTGGGGCACACAAACCAATGGCAAACAATGGACTGTAGGCATAGCAGATCCCAATGAAAAAATTAAATCGTTTGCCCAAATGAATATTTCAAATAAAGCTATCGCTACAAGTGGCAATTATGAAAAATTTATCACGATCAACGACAAAAAATATTCTCATACCATCAATCCAAAAACAGGATTACCAATCACTGGAATATCAAGTGTCACAATTATCTGTAACAATGCAGAAATAGCTGATGCCATGGCAACGCCAGTCATGGTAATGGGAATTGAAGCTGGGCTTTTTATGGTAAATCAAATCAAAGATCTGGCATGTATCATCATTGATGATCTGGGCGAAATTTATACTTCAAAAAATATAAATAGTAAATAGATGAAAAATAAAATCTTGTTTGCAATAGTCATACTCATTATAGGCTTGAGTTCTTGTGCAACTGTTTCGGAATATCAAAGAATGTATATCAATGATAGCGATATGGAATTATCATTGAAAGCTGGACAAAAATTTGAAAACGCTTTCCAACTTTATAGAGAAGGAGCTGCAGGAGCGACAGGTGGTAAATCAGGAGGCGGGTGCGGTTGCAATTAAAATTAATTTTTTAAAAATGAAAAAAATAAATCTAGTAATACTACTTGTATTATTCAAAATATTGTCTCTTTATTCTCAGTCATTAGAATCAAGCTCTTCGAAATTTAAACTCAAAAAATTAAAATTTGAAGAAGCAACTTTTATAAGCAGCTATTATAACCAAAATGGAAATCATTCTGCTGTAACTGGAGGCACTGGTACAGAAAAATTAAATGACAGTTCCAATTCTTTTGATCTGTATTTTAGCCATAATGATAGTAAAAATCGAACCCATAAAATTGGCTTAGAGCTTGGATTCGATACATACACTTCTGCTTCATCAGATAATATAGATCCTTCCACAAGAAGTGGCGCTTCATCTAATGATCAGAGATTCTATCCATCAGTTTCATGGAATGTAAACAATCATAAAACTGGTAACCAATTTGGAGCTGGAGTTTCATTTTCAGCAGAATGGGATTACACTTCATTTGGAACGAATGTTAATTATGGGAAAACCTTCAATAAAAAACAAACAGATTTCAATGCTAAAGCAAGTGTATTTCTAGACCAATGGGAACTCATTTTGCCAATTGAACTCAGAGCAGCTAGAGTGCCCGGACAAGGAAGAAAAGAAGAAAATAATGCGAGTAAAGCTAGAAATACATTTGATCTTTCATTAGCATTATCTCATATTCTCAACAAAAGATTTCAAGTTGCCTTAATCGCAGAACCAAATGTTCAGAAAGGACAACTATCAACACCATATCATCGTGTTTATTTTAGCGATACAAGCAAAGTTTTTGTTGAAAAATTACCAAGTTCACGGATGAAACTTCCCATTGGATTTAGAGCAAATTATTTTTTTGGTGATCACATTGTGGGGAGGACTTTTTATCGATTTTATAGAGATGATTGGGGACTCACTGCCCATACAGTCGAACTCGAGATGCCTATTAAAATCAATCCGTTTTTAACCATTACACCAAGTTACAGATACTATCAACAAACAGCGATCGATGCTTTTGCAGGATATAAAGAACATTCGATCTCACAGGCATATTATTCAAGTGATTATGATTTATCAGCATTTAAAAGTCATGGTGTTGGAGTGGGGATGAAATGGAAACCTTTGGATGGGGTTTTTGGTGTAAAATATTGGGAGCGTATAGAGTTGCGATATTTACATTATGAACGAAATACAGATCTAAATTCTGATATTGTTTCTTTACTTATAAATTTTAAATAGATTTTTAATTTAATTATTGGCTAATAGTATGTAATCGAGAGTTGTTCCTTTGATTTTGCAAATAAAGGATGCCATTAAAAACTAAACCAATTAACAATAATATCATTAATAAAAATAAATTACCTGTAGACTGAAATTTTACAGTAATTAAGATTACAAATAGATTTATTGTAATCAAAATAAAAGTAGTTTGCAAATGTGAAAATCCAGAATCTACAATAATATGGTGTACATGAAGTCGATCTGGAGACATTGGAGATCGTCCCTTTAAGATCCGCAATATGAACACTCGCAATGTATCAAAAAGTGGAATAAATAAAACACCAATAGCTACTGCTGGAGCTGCTGTTACTTTATAGTCTTCCATTGACAACGAGCGATGCAATTCAATAAATTGAATAGTTAATATAGCACAAGTTATTCCTACAAGCAAAGAACCAGTATCACCCATAAATATTTTTGCAGGAGTCACATTGTATTTTAAAAATGCGACTAATGCGCCAATTAAAGCAAATGCTATAATAGCTAATACAATTTGTTCTGTCACCAAAAACCACATGCCAAATGTAAAGGATATCAATATTCCCACACTAGCACTTAATCCATTGATGCCATCGATAAGATTGATCGAATTAATGATTACAATAAGTGTGAATATCGATAATAATACACTTACCCAATACGGCAAAGTCTGAATATCAAAAATTCCGTAAAAGCTTGTAATCCGAATATTCGCTTGAAAAACAAGAATAGCACATGCGAATAATTGACCTGCCATTTTCTTAAATGGAGGCATTGGCACAATATCATCTTTAGCTCCAATCAAAAAAATAATAATAAAAGCACATAAAATATACTGCATATTCCCAAACACCTGAAAAGGAGTCCACATGACTATAGAAAAAACAACACCTGCAAAAATAGCTATACCACCTAAAGTTGGGATGCTCACTTTATGAGATCTTCTTTCACCAGGCTCATCCATAAGTCGCTTTACCTTAGCGATATTGATTATCGAAGGGATAGCTACAAAAGTGAGCGTAAATGAAGTGAGAAAGCAAAGAATCACATAATACATATGGCTCAAAGATATTCTACCGCAAAAGTAATGAGATAATCTTTGAATATTGAAGTTTTAATTGAAATTCAATCAATTGCCCTATACTTCGATTGAATGAAAGGTATTTGACTACATCAGCCTCTGTCATTTACTCAATATCATTATGAATTATCTCTTAATCAATACGAAAAACGAACAAACAGAGCTCCAACTCAATACTGATTAAAAGATTTTATCACGGGTAAAAATTTAAAAAATAATACTTTATTAATATTCATCATTCTAATAAACTGAAATGTAGAGTAACTCGAGATTTTACACTGATCATACCAAGTGCAAGTCCATCTATCGCTTCTTCATTTTGCTGAAAAGAATTTGCAGTATAATTGCTTACAATATTTGGTATTTGAGAGAGATAATAATTTTCATCCGCATTTATATGTAATATTTTTCCAAGTTTTTGATCAACTAACTCTACTATTTCTTTGCCCTTTGCTTTTGCAGCCTCTACTGCTTTGATTCGGGCCTTCTTTTTGATCTCATTGTAGTTTGACAATGAGAAGCGGATATCTTGCACCTTATTAATACCTAGATCTATCATTTTTGTAATTAACTCATCATACAATGCTACATCTTCCAATAAAATGCCGATGTTTTGAGAAACACTATAATTCCCAATTTCGGTAAATTCACTCCGATGGTCATAATTTGGAATAATACTGATATGAGTGGTTTGAATATTTTTAAGCTCAATTCCTTTTGATTTTGAATATGCAATTACATCGTTGATGACTTTGGATACTCGAGCTTTAGTTTCAGCCAACGTTGTCCCTCTTAGTTCAATACCGACATAAAAATAAACCTGATCAGGCTTCATCCGAATTTCTGCCTCCGCACTAATTACATAAGTTCTCTCATTTTGATATAAATAGGATTGACTTTGTAGGTCAATAAAATTCATTAGGAATAATAAAATAACATACTTTTTCATTTCAAACATAATTATTTTTTTACTTAATTGTAGTATATCCTTTAACTATTGCAATTTCATGGATTGATTTCACTATTGATGTTCCTAGATCATCATGATTCTGATTTGATTTTTTACTTTCTATATCAATAAATTGTTGTCTTTTTACAGATAATTCTGAAATTTCACGTTGGATCTGTTCTCTTTGATTTTTTTTCTCCAAAATGTATTCTTCTCGTTCTTTATCCGTTTTGCCTTGAAGTTCTACAGGCATTTCTTCTTTTTTCATTTTTGTTAAAAAAGTCTTGTCCTCCTTCATCTTATCTACAAGATCCCAATCAACATTATTATAATTACTTTGAGATTTAGTAATGATCCTTTCAGTCATATTGGATTTAGAAATCATTTCTGCATTTCGATCTTGGACAATTTGATTTTGTTGCCTAATAAGATATTTAGAACCATACCCGATGTATGTCTCGTTCAATCGATTATTTAATCTCTCTATTTTTTCATCATATGGTGTAGAGATAAATACCACTGCATCGTCTGAATTTATACTAAAATATTTGCCATTTCCTAAAATTGCGCCATTATACCAATGTGTGTTTATTCCTTCTTCAGTATTGCCACAAAATATAGTATTAACATAGATCGATTTTTGTAGTGCTTTCGATACTGATTCAGCATAAGGTATTGGTCCTTGATTGAAAGGCTCATTACCAGCAATATAAATCAGTTTCAAATCACTTGTACCAGCTTGCCAATTTAATTCTTGTACTGCCGACTCTATCACCGCACCACAATATTCCTCACCTCCATTGGTTCTTAAAGAAAACAACATTTCTGACACTAAGTCGAGATCTTTCGTAAATGGAAGGACTTGACGGATAAAATGATTTTTTGCCGGAAGATTTGACTTGCCATATTCATACAATGCAATCTCTAACGATGGCGTTTCCCCTTTACATTTTAAAGTGGACATTGTATTTACGATATTCCAAAGTCGTGACTTAGCTTGTTCTATCAAACCATCCATGCTTCCAGAAAGATCAAGCAGCAATGCAACTTGAATTTTTTCCTTCCCATCGAAATGTTGTTCAATGTTACGACTAGAGTCTGCATTTGTGGTATTATAAAACATACCAAAACCCAAAATGCTGAGTAAGAATGATATTGAAGCTATTTTACTAAACATAAGTTGTATTTTTTATCAAAAGTAGGACTGAAAGAAGGTCTTGGATGAACACACTTGGTGAAATGTGCTTCTGACTTGGTGAAAGTATTACTGAGCGAAATAAATCGCATTATCTTTGTATCATGATATTTTCAGATAAATCAGTAAAATATTATTGTTGCGAAAAAAGAAACCTTTTGTGTCTCTTGCTATTGCTTCTTTTACGTTTACCATCCTTTACTCAAGAAACGGATAAAATAAGTACTAAAACAAAATTCCAAGAACTACCAGAAAAATTAGAGAAAGCACTTCAGACTAAAGACAATGCCAGAATTGCCTCAGCTTACGAAGAACTAGGCGACGAACATGCTGCATTAAATAATCTTATTAAAGCTGAAGAAAATTATAAAAAATCTATTCTTTATCTAAATTCCAAAAAGGATGCTATTAAACTAGGCGCAATCACTCGTAAACTTGCAACAATTCAAGAAGCGCAAAATAAAAATGAAGAAGCAAGAAAAAATTTTGATAAAGCCTTAGACTACAATTATGAGTCAAACAGTATAAAAGATGCAGAACTCAATCAAAATGATATGATGAGAAATGCTTCAAACACTTCTATCCCCAAACAAAAAGCTAACATTGAACAAAAAATCGTAACAATTCAAAATGTTCCTCAAGCAAAGCAAGATACAATCGAATTGGCTAGAAGCTATGAACAATTGGGTGATGTGAATATTCAAGAAAAAAAGTATAAAGATGCAATTGAAAATTATGCAAAAGCAGATGAAGTCATAAGTCAATCGGCAATTCCAAATAGCACTTTAAAACCTAAAATTCAAGAAGCATTGCTTAATACAAGTGATATCAAATTTTCAATTGAGCAATCAATTCAAATGTACACCAAAGCTGAACAAATGCAAAATCATAAAAACCAAATAGATGCTGCATTAAATTTAGCAAAGTTGTATGAAAAAAACAATGAATTGAATTTGGCAGAACCTTGGTATCGTAAAAGTTTTGAACTTTCAAAAACTTATGGCACTGTAGATTATACTATACAAACATTAGAAAATCTGAATACTTATTATACAAAGCATCAAATGACTCAAAAGGCAATATCAAGTTATAAAAGTTTTATCGCTGATATGCCAGACATAGTTCAACGCGACAGTATTTATCTAGACAAAACATTATTGGATCATGCTGATGAGCGTATCAAAAAATTAGAAGAATCCCAAAAGCTTCAAGAGAAAATCCTTGTCACAAAAAATCGTTTTAATCAATTTCTAATTCTTAGTTTGGTAGTACTCTGCTTCGCCTTAACTTTATTATATCGCGCATATCAAGCGATTCAGAAAAAAAACAAAAAAATTGCTTTGCAATCTTTGCGTCGCGAAATGAATCCACATTTTATATTCAATAGTCTTAATAGTGTCAATCAATTTATTTCAACACACAATGAAAAAGAAGCAAACGCTTATCTTACTAAATTTTCTCAGCTGATGAGAAAAATGATGGAGCAATCGAATCATGATTTTATTTTACTTGAACATGAATTAGAAATCCTGAAAAATTATTTAGATTTGGAACAACAGAGATTCAATCAAAAATTT
>Ga0138256_10004130_pt1 | contig 15445 bp, 10 predicted proteins | sample KNB2016incub_MG_FD_105486 | JGI IMG/M metagenome (GOLD analysis project Ga0138256, IMG submission 105486) | Active sludge microbial communities from wastewater in Klosterneuburg, Austria - KNB2014incub_MG | ecosystem: Engineered > WWTP > Activated sludge > Unclassified | place: Austria... | reverse complement strand
TTTTCGACGTGAACAGAAACCTCGCCAGTGTTCGTTACAAAAAGAAAGCCTTCCACGCCGACAAAATCACCGTGATCTATCAGTCCCCAAGCGGCCCACCCATTTTCATTATCAAGAGTGTTCTCCGCATCGTTTCTGACAAGAGAAAATTGGCCCTTTTTGCAATAGATCTGTAATTTGTCGATTCCGTCGGTCAGGTGCACAAAATTTCCGCGCGGCGGCGTCGTCAACCGGCCCGCTATCCGCACATTGCCGAGCGCTCTTAGCCGTTCGTTGATCGCATCTTTCACCTCCGCCGGCGGCCGCTGGCCTTCGGGCAGGCTTGCCTTTATGGCGGCCATTTCTCGCGCAATATCGGCAACCGGCCCGTGTTTTAAAAGTGCGTTGATCGTATCTTCGGCACCGGTCAGCGATGACCGATCGAATTTATTCGGATAAGCGTTGCCGACCAAATTGCGCAACGCATCTAAATGCTCCGCTCGTGCTTCGGTCTGGTCATTCGGCTGGATGATGTCTGTAAACTCAGGTATCTGCATAGGTAAACTTTCATAGTAAACGCCATTGGCATAATTGAACAATGCCGCAGCCTTCGATTAGGTCGTATTCAGTCGATTCGTTAGAATGGAATCAAGTCAACCTGAGCGGAAATTATGCTTCAGTCGTTCCGAGAGTATTTTGCCCCCGTAATCGACCTGCTCAACTATAATATATTTGCGCTTGGCGAGGCCCGCATCACTCCGCTCAGCTTGTTTTACCTGATCGTACTGGCGATAGGACTGTTTTATATTTCCAGAAAGCTGACCCAGTTGCTGGTCTCTCGACTTCTCTCAAGAACGCGGCTCGATACCGGAGCCCAGCAAGCGATCGCTACTATTTTTCGCTATTTCCTGATCTTCACGGGCTTTTTGATTATCCTGCAAACGATCGGGATCAACCTGACAACACTGAATGTTCTGGCCGGCGCCGTTGGCATCGGGATCGGCCTGGGCCTGCAGAACATCGCGAACAATTTTATCAGCGGACTGATCGTTCTTATCGAAAGGCCGATAAAGGTGGGCGACCGGATCGAGGTTGACGATGTAAATGGAGATGTTGTCGCCATCGGTGCACGCAGTACGCGCATCAGGACGAACGATAATATTACCATCATCGTTCCGAACAGCAAGTTCATTTCTGAGAATGTCATAAACTGGAGCTTTGAAAGCGGAAAGATCCGCTTCAAGATCCCGGTAAGCGTGGCGTATTCAAGCGACGTTGATGTCGTGACGGACCTGTTGAAACAGGTCGCGAATGAGAACGAAGACGTCTCGAGCGAACCGCCGCCGTCTGTTCGGCTGCTAAGGTTCGATGACAATGCCGTCTATTTTGAGCTGCGGGCATGGAGCCGAGCGAAGATCGGCCGCCCAGGCCTTTTCAAAAGCGATCTTAACTATGCGATCTTCAAGAAGTTTCGCGAAAATAATATAGAAATGCCGTTCCCGCAGCGCGATCTGCATATCCGCAGCGGAGGCCTGTCGCTGACATCCAACGGCAGCAAACAAGAAATAAGGGCCGTCGATGCCGACGTATGATGGCGGGCCGTTGATCCAAGTATTTACCGTTCAAAGACGCTCGAAAGTGCGTCCGCGGCGGATAGGTGCGTTCAGTTAACGTATGTTCGAGAAGTTAAAGCATCATATAGAAAGCGGACGGGCGTCGGTGACGTTGAGCGGCCTAACATCCATTTCGTCAAAAGCTTACGTGCTTGCCCGGCTTCGGGCCGAAACCGGAAAGCGGCTTGCCGTCGTGACCGAAAGTTCCGCCGACCTCGATGCATGGACGTGCGATCTTGAGTTCTTTCAAGCCCGTTTCGATCAAGCGGACGACCGGATCGTTTCGATACCTTCGTTCGAGACCGACCCGTATTCGGGTGTTTCACCGCATGCTGAAACGCAGGAGCGGCGGGCACTTTCAATTTGGCAATTGGCACGCGGTTTAGGCGATGTTGTGCTGCTTTCGGCAAGATCGATGGCCCAGCGAACAGTCGGGGCGGATGACATTTTGAACCTGGGTAGTGAGCTTGTCCGCGACTCTGACTTTCCGCCAGAAAAACTCATCGAGCGGCTTATTGCCGGCGGTTACGTCCGCGAAGATCCGATTTTCGGCCCGGGCCAATTCTCGCTTCGCGGCGGCATCATCGATATTTGGTCACCGGACGCCGAACAACCGGTCCGGGTCGAATTCTTCGGCGACACGGTCGATTCGATCCGCGTGTTCGACGCGGAAACACAGCTTTCCGTCGGTCAGCTTAAGCAGATTGCGATCGCACCGATGCGTGAATTTTCGATGTCCGAGAGCGACATGAAAGATTGGGCGTTCTTTGCTGCCGAAAGGTTCGCCGATGATAAATTTCGCCGCAATCTCAAGGACCGTACAAACTTCGCAGCCGAAGGCGAAACTTTTTCGGGATGGGAATTTCATCTGCCGCTGGTAAAACCTCTTAAAGGAACGGTCTTTGATCTCTTGAGCGATCACATCCTCGTGATCGACGAACCAACTGCGGTCGAACAGTCGCTGACCGATCTTTATGCAAACCTTGAACGAACTTACGCGACGGTCACCGAATCAGGCGACATCGGCCTTACGCCCTCCGAGCTGGTGATCGGGCCCGAAAAGCTCCGGCAGTTTCTCGACAAACGAAACCGCATCGAGATCCGCTCACTCGGCCGCACGGCCGCGGCGACGGACGAAGAATTTCAAGTCATAGGCGAAAGCCCAAGCGGCCATGGCAGCATATCGCCGGCAATTGCATCGAACTCGGTCCATGCCGCGTCTCCGGCACCACTGTTTCTATTCACCACAGCCGCCAGTTCGATCGAAATCGAGATGCTCTCACGTTCAACCCGCAATTTTCACGGTGACATTCAGGCATTTACCCGCGAGTATCAGGCCGGCGGGCAGATCGTTCTTCAGACCGCAGGCATGGCCGAACGCCTGGCCGAAATGCTGCGTGATTATGACATGAATGTTCCCGCCGACTCGATCAAAGTTGGCACTCTCACAACCGGTTTCGAACTGCCGTCGGAACAACTCATCTATTACACCGAACGAGACATTTTCGGCGAGGCCGCACAGGGCGACGCTCCGCAGAGGTCAAGGCCCGCCGGGCGCAAATCAAAGCTCGGCGCCTTTATTTCTGATTTTCGCGATCTCAAGCCGGGCGATTTTGTCGTTCATGTCGATCACGGCATCGGCCGTTTCGAAGGCCTGCAAACAATAACCTCGCAGGGCATGGAACGCGAGTTTATGCTGCTGATCTATGCCGATAATGCAAAGCTCTTCGTGCCTGTCGAGCGGATGGACCTTGTCTCGCGATATTCATCCGGCGATGCAACCGCTCCGGCCCTCGACCGACTGGGCGGCATCGGCTGGCAAAAGACGAAGGCAAAGGCAAAACGCGCGATGCGCGATATGGCCGACGAGCTTCTCAAGCTTTACGCCGAACGAAAGATAGTTCGCGGCCACGCGTTTCCGCCCGACGCTCCGTGGCAGCACGAGTTTGAAGATGCATTCCCTTTTGAACTGACAAAGGACCAGGCTTCCGCGATCGACGAAGTAAAGGACGATATGGAATCGCCGACGCCGATGGACAGGCTCATTATCGGCGATGTCGGATACGGCAAGACCGAAGTAGCGATGCGTGCCGCCTTCAAGGCTGTCATGGACGGAAAGCAGGCGGCGATCTTAACGCCCACGACCGTGCTTGCTTATCAGCACTACGAAACTTTCAAAAAGCGCTTTTCCGCATTCCCGGTAAAGATCGATCTGTTGTCCAGATTCCGTTCGAGTAAGGAGCAAAAGGCAGTCGCCGAAGCGGCCGGAAAAAGCGCGGTCGATGTTCTGATCGGCACACACCGCCTTCTTTCGGCAGACGTAAAGCTGCCGAACCTCGGCCTTGTCGTTGTTGACGAAGAACAGCGATTCGGCGTTGGGCACAAGGAAAAGCTGAAGCAATTAAAGAAAAAGGTCGATGTGCTTACGCTTTCTGCGACACCGATCCCGCGCACCTTGAACATGTCGCTGCTTGGCATGCGCGATATGTCCGTGATCGAAACGCCGCCGCGCGACCGTCTTGCGATCAATACACAAGTCGTCCAGTTCGCCGAGGGCGTCATCCGGTCGGCGATCGAACTTGAGCTGTCGCGCAGCGGCCAAGTGTTCTTCATTCACAATCGCGTTGAGTCGATCGAATCGATTGCGGCACTCATTCAAAAAATCGTTCCCAACGCCCGAATCGCGATCGGCCACGGACAGATGAACGAAAAGGAAATGGAGCAGGTGATGCTCGATTTTATCGATTATAAGTACGATGTCCTGGTTGCGACAACGATCATCGAAAACGGCATCGACATTCCGCGGGCAAACACGATAATTATCAACCGCGCCGACAACTACGGGCTATCGCAGCTTTATCAGCTTCGCGGCCGCGTCGGGCGTTCGAACCGGCGGGCCTATGCTTATCTGCTGATTCCGAGCGAACTTGAGCTGACGCCAATTGCCCGCCGTCGGCTGAGCGCGATACGCGAGTTCTCGGAATTAGGTGCCGGCTTTCGACTTGCTGCTCTCGATCTGGAATTGCGCGGCGCCGGAAACATTCTCGGCGGCCAGCAGTCCGGCCAACTCGACGCGCTCGGCTTCGATCTTTACACAAAAATGCTCGAACGCACGATCGCCGAAATAAAAGGCGACGAGATCGCCGATGAAACAAGCGTTTCCATCAACCTGGGCATTGATGTGTCTATCCCGAAAGACTACATCGCCGAGGCGAGTCAGCGGTTGCGGACATACAAGCGGATCGCTTCCGCGGCAAACGAAGCCGCTTTAATGGAGATCCATGCGGAGATCGAGGACCGCTATGGCCGAATTCCGCCGTCAGTCGAAAATTTATTTGAGTACGGAAGGGTCCGAAAGCTGGCGGAAACTATGGGATTGATCTCAATTGACAAGGCAAAAGAAGGCTTTGCAATAAAACTTCTGGAAAATGCCCGCGTTGCACCGGATCGGCTGATGGAAGTGCTCAACGAGGACAACGGAGCCTCTTTCTCGCCGAATGGGATCTTGCGAATTCCGGCCGACCCAAACGACCCGATCAAGTCACTTCGCTTGGTTTTGGAAGCGATCCGTTCTTGAAAGCTCTACTTCAATGAGGTGCTTCCTGACGGCGGCTCCGTGCAATCGCCGAAAGGGTTAACATTGCAAACGAACAGATGCGGAACATAATCACGCGTTTGCTTTCTTACCTCGTTCCATGTGTCCGAGCCGCTATAGATATCGGAAGTCCAACCCAATTTTTGGCGATTTTTCCAAACGAATTCATAGGCTTCCTTCTCGTCCGCCCCCTGAAGGTGCTTTGCCTCGTGCAAAAGGATCGCCGCCCGTTCCAGGTCGTCAGCAGGATATGCAAAGAAATCAGGATAGACGGTAACGATCTCGAAAGGAAAATTTGTCGCGGCAAATGCATTTTCCTTTGCGACAGATGCGTTCAGCCAATTGTCGCTAGAGCGGAAGACAGCCAGACGGCGCAGTATCATAGCCTCTGACGTGAAACCTTTTGAGTCAAGAATATTGATCGCCGCCGCGATAGACTGCCGCTGATCGAAACTCGGCGGTTCCGCCGAAAATACCAGCGAGATATAGAATCCAGCCAAGATCGTTAAACACACGAGAACGCAAACCGATATACGTTTAACGAGTCTCGCCGCAAACGGGCCTCTATGGCCGCGGTAAAAATGCTCGCGCAACAGCGGCGAACCGCACCTGTCACAGGCCTCGGCGGTCGGATAACACACCAGTTTGCATTTGGGACATTTTTTCCTCATTTTGACGGGTATCGCAGGTCGATTTGCGCGAAAAACCTGCTATTATTTAAAAAGAACTAATTCGGGCCGCTTCCAGATTGGCTGAAATTACCTTAATGGAAGAAACGCTTTCGCGCCTTTTCGCATCAAAAGCTTTGTTTTCATACAAAGATCTAATCGTTTACGCCGGCCCGGCCGTTGGAAGGAGTTATAGATGAAGCAGACGTTATCAGTCTTTTTCTTACTGGGAATCGTTTTCGCGGGCGGGTTTGCCGCATCCGCTCAAGAAACTCAGGAAAGGGTAATTGACGAAGTTGTCGCCCAGGTAAATGACGGTGTTATTACGCTCTCGCGGATAAAGCGGGAGACCAAGGCCATTGTGGACGAGCAGGTCAAATCAGGCAAGCCGCGTGAAGAGGCCCAGAAAATGGTCGATGAGAAGCAAGGCGAGTTAATTGCCAATCTCATCAACGAAGAGCTGCTTATACAGAAAGCCAAAGAGCTTGGCCTTGATACACAGATCGACGCGACGGTCAACGAACGATTTGTGCAGATCATGAAGCAGTACAATCTCAAAAGCATCGACGCGCTTTACGCAGAAATGGAAAAACAAGGAGCCGACCCCGCGGAAATTCGAGAGATTTGGCGCAAGCAGGCGACCCGCGACCTTGTTTTTCAGCGTGAAATTCAGCAAAAGGAATATTGGAAGCCTACCGGCAAGGACCTTCGCGACTATTTTGAAAAGCACAAGGCCCGGTTTACCAAACCCGAAACGATCGGGATAAGCGAGTTATTTCTGAGCTTTGCCGGCCGCGACGAAAAGGCTGTTCGTGATAAAGCCAAGCAACTGGTCACCCAGCTTCGGGCCGGAGCTTCCTGGGACAAGATCGTGGTCGAGAATTCAGATCGTTCCGACGTTGCGAAAACCAAGGGAAAGGTTGACAAAATGAACGTCAAGGACCTAGACGAACGATTTGCGGTCCCATTGAAAGGGTTAAAGGCAGGATCTTATACCGAACCGATCGAGATCGATCAGACTGGCATCAACATTCTTCGTGTCGATGAACGGACCGAAGCGACCGGTGAATCGTATTTTGATGAGAACGCCGTGCGAATGGCCATCCTGAATGAAAGGTCGCCGGCGGCAACTAAGGAATTCCTGGCTACACTCCGAAAGGATTCGTACATAAAGATAGGCGAAACGTACCGGCCGATAGTTTCACCCGTACTCTTTGAGGAAGAACGAAAGGAAAAAACGCCTTCGAAATAGGGCTTTTTCGCGAATATATCCCTGAACGGAGGTTTGCGGTCGGGGATCGAACAAATCGGCCCCATTCTCGGCGAATATTAAATGGTTATTGCGGCCTCTCGCTTTGATCACGATTTAGAGCAAAGGCCGCCGAAATTTTCGGGACGCAGAAAAGGCACAGTTGTAGGCATTGGCGATCGGCATTTGCTTCAGGCAGTAACGATGCGGTTGGACGTTTTTCTAAAGGTCAGCAGGCTTATTCCGCGGCGGACACTTGCGCAGGAGTTTTGCGAAAAAGGACTTATCTCGGTAAACGGCCAGCCGGCTAAGTCTGCAAAAGAAGTAAATCCCGACGACGAGATCGAGATCCGTCGCCGCGGTTCCGTAACGACAGTCAGAATAACGGCAACGCCGGAAAGAAAACAACTTTCAAAAAGCGGTGCACAAGAGATATTTGAGGTTGTCGCGACACGGCAGTTGCCGGAAGCAGACTTGCTTGCATCATAGGATTTCTTTTATCGCGGATTCAAATATTTCGACTTTTCTCTTTGCCCGTTTTACATCCGGGTGAGCTTCCTGCATCGACCGTCGCATTGACCAGAGATCCACTTCGGCTTCGATCTTACCTATCATTAATTTTCCGAGTGCGGGCGTCAGCCTGTTCAGATCGGCCGGCTTAACGGCCAGCAGCCTAAGCCGTTCCTTTTCAACCGTCTCAAGCATATAGCGCATCTCGGCAACCTTTGGGAAATCATCCGTGTAGTCCGCCGTCAATGCATCTAGGTCCGCCTGGACCTGCGTCTTTTTCAAAAGCACCTCGGCATAGGCCGCCGACGAACGTGCATCGACTGACGGCCGAACGTCGGCATCGGGGCGCTGCTTAGATTGCGCCGCGGCCGATGACTGAAAACAAATGATTGCGGAGAGAGCCGCCGCCGAAATCGCAAATGCGGAAACATTCTTCCTAAATTTGTTGGTATAACGCATTTCTATCAAACCGGAAAAAGTAATAGTCGCAATATTAGCCTGCAGCGGCCGCGTCAAAAGTTCCGCTCTCGATACTTGTAAACGTGTCGCAGGAATCGATCACGGGAACATCGGCCTCGACAAGTCCGTCGCCAAATTTCCCGCCGGCCATCAGACTTTCAAAATAGATCGTAATATTGTCGAGTATCTCTTCTGCGGAATGCGAATGATAAAGAGTTTGCCTAAATTGGGCTCCTCCCGGAAGGCCCTTAGTGAATTGCCCGGCAAGCTGTTTCATCTTACCAAGAGCAACGATCTCGGGCATTTCCTCGCGGCACATGCTAAAAAACTCAAGCAAAACGCTCTTCTTCTCAGCCAGGTCCGGCTGATATGGTTCGCGGCCTTCGATCGCATCCCGGATCTGCCGGAATATCCATGGATTCTGCATTGCCCCACGCCCGATCAGTATGCCGTCGGTTCCGGCCTCGCCCCAGCGCTTTAAGGCATATTCGATCGTCGTAATGTCACCATTCCCGGAAACGGGAATGGTTACGGCTTCCTTGACGCGACGGATAAAATCCCAGTTGGCTAGTCCTTTATAGCCCTGTTCGCGTGTCCGGCCGTGTACTTGTATGTGTTCAACGCCGCATTGCTCGGCCATTTTTGCAACATCGACGACATTGATCGTCGAGTCCGAAAAACCAGTCCGCACCTTTAGCGTCAGCGGGATCGTTATCGCCTTCTTTATTTCCCTTAAAATTTCTTCTAGTCGCGGCAGATCGCGCAATAGGCCAGATCCGCCGCCATTCTTTACTACTTTTGGTGCCGGACAGCCGCAGTTCACATCCAGAATATCGGCCCCAACTTCTTGTGCCATCTCGGCGCCCATCGCCATTCGGCCGGGCTGGCCGCCAAAGATCTGAACGGCGAACGGCCGCTCTTCTTCGTCAAAACGCATCTGACGCTTTGACTTAGGATTATTCCGCGTCAAGCCCTCGACGGAAATAAATTCCGACACGACCAGCCCGACGCCGCCCCGACGCTTTATCAGCCGGCGAAACGTGTAATCCGTAACGCCCGCCATTGGCGAAAGTATAAGCGGCGGATCGATTTCAATATCTCTGATCTTGAACGATTTCATCTAATAAAAAATCCACTTTATTCATCGCGCGTGAACCGAATGAAAAAAATAGATTCACCGTCGCGGCCGCAGGTTGGAAATTATGTCCAAGCCCGGCGGCAATTGATAAGAATATCATACGATTCATTGTAGGACTGAAAACATTTACGGATCGATGGGGGGCGTTTTCCCACTATCGAAAATAGATCGCTGGGGGCTTGGAATTTGGCGGATTTCGGACTTATAATCCCGTTGCTTCGATCAAGCAGCTCGGGACCACCCGGTTTTGCCCGTGTAATGTTTATTCGTGTCATCCCAGTTAGGTCCCGGGAAATCGGCTCAAGTCTTAGGCTTAGGTTCGTGAATTAGGGACAACAAATATGAAAAAAGATATCAGAAGAATTCTGCTGTCCGCGGCAGGATGCCTTTTGCTCATGACGGCCGGAGCTTTCGGACAGTCTCAGGCGACGACCGGAACTATCCAGGGAACAGTGAGCGATCCAAACGGCGCCGTCGTAAGCGGCGCTTCTATAACCGTTAGGAACACCGAAACCGGTTTTGAGAGGACAGTCACAAGCAACTCGGCCGGCTATTTTACCGCGCCGCTGCTTTCGCTCGGAAGGTATCGTGTCACAACAACGGCGTCCGGGTTTTCCAATACTGTCCTTGAGAATGTTCAGGTAACAGTAGGCCAAACACTTGCCCTCGACATCGGAATGAAAGTCGGGACGGCGACAGAAACGGTAGATGTTACGACCGATTCTGACGCCGTCGATACAGCCCGAACCGAACTTTCAACCCAGATCAATGAACGTTCGGTAGAGAATCTGCCTATCAATCGTCGAGATTTTTCGCGGTTTGCCTTGCTTACACCTGGTGTTTCGATCGTCCAGGGACCGGATGGCGACGAGATCACCATTAACGGACAAAAGGGTATCCAGAACAACGTTTCGATCGACGGTGCCGACGCCAATAACCCATTTTTCGGTGAACAAAGGGGCGGCCAACGTCCGGCCTTCACAATTAGTCTCGAATCCGTAAAAGAATTTCAGGTCGTGCCCGTTGGTGCATCGGCTGAATTTGGCAGAAGTTCGGGCGGCTTTATTAATGCCGTGACAAAATCAGGTACGAACCAGTTTTCGGGAGCGGCCTTTCTTTTCTTCCGAAACCAAAGCCTTTCGGGACAGAACCCGGACGCGGTGGACGCTGGACTGCCGGTAGAAGATTTCACCAATTATCAGTTCGGCGGCAACCTCGGCGGACCGATCAAAAAGGACCGTGCATTCTTTTTCCTGGCTTTCGAGCGAAATGACGGCAAAAGCAGTAAGCCGAATTTTATAGATCCGCGTCTGCTTACTATTTTCTCAACACGTTTCAATTCCCCGAACGAGCAAACCGTGATCGAGCGGACAAACGACGCCGATGTATTTCTTGCAAAAGTGGATGTGCAGCTCAACCGGGGCAATCTGCTTACCCTTCGCCACAATTACAGCCGGGCCGAGCAGGTGAACGGCACGTTTGATGTTCCAACTTGGGGATCAAGTGCCAATGGTCGTGAAACAGACAAATCAAACTCTTTCATCGGCCAGCTTGTTTCTAGCATTTCGCCAACGCTGCTCAATGAATTTCGTTTCCAATGGGCCAAAGAAGAACGTCCGCGATTTTATGACGGCCCTGACCTGCCCGACACGACCATCGGTACATTTGCAGGCGACGTATCGTACCGTTTTGGCCGGCCGTTTTTTTTGCCCGTTCCCTCAGACGACGTTCGATTGCAGTTCACGGATAACTTCACGGTCATTCAGGGCAATCACACCATCAAATTCGGTGCCGATCTAAACCGGACCCGTGTTTCGCAAACCTTCATAGGGTTTGCCCGCGGCCGGTATATTTTTGCCGGCCCAACGATCGACGCCGCAATACAAGGATTTACGGATTATATTAACCGCACAAGCGCATCGGGGCTTACGTTATATCTTCAGTTCGCCCCGATCGGCAATGGAACTGTCGAGGAAGCGGGTACACAGGCTTATGCGACGCTGGAACCGGCCCTTTACGTTCAGGACAACTGGCAACTCCGCCGCAACTTGACGCTGAACCTTGGTTTCCGTTGGGAGGCCCAGTATCAACCTGACCCGATAAATGATCCCGCATCGACCCCTTTCGGCCAGTTCATTAACGATCCAAGGTTTCCTTCTGACGGAACGATTCCCGATTTTACGGATGGCTTTGCGCCGCGGGCAGCTCTTGCATGGTCACCGGGCGGCGACGGCAAAACGGCGGTCCGGCTTGGCGGCGGACTTTATTATGCGAGAATTCCCGGACTGGTCGTTGCCGGGCCGCGAAACACTGACGGGGCTATAGCCGGCAATATCTATCGCGATGGTACGTTCTGTACGCTTACTCCGTCACCGGTCGTTTGTCCAACTTATCCCGGAATTCTGCCGACGGCCGGTTTTACCGCATTTAATCCCGGAATCGCAGTATTCGAAAAGAACTTCAAGAATCCTCGTACGATCCAATGGAGCGCCAGTGTTGAAAGAGAGATCTTTAAGAATACTTCCTTTCTCGTTGCATACAACTACGCAAAATCCGACCGTCTTACGAGATTTGTGAATCGGGGCAACCCTGCCCTTTACGGCGGCACGTCTCCTTTTGCAAGGCCGGATGGCTCCGGCATTGGCGAGATCCGTTCGACGGAAAGCTCGGCCAGATCACTTTATCAAGGACTGACGTTTACCTTGAACAGACGTTTCGCAAACCGTTTTCAGTTCCAGGCAAACTACCTGCTCTCGTTCGATAAATCAGATGACGACAACGAACGCGACCCTTTCACGTTCCGCTATGCGGACGTCAACAACCTCGAACCTGAATACAATTGGTCTGACCGCGATCAACGACACCGCTTCAACGCATTCGCAACATTCTTGCTGCCTTGGGACATCAATGTTTCGCCGATAGTTCAGTACCGTTCGGCCCAGCCTCGTTCGCTTAGGGGAATTGCCGAAACAGGCCGCAGGGATGTTCGGAGAAATACCGAACGACTCGATAATGAATTCTTCACATTCGATATCCGTGTCTCGAAAGCTTTCAAGATCACTGAACGCGTATCGATCGAAGGCATCTTTGAAGCATTCAACCTCTTCAATAACCGAAACCAACGCAGTGTCCCGCGGCCGCTTACGTTCAACTTCGACGGCACTGTCTCGGCCGGCTTCGGCGAACCTAGACAAGCCCAACTCGGTGTGAGATTAAAGTTCTAAACTTTGCCGCAGATACATCGAGGGCACGGAAAAGCGATATCTCCGTGCCCTCGATGTATCTGCAATAAATACTATTTTTTTCCGGTCAATTCAACGCCCGTTGCATCGAATGATACCTCGGTAACGCTGCCATCCGGGTTGCGGTTGTCAAACTTTGCTCCGTCGTCTTTGATCAAATGATCGACGTGTGCTTTATCCAGCACTTTTGACTTAAAAGTACCCTGGGCCCTTACTTTCATTCCGGCAGCGTTCAGCGGAATGAAGTAGGCATGGTCGCCAAAGGTGACGCGGACCGACCGGCCGCCTTCTTTATCTGCCATTTCCATCCAGCAGCCTTCCGTTTTGCACGAGCGGACGATAACGCCGCTTACCTCGAACGTATTCCCTTCTAATTTGCCCGGCTGGGCAAAGGCTTTTGCCACCGTGGTCTTCTTAACACCCTTGGCCAACGCCGCGCCGCGCGTGATCTTTTCACCCGCCTTCAACTCAACCGGTGCGTTGTCCTTGCTCTTGACCACCGGTTCGCCCTTGCTGTTCATTTCCTTATGGCCGTCATGCTGCGCCGCCGCGGGAACGATCAAAAGAAGTATTCCAAAGAAAATTATAGATAATCTTGTCATGCTCATTAAACTCCTGTAATTCGGACTGAACTAGTGGATTGTAACAGATAATTTGGAAGTAGTTCTAGCCGTTCTCTTCTTCCTTCGCGAACTTTGAGTCCTCCCTTTGATGCCTTTGTGTTAACGGTTTTTCTTAACACAAAGCTCACCAAGTTGAAGACACAAAGAGCACAAAAGTACTTGCGATCCAACTGTTACAGTCCAATAGTAAAACTAAAAGTGTAGTACCCTTTTCGTCTAATTTCGTCTCCGTTTCGTGCAATTCGTGGTTCAGTATTTTTCATTACCACGAAACTCACGAAAGGGGACACGAAACGTAGCCGTGCTAATGCTCGGCTTGATGCAAATAGACCAACGAGCCATTTAATATTGTAGCAACAATGGGTGTTCGCGCAATCTCGGCAGGCCCCAGGTCAAAGATATCCTCGGACAAGATCACCATATCAGCCATCTGGCCGCTCTTTATTTTGCCTTTTACTTTCTCCTGAAATTCCGCATATGCCGATCCGGACGTATAGGCACGGACCGCATCTTCGACGCTTATTCCGTCTGGGCCTGTTACAGCGGCGGCAATGCCGAGGAGCGGGTTGATCTCGACCATTGGTGCATCGGACCCGAACGCTAACGGCGCCTTAAGTTGAAGATGGCGGCCAAAAATAGCCGGCCCGGAGCGGTTGAAAAGCCACGGCTGCATCGAAGGAATTATCGATCCGCGTGCAAATCGCGGCACGTCCTCAGAAAACGCGTTCTGTGCATGTTCAACGCGAAATCGCCTGTCCCGCCGTCCGTTCTTTTTCGCGGCCCATTCGAACGCGTCCAAAACGATCCGGTTCGCCCGCGGCCCGATGGCGTGGATCATCACCTGCAGCCCGGCCTTGTCGGCAGCCGCAATGTCGCGGCGAAGCTGCGGCAATTCTGCTTCATCACCCTCGGAAAAATATTTGACGCAGCCGGTCCGCACCATTGCATCGCCCGTTGCGGCCTTAATTCCGAGCTTTGCAAGTTTCGGCCACGCCGACATCGGCGAACAGTCATAGACGCGTGTTTTCAATTTCCCTGCCCGGTCAAGCTGCCGGTAAACATCCGCCAACTCATCCGAGTGCATATCCTGCACGCTTGTCACGCCAAACGACGCGGCGTAATTCGACGCTGTCTCAAGTATCTCCGGCCAGTTTCGCAGATGATCGGATGGAGCGGCAGCAGCAACCTGGCGCATTGTCATACCTGAGATAATGCCGTCGGATTCAGAACCGTTGTCTGACGTTTGAGATGAAACACGGCCGCGCACATGTGCCAACGCAAGCGAGTTCGCAAACGCCCATTTCCCGTCGGCTGAATAAAGAAGAACCGGGTTGTCAGGAGTGATGGGGCCGATCAGTTCATGAAGCCGATGACTCTCGGCCTTCAGGAATTCATCTGTAAAGCCGCTTCCGAGTATCCACCGCCTTTTGGGCAGGAAGCGTGTGTATTCCGCTACCTTAGCGACCACGGCTTCGGCACTTGTCATGCCGCGAACATCAAGCGATGAGAATTTGTTGCCGATGGCGGCAAAATGGACGTGCGAATCGTTAAACCCGGGCAGGACAAGCCGGCCTTTTGCATCAATGATCTGAGTTCGTTCGCCGGCCAGCTTTCGAATTTCATCATTCCGCCCGACCGCCACGATCTTGCCACCCAAAACTGCCACCGCCTCAGCCCGCGGCATCTTTGCATCGAACGTCCGAACGTCCCCATTGATGAGTATCAGGTCAGCCGGCTTCTGCTGACCAGCGACAACCGACAAAAGCAGAAGTATCGTGAGCAAGGGCGGAATCATCGTAAATGCAGAAGCTCGCAGGATAATGGCCGTATCAGGATGACGTATTTGTCCCGAAGGGACGACCGAGAATAGCCCACCGATTCATCGGTGGGTTATAATTTCAACGCCGTTGGAGTCCCGTAGGGACGATAGAAAATGGCGGTGTTTGCTGGATTTCAGCCGTCCCTGCGGGACTGGCGAGAAATCCGCAAATCTTTCCCATCGATAAAATTGGCGGGTTATTTTCACAAGATCCCTACGGGACTTTAAGATACTGACACAGACTGGAGAGCGAGGGTGTAATGAAAACATTGAGTGTTACGCCCTTGCCAACGAGGCTGTGTCAATACCCTAAAAAGCTGCGGAGCAGCGGAATATTTGTAGCCCCACGTGAAGCGAAGCGAAACGTGGGGTCAATCGAGCCTAAATCTCAAGCCCGTGTAACGGGCGGCAGACTTTCGCTAAGTTATTGACAGCAATAGATGTAAGATGCCCCTCTGTCGCCCACTACGTGGGCTTAGAGTCTTGTTTTCAACCTAACCACGGGTTCCGCTTTGCTCCACCCGTGGCTACCTTCTGCCACTGCTCCGCA
>Ga0138256_10004128_pt1 | contig 15446 bp, 12 predicted proteins | sample KNB2016incub_MG_FD_105486 | JGI IMG/M metagenome (GOLD analysis project Ga0138256, IMG submission 105486) | Active sludge microbial communities from wastewater in Klosterneuburg, Austria - KNB2014incub_MG | ecosystem: Engineered > WWTP > Activated sludge > Unclassified | place: Austria... | reverse complement strand
CGCCGCGATTGATGTTCAGTCCATCCGGCGAAATTCCGATGGCAGTCACCGAGGCGCCCAACATCGAAAACAATCGTGGTGCCAATTTATAGGTCGCGCCGTGCGCGCAGTCGAGCACGATGCGCAAGCCGTCCAGTCGGAAGCCTGACGGAACCGAAGCGGCGACGAAGGCGAGGTAGCGTTCGTCTGCATCCGTCATGCGTGCGGCGCGGCCCAGTCGTTCCGGCGCCACCAGCGTTGGTGCATCGGCAAGCGCCGCCTCGATCGCGAGCTCGTCGCCGTCGCCAAGTTTCTCGCCTCTGGCCGAAAATAACTTGAACCCATTATCGTGATGCGGATTATGCGACGCGCTAATGACAACGCCGGCACAGGCACCGATCGCCTGCGTCAAATGGGCCACGCCCGGCGTCGGCATCGGACCGAGCAAGCGCACATCGGCACCGGCCGAAATCAATCCAGCCTGAAGCGCTGCTTCCAGCATGTAGCCGGAACGACGCGTGTCCTTGCCAATGACGACGACGCCGCCCTCCGATTTTGCGAGCACACGCCCGGCCGCATGACCCAAGCGCAATGCGAACTCGGCAGTAATCGGCGTGGTGCCGACATGACCGCGAATGCCATCAGTACCAAACCAGATTTTCTTGCTCATCGTCAGTCGAGTTCCATCATCTGGGCCGTCATCAATCAAGCCGCATCAAAAGCAAAGGTGAGTGCATCGCGAAGATCATCTGTAGCGAGCATCGATTGCAACAGTCGCTCAATCCCGAGCGCAACTCCGGCACAATCCGGCACCATCGACAACGCCGCAAGCAGCCGTTGGTCAATCGTGACTTCGTTCTGACCACGCGCAGACCGCTTCACAAGATCAGCCTCAAAACGCGACCGCTGCTCGACCGTATCGTTCAGCTCGTGATACCCGTTCGCGAGTTCGCGGCCACCGAGATAGCACTCAAAACGCTCGGCAACAACAACGTCATCACACCGCACGACACGTGCTAATGCGCATTGTGAGGCAGGAAAATCGTGCACGATCAGTGCCAAATCGGACGGCAGGTGTGGCTGCATACGATGCGTCACCAGCAAGTCCAGCCAGTCGTCACGCAGCAGCCCAGCGCCATCGATGCGCACGTTAGCCAGTGCCTGCTGCAACTCGGCATCGCTCGCCAGAAAGGGATCGAGCGCCAATGAATCACGGAACCAGTCGCGATAAGTCGTCGTGCGGGTACGAACCTCGCGGCCGACCAGGTGCATCGCAGCCACAACCAGTTCGAGCACCTCACCGGCGAGCTTGCGCTGGTCGATGCCGACGCGATACCACTCCAGCATGGTGAATTCCGGATTGTGTGTGCGCCCGGCCTCGCCGTTGCGGAACACGCGCCCGAGCTCATAGCAATCGCCCAATCCTTCCGCGAGCAGCCGCTTTAACGGAAACTCCGGCGACGTCCGCAACCAGCGCTGACGCGCGCCGGCGTCGACATGACCATTGAACGCTGTCGTGAAACTGTCGATATTCGGATCAGTATTGCCCGCCGCCGACAGCATTGGCGTTTCAACTTCCAACACCCCGCGTTGCGAAAAAAATGTGCGAATCAGTGCATACAGCTCAGCGCGTAGGCGCAGCGCTTTCAGGCGTTCGGGCGGCATGGTCAAGCGCCGTGCTCGGCGAGTAATGCCAACAGCGCGGCTTCGTCCAGCACCGGAATGGCGAGCGATAGCGCCTTGTCGAGCTTGCTGCCCGCATCGGTACCGGCAACAACGAAACTGGTCTTCGCCGACACACTGCCAGATACCTTTGCTCCCAGCGTTTCGATGCGCTGTTTGTCCTCGTCGCGCGTCAATCCGCTGAGCGAACCCGTCAACACAACGGTCTTGCCGAGCAGTGGACCGGCAGCCGCCAGCGGTTCGCCTTCCTCCCAGTGCAGCCCACGTGCACGCAACAGATCAATGACCTCGCGCTGGTGCGGCGCGGTGAAGAACGCGACGATACGCGACGCGACCACCGGACCAACGTCAGGTGCGGTCATCAGATCCGCTGCGCTCGCCGAGGCGATGCGATCAAGCGCGCCGAAGTGACGCGCCAGTCCCTTCGCCGTCGATTCGCCAACATCACGGATACCCAGCGCGAACAACAAACGCGGCAAGGTGGTCTGACGGCTGCGATCGATCGCCGCGATCAGGTTCTCGGCCCAGCGACTTGCCACCTTGCCCTTCTTCACCGTCTCAGGCACTACGCCGACACCTTCGTCAGCACGCCGCTTCATCGCCAACAGGTCATCGATGGTTAACGCATACAGATCGGCGACATGTTGCACATACCCGAGGTCGACCAAGTTCTCGATCCACGCGTCGCCAAGACCTTCGATGTCCATCGCGCGCCGCGATGCGAAATGCCGGATTGACTCCTTGCGTTGGGCAGGACAAACACCGGTACCGGTGCAGCGCAGGACCGCTTCATCGCCTTCACGCGCGAGCAGCGATCCGCATTCCGGACAAGCCGTCGGCATCTCGAATGGCACCAGGCCGTCGGGCCGTTGCTCGACGACGACCGCGACGACTTCCGGAATCACGTCGCCGGCACGGCGTACGACGACAGTATCGCCGACCCGCACATCTTTTCGTCGCACTTCGTGTTCGTTGTGCAGGGTTGCATTGGTCACGACGACGCCAGCGACTTGTACGGGACGCAAGCGCGCAACCGGCGTCATCGCGCCGGTGCGTCCGACCTGAACATCGATCGCTTCGACGACAGTTTGTTCCTCGCGCGCCGGAAACTTGTGCGCGATGGCCCACCGTGGCGCCCGTGAGACAAATCCGAGTTCGTGCTGGGCGGCGATGTCATTGACCTTGTAGACAACGCCATCGATGTCATACGGCAATGCATCGCGCCGCGCACCGATGCGTTGATAGTAGGCCAGCAGCGCGTCAACACCGGTGGCACGATCCGCCTCCGGACAGACTGGCAAACCGTAGCGACGGAAGTCGGCGAGCATATCGGTGTGCTGTAGCCACTTCGCCGCCGGCTCAACCCGACCGAGCGCATATGCGAAGAAGGCCAAGGGACGCGACGCCGCGACTGCCGGATCGAGTTGGCGAATCGATCCGGCGGCGGCATTACGCGGGTTCGCAAGCGTACGCTCACCGCGCGCTCGCGCACCGTCGTTGAGCAGTTCGAATGCCGCACGCGGCATGTAAACCTCACCACGCACCTCAAGTATGTGCGGCCAATCGGTGCCGATCAATCGCAGCGGCACCGAAAGTATCGTACGCACGCTGTGTGCGACATCTTCACCCGTGTTGCCGTCGCCGCGCGTCGCTGCGCGCACTAGAACGCCATCCATATACAACAGGCTGATTGCCAGTCCATCGATCTTCGGCTCAACCGAAAACGCGATGTCGTCGCGTCCGAGTTTGTCGGCAATGCGCCGGACAAAATCCCGTGTGTCTTCTTCGCTGAAAGCATTTCCGAGGCTGAGCATCGGAACGTCGTGGCGCACTTCGGCGAATCCGCCGACGACCGGAGAACCGACACGCTGTGTCGGTGAATCGGCGGTGATCAGCCCCGGGTGCTCGGATTCGAGCAACTGCAATTCGCGCAGCAACGCATCGAATGCACTGTCGGAAATCGAAGGGGCATCAAGCACGTGGTAGCGATGATTGTGGGTGGCGATATCGCCGCGCAACTGCGCGATGCGTGCCGCCACACTCGTGGTCGAAAACAGGTCGCCGCTCACGGCATCACCAAGTTTTGCGGATTGTGTTCTTTTCCTGCGCGCGATCGTAGGCGCGCAGCTCGTCGCGAAGATGCTGGATGCGCTGTCGACCAAGCGCATTGCGCTCTTCGTCCAATACTTGGCCACCAAGCAATTCTGCCAGGCGCTGAGCGGTCGGCAGCATCGCGTCCCATGCGTCGAGTGCCGATAGCGCGTTCGGCAACACCATGAACAACGAAAGTCCGCCGGTACGCAGCGATTGAATCTGACTCATCTCGAAACGGCCGGGGCGCATCATGTTTGCGACACTGAACACTGCGCCGTATTCGGAAGTATTCGCCGGCATGCGATGGAAGACGCCAAGCGCACCAAAGATCAATCCAGTCTTCTCAACCGCGACGATGATGTCGCTGCCCGTGAACATCTCACCATCCGGTGCAGTGACGTAGATAGTGACGATACGGTCAGTCTTCTCGGATGCGCGAGCGCCGACATTCGATTCGACATAGACCGGTATTGATGGCGCGTCATCGGTAGCGGCCGTATCCATCGGTAACTCGGCCTGACGCGGTGTCGCGTCCGCAGCATCGTCATTCTTGATTTCGCGGCCAAGGCGATCGAGTTCTGCTGCGATCTCCGGATCGAGGCCATCGTGATCGTCGACACGCGTGTCGCCGAACATCGGTTCGGTGCGTTCGCCCGCCGATTTGCCCGGCAAACGTCGCCCCTGTGGCGGTGCCGGGCGGCGCCCAGTCCACCAGATCAGGCCGAGTACGAGCGCTCCAACGGCCGCAAGAATGATGCGCAAGGTGATCGTATCCATGCTGACTCCTTACGCCGCACCGGCCAGTTTGGCCGCTTCCGCAAGATCGACCGACACGAGTCGCGATACACCAGGCTCGCGCATGGTCACGCCACAGAGCTGGTTGGCAGCTTCCATCGTCGCCTTGTTGTGGGTGACGAACAGAAACTGCACGCGCTCGCTCATCTCGGCGACCATGCTGCAGAAGCGGCTGACATTGGCTTCGTCCAGTGGTGCATCCACTTCGTCGAGCAGGCAGAACGGTGCCGGATTCAGCCGGAAGATTGAGAACACCAGCGCGACAGCGGTCAACGCCTTCTCACCACCAGATAGCAAGCTGATCGAAGTGACACGCTTTCCGGGTGGACGCGCCATGATCGATACGCCCGTGTCGAGCAGGTCTTCGCCGGTCAGTTCCAAGAAGGCATGGCCGCCGCCAAACAGACGCGGGAACAGTTCCTGCAAACCGACATTGACCTTATCGAAGGTTTCCTTGAAGCGCGTACGTGTCTCACGATCGATTTTCTTGATCGCGCCTTCCAACGTTTCCAGCGCCTGTGTCAGATCGCCGTACTGGGTGTCGAGGTAAACCTTGCGCGTTGACTGTTCTGCAAATTCCTGAATGGCCGCGAGATTGACGGGTTCGAGGCGGCGAATTTTCTGTTCGAGATCGACCGATTTAGCTTCCCAATCGGCGATATCGGCTTCCGGCGGCAATTCAGCCGCGACCGCGTCACTGGCGAAACCTGCGCCGGCAATGGCTTCAGCGTGGCTGTCAGCGCGCATACGCAGACTTTGTTCCTCAAGGCGCACACCCGACAGTTTCTCGCGCTCGGTGGCGAGCTCGCGTTCGACGCGATGGCGGTCCTGCTCCAGTGCGCGGAAGGTGAGATCGCAGGCTTCCAGCGCCTTGCGTGCTTCAATCAGTTGCTTGTCGACAAGCATGCGCTGGTCAAGGTAGGTGCGCAGTTCGGCATCGAGTTGCGCGCCCGGGTCGCTCTGCGTCGCGATCTGGGTTGACAGTTCCGACTGCCGCGACTCCAGCGTTGCCAACTGCTGCAGCATACGGCCCAGCGATTGCTCAAGCGACGCCAACGCGGCGCGTTTGGACTCCATGCGCAAGGCCAGTTGATGTGCTTGATCCGACGCTTCGCGCGCTCCGGCGCGGGCATCTTCGCGGCGTTCCAGGAACTGACGACGATCGCCATCGAGGCGAACGCGCAATTCTTCCTGATCGCCCATCAGCGTCACCGCTGTATCGAGACGACCACGTGCCACGCGCGCTTCACCATCGACCTGCTCGACGCGTGCGCGCAAGTCGGTCAGTTCGGCATCGATGCGCGTGGTGCGGGTCTGTGCGGCTTCGAGTTTGCCGCGTTCGCTTTGAATCTGGCCGGCAATTTCGGACAACTGGCGGTGCGAGAAATAAAGATCACGCTGGGCATCGTCGCGCCCGCGCTCGGCGTCAAAGTTGGCCTGCTTCAATGCTTCCTGGTGCGCGATCAATTCCTCGATCTGCGCCTCCAGCAACTGCGTCGATTCAGCAAGCGTCTGCAATTCACGCTCGCGTGCCAGCACGCCACTCCCCGCCTGCGTACCCTTGGCAGCGCGTAACCAGTCTCGACCCAGCCATTCACCGTCAGGCGTGATGACCGACTGGTCCGGATCTAGTCCGGAAGCAATGCGCTGGGCCGCCTCAAGCGAATCGGCCACGTACACACGATCAAGCAATGCCAGCGCGGTGGCCGGACCTTGCACGTATGCCGACAAGCGTTCACCACCGCTGCTGCGGCCCGGTTGTGCCGAAATGATGCAAATTTGGCCATCCTGCAACGCCATCAGCGCATCGCCGAAACGATGCGGTGCGTCGCCGACGGCGGCGTCGAGCCAGCCGACGAGTACGCTCTCGACCGCGCGCTCCCAACCTTCCTGAACCGTCAACGCCTCGCCGAGGCGACGCGCACTTCCCAGCCCGACCGAATCGAACCAAGCCACGGCGGCGCCCTTTTCCTGCCCGAGCGCAGCGTGTTGCAACGCTTCCAGCGAAGCCAGTCGGCCCTTAGCTGACTGCAAGCGTCCACGCGCATCATTCAACTGATGCTGCATCTCGCGCGTCTGTTCCTGCACCGTGGACAGCACCTGCTTGCGCTCGTCGAGCATCGTCGTCAGTTGCTCGACTTTTTCCCGCGTTTCTTCCTGGCGCATCAACAAGGCTTCGGCACCATCGCTGAGTGAGGCAACGTCCATCTTGCGACGCTCATCCTCCAATTGGCCGAGCCGGTTCGCCGCATCCAGAGACTGCTGATCGAGGAAATTCAAGCGCGTGCGCTCGACTTCAGCGGCGCGCGCAGATTCGCCGCTGTCACGCGCATAAGCGTCCCAACGCAACTGCCAGTCGTTGATTGCCGCCTCGGCAGCGCGCAGCGCTTCCTGACGGTTCTCGGCCTCGACTTCCAGTGTTTCGATCTGCGGCTCAGACTCGGCCAGTGACTCGCGCAACAGTTCGATTTGTTCGCGGTCACCACGAATGTGCTCGGCGACTTCGTTCAAGGCGTTGTCGGTTTCCTTCGCGGCACGCGCTAGGCGTTCGGCGAGGTCGCGGTTGTAGGTGATCTGTTGTTCGACTCGGGCGATCTCTCCGCCGACGCGATACAACTCGCCTTGCACGCCATTGAAGTGATCAGTGGCTTCGATCTGCTTGCCGCGCTCGTCTTCAAGCCGCGCTTCAATTGTGCGTTGCTCGGTGGTGAGTTGTTCACTGCGCAACTCGATCTGGCGCAACGCTTGGCCGCGCGCATCGAGTTCACCCTGCAAATTGCGCAAATGCAGCGCCTTCAACTCGGCATCGACGCGAACATGCTCTTGCTTGAGTTTCTGGTAACGCTCTGCCTGCTTGGCCTGGCGATTCAGGTGATCAATCTGCTTATCCACTTCCTGACGCAAATCGTTGAGACGATCAAGGTTTTCGCGCGTCGCCTTCATCCGCGACTCGGTCTCCTTGCGCCGTTCCTTGTACTTGGAAATACCGGCGGCTTCTTCGAGGTGGGTACGCAGGTCTTCCGGGCGTGCCTCGACGATCTGGCTGATCATGCCTTGTTCAATGATCGAATAACTGCGCGCACCGAGACCGGTACCGAGGAACACGTCAACGATATCGCGGCGGCGGCAGCGGGCGTTGTTCAGAAAATAATTCGACTGGCCATCGCGGCTGACTTGGCGCTTGATCGAGATTTCGTTGAAGTTGGCGTATTCGCCTTGGATGGTGCCGTCGGAGTTGTCGAAGATCAGTTCGACCTGCGCGCTGCCGACCGGCTTGCGCTGACCGGAGCCCGAAAAGATCACGTCGGTAATCGCGTCACCGCGCAGGCGACTGGCGGCGCTTTCACCCATTACCCAACGGATGGCGTCAATGATGTTGGACTTGCCGCAGCCATTCGGCCCGACAATGCCGGTCATGTTGGTCGGCAAATGCAGGGTCGTCGGGTCGACAAAAGATTTGAAACCGGAAAGTTTGATCGTCGAAAGTCGCATCGTGCGTGTTTCGTATGAATTCGTGAGCGTCAGAAAGCGGACGAAACTGGTTTGCGGCGCCAAGGCGGCTTCGCTACCTTTGCGCGCCCAAACGTATCCGAGAGAACGACCGTGTCGACAAAACCGTCGAAAGCGCTGGAAACCTTCCCCAACCCACAGCCGGGCCGCGACTATACCATCCGGATGCGGATTCCCGAGTTCACCTGCGTCTGCCCGAAGACTGGTCAGCCCGACTTCGCGACCCTGCATCTCGACTACGTGCCCGAGAAAACCTGCGTCGAACTGAAGTCGCTCAAGCTCTACATGTGGAGTTACCGCGACGAGGGCGCCTTCCACGAAGCGGTAACCAACAAGATTCTGGACGACTTGGCCAAGGCGACCAAGCCGCGTTTCATGCGTTTGACGGCTGAGTGGTACGTGCGAGGTGGCATCTACACGACCGTCGTCGCCGAACACCGCGCCAAGGGCTGGAAGCCGGCCGCGAAGGTTGAACTGCCCTGATCAGGTCGCGGGTGCGCCGGACTTGATCGCCAGCGCATGAATATCGGTGCTCATCAATTCGCCCAGCGCCGCATAGACCGAGCGGTGCTGGGCCAGCGGCAACTGGCCACGGAACACTTCGGCGCTGATATGCACGGTGTAATGGCCGCGTCCATCACGCGCGCCTTCGTGGCCAATATGCTTGTGGCTGTCATCGATGACTTCCAACATCACCGGCCGGAACGCAGTTTCGAGACGGCGGCGGATTTCGTCGACACGTTGTTGTTTCGGCAGCATCAGGGCAATACCTTCTTGAATGGGCGTACGTCGACGCGTTCATAGACACCGGCGGCAACGTACGGATCGGCTTCGGCCCACGCTTGCGCGTCCGCCAAAGCGTCGAACTCGGCAATGATCAAACTGCCGCTGAAACCAGCCGGACCGGGATCTTCGGCGTCGATGGCCGGACACGGACCGGCGACATATAACCGCCCGGCGTCGAGCAAGGCGTGTAAGCGCTCAAGATGAGCCGGCCGTGCCGCGAGACGCGCGGACAGGCTGCCGGAACGATCGAATCCGTGAATGAGATACCACATCCGTTCAGTATCGTGGTCGCACGGTGTCTGGACAAGCGTCGCCTACCCACGTAACCTGCTTCTCCACTGGAGCGACGCCTTTCTGGCCGTACCCTCCGAACCCGCCCGACGAGTGGCCCGTTGTTCCCCAACCTTCCGACCGGCACCGCGCTTTGCGGTCCCTTCGCGGGTTGCGGATGTCTCTCTTGATCGAACGATGCAGTTACGGCGCGCCTTGCGGCGCGAACGTCCTTGGCGCTGGCGCAAGCCGTATGCGTTTCGACACCGGAATCCCTGGCACCCAATGCCCATGAGCAGCGAAAGCGCTGAAACCAATTCGAACGTAGCGCTCTTCCCGGTGCCACCGCAGCAGCAGGAAATGCCGTTGGCGACCGTCAAGGGCCAGCCGCTGCTGCAAATGCCGCAGGACCTGTACATCCCGCCGGATGCACTCGAAGTCATTCTCGAATCCTTCGAAGGTCCGCTCGATCTTCTGCTGTATCTGATCCGCCGCCAGAACCTCGACATCCTCGATATTCCAATCGCCGAAATTACCCGTCAGTACGTTGACTACATCGACCTGATGCAGGACATGCGGCTGGAACTCGCGGCGGATTACTTGGTCATGGCCGCGATCCTTGCCGAGATCAAGTCGCGGCTGCTGTTACCACGACCACCGGGCATCGAAGGCATCGAACACGATCCGCGCGCAGATCTGGTGCGCCGCCTGCAAGAGTACGAACGCTTCAAGAAGGCTGCCGAAGATTTCGACGCGATGCCGCGACAGGACCGAGATTTCTTTCCGGCCTCGGCCGATGTCGGTGAACGCACGATCACCAAAGTTCCGCCGCCGGTCGAGTTGAAGGAACTGCTGCTGGCATTGAAAGATGTACTGAAACGCGCTGACTTGTTCGGTCGCCACAACATCAGTCGCGAGGCCTTGTCGGTGCGCCAGCGCATGACCGACGTACTCGCGCACCTCGAAGACCACGAATTCCACTTGTTCGAATCACTGTTCACGGTCGAGGAAGGCCGACTCGGCATCGTCGTGACGTTCCTCGCCATCCTTGAACTGGCGAAAGAAAACCTGCTCGACATCACCCAGAACGACGCCTTTGCGCAAATCTACGTGCGCACTCGAACTGTCACCGCCGAAGCCGAAGCCGAAGCCGAAATCGAAGCCGAATCCTGATGTTCACGCCGACCATGGAAACCATCCAGTTGAAACGTATTGTTGAAGCTGCCTTGCTCGCAGCCGGCCAGCCGATGGCGCTGACGCAGATCAACGATCTGTTCGGCGAAGAAGAAATGCCGGGCGTCGACGCGATCGCGAATACGCTCGCCGAACTGCAAGCCGACTGCGCCGAACGCGGCGTCGAGCTGGTCGAAGTCGCGAGTGGCTGGCGCTACCAGATTCGCAAGGAGACGCAACCCTGGGTCTCACGTTTGTGGTCGGAACGGCAGACAAAATATTCACGCGCCTTGCTGGAAACGCTGGCACTGATCGCCTACCGTCAGCCGATCACGCGTGCCGAGATCGAACAAATTCGTGGCGTCGCGGTGTCGACCAATATGGTCAAGACACTGGAGGAGCGCGAGTGGATTCGCATTGTTGGCCATCGCGATGTACCTGGCCGCCCGGCGCTATTCGGCACCACCAAGCACTTTCTTGACTACTTCAACCTGAAGAACCTTGACGAACTACCGCCATTGGCTGAATTGCGTGACCTCAGCGACATTGAGCCGCAACTTGCGCTGGACCCGGACACGATCGGGCCACTACCGACTGCGATCGAACTCGCCGACGGCGACGAACCAATCGATAGCGACGACCGTTATGTCGAGCGCGAGACGGCCGTTGAATCCAGCGATATTGAAGATCTGACGGCGCCGGCCGAACACGCCGCCGGCATTGAATCTGCCACCACGCCAAGCGAAGACCGCAGCGGCGATGACCCTGACGCGCCGGAAGGCGATGTCGTCCAATCCGATTTCAACGAGCACTGAAGCATGAGCAACGAAGAAACGCCCCGCCGCGTCCTGTCCCTGAAGCGTGAAACCCGCGAGGGCGCACCCGTCGTCGAAGAGCGCCTGCAGAAGGTGATGGCGCAGGCCGGCATCGGCTCACGCCGTGCCATCGAAGAGCGCATTAGCGCCGGCGAGATCAAGGTCAACGGCAATGTCGCCGAACTCGGCAGCAGCATCCGCAATGGCGATCGCGTCGAAATCGACGGCAAGTCATTCATCGCCATGCCGACACCGACCGAAGAAGTGCAGTTGCTGATGTATCACAAGCCGGAAGGTGAACTGACCACGACCGACGATCCGGACGGCCGTCGTACTGTGTTCGAGCGTCTGCCAAAGCTGAAAGGAGCGCGCTGGATTGCGATCGGCCGCCTCGACATGAACACCACCGGCCTGCTGTTGTTGACTACCGACGGCGAACTCGCGAATGCGATGATGCATCCGTCGCGCGAAGTCGAACGCGAATACGTCTGTCGCATCCACGGCACTGTCACCGACGACATTCTCGAGCGTCTGAAGAACGGCGTTCAACTCGACGACGGCTCAGCGCAGTTCGACGAGATCCACACTATTTCTTTGGGCGAAACCCATAGCTGGTTCCGGGTGACGCTGCGCGAAGGCCGCAACCGCGAAGTACGTCGCATGTGGGAAGCGGTGGGGATGTTGGTCAGTCGCCTGAAGCGCATCCGCTACGGCACGATCGATCTGCCGCGACAACTGCGCCGCGGCCACTATCAGGCGCTGCCGATCGATCAAATCGTCGCGCTGCGCAAAGAACTTGGCCTCGGCGATGTGCCAGACACGCTGACCCTGCAGGCGGTGCTCGGTGTGCGCCGCGCGCAGAAATCGGTGAACGAGTTCCGTCCTTCCGGCAAGGCCGAAGGCTGGAGCGGACAGCAAGACGAAGGCCGCGAACTGCGCGCCTTTGACCGCGTCTCCGACGATGGTTTCCGGCGTGATCGCAAGCCGGGTTCGGGCGCGCGCCGCGGCAAACCCGGTGGAAAACCCGGCGGTGGTGGATTCAAGCCGGGTGGACCGCGTCCGGCCGGCGGCAAGCCCGGTGGCTTCAAAGGCAAGCCGCGTCGTGATGCCGGTCCTGCTACCGGTGCGCACAGCGGCCCCGAGCGGGGCAATTCATTTGGCGGCGAACAACGCGCATCGCACGACGACGACAACCGTGGCAATCGGATTGATTCGCGCCCCGCTCGTCCGGCCGGCAATTTTGCGCCCGGCCCCGGCCCCGGCGCTGGCAAGCCGCGTCGGGAGGGCGGTGGCGGCAACAAGCGCGGCCCGACCACGTTCACCGGCCCGATGGATTCGCACAGCTTCATGGACAACCCACGCCCGCAGGGTCGTGGACCCGGCGGACCCAGTGGTCCGCGTCCAGGCGGGTCGCGTCCAGGCGGTTCGCGACCGGGTGGTTCTCGGCCTAGCGGTCAACGCCCCGGGGGCGGTGGCAAACCGAGCCGTGGTGGCCCGCCGCGTGGTCCGCGCTGAAGTACTGAATAACCGCATGTCGTGATCGTCCACTGGATGTCGCTTGTCTCCGTGCAATCTCTGCCCGGAGCCAACGATGTCCTCGTCACCACTGCCCTTCACGCAACTGCTCACCGCACTGCTGCTCGTCCCATGTGCGGCGCAGGCGACCGTACGCACTTGGCCAGGCACACCGCCTTGCCATCACACCGTGCAGAATTGTCTGATCGGCGTGAATCCCGGCGATATCGTGGAAATCGCCAGTAACGCCGTGATCGACGAATCGCTACTGATCGAGGACCGATTGGTCAGCCTGCGTGCTGCCGAAGGCTTCCACCCGGTCCTGGCCGCAGGCCGCAACCTGATCGTCGATTATTCGCCGAGCGCCACCGGTTTTGCGGTTCCGTTTGAATTGGTCTATAGCGGCTTGACCTTTGCAGGTGGCCGCTTCGAGTTTTCGACGACGCGCCTAGGCAGCGCCATCGTCGAACGCATGGACATTACCCAAAGCGGTTCCACCGCCGGCCTATTCGTCGGGACCTTTGCTGCCGACAGTGGCTCCGCCACCGACCTCATCGTGCGAGAAAACCGGGTGCGCGCCTCGCTGGGAACCCAACAGGCAGTGTCAATCAATCTTTTGAGCCCGGCGCAGGTGCTGTTCGAAGACAACGTGATCGAAGCGCAACCGGGCACGCCGACGCCAGGCGCCGCTCGTGTCGCGCTAAGCGTGTTGGGCACAACCGGCAATGGCAGCATCGAAATCCGCCGCAACCGTATCGTCGCGACCACCGACCCCGATGCCATCGTCAGCCGACTGCGCCGTGGCGTCAACCTCGCACCTTTCGGCGCCGGCTCCGCGTTCGAGATTCGCGTCATCGACAATTTGATCGACATTGGCATCGATGGCACCGACGTCGGCATTTCGTCCTCGCTGAGCAGCGGCATTCATCGCTACGACATCATCAACAATACCCTGCGCGGTGTCGGACGTGGCATCGCATTATTCGACTCGTCACCGATGCAAAACGCGGTGACGGCGCACATCAACAACAACATCGTTGCGCGACCAACGAATGCCACACCGGCGGAAGGCTTGGTGTGGACTGCTGGACATCCCACCATCAGCAATGATTACAACCTGCTGTTCAACACTGCGGGCAATACTGCACCGCTCGGATTGAATACGCTGTTCGCCGACCCGCAATTCCAGTCTGCCGACAACCCACGCCTGAAAGCCACGTCGCCCGCGATCGATATCAGCGACTATCTTGCGCGTGGCGACGCCCTGCCGCACTTGGGCATGGCGGTGCCATTGGATGGCGATGGCTTGCGCCGCAGCATCGGCGCGCAGGTTGATCTCGGCGCATTTGAGTTCGGCGACCAGACGTTCACGCATAATGCCGGCAACAGTGCCAACAGCACCGCCCTGAGCCGCCCCGGACTCGATGACAACGCAAGTGCGTTGATGCACATCACCCGCAGTGGCGGGAGCAATTCGAGCTCAAATGCGGCCAGCGCTGGTCCGATCTCGCAGTCATTTGGAGAATTTACACAGCGTTGGTCGCTGCTCAGTGACGACGGCACGAACCTGCCGGTCGCCACCGGATTCACCCTCTTGCAGATGGCGACAGGCAGCGCGGCGGGCACGCACGTGGCCACTGCTGGCAACAATTTCTCGTTCTCCGGGACCAGCTTGGGCGCGACCTGGGCCAGCCTCCCCAGCGACTGGATCTTTCTGGTCAGCGCGACACGCGGTGCCGGCCTCAGCGCGACCTCGAACCCACATCCATTCGGTGCCGCGTATCTGAATGGCGCATGGCGGGTGGTCAATACTGATGCAGCCGCAATGCCGAACGGCGCGGCCTTTGTGCTCTACGCGCAGGCACCCAGCCGAAATGTATTTCTGCATACGATCTCGGCCGCTAGCCTAGTGACGCCGGTAGTGTCAGTGCTCGACCATCCCGCCCTGAATGGCGTGCCGTGCGCGAACCCGCATGTTGCAGTGAACGGTAACGGCCAACAACCGACGCCGCTCGTCAGCGCCCGCTACGAGCCATCGCTGCAGCGCTGGTACCTGTTGAACGCGAGTCCGAGCATCGCGATGAGCCCAGGGAATCGCTACGCCATCGTGATCGATCCTCGCGCCAGCGCCGACTTTTGCCGCGGTCCACTGTTCGAAAACAGCTTCGAATGATCCATCTAGCCATTCCATCGCAGCGAACCACGCGCAAGAATGCGGCTCCGCTGCAACCGCTCCGTGAGCCGCCGATGGCCGACCCCGTTTCCCCGCCATTGCCGCCGGTCGACGAAGTCTTCAGCCGTCTGTATGCGCAACTCAAGCTGCTCGCGCGCTCGCAACGTCGTCGCCGCGGCGACACCCTGAACACCACGGCGCTGGTCCACGATCTGTATCTGTCGCTGGCTGCTCGCAGCGACCTCGACCTCAGCGACCCGGCCCGCTTCTATGCCTACGCCGCCAAAGCCATGCGCCATTTGTTGATCGATCGTGCCCGCGCCCGAACGCGCCTGAAGTCTGGCGGTGACTTGATCGCGGTGGAATTGCCTGGCGATGAACAGGGTCTGCTCGATCCACTGATGGCCCACCCGGAGCGCGCATTCGAGCTCGACAGTGCCTTGTCGGCGCTGGCGCAGGAAGACGCGCGCGCGGCGGAAGTCGTCGAGCTGTACTTGTTCGGTGGTCTTGGCATCGAGCGCATCGCCGAACTCCATGGCCTGTCAACGCGCACGGTCAATCGCGACTGGCGCTTTGCACGCGCGTTTCTGCAAAAGGCGCTATTGCCATGATGCCGACACCCGATGCGTTTGCGGGTCTGCGCGCCTGGTTCG